>ENA-ORBV01001420-ORBV01001420.1-microbial-mat-metagenome-genome-assembly--contig:-NODE-1420-length-53404-cov-6.610779_pt1 | contig 53404 bp, 48 predicted proteins | sample MGYA00237777_ERZ505514 | MGnify/ENA primary metagenome ERZ505514 (study PRJEB26160, sample SAMN06269048) | microbial mat metagenome | isolation source: Oligotrophic lake microbial mat | place... | reverse complement strand
GCGTACCGAAAGTCCACCGAGCGACATTTCGGGGCCAGAACATCATCCATGCAAAATCATGCTCTTGAATGCCGAACTGGTTCTATACTGAACCCGCTAACTCCCCCAACCGATCCAACCCCGGAGAAACGCATCCACCGCACGCGGGTGAAATCACACGCTTGATAGCGCACTGTGCGCTCGAAGTCCTCCCGCACCATCATCTTACGGTCTGAACCGTCGATGCGCGAATAAACAATCTTCGCGCGTCGCCAGTACGGATAAACATGAATGTGACCGGAGGGGAGTGAGTGCGGCATACCCCGTCACGACGCGGCTCCCGATGGTTTGGACACGTCCCGCAGAAGGTCGAGAGGGCTCCGAACACCCGCTCCGGAACGGTGAAACTCAATCGGTAGCGTCGAGCACTTGTCACCTCCCCCGGAGCCTTCTCCATGATCGTCCTCCCAGTCGTAGGTCACGCGCTACTCACCTGCCTCACCGTACTGCCAGGCGCTGCGCCTTCGGACGACCTTGGTTGGGCGCGCCCATCCGGGTGCCCGGTCCCCTATGGCATGACTCGATCACAATACGAACTTAGAGCAACAGGCTAAGTGGCCAGCCCCCAGAAAACCCGGCCCGCTGGTGCTACGAGCCCTGAGGCGATCAGATCGACTGACCACCTTTCCCGCCATTCCGAAGACGTGACCACCGATGGGCCGTAAAAGGTTCGCACGCCCGCGTAGCGAAGAATCGCGAGATGCAGCGACGAAATGTCGCCCGCGAATCTCGGCGAGGCCGTGGCGGCACTGCTCCGGGAACATGACGTGTCCCGGCATCGAGGGCGTGAAGTCGCCAATCGAATCACCCGCCCGTAACGCACGCGGATTCAGCGTCCGCATCTCGCGCCACCGGCACGGTGCGTTCGTACCACCGTCATCGACGCGACGGGGGAATCCAGCCAAGAGGCGCCTCTGGCCACCGCTCATCCGGCTTCACCGGCAGCGCCTGATCCGCACCAAGCCGGCGGGCATCGATATTCGCGAACACAAAGTTTTCGGGCGCCACGGGACTGCCCGCCAATCGACGAAGCAGGGCCAACTGGCCCGCGTGGGTCATCGCGTCCGCAAGGGGGCCCTGGAGCAGTCGCTCGGGTGAAGCGCCACCGAGGAATGGCGCATCACTCTCGATGCTGGCCGAAAGTTCCGCCAGCACCACGTGGAAGCGATCGATCTCCGCGTGGAAGGACTCAAGAGGCACTGGATAATAGCGGCCGCCAATGAACAGTGTCCGCGCATAACCCAGGACGCTCGTCATATGCCGGATCTGCTCTTGGGGCGAACGGATCGACTGACCCGGATCGAAGGAGCCGAAGTCGGTCGGCGCATCTCGCAGCGTCTTCTGCGTCCGGTAGGCCAGTGCCGCAAGAAAGTGGCACAGCATGCGGCGCCGGTCGTCCATGGTCACCCCTCCGAGCTTGTCTGCAGCGTGCCCGCGTTCGGCGGCGCGTTCGGGAGGATACCGTCCGTCAGCGGAGACAACAAGGCGGCACCCGGTGCGCCGACGAGGTGTCTGGAACGCACGCGGCACCGATCTCCACGCACCACAACCAATCACCAACGCGGCCAGGAACACCGCCGAAGAAGATCCCCGAGACCACGACGTTGGTATCGAGGACAAGCTTCACCGGGATCGTCGGACCTTGGCGACGGCCTTCTTGACGTCGGCGCGCGTGAGTCCCGTTTTCTTCGCGACCTGCCGGGCGCGGCCGACGAGCGCATCAAACTCATCGCGCGCCGGAGGCTCGAGCACCTTGAAGATGACGACGTCCCGATCCCCGAGCACAACAAACTGGGCTCCGGCCTTGAGGCCCAGTCGAATCCGAATTTCTTCCGGTATGACGACCTGCCCTTTGGACGACAATGTCGTGGTTGCGGCGCTGCTCACGTGATCTCCTAGAAGTCCTTACCAGTAAGATCACCATGTGGCCGACTTGCTGTCAAGCACGCTTCGACGAGCGCACCCGCACCATCACCGACGCGCCATCACCCAAGAAAGACTGTTAACCATGTCCCCGGACAAAGTGTCACCTATCTTCCCGACTGTTCACTCACACTCACTCAACGCGCAGACGCCAGTCCACTTGCGCGGACATACAAGTACGTATATGTTTCGGCATGCCGCACCGACCGATTGTTTGGGCAGGCTCCGCACGCGACGACCTGCGCGCCTTCCCCCACGCGGCGCGGCGACGGGCGGGACAACAGCTCGACCTGCTCCAGCAAGGGATCGAACCGAACGACTTCAAACCAATGCCAAGCGTCGGCGCTGGTGTGTACGAGCTACGGATTCGAGCGGGCGGCGCGTTCCGCGTGTTCTACGTCGCAAAGTTTGCGGACGGGTTGTACGTGTTGCACGCGTTTCAGAAGAAGTCGCAGCACACCGAACGACTCGATCTCGAGTTGGGCGCGAAGCGGTATCGCGAGATTCTCCGACAGCGGCAGGACCGCAGAGGACCATAACTATGGCCATTAAGATGACGCGCGGCAGCGGGAATGTCTTCACCGATATCGGCTTCCCACCAGACGAAGCCGCGAATCTGCAGCTCCGCTCCGATTTGATTATTCAACTACGGAAGCGCCTCGCGACGCTCGGCGAGACCCAGTCCGAGTGGGCCGAGATCCTCGGGGTGTCGCAACCGCGCGTGAGTGATCTCCTGCGCGGCAAGATCGAGCGATTCAGCGTGGACACATTGATCGCATTCCTCGGCAAGACCGGCGCAGAAGTCCGGCTCACCGTGCGAAACAAAGGACAAGCCGCCTAGGCTAATCCAGAGGCGCGTCGTCGCGAGCTCCCGCAACAGATGCCCACGGCGGCTCCCGCCATTCGAAGCGTCGCGACTCGCGGTTCGCGGCGGTACGATGGTCGTGATCGATGAGGTCGAGGATGAGCCGGTGATGGCAGCGTCTCTGGTTGTGTCAACGGACGCTGCGGCCAAACGCATTCGCCATTAGCCCGAATATCTTGCGGCGACTAACGAGGTCGCGCCACATCCAACATTCCCCACCCCCTACCGCTCCGCCACCACCCGCAGCGCCGCCACCAGCCGGTCCGCATCTGCGGGCGTGTTGTACAACGCCGGCGTCACCCGCACGCAGTCGCCCTTGGCCAGCCCGGTGCGCCAGTACGTAAAGAGTCTAAACTCCTCCAGCAGCGTGCGGGCCACCGCCTGATTCGCGTCGCGTTCCCCCCGCCCATGCAGGCGGAACGAAGTAATCGCCCCCACCAGTGCGGGATCGTCGGGCGTCAGGATATCGACTCCATTTATGGCGCGCGCGGCCACCGCCCACCGATCCCTAAGGAAGCGCAGCCGCGCCGACTTGTGGTCGATCCCGATCGACGCCTGAAAGTCGAGGGCATCGGGAATGGTCATTACCGTAGCGAAGTGCGTCGTCCCGGTATGAATGCGACTGTCGATGCTGCTCGGCGGCGAACTCTCGTCACCATGTGCGCGGTCAATCGCCGACAGCCGTCCCTCGCGGATGTAGAGCGCCCCCGCGCCCACCGGCGCGCCGATCCACTTGTGCAGGTTGATGCCCACAAAGTCGGCGCCCAGGTCGGCGAGCGCGAGCGGCACCTGTCCGAATGAATGCGCGGCATCGACCACCACGTCCACCCCACGTGCACGGGCCAGCGCGGCGATCTCGCGAACGGGAAGGATGAGCCCCGTCTTGTTGTTGCAATGCGTGAGTAAGAGGAGCCGCGTGCGCGGATTGGCGTCGAGCGCCGCGGTGTACGCGGCCATGATCGCCTCACCCGACGCAGGCTCGGGTATCTCGAGCCGTGCCACGGTCGCCCCGCGACGCTCGGCCAGCGCATTCATCGCCCACTGCATGGCGTTGTAGTCAAGATCCGCATACAGCACCGTGTCGCCCGCCCGCACGCCGTTGTACTGCCCTATCAGCACTTGCAATGCTTCGGTAGCGCCTCGCGAGAAGGCGATCTCGGTGGGCTTGGCGCCCAGCGCGTCGGCCACCCGCTGCCTAACGGCGGTGAGAATCGCCGGGTATTCGCGGCGGGCGAAGAACGAACTGGCGCGGTTGGCGCGGTCGATATGGCGGTGGTACGCTGCGAGCACCGGGTTGGCCATCATCCCGAAATAGCCGGCCTCGAGGTTGGTGGTACGATCGAGCACGCGGTACTGCGCGGCCACCCGACGCCAGTACGATTCATCGCGCGCCACCTCGGCCGGGCTTCCCGAGGGCGGGAGGAGCGGGGCGATGGAGCTGGGTTCCGCGTCGGCGAGCGCGGAGGCGGGAGCCGAGACAACCAGTGAAGAAGCCGAGGCCAAAGCGGCGCTGCGGACGAAATCGCGACGAGTAGGCATGGAGGAGAGTATGCGCGGCGCCGGGTTCGTTCAACAGGATGGGGTGGCCAATATGGCGTATTGCGAGGCGCGGCCTTCATCTATATATCGACCGGGTATTTGCAGATGTCGCGTAAGTCAGTCATAGTCGACTTTCAGATACCTCGTGCTTGACCCCCTCAGGCCGCCGATCCCTCCCGTTGTGCCAAACGCCGTGGAGAAGTTGTACACCCTCTTTCATGGCGACCTTCGGGGACGTCGCGGACACATTCCCCCCCCTTCTATCGAATTGTTCGTCGCACTCAAATGGGTGCCGCAGTCACCAAAACAGGCAGTGCCTATTTTGGCCCTGCAAGTGGGCGCTGAACTGGCAGCGATGGCGCCCGTTTTCCTGCTCCAATGGTAGGAGAAGTGCGCTTCGCCGAGAATTTGCGGTGTAGGGTCGCAGGAGGATATCGTTCAACGGGCCTCGAGATGATCACCAACACCGCGCCATTCGACCTCTCCCATCGCCCCGCGATGGCGATCCCGTGCGGGATAAGCGACGGATTGCCGGTCAGCATGATGCTTGTCGGCAGGCACCAAGACGAGCCGACGATCTACCGGGCGGTCTGGGCGTTCGAGCAGGCCGGCGACTGGCGCCAGATGTGAACTTCTTTCCCCAAGCCTTGGCGGTGCCCTCGATGCGAACACTCCTGATCATCTTGCTCGCCCTCCCCGGGGGACTCGCCGCGCAGCGCACCGCACAGTCGGCCACGCCGACGATGCCGCGAGCCATCCGGGCGATTCGGGAAGCCGACCTTCGACGCGATCTCTTCGCGATGGCCTCCCCGGCGATGCGGGGCCGCGAGGGGGGTACGCTCGACGAGATCCGCGCCTCCCTCTGGGTCGCCGAGCAGTACGGGCGGATCGGCCTCACGCCGGCGGGGGACGACGGTACCTGGTTTCAGTGGTTCAACATCACGCGGACCAGGGTCTCGGTGACCTCGAGCCGGGCCACCATCGCCGGCCGCTCGATGGCGCTGTTCGGCGACGTCATCCCGTTAGGCGTGGTACCCGTGGAGGCAACGGGACCGGTGCTCTGGCTCGCCAATCCCGAGGACACCACGACCGACGTGCGCGGGCGGATCGTCGCGACGCTCCTCCGGCTACCCGCCCCGGGCTCGATCCGTCCGACGAGCTACCCATCTGGGGTGCGCTACGCGAATGCCGCCATCACCGGCACCATGGCCCCCCTCGCGCGGCGCGGTGCCGCCGCAGTGCTGCTGGTGGCCAACGCGCCGGTGGACAGCGCCTTCGAAGCCATGGCAGTGATGCGGGAACGGGGGGACTACGATGTCGACCGCGCGACTCCGCGGGCGACGGGACAGTCGGACCGGGTGGCGCCGCCCCCGGCCCTCGGCGCGGGTTCGACGCCCGCACTCTTGGTGCGGGCCTCGATGGCGGCGGCGCTTCAGGAAGGGCCCGAGGCCGCGCTTTTCATTCGCCTCGAACGGTTCGAGTCGCCCTCGGTGAACGTGATCGGCGCGCTCCGCGGCACCGACCCGGTGCTCCGCGACGAGTACGTGCTCTACAGCTCGCACCAGGACGCCAACGGCGTGCGCCTACTGGTGCCCGGCGATTCGGTGCTGGCGGGCGCCGACGACAACGCCTCGGTGAGCGTCGCCGAGTTCGCCGCGGCCCGCGCTTTCGTGGCCCAGCGCCCCAAGCGCTCGCTCCTCTTCATCCATCACGGCGCTGAGGAACGCGGTCTGCTCGGCTCGCGCTATCACTCGGCGCATCCGGCGGTGCCGCTCGGGCAGATCGTGGCCGTGCTCAACGGCGACATGATCGGTCGCAATCATCCTGACACGGCTGCGCTGCTCGGAGCACAGCCGCCGCACCGCAGCTCACGCGAACTGGTGGAGATGGCGCTTCGGGCCAACGCGGCGACCGGACGGTTCGTGATCGACACCCTCTGGGACCGGCCGACTCATCCCGAGGGCTGGTTCTTCCGGAGCGACCACCTGCCGTACGCGCGGCTCGGCGTGCCGGCGTTGATGTACTCCACCAACCTGCACGACGACTACCATACCGCGGGCGATATCCCTGAGCGGATCGACTATGCCAAGCTTACCCGCATGGCGCGGTGGATGTACCTGACGGGGTGGTACGTGGCGAATGCTGCGCGGAGGCCAGCGGTGGACGCCGGGTTCCGGCTGGAGCGGTGACGGACGGCGTGGCCGCGCCTAACGCGTGTCCTGCGCCTCGAGGGCGACCACGTCGGCGAGGGTTGTCGGGAGACCGGCAGCACGCTTGTTGGCGATCAAATTCGCTCGAGTGCGACAACATTCATCGAATCGCTTAGCACCCGCAGCATGCCCCGGATGTCCTGGATCCGGAGCGGCGATCCGACGAGTGCCGACAACTGAGCCGGTGAAAGAAACGGCAAGGAATTGCACAGCTCCGCTCAGCCATTAGCGCGCCCCACCCAGCGCGGCTGCCCGCCTCGATCAACGCCTTCTGCGTGCGGTTTGTCGATGGGGACTTCCTGCCGGACTTCGGATTGACCGTGCTCGGTCTCGCGGAGGCTGCGGGCGTGTCGCGTCAGTCGATCAACGAACTGCTCCGAGCACGTCGCGCGGTCAGCCCGGAGATGGCGCTCCGAGTCGCGAAGTTATTCGGTAACACGCCGTTCTGGCTCAATGCGCAGCGCGCGGTCGATCCCTGGGATGCCTCCCAGACGTTGAAGGACGAGATGGCGAACATTACGCCACTGCGCGCCGCATAACAGAGCGTTGCTGCTGGCGGCGCATGGCGGAGTGCGCGCTTCGCGCGCAGTTTCATGAGAGCGCTGCAGCAGAGCGCCGGGCGTTCGGCCCTATCAAAACGAGCGAGTGACGCGCGTCCATCGCGCGTGGATCTCACCGCCGTACCAGTTCTCCCGCAAACAGCAGCCTGACATTCGGATCCAGCTCCACCGACGTAGGCGCAGAATCCGCCGCAAACGTGAACCGCCCATCTCGAGCCGCCAGCTCAATCCGTTCAACCCGAGCCGTCCCGCCGGAGCTCGCAATCCCAATCTCGATCGGCAGCCGCAACGGCTCCCCCGCCTGCATCTGCTGTAGCTCAACGACGACCTGCTTCGACGCCGCATCCCACCGCCAGCTGCCGTCAATCCGCGGTATCCCGCCCCGATACAACCACTGCCGAAAAAACCCCTCAAGATCACGCCCCGCCGCACGCTCCATCGCGACGCGAAAGTCTGCCGTCGTCGCGTTCCGATCACGGTACAGCGCGTAGTACTCCCGAATCCCTGCCCAGAATCGATCGTCCCCGATCTCCTGCCTCAGCATGTGCAACACCCAGCTGCCTTTCTGATACGTCATCCCCGTCGTGACGTCCGCCATGTCGGTCAGATTCGCGTGGATCACACGATAGTCCGGCCGCTTCCGGTCGAAGTCGATCACCGCGCGGCGCGAGTCGCGCAGGCCGGCCACGAACTCGTCTCGGCCGTACGCATGTTCGATGAACAGCAGCGTGAAGTACGTCGCGAAGCCTTCACTGAGCCAGACATCATTCCAGTCGCTCTCGGTCACAGCATTGCCGAACCACTGATGCGCAATCTCGTGGATGACCACGTTCCGCCACCGCACGGGGCGCGTACCGGCGACACTGCCTGCGCTGTAGAAAATGGCCGACGCCGCCTCCATGCCACCGCTGACTGAGTTCGACTGCACGTTGGCCAGCTTCTCATACGAGTAGGGGCCGATCCATTCGCTGTAGAACGCGAGCGCGTCCTTGGTCGGGACGGCGAAGTCGTGGAAGCCGGCGTCGCGCTGGTGCGCAAAAACCCACGTCTCGATCGGAATGCCGTTGTAGTCGCCAACATGCTGCACCGCGAAGTGTGCAACGCCGAGTGCGTAGAGCCAGGGAGCGATTGGCACCGACTCGCGCCAGACGGTGCGTCGTGTGCCACGCGCGTCGTCCGTCTCTTCAACGCGTAAACCGTTCGAGATCACCTGGTAGTGCGACGGTGCCGTGACGTCCATCTCCATCGTCGCCTTGTCGGCGATGTGATCGATCATCGGCAGCCAGTGATGCCCCTTGTTCGGCCAGTTGTCCGAGAAATAGGCACGGTCACCGTGCGGCGTCGGCTTGATCTGCAGACCGTCGGCGGGAATGCCGGCGTACCGGACGACGAGTTCGATCATCGTGCCGGCGGCCAGAGTGCCGTCGAGTGTGATCACCAGTCGGTCGGCGTCGTGCTGAAACACGAGTGCCTTGCCGCCGCGGGTCACAACACTCGCCCGCATGCCGCGCCCCTGTCGCGCGGGCGTCATATCAGCCAGATCGAGCGTGACCTGTGACAGATCCGCTTTCAGTAGGCGCAGGCGCACTGTTGCCTCACCGTCGATGCGATCGGAGCTGTCGACCAGCGTCAGTGCGAAGCGATAGTGCTCGACATCGATGAACTGTCGCGGGTATGGGTCCGCTCGAAGCACGCGCGCGGTGCTGGTGAACAACGCCAAGAAGCAGAGGGCGCGCGAGAATCGGGTCATGGTCGTCCGGGTGCAGTGAAAAACGCGGTGATCCAACGCATTCCCTGAAATCGAATGGCGTCGGTCTCTCACGTTAACTGGCGGGCGGCACATCGATAGTTTCCCGGATGTTTCAAGGCATGTTTGACAAGAACCTTCTAACCTTCAACCCGGGCTGGAGAAGCGAGGCTCAGCCGCTCTCGGAATTTACCGACGTTCGAGAGTTGCAGCGCCGGCTCAAGGATCATGGCGTCAACATGCTGACAGAAGCAGACGAAAGCACGACTGGCCCGGCCAGCTTCATGATTGTTGATCCAGATGGAAACACGATTCTGGTCGACCAACACGTATAGGTGCCGTCGCTCATTCGTCCAACCGGTCAATGATGGCACGCGTCATCTCGCTCGTCCCGGCCGTTCCCCCCAGGTCGGGCGTGCGCACTCCTTCACTCGCAAGCACCGCCGCCACCGCCCGATTGATGCGCTCGGCCGCGCCCCCCTGACCCACATGCGCCAGCAGCATTGCCACCGACAGGACAGTGGCAATGGGATTCGCGATCCCACGCCCCGCAATATCCGGCGCCGACCCATGCACCGGCTCGAACATGCTCGGCGCGCTCCGCTCCGGATTGATGTTCCCGCTCGGCGTCATTCCCAAACCACCAACAACTTCGGCCGCCAGATCAGAAAGAATATCCCCGAACAGATTGCTCGCGACGATTACATCGAAGTGGCCCGGCCGCCGAACCAGATCCATCGCCGCCGCATCAACCAGCAGTGAGTCGGCGCGCACGTCGGCGTAGTCACGCGCCACCTCGCGAAACACCTCGTCCCACAACACCATCGAGTACGCTTGCGCGTTTGACTTGGTGATGGATGTGACATGCCGCCGTCGAGTGCGCGCCAGCTCGAACGCGGCCCGGATGATCCGCGCGCACCCACGCCGCGTGAACACATTGGTCTGCATCGCAACCTCGCCCTCCGTTCCCACATGCAGACGCCCCCCAACGTGCGAGTACTCACCTTCCGTGTTCTCACGCACGATGACCATGTCGATGTCGCCGGCTTCCACGCCCCGCAGCGGCGAAACTACGCCCTTGTACAGATACGCCGGGCGCAGGTTCAGGTACTGCTCGAACACACGACGAATCGGAAAGATGAGCTCGTGCAGCGTGACGGTATCGGGAACCCGCGGGTCACCGACGGCGCCGAGCAGGATCGCGTCGAAGGCGCGCAACCGCTGCAAGCCATCACTTGGCGTCATGTGACCGTGCTGCAGGTAGTAGTTGGTACTCCAATCGAAGCGCGTCCACTCGACGCGCGCGCCGTCGCGCGCAAGGGCGGCATCGGCGACGGCCACGGCGGCATCGACTACCTCGGGTCCGATGCCGTCACCGGGAATGAGTGCGACGTGTGGAATGTGCATGTCTTGTTTCCGCTTCTGGTTGCTTCAGCACGGCCGATCCGTATGTCGATCGGTAGATAACGAAGAACAGCGACTCTGCGCTAAGGCATCGGTACTAACGGCAATGCCACCCGGAACTCGGTCCGACCAGGTTCGCTCGAAACGTCGACCTCGCCGTTGTGGCTGCGCACGACCTTCTGCACGGTGTCGAGGCCGAGCCCGGTCCCCTGTCCGACCCCCTGACACATTGCATCCTGACACATTGCATGCGAGTCGCATCGGCAACCTAGCCGACCACTCCGAGCAGATCGAGCAGTGACAGCGCCATCACCTGCGTCGCCTGCACGAGATCATCGATGCCACACCATTCGTCGGGCTGATGCGAAATCTCGAGTCGCCCGGGACCATACGCTACGCAGTGGTCAATGCCGCCAATACGTGTCACATGCTTGTGGTCGTAGGTGCCCGGCGACGCGACAATCGCCGCGTCACGACCCACCACATCGAGAATGCCGCGGGCGAGCGACGCCACCAAGGGCGATCCATCGGGTGTGCGCACGGGATGCACGATCATCAGGTCGCGCATGTCGAAGCGCGCCTCGGGAATCCGGAGACGCACGCCGTCCAACAACTCCACAATCTCGCCGCGCACTCGATCGAAGGGTTCCTCTTCCAGGAATCGTCGGTCGAAGATGGCGCTGCAGCAATCAGCGACACATGGTGTCTGCACCTCATGCCCCGCCTGACCCCCAATGATGCTGTTGATGTTGAGCGTGGCGCGACGCGCGCCCTCCGGCACCACGGGCATCGCCGTTAGGCGGCGGGCGAACTCGGGTGCAAGCTGGTGCCGCATGGCATACAGCACCTCGCCCATATGTTCGATGGCGTTGTCACCCAAAAACGGCATGCTGCCGTGCGCGATGCGTCCGTTGGCGGTGACTTCGAACCAGTAGACACCGCGGTGTCCCACACAGATGCGGTCCACCTCGAGCGGTTCCGGTATGATCACGAAATCGGTCGACTTGGAGGTGAGCCGCCCGATGTTGGCCAGGTGCGCGACGCCCGCCCAGCCACCACTCTCTTCGTCCACCGTTCCGCTGATCTCCACGGTGCCCTCGAGTTCTACGCCGGCCCGCCGCACGCACTCGGCGGCGAAGACGGCGGCGGCAATTCCTCCCTTCATGTCCGATGCACCACGACCATAGATGCGCCCGTCGCGCACCTCACCGCCGAATGGATGGACCGTCCACCCCGCGCCCACCGGCACCACGTCGATATGTCCGTTGAGGTGTAGGCAGGGGCGATCGCGCCGCCCGCGTTTACGTCCCACCACGTTGACGCGCGGATGTTTGGCCGAGTTCTCCGGTCGATCGGAGGCCGTGTAGTACTCCACGTCGAAGCCCTGAGCGTGCAGCGTGTCGCCCAAAAGGCGGGCGCACGGTTCATACAGCTCGCCGGGGGGGTTCACCGTGGGAACGCGAATGAGCGCGCGCGTGAGATCGACGATCTCCTCGCGCGCCGCTTCGACCGCTCGCAGCACCGCGTCCCGGGGGGTAGGTTTTGCAGCCGTACTCGCTGTCAACTGATGGTTCACGGGCCCGGATCGTCCGCGTGTGAGGGTGCCGACGGAAGGATGAGAATAATGTCGCAGAGTCGCGCTCCGAGAGCGAGCGCTTTGGTGGTCGTCGCGCGTTTGGCCGTCGCCCTTGTCGGCGTCGCCTCCGTTAGCATCCCGACGTCGCTCGTCGCGCAGAGTGCGCCGCGCGGCCTCACGGCTGTGCCGGGTCTCAAGGTGGGGCACTTCACCCTCGCCGGGCGTCCCACGGGGTGCACGGTGATCGTGGCCGAAGCTGGCGCAGTGGCCGGTGTCGACGTGCGCGGCGCCGCGCCGGGCACGCGCGAAACAGATCTGCTCGATCCGGTGAATACGGTGCCGGTGGTGCACGCCATCGTGCTCGCCGGCGGGAGTGCCTTTGGTCTCGACGCGGCGACTGGTGTGATGAAGTATCTCGAGGAGAAGGGCATCGGCTTCGACGTGCGTGTAGCCAGGGTCCCCATCGTTCCGGCGGCCATCCTTTTCGACCTTGGGGTGGGCGATCCGAAGATCCGGCCTAACGCCGACTGCGGTTTCCGAGCCGCCGCGGCGGCGACCGATGGACCGGTGGCCGAAGGCGACGTGGGAGCGGGAGCGGGTGCGACCGTGGGCAAACTGCTGGGTGCAGGGCGCGCCATGAAGGGAGGCATCGGGAGCGCGTCCATCACGCTCCCCGACGGTCTTGTCGTGTCGGCCATCGTCGCCGTGAACGCGGTGGGTGACATCATCGATCCCGCCACGGGTCGGGTGGTGGCCGGCGTGCGCACCGAAGACGGCAAGGGACTCGCCGACGCGCGCACGCTGATACGCGCCGGTGCGTCGCGCCCCTCCGCCCGCGTGGGCGAGAACACCACCATTGGCGTCGTCGCCACCAACGCCAGCCTCACCAAGGCGCAGGCGACCAAGGTCGCGCAGATGGCGCATGACGGCTACGCGCGCGCGATTTCGCCGGTGCATACCATGAGCGATGGTGACGTGATCTTCGCACTCGCCACCGGCGTGCGCACCGACGCGGCCGATGTGACAACCATTGGCGCCCTGGCGGCCGATGTGATGGCCGAGGCGATCCTGCGGGCGGTGAGGCAGTCCAAGGGGCTGCCGAACTATCCGTCGGTGCGCGACATGACGGCCAAGCGTTAGGCGCGCCGCCCGCACCCGGTGACCTTCCACCTCCCGCTCCTGCTGGGCTACTCGGCGCTGATGATCGCGCTGGGGCTCTACATCGGCCGGCGCGTCAGGAGCACCGACTCGTTTTTCGTCGCGGGGCGCGGGCTCGGGCCCGGACTATTGTTCGCGACCTTGCTCGCGGCAAATATCGGCGCGGGCTCCACGGTGGGCGCGGCTGGTCTTGGATATCGGGACGGCCTGGCGGCCTGGTGGTGGGTGGGCGCGGCAGCCATGGGCTCGTTTGTGCAGGCGTTCTGGGTGGGTCCGGCCATGCGTCGCGCGGCGGCGGCGCGCGGGCTGCACACGGTGGGCGACTACCTGGAACAACGCTACTCCAGGAATGTGCGAGTGGTGGTGGCGGCGCTGCTCTGGATAGGTACGCTGGCCATTCTCGCTGGGCAACTGATCGCGATGTCCACGCTGCTCACGGTGGTGGCGGGTGTTCCCAAGTGGGTGGGCTGTTTGCTCGGCGGTATGGTGATGACCGCCTACTTCACCGCCGGAGGACTGCTCTCCAGCGCATGGGTGAACGTGTTGCAACTGACGGTGATCCTCCTTGGCTTCGTGATCGCACTCCCGGTGGCGCTCATGCACGCCGGTGGATGGAGCGAAGTCGTGCAGAAGGTCGACGCCGGCCCCGGCTACTGGAGCCTTTGGTCGAACGGTGCCTCGGGGTGGAAGTATCTCGCCCTGCTTGGCCCGGCCTTTATCATCTCACCCGGACTGCTGCAGAAGATCTTTGGGGCTCGTGACGATCGCGCGGTACGCATCGGCGTGGGCGCCAACGCGGCGGCGCTGCTCTGCTTCGCCTTTGTTCCTCCGGTCATGGGTATCATCACGCGGGCCTTGCATCCGGGGCTGGTCAGCGAGCAACTCGCCCTCCCCACGCTGCTCATGTACGACGTGCCGGTCGCTGTGGGCGCGCTCGGTCTGGCCGCACTCTTCTCGGCCGAAGTCAGCACCGCCGACGCCATTCTCTTCATGCTCGCGACGTCGCTCTCGCAGGACTTGTACCGGCGCTTCGTCAATCCGGGGGCAAGCGACGCCCAGGTATTGAAGGTGGCCCGGCTGGCCGCCGTCGCCGGTGGTGCGTTAGGCGTGGGGCTCGCCCTGGTGGCGCAGACGATCATTGGCACGCTCTCGTTCTTCTATAGTGTGCTCGGCGTCTGTCTCTTCGTGCCGGTGCTGGCCGGGTTGTTCGTGAAGCGATTTGGCGCGGCCGAAGCCCTGACGGCCATTGCGGGGGGAATGATGGTGATGCTGACGTTGCAGCTCTCGACATCGGGGCAGGGGATGGGCGGGTTTACGCCTGCCCTCGCCGGACTCATCACATCAATTGTGGGTGGCGCCGTGGCATTGTTCGTCCTGCGCCGCGCACGCACGAACCATGGGGAAAGCACTTCGGCATGAACGACATGTTCCGGTTGGACGGACGCGGAGTTGCGGTGGTTGGCGCCGGCTCGGGCATCGGGGAGGCGGTGGCGCGCGCCTGTGCGCGGCAGGGCGCGCAGGTCTCGTGTCTCGATATCAAAGGCACCGAGGCCGCCCGCGTGGCGGCGGCCATAGTTGCGTCGGGCGGTACGGCGCGTGCGATCACGGTGGACATCTGCGACGGGGCGGCGACCGACGCGGCCATGGAAGGCGCGCGCGACTGGATGGGGCGCCTCGACGCGGTGGCGTGCACGCCGAGCATCAACGTGCGAAAGACGATTCTCGCCTATAGCGAAGAGGAGTTCGACCGCGTGCTGCGGGTCAACATGAAGGGCAACTTCAACGTCCTTCGCTCGGCGGGGCGGATTCTCACCGTGCAACGCTCGGGCAGCATCGTGCTCTTTTCGTCCATTCGTTCGCAGGTGGTGGAGCCCGGGCAGGCGGTCTACGCGTCAACCAAGGCGGCCATCGTGCAGCTGGCGAGGACGGCGGCGGCCGAGTTCGCGCCGTTCGGCGTGCGGGTGAATGCGCTGGCTCCGGGCGTGGTGGAGACGCCGCTCACTGCCCCCATCAAGGCGAACGCCGACTGGTACAACGCCTACGCCGACAAGAATGCGCTCAAGCGCTGGGCCACTGCCGACGAAATGGCGTGGCCCACGGTCTTTCTCCTGTCCGACGCGGCGAGTTACGTGACAGGCACCGTACTGTTTGTCGACGGTGGTTGGCTGGCCGTGGATGGACGCTTTACACCCCCAGGAATGAGCACCGATGTCTGACGCGCCACGCACGGGCCTCGCGCGCGAGATGGGGTTGCTCGGCCTCACGGCTACGGGCGTCTGCTCGATGGTCGGCGCGGCGATCAATATCATCCCATTCATGATTCAGCGAAGCGTGCCGGGCATTGGTCCGCACGTGCTCTACGCCTTCATGTTTGCAGCGGTACCCGCGCTCTTCGCCGGACTTGCCTACGCCATCCTCGCCTCGGCCATGCCGCGTGCGGGGGGAAGCTATGTGTACGCCAGCCGCAGCCTCAACCCGTACCTCGGCTTCATCGCCTCGTTCTCGCAGTGGTTCGCGCTCTGCATCGCGATGGGAGTGGTATCGTATGTCCTGATTCCATTCCTGCGGGATGTGGCCATCGCGTCGGGATGGGACGGAATGGCGACGCAACTCGAGTCGGGGACCCTCCGGGTCGTGCTCGCACTAAGCGCCGTGTGGTCTGCGGTGGCGCTCAATCTTCGCGGGGTGAAGCTGTACCAGCGCGTATTGGTGCCGCTGATGTTTCTCACGCTTGCCATCGGCGGAATCGTGATCGTGGCCGGCTTCTCGTACAACCATGCCGATTTTGCTGCCGCCCTTTTGGCGCGCGAAGGGCGCATAGTCGCCGAGGCGGCGCCTCCCCCCTTCAGCCTGCGCACCTTCATTCCGGCTGCGGCAATTCTTTTCTCCTCGTTCATCGGCTTCGATTCCATCGCCCAGGCTGGGGGAGAGGCGAAGAATCCCAGTCGTACTCTTCCGCTGGCCATCGGCATTGCGGTAATAGGTGTCGGGGTCTTCTACATGCTGTTCACTGCCGCCGTGAACCACGCCATTCCGTGGCAGTACGTTGCCGAACAGTCGCGTACGCGCGATCTCACGGCGCCGGGATTGTTAGGCTACCTGTTGCCGAACACGTGGACGGTGCTCATCGTGGCGGGTGCCGCGATTGCACTCATCAAGGATCTTCCGCCCATGCTGCTCGGCGTGTCGCGCCTGATGTTTGCCTGGGCCGAGGATGGGATCTTTCCGCGCGCCGTGGCGGCGGTGCATCCGCGCTGGCACACGCCGCATGTGGCCATTCTGTGCAGCGGAGTCATGGCGTCGATCGGAATTCTGGGGTGTCACTTGGCCGGGGATTTCTTTCTCGGCATCGACATCCTTGTGACGGCCATGCTGGTGAACTTCATCCTTATGTGCGCGTCGGTGCTCGCCCTGCCCGGGCGAAATCCGGCGCTGGCCCGTGCCGTCACCGTGGTCCCGCAACGTGCGCTGCAGGTGCCATTGGCGCTGGCTGGAATTGTCGTGCTCGGGGGATTTCTGGTCGTACACACAATACGCGATTTCACCCTGCCGGTCGAAGCCTGGTATTTCCGATCCACACCCGTCTGGCTTGCTGTGATGGCGATGGCGACCGTGATCTATCTGAGAGAGATGGCCGAGCTCCGGCGTTCCGGTGTCGACGTCAGCGCGCGCTTCGCCACGCTTCCTCCCGAATAGCAGATCGACATGACACAGAGCGTCGAACGGTGCGAGTTGGCACCCGGCTTCACCATTTCACGCGCCCTCACCGGGCTCTGGCAGATCGCCGACATGGAGCGAGATGGGCGCTCCATCGACCTCGAGGCCACGGCGTTGGCGATGGTGCCGTACGTAGACGCGGGCTTCACCACCTTCGACATGGCCGACCACTACGGATCAGCCGAGGTAGTGGCGGGACTCTATCGCTCGCGCGTGGCGCCTAACGCCGACGTGCAACTCTGCACCAAGTGGGTGCCGAAACCGGGTCCCGTCTCGCGCCACCAAGTGCGGACCGCCGTCGATCTCGCCCTCACGCGCCTGCAGGGGAGGTCGATCGACCTCATGCAGTTCCATGCGTGGAACTACGCCGATCCTCGCTGGCTGGACGCGCTCTTTTATCTGAGCGAGTTGAAGCAGGAGGGTATCATCCGGCATCTGGGGCTGACCAACTTCGATACGGCGCACCTGCGCATTGTGCTGCACAGCGGCATTCCGGTGGTGAGCAACCAGGTGAGCTATTCGCTTGTCGACCGGCGGGCGGGGGGCGCGATGACCGAGTTGTGCGTGGCGCACGGGGTGAAGCTCCTGGCGTACGGCACCGTGCAGGGGGGGTGGCTCACCGAGCGCTGGTTAGGCGCGGCGGAACCCGACTGGAATGCGCTGGACACCTGGTCGCAGATGAAGTACGGGCGATTTATCCGGGCGGCGGGGGGCTGGCCAGCGCTGCAGCATCTACTTGAAGCGCTGGACGTCGTGGCGCGTCGCCATGGCGTGTCCATCGCCAACGTGGCCAGCCGATATGTCTTGGAGCAGCCAGCGGTTGGCGGCGTCATCATTGGAGCGCGACTGGGGGCCAGCGCGCACGTGGCCGATAATCTTCGCCTTTTTTCATTTAGTCTGAGTCCGCAAGACACGCAGGACATAGCGAGCGCGTCGGCGGCGCTCACCCATATTCCGGGCGACTGCGGCGACGAATATCGAAAGCCCCCGTTCCTCACCGCATCGGGCGACCTGAGTCACCACTTCGGGGAGATGCCTTTACCCTACACGGTGCGTGAAGGAGTGGAGGGCCGAAGCCTCTGCCTGAGCGGCACCACGTGGGAGACGACCTTCGGCTATGCGAGGGCAGTGCGGCGAGGCAATCGCATCTTTGTATCGGGAACGACCGCCACCCACGGCGATCGGCAGATCGGGGGGCGTGACGCGGCCGCGCAGGCGCATTTTGTCATCGACAAGATCGAGGGAGCGCTGCAGTCGCTTGGCGCGCGCCTCGAGCACGTGGTCCGCACCCGCGTCTTTGCGCGGCACATGACCGACTGGGAGCAGATCGCGCGAGCCCACGGCGAGCGCTTCGGCCACATTCTTCCAGCCAACACGCTTGTGGGAGCGAACTTGGTGGGCGAGGACTATCTGGTCGAAATAGAGGCCGACGCCGAGCTGTAGCGAGCGTGTGTCGTCCGCTCGGTAGCCGCACGTATCCCGTTATAGACCATGGACTTACTAACATTGCTGCTTCGCAATCGCTGCCAATTCACTCGCCCGTAGAGAGCCGAGCGGCAAGGGTGTAACGGACTGGCAATCCATTCCCGTGTGAATGGCGTACTTTAGTGTGGAGCCAAGATGTCAATCAAATGAGCAGTATCGGGACGAGGGCAGTGCGCTTCGAGTCGTTCTTGATAGGTCGAGCAACCTGATTCGGCACGCACGAGCGAGCGCATCGCCTCGGGATCGATAGACTTAGATGGTACGCATGAAACTTCTAGCATGGTCAGGGTCGGTGGTCGATGGGCGCGCGCTGGCGAAATCGTTCCCGTCGTTGCCGATGATGGTGGCCACCTTGATTGCGCTCAGCGCCAGTCGGCGCTTCCCAAGGGCGGTCCGCGCATGACGCACGAGGAGTGTCTCGAGTCCGCGGCAGCGTATGCGTTAGATGCACTCGACGCCTCGGAGCGGTCGGCGTTTGAGGCGCATCTGGGCGAATGTACGACATGCAGTGCCGAGTTGGATGACAACCGCGAGGTTGCCGGACTGCTGGCCTACGCGGCACCGATGGTAAGTCTGCCAAATATTGGGGCGCTGCGCGAGCGGATCATCGGCGACGCGGCGAAGACTCGGCCGCTCGCGTCGGCGGCGTCACGCCTTACGGCGCCCGGTCTGCGAGATGCGTCGGCGAGCGCGTACGCGTCGGCGCCGCGCTTGAAACGTACGCCCGGGTCGCGCCTTCCGTGGCTCGCCGCCGCAGCGAGCCTAACGATTGCCGCGGTCAGCGGCGCAGCGTACTTCGACATACGGCGCGACAGCGCGCAGCTATCCCGCGCGCTCGAGACGACGCGACTCGACGCCGAGAGAACGCGCGCCATTCTGGCCGCGCGCGACTCTGTGCTCTCGGCGTTTCTCAGCCCCAGAGTGCATGTCGTGTCGCTCAGCGACGGGGCGGAGAAGCAACCGTCAGCTCGTATCTTCTGGAATCACACCAAGGACGTCTTCATCATCACGGCGTTTAACGTGCCACAGGCTCCGCAGGGACGAGTATACCAACTCTGGGCGATAAAAAAGGGAAAGGCGCCCCTGTCGATGGGGACCTTCAATTCCGACCCGTCGGGACGGGCGCTGGCGATCCTGCCGGTGGGCAACATCGCCGACGCCGGTGTGATCGACGGTTGCGCCATGACGCTGGAACCTGAGGGGGGGTCGAAGCAGCCGACGGAGACTCCGCGACTGTTCGGCGCTTGGCGCCACGCGGATTAGGGGCGTTGTGCCGGGTTTTCGGCGTTCGCGATCGAGTAAGACGCCGTAGGCTGCGGCATGCGCCACGCGGCGGTTTTCTGGATTGCCTGCGCAACAATGTTTGTCACGCCCGCTTGCGTCGCCCATGCACAGGTGTCGGCGCCGGATGCATCGCGGCTACGTGTGGCCACCGCCATCATGCGTGCGGCGCGATACTGCGCGCTTATCACGCAGGACATCGAAGGACGGACCAGCGCCCGCACCATCGATCCGACCATCCCCGATTCCAACCTGGTCGTCTACTTCGCGACCACGCCAAAATCGCGAAAGGTGACTCAGTTGGGCCGTGACAATCGTGTGTCGCTCTACTACTTCGATGCCACTGCGTTGTCGTATGTCACGCTGTATGGGCGGGCGCGCCTGATAACGAATGCGGCCGACAAGCGGCGTGTGTGGAAGGGAGAGTGGACGCCGTTTTATCCCAACCGCGAGCGAGGCGCTGCTGTGTACGCGGTAACGCCCGAGCGCATCGAGATGGTCAGCCCGCGCGATGAAATCACTGGCGACAGCGTGAACTGGGCGCCGGTCACCGTTTTCTTGAAGGCTCGACCGGCGCGGCGCTGAGGTCGCGTATGGCTACTTGAGAACGCACAGGAGGCGTGGCATCCAAACGTTTCTTGTGGAATATGGATCGTACGGCCATACTCGTACATATGAAAACCACCCTCAACATCGACGACCACCTGCTCGCCGAGGCTAGGCGACTGACACGGATCGAGGAAAAGACGGCCTTGGTTCATGCCGGCCTCGAAGCCCTCATCGCGAGGGAGAGCGCGCGACGCCTTGCCGCGCTTGGCGGCTCCGAACCTGCGCTCACCCCCGTTGCGCGGCGACGTTCGGCGCCCCGCCGTTCATCGTGATCCTCGCCGACACGTCGGTCTGGGTCGATCACTTGCGCCGGGGGAACGCTCGCCTCGTGGAAACGCTCGTGGCGAGCGTGGTGCTGTGCCACCCCTTCGTGATTGGCGAGCTGGCTTGCGGTACTCTCCGCAACAGCGCCAACGTCCTGGCGCTGCTCGGCGAACTGCCACAGGCCACAGTGGCGGGTCACGATGAGGTCTTGACCCTTCTGCAGGCGCGCTGCCTCATGGGGCGTGGACTGGGCTACGTGGACGTTTGCCTGCTGGCGGCGACCTTGCTGGATGGCGCGACGCTCTGGACGCTCGACAAGCGCCTGGCGCAGGCGGCCAAAACAATCGGCGTCGACACCTGAATCTGTATTGTCGCGGGCACCCTGCTTGCATCACATCCGAGCCCGTGAACACGAGCATGGAGGACCGTATGGCAACGCTGGACTGGAGTTACCTGCGCCCCAATTGAAACACGTGCAAAAAGACCCAGGAGTTCCTGGGACGGAATCAGGTCGGATTGGGACTGGTGATAGACGCGAAGAAGTCCACGATTGCGGAAGCCGACGTGGGCGCGGTACTGAACGAAGTGGATCAGATCTATTCCACCCGCGGCCGGACGGTGGAACATCTCGATCTGAAAAGGGACAAACCATCAAAGGCAGAGATTAGGCACGCCATCATCGGGCCGTCGGGCAATCTGCGGGCGCCGGCGGTGCGCCTTGGACGCACCCTGCTGATAGGATTTGAGGAAGGGATGTACGACCAACTATTGGAGCCCTGATGCACGTCGTATCGCGCATGCCGCACCGCACGCTCACCCTGATGGCCCTGACAAGCGTGGCGGTCACCGCTTGGATGGTCGCGCCACCGATCTTTACTCCCGTGCAGCCCGAGCTCTTTGCGGCTGGCGGGAGCTTTACCAACGCGTGGGCGGACTATGACGGCGATGGCGACGCCGACATCTTCGTCGGCTTCAACGGGACGCCGAACCGACTCTACCGCAACGACGCCGGCACCTTCGTCGACGCGGCAGCCGACGCCGGAGTTGCCGACGCACGCGCGACGCGCGCCGTGGCGTGGGGTGACTACGACGCCGATGGCGATCCCGATCTCTTCGTGGGATTCACGGCGGGGGCTGATGGCGTCCTTCGTCTCTTTCGCAACGACGGGGGGCGCTTCACCAATGTCTCGCGCGACGCTGGCGTGATGGTGGACTCGGGCGCGGTGCGACAGTCGGCATGGATCGATGTGGACGGGGATGGCGATCTCGACCTCTATGTCGCCTTTCGCGACAAGCCCAACATGCTCTATCGCAACGACGCCGGCCGCTTTGTCAACGTCGCCGAATCGTTAGGCCTGGCCGACCCCCGCAAGAGTGTGGGCGGGGTCTGGTTCGATGCCGATGACGACGGGGACATCGACCTGTACCAAGGCAACATGGACGGCGAGGCGAATGCGCTCTGGCGCAACGAGGGCGAGCACTTCACCGATGCGGCCTCCGAGCTTGGGCTGGCCTGGGGAGCTCGCACGCCTAACGATAAGGCGACAGGCACCGTGCGTACCTGCGCCGCCGATGTGAATGGAGATGGTCGACTGGACATCTTCACCGCCAACTATGGCACCAATGGGCTCTTCCTCAATCGCGGACAGGGAAAGTTCGACGATGCAAGCCACGCCTGGGGTGTGGATATGGAATCGCATAGCGATGCCTGCGCCTTCGCCGATTTCGACAACGACGGGCGCCTCGACCTCTACGTGAACGGTACCGTCACCGGCGGCGTGAGTTATCGCGACTACCTCTTCCGCAACACCGGAACCCGCTTCGACGACGTCACTCCCCCCAATGTGCTGGAGCGCAAGGCCGACCACGGCGTCCAGTGGATGGACTACGATCGCGATGGGGACGAAGATCTGGCCCTTACTGGTGTGCAAGGGGATGCGATGCACTCGCTGCTTCGCAATGACCTCGCTGCGGTTGCCGCCAGGCGATCGCTCGCCGTACGGGTGCTGGATGGACGGGGACGCGCTACACGCGCCGGAGCCGTGGTTCGCCTCTATCGTACTGGTACGCGCTTGTCGTTAGGCGCGCGCCTGGTCGACGCGGGGTCGGGATATGACGCGCAGAACGATGCGCCGGTGCACTTCGGCCTGGCCGCCATGGCTGCGGTAGACGTTGAAGTCACCTTCCCGGCCGGCGGCAAGGCGCGGGTGATTACCGTGCGCGGTGTGAAGCCCGGCGAGTATGCCGGGCGCGCGCTTGTCGTTCGCGTTCCCTAGGCGCGCATCGGGCGGTCATCCTCAACTCGGCACATTCATGACATCGGTACGCATCAGTGTGGGTCCCCTCCGCTTCTCGGCCCGCTTCGAAGATGGGGCCGCGCCAGCCACCTGCGCGGCCTTTCGCGCCAGGCTTCCGTTCGAGAGCACGCTGCTTCAGGCGCGCTGGAGCGGCGAGTCGGCGTGGGCACCGTTAGGCGACTTCAACCTCGGCGTGCCCGTGGAGAACGCGACCAGTCACCCGTCGCGCGGCGACATTCTCTTCTACCAGGCCGCAGCGAGTGAATCGGAGATTCTCTTTCCGTACGGGAGTACCCACTTCGCCAGCAAGGTGGGGCAGCTGGCGGGGAACCACATGCTCACCCTCACGTCGGGGCATGAGCTGCTCCCGGCGCTTGGGCGGCTGGTGCTGTGGGAGGGGGCGCAGCGGATTCGGATCGAGCTTGACGAGGCGGCGGAGACGACGGAGCTGCATGCGACGCCGAGAGGTGAGCCAGCGTGAACTGCTCACATCGCTGCTCTTAGGGAGCGACCCTGATGTACTCCGATCCATGCTGATGCGAGTGTAGTGCGGCGATCTGCATCTACGGAAATAGTTGCCTGTCGGACTCCGACTGTCGATGACCACCGTTGGGTTTGGTGGGGTCAGACACTGGCGTCTTCATCCGCCTGGTCTTCAGTGTGCCGTTGTTCAATGCGCGAATACGCGAGCGCGCGATGTTGCGGCGCGTGACGCTGTACGACTTCGAGAAGGGGGCGGCGCTGCGCTGAGGACAAGCGCGCGGTCAGCGTGGCACTGCGATGTCGAGGTGCTTCACCTCACGCGCCTTGAGCGCCGTGCGGTTGGGAGCACCGGCGCCGCCGCTCGGGAGCGCGACGGTGAGCGTGAGCGTGCGGTCCGCCGGAATCTCGCAGAAGGCGATACTCCCCTTCTCGTCGGTGGTCGCCGTTGACGTCGCGAGCACGGAATCGCCCGCCACCTGCCCAATCGTGCTCAGCCAACCCACCGACACCCCTACACGAGCCAGTGGAGCACCACCCACCGAGTCACGCACCGTCACGTGCAATGTGCCCCGTCCCCATGGAGCGCCCCGACCCATGCAGAGGCGTTCGGTGAGCACGCGCGCCGTATGGGCCGACAGTTGTACCGCTCGGCGCTCACCGCCGGTCAGTTCCAGCGACAGATCGGCGGCGGCCAGCCCTAGCGAGTCGTAACCGCTAGTGTTCACCACCAGCGCGTAGCTACCCGGGGCAAGACTGTCGAAGGCAAAGCGTCCGTCGGCACTTGACACACTCGTGCGCGGCGTGCCGGCAATACGCACCAGCGCCTGCGTCAAGGGTCGCCTCCGCGTGCTATCGAGCAGCACGCCGGTAATGAACGCGGGGCGTACAAGTGGGCGCAGGTCGTCGGTTGTCACGAGCCCTCCCTCTTCGCTTAGCCGCGACATACCCGGACGCACGAGGACCCACGGAGCGCTCCCTTCGGTGGAGAGCGGTTGCGTGGGGCGCCCCAATACCGGGACGCGAAGGAACCACCGCCGCACGATCCATGCGCCGCTGGCGAGCCGGGCGAAATGCACCTCGCCACCGACGGCGGCGGAGTCCACCCCGGCCCGCACTCGATCATACGCGAAGTCCACTAGGCGTAGCTCGAAGGTCTTGGCATCCAGCCAGAGGGCACCAGCCACATCGGGTACGGTGCGGCCTGCCACCGGTGCGAAGCGCAGCCCCACCATCCCCGAGCGGGCACCTTTGCCGGCGACAGGGCGGAAGCAGTGATCGTTCAAGAAGGTCTCGGAAAGCAGCACCTTGGCATCGGGACCGAAATAGTAGGCGCCCCCGTTAGGCGCGGCACGCCAGTAGCCCAGTATGGAAAGCGACTCGGCGGGCGCGGAATTGAAGGGGGACGCGACAACACCGCGCACCTCGCTCCGGGTCTCGTTGAGCACGCGCTTCGACTTGGGGTCGAGTTCGCGCACATAACGAGTGACCTCAGCAACGAACAGCTTGTCGCGCAGCGAGATCTCGGCGGCGTCGAGCGCGGTACGCGCCTCCTCCCACAACGCCGCCACCTGCGCAACCTCGCGCGGATTCACCGAGCACAGCGATGTGCCGGAGACCACCACTTCGGGGAGTCGATAGTCCAGCGCTTCGAGCACGATCGAAAGCGACCGGGTCTCACCGTCTGCCAGGTCGAAGGGAGCGCTCGCGTATCGCTTGACGCCTATGCGCTTCGCCGTGACCCGATAGCGGCCCGGCCCCGACGCGCGCAGTGCGAAGGTGCCAGAAACATCGGTGAGTACCGAGAAAACGCGGTCGTTCGCACCCGAGGCGTCGGCGCGTACCAGATCCACCACTACGCCCGCCAGCGGGGCGTTGCTGGTCTGCTCGGTCACCGTGCCGCGAGCCACCTGGGCCCCGAGCCAACCGGGCGTGGTCACGAGCGCCAGTAGGACCACGACCAGAGCGAAGAAGGGACGCATCTGCCTAACGTTTGACGGAGAACGCATTGAGCGTGCGCGGCTCCAGGCGCACCGCCTGCCGAGTGCCCGTTGGCCGACGGTCCCGCAGCAGTTCGATGTGCAGTGAGGTTCGTGCCGGAAGATCACAGAAGAGCGCCGCGCCGCGGGAGTCGAGCACGGCTTCGGCACTCCTCCGGACCTCTTGCGTGGGCAGAGCAGCAGTGCCCGAGTACTCGCTCCACGACACCTGAACCATCAGGACGCCCTTGGTGTCGCCCATGACGGACGAGGTAGCGCCACCGCTGCCGGTCAGGTCGGCCTCGTTCCCGCTGACCTGCGCGCGGAGCGCGGCTCGATCGTCGCTCAGGCTATCGGTACCACAGAGCACGCCCAAGAGTTGGGGCGTGCCAAGGGCCCGCAGGAGAGTCTGCGAACGACCCGGCCGCTCGATGGACAGGTCCTGCTCGGCCGCGCTCACCCCGAGTGCGCGATATCCCTCATGTTCGATGACGAGGGTGAAGTTGCCTTCGGACAGCGAGTCGAGCGTGAAGCGTCCGTCGGCGCCTATCGGAGCCGCATAACGAGTCCCGGCCAGTCGAGCCGAGCCGCCGCGGAGCGGCGCGATGCCTGTACTGTCCAGCACCCAGCCGTCGAGGATTGCGAAGGATGTGGGGACTCCCGTGCCGGCCACCCGCACATCTCCCCCCTCTTCCTTATAGCTGGCGACCACGTATCGCTCGGCGGGCGCCGCGGCGCGCATCGGTTGCAGTTCGGCCACGCGCTGAGTGGCAAACTGCGGCATGCGGATGAACCAGCGCGAGACCACCCACGCGCCACTGGGCAGCCGAGTGAACCGTACTTCACCGCCCGCATTCGGGTAGTCAGCCTCAATGGGAAGTCGGTCGTAGCGAAAGGCGACGAAACGGAGTTCGAACGATCGCGCGTCCACCCAGAGCGTGCCGCGCACGTCAGTTGCTTTGCGCCGAGCCACCGGCTCGAAAGTGAGCCCCACCATGCCGTTCGTCGAATCGCGTCCGGTGGAGAGGGCGAAGCAGTGATCGCGCAGAAAGGCATCGGAGAGAAGGACCGTCGCGTCGGGCGCGTGATACACAAGCGAGCCGTCGCTTTCCATCCAGGCAAAGCCGCGCCGCGACAGGGTGTCTGGATCGATGCTGACGAATGGTCGTTCGGATACCCCGGCGCGTGAGCTGCGATCTTCACCTGTCACGCGCAACGTTCGCGGATGGAGGGTACGCACATATCGGGTGACCGTGGCACGAAAGAGTCGATCGCGTACCGAAATCTGCGAGGCCGAGAGGGCCGTACGAACTTCATCCCAAAGCGAGGCGACGCGGGTGCCTTCGTTAGGCATGCTGGCGCAGGGCGAGGCAGCGGTGATCGCCACCGGGGGGAGTTCATATCGCACCCGCTCAAGGGTGATGTCGAGCGATGTCGTCTCACCACCGGCGAGGGTAAAGGGGGCCGACACGAAGCGGAGGGCGCCGATGCGCTTGGCGGTGACCACGAATCGTCCCGGCCGCGCCCCGCGCAGCTCGTAGGCGCCCCGATCGTTGCTCAGTACGGACCGTGAGTCGCGGGCGGAGGGCACTCTGTCAAACGTTTCGTCGGCCGATGGCGACCGTGCACGCCCGACCGAATGGAGGGCCGAGTCGCCGGACAGCGGCTCGGCGTGCTCCAGCGACACCAGCACACCGACCAGCGGCCGATCGCTCTCCGTCTCCCTCACGATCCCGCGCACCACCTGCGAGGCCAGTGGGCTCGAGCCCACTACTGCCAGCAGCAATGCTGCCAGTACCCAGGTCGCAGGCGTCAATCGAATGCTCACCGAGCGCTCGCAGAAGCGTAATGCGACGCTCAAGACGTCATCATCTGGCATGCCGATGTTAGGGGAAGGACTCGCTGCATCACTCGCTCGGACACTTTCTTCTGGGGGCTTTCCATGCGCGTCACACTCCCCGAATCGGCCCGACGCTGCAGCCGGACTATGGGTGGTACACTACTGAGTGCGTCGATTCACGCTTGTGTCATCGGCGCGACCATTGCGGTCACTGGGTGGTCGGCCGAGCGGCTGCGCACGGCTCGCGTGATCGACGAGAGAATCATCGTCCTTCCACCGGTCAAGGACAAGCCGCCGGTGCCGCCTACAATTCGCCTAAAGATAGATGATCACCCTCCCGCCACGCCTCCGCTCCCGCAACTTCCGCCGATGTCACCAGTGAACGTGAATCAGCTGAACCACGTGACGTCGGAAATTCCGCCGATTGTCGAGCAGCTTGGCGCGCTGGTGTGGCCCCGTGATTCGGGGAGCTCGGAGTCAGCCACCCGCACGCGCGAAGGGGTAACGACGTCAACGGATGGATGGCCGCAGATGATCCGCAGCCGCCCGCACGCGCGAAGGGGTAACAGGGCGAGGAGCTGGCGACGGCGCGGGCGACGGACTCCTCACCGCGAACAGTGTGGACCGGGAGGTGGTCGCCCTGCGCGGCGTGCCGCCGACCTATCCCGCCGTGTTGGCGCACGCCGGTGTGGAACCGACAACCCACTCTTCGAGCAGTCGGTACGCCACGCGCTGGCGCGGATGAGGTTCAGTCCGGCCGAAGCCAACTCACGCAAGGTGCGCCAGTTGGTCCAACAGCTCTACACGTTTGCGCTAACCCGGGCACCTAGGTAGCGCGCATTTCTACTGCGACTGCAACTGCTTCTTGTATGCAGCGCTGGCAAAGATGGCCACTTCGACGCGCCGGTTCCGCTGCTGCTCCACTTCGGAGGAGTTGTCGGTGACCGGCTCCATCTCGCCACGCCCCGAGGCGCGCAGGCGCCCGCGATCGACACCTTGGTTTGCCAGATAATTCGACGTCGACGAGGCGCGTCGCTCGGAGAGTGCCTGATTGTAGCTGTCACTCCCCTGTGAGTCGGTATGCCCAACGATGAGAAGGTCGGTGTTGGGATACTTGCCGAGGCTGGAGGCAAGATTCTTCAGATTTTGCGCGGCAGCCGCCTGAATGACGTCGGAGTCGAAATCGAAGAGGAGGCCCGACGCGAAGGTGACCTGGATGCCTTCACCCACGCGCTCGACCACCGCGCCCGGGATGTTCTGCTGTAGCTCTTTTGCTTGCTGGTCCATCTGGTGGCCGATGATGGCGCCGACGGTCCCGCCGACTGCCGCTCCGATAATCGCACCCTTTGCGGTTCCCCCGTTGTTTCTGCCGATTAGTCCACCGACGGTACCGCCAGCAGCGGCGCCGATAATGGCGCCCTTTTCCTTCTTGTTGAGCGAAGCACAACCCGCAAGCGTGAGTGACGCGAGTGCAAGCGTGGCGACGCCGCGCGCGGACGTGCGGAGGCGGCTGGTATGAAGAAGTGACGACATAAGTGGCCCTGAGGAAGGAGAGCGCTCTCCGCACCTATTGGTAGGGGAGCGAATCCCGGACGTGCGTCCGGATGGCTGAGCAGTACCCGGCGCGAACCGAGGTGTCGTGAAAAGTACCCCCAACGTCATCGCCCGTGCCGCGAACTCTGCTGCAAAGAAGAGCTAGTCCCAACGATTGAGTAGGCCACCGGGAGGCCGAACGCCGAGGGGGCGACACCACAATGGCACCGCAGTTAGCCTGACAGATCGCTAGCGTCGTCGCGTGCGCGCGCTTCCTTTGAGCGCACCGAGTATGCCGCGCACTATCGAGCCTGTCACCGCCACCGCGGCCGTGCGGAGCACACTTTTCCCCACCGAAGAATTCAGCATGGCGCCTAACGTTCCTCCGATGCCCGATTCTGGCGCCGCCCGGCGACCGCGTGGCGCGGCAGCCGCGGGCGCCTCGCCGTCGGCGACCACGTCGGCCGCGTGGCGAGCGGCCAGCATCTCGTGCGCGCTCTCCCGGTCCACCGTGGTCGAGTACTTCTTCACCTGCGGCGTGCGCAGGCGCTGCCCCATCTCGGCGTCGGTGAGGGGGCCCATCCGCGACTGCGGAGGAATCATGCGCGCAATAAAGGGCGGGGTCGGCGTTCCGTTGGGCGCCAGCGTGGTGACCAGCGCCTCACCGATACCTAACGAGGTGAGGGTGGCCTGCACGTCATAGAACTCGGTCCGGGGAAAGGTGCGCGAGGCGGCGCGCAGCGCCTTCTCGTCGTCCGGAGTAAAGGCGCGCAGTGCATGCTGCACGCGGTGCCCTAACTGGCCGAGCACGTTTTCGGGGATATCTTTGGGACTTTGCGTTATGAAGAAAACGCCCACGCCTTTGGAGCGCACGAGTCGCACAACCTGCTGAATCTGGTCCAGCAGCGCTTCACTCGCGTCGTCGAAGAGCAGATGCGCTTCATCGAAGAAGAAGACCAGCTTGGGCTTCTCGGTGTCGCCGACCTCGCTCAGGTCGTTGTACAGCGTGGCCAGCATCCACAACATGAAGGTCGAGAAGAGCGCCGGCTTCTGCTGCACGTCGGAGAGTTCGAGCACACTCACCAGCCCGCGTCCGTCGCGCTCCACCTGCAACAGGTCATCCAAGTCAAACATCGGTTCGCCAAAAAAGTTCTCGGCGCCCTGTTGTTCAAGCTCCACCATCTCGCGTAGCAACACGCCGACCGTGGCCTTCGACATACCACCGTACTGCTTGAGCTCTTGGGCGCCGTCGCCGGTGAGGTACTGCAGCACCGAGCGCAAGTCGGCCAGATCGAGTAACAGGAGCCCCTTGTCGTCGCAGAACTTGAAGACGAGGGACAGCACACTCGTCTGCGTTTCGTTGAGATCGAGCACCTTGGCGAGGAGCTGCGGTCCGAACGACGACACCGTCGCGCGCAGCTGCGCCCCTTTGGCGCCAGTGAGACTCAGGAACTCCACCGGAAATCCGGCACCGGACCAGTTGTAGCCCGTGTCAGCGGCACGCGCCGCGACCTTGTCGTTCGATTGCCCCGGCGTGCCGATGCCGGACAAGTCGCCCTTGATGTCGGCCAGAAATACCGGCACGCCCTGCGACGACAACTGTTCCGCAATAAGCTGCAGGCTCTTAGTCTTTCCCGTTCCCGTGGCACCGGCAATGAGCCCGTGCCGGTTCATCATTTCCAGCGCGATCCGCACCGTGGGCTCGGGATGGCACTCGCCGTTGTGTACGATGGCGCCGAGTGTGATGGCGGGGCCTGAGCCAAAGGCGGATTTGGCGGCGTCGAGGACGTTCTGATCCATCGGGTGGGTGACGGGGGAATGGGTGGTGGGCGCTGAACACAATCTTGGACTCGGGCCGCAATTGTCGCGAGGGCCCTGGATGGGCAATCGGCGCATCCGTAGCGAAGCCTTCAGGTGGATGAATGTGCCCCCACGTGTGAACCACATCCACCGATGATCGCGACAGCGGATTGAACAACGTCGCGAAACCGGAATGAAGCATGCGGGAGCGCGAGTTCATGTTGAGAACGTTGGGCGTGCTCAAGATCGCCCTGCCACCTGGTTTCAGCACACGTAGAATCTCTCGACGGTACAAGAAGTGATTCTGTACGTGTTCAACTACTTCGAGGCTGCAGACAAGGTCGAAGGAATCGTCGGCGTATGGCAGTCGCCCGTCGTCGCTTAGCGCATCAAAAGATCTCGCGCTAGCGAAAGATGCTCGGCGTCACGTCGCATGCGGTGACCATTGAATGAGGGGAGACACCGTACTCACTCCTGCAATGCTCACCGAGCAACATGGCGAAGTATCCCTCGCCAGCACCAACATCGCGCACGCTCAGACGACGCGGTCATGCGCGCAGTCGCGAGAGTAAAGACCTTCTGATTCGTGCTCTGATGGGAAATCGGTCGAACGTCAGAAGCCGGTGGCTCGTGGCGGGTGACTGGCATATGCTTTCACGCCACTCCCCTACCGCCCCAACACCCGCTTCGCCGCGCTCACCACACACTCGGCGGTGATTCCAAACTCTTTGTACACGCGCTGGAATGGCGCCGACGCACCAAACGTTTCGATCCCGATCACCGAACCGTCTAAGCCAACAAAGCGCTGCCACGACATGGGGTGCGCCGCTTCGATGGCGACTCGTTTGGCGTTAGGCGGCAGTACCTCCGCCCGATACTCGGCCGACTGCTTGAGGAAGAGCTCGTGGCTCGGCATGCTCACCAGGCGGGCACGCACCCCCTCGCCCACCAGCGTGTTGTACGCCTCCATGGCGATCGAGACCTCGGAGCCGCTGGACATGATGACCAACTCCGGTTCTCCCGCCACACAGTCGGCCAGCACATATCCGCCGCGTGCGAGCAGTGACGCCGCGCCGTACTTCTCCCGGTCGATGAGGGGCAACTTCTGGCGCGTGAGCACGAGCGCCACCGGGCCGCTCTTGTGCAAGAGCGCCACCCGCCACGCCTCGGCGGTCTCCGTTGCATCTGCCGGACGAATCACGGTGACGTTCGGAATGCACCGCAACGACGTCAGATGCTCAACCGGCTGATGCGTGGGGCCATCTTCGCCCAGCCCGATGGAGTCGTGCGTAAAGACGTAAATGACCTGCTGTCCCATGAGCGCGGCCAACCGGATGGCAGGGCGCATGTAGTCGGCAAAGACCAGGAAGGTGGCGCCGAACGGGACGATGCCACCGTGCAGACCCATGCCGTTCAAAATGGCGCCCATGCCGTGCTCGCGGACCCCGAAATGGAAGTTCCGGCCCTCGTAGCGCGCGGGCGAAAAAAACTCCACCCCTTTGAGCGTCGTCAGGTTCGACCCGGCCAGGTCGGCCGACCCACCAATCAGCTCGGGCACCTTCGCGGCGATTGCATTGAGCACGGTGCCCGATGCGGCGCGGCTTGCCACATTCCCGTTCTCGGCGGTGAACACCGGCAGCGCCTGCTGCCATCCGGCGGGCAGATCACCTTGCATCCGGCGGCCGAACTCCTTGGCGTGTTCGGGATGCGCCTTGGCATACGCAATCAATTGTTTGCGCCAGCTGTCGTTCACCTCGGCCCCGCGCCCGATCGCCGTGCGCCAGTGCGCAAGCGCCTCGGCGGGAACGGTGAAGGGCTCGGTGGCGGTCCAGCCGAGGTTCTGCTTGGTGAGCGCGATTTCCGCCGAGCCTAACGCTTCGCCATGCGCCTTGGCCGTGTCCTGCCGGTTGGGCGAGCCGTAGCCGATATGCGTGCGCGTGATGACCAGTGTGGGACGGGTCGGGTCCGCCTTGGCGGCTTCGACTGCGGCGTCGATGGCGCCCAGGTGATTGACGTCGGCGATGTGCAGTACCTGCCAGCCATACGCTTCAAATCGTTTGGCCGTATCATCGGTAAAGGTGATGTCGGTGCTGCCATCTATGGAAATGCGGTTGTCGTCGTAAAAGCCGATGAGCTTTCCCAGCGTGAAGTGGCCGGCGAACGACGCGGCCTCGTGCGAAATGCCCTCCATCATGCAGCCGTCACCCACCACGAAATACGTGTAGTGATCGACGATGGAATGCCCCGGGCGATTGAAGACGGCGGCCAGATGCGCCTCCGCCACCGCCATACCCACCGCATTGGCGAATCCCTGGCCTAACGGGCCGGTGGTCGTCTCGACGCCAGCGGTGTGACCATGCTCGGGATGGCCGGGCGTTTTGCTCCCCCACTGCCTGAAGTTCTTGATCTCGTCCAGCGAAAGGTCATAGCCGGAGAGATGGAGTGTAGAGTAGAGCAACATGGACGCGTGCCCGTTGGAGAGCACGAAGCGATCGCGATTGGGCCACGCCGGGTCGGCTGGGTTGTGGCGCATGTGCCGCGTAAAGAGCGAGTAGGCGAGCGGGGCGAGCGCCATTGGGGCCCCGGGGTGTCCGCTATCGGCCTTCTGGACGGCGTCCATGGCCAGGGTGCGGATCGTGTTGATGCACAGCGCGTCGAGCGTCGACGACGTGGCGTCGGCGGATGCGGACACGGAGATTCTCCTGACCAAGGGCGGGGGCAACGGCGAAGCAACGCGCAATCGGGCGTCAGGGGCGAAAGTTAGCTGCGCGCGGAGCGATTCGCCCCCCGCCGCCCACACGCCGCCGCCTCGTCAGTTCCGTGTCGACCACGGTTCAATCGGGTAGGTTGTCTCATCCTCATGCCGTGCGGCCGGAGCGATTTCACCTTGGAACTCATACGGTCCCACATGCGCCGACCAAAGGCTGCGCTGGTCCTCCTGGCCGTACTCGCGGCTGTGTCGGAGGCGCAAACTGCTTCCAACCCGAACGACGCCCTCGCGCGCTCGGTGCTCAAGGAACTCATCGAGATCAACACCGCGCCCAGTGGTGGACAGATGAGCCGAGCGAACAGGGCCATGGCCCGCCGGCTGCTGGCTGCGGGTTACGCAGCGCGCGACGTGCAATTGGCCGGGCCTAACGCGAAATTTCAGAATCTTGTGGTGCGACTGCGTGGGCGCGACCGAAGCGCCAAACCGATACTGCTCATGGCGCATATCGACGTGGTCGACGCACGTCGCAGCGACTGGTCGATGGACCCTTTTGTGCTTACGGAGCGAGACGGCTACTACTACGGTCGCGGCACCACCGACAACAAGGGGGGTGCAGCGGTACTGGTTGCCAACATGCTGCGGTGGAAGCAGGAGAAGTACGTGCCGTCGCGGGATGTGATCATGGTGCTTACGACAGATGAAGAAACGTCGGCTGAAGACGGAATCATGTGGCTCATCAAGCACACGCCGGAGCTCAAGAACGCCGAGTACGCACTCAACACCGACGCCGGCGGCTTGTGGGAGCGCGGGGGGAAGCCGACTGCGTTCTACGTGCAGTCGTCGGAGAAGATGTACCAGACGTTCACGATCGAGGCGTCCAATCGAGGGGGGCACTCGTCGGTTCCGCGAGCGGACAACGCGATTTATGCGCTCGCCAAGGGGCTCTCTCGCATTGAGGCGTATCGTTTTCCCACCATGTACAACGACGTCACGCGCGCTTCGTTCGCCAAGTCGGTGGCGTTGGAGCGCGGACAGCAGGCGGAGGACATGCGCGCGGCAGCGCGTGGCGACACCTCCGGTGCGGCAATCGACCGATTGTCGACGGAGCCCGCGTTCAACGGCAACCTGCGCACTACGTGTGTGGCGACCATGCTCGCCGGCGGGCACGCCGAAAACGCCCTTCCCCAAAAGGCGACGGCGACGGTGAACTGTCGCATCTTTCCAGGCGTCGAAGCCCGCGCGGTCCAGGCCACGCTGCAGCGGATCGTTGATGACACCGTGCTCAACGTCGTGCCAACCGGCCAGAGCACGCCGAGCCCCGCTTCGCCATTGCGGGACGATGTGTTCGGCACGGTCGAGTCCCTAGCCAAGTCGATGTGGCCAGGCGCGATCGCCATTCCCGTGATGGAGAACGGCGCCACCGACGGGCTCTATCTTCGGAATCTCGGTGTTCCGGTGTATGGTGTATCAGGACCGCTCTACGACATGTCCGACGATCGCGCGCATGGACAGGACGAGCGCCTGAGCGTGCGGCATTTCAATCAGGTGCGGGAATTATGGTATCGCATGGTGAAAATTCTCACCGACGGCTCGGTGAAGATGTAGTGAAGCGGTAGTCAAGCGCCAGTGAAACGGAATTCGAACTTCGAGGGTGATATGCGGTTGATCGTATGTTCAGTGGTAATGGCCTGCGCGGCCCTATTGGCGTGCAGCACATCCTCGCCTAACGGTAAGGCGTCCGACAGCTCCGAGGGCAGTGCCGCAGCGATGGCGTCCCCCCCGCGCGCGCCCCTCTCGTGGCGCTTCGAAGTCCCGTCGGTCTGGGACGATCGGGTGCGGATGGTGAACGATCCCGAAGCAGCAGATCGGCTGGCAGCGCAGGGCGTTCACGGTGCGCGCTCATTCGAGTACATCCCACGCGATTCGTCGGAGGTGCCGCAGCGTCTGCTCGGCGTCTGGGTCTACGATTCCAGTGCATGGGACAAAGTGTCTACAGAGCAAGGACCAGCCCAAGGCGATGAAATCGCCCGCGGACCGGGAGTAGTCTACATCGCCGGACTTCCGCAATCGAATCCCTTTGCTCCTGGCAGTGCGGACGCGGTGGAATTCGACAAGCGCACGATCACCCTCGACGCCGTCAAACGAAACTTTCGAGTTGTACCGTGAGAAACGATGGCAGCGGCGACACGGTTTGCTCCTGCGGACTCCCATGAAGCACCCAAGCGCTGGTGGCCGATTCCGAAGTCTCGATGATATCGAGACGCTGCGACTCCTTGCGAAGAAACTCGGAGAGGGGATCTATATTTCGGATGATTCGGGGGAGATTCTCGACGCCAACCCCGCCTTCCTTTCCATTTTCGGAGTGCAATCGGTAGCCGAGCTGGGCCAGTTCCACGCCGCAGACCTGTACGCGGACCCGGAGCGGCGCGACGTCTGGCGCAACCTGCTCGATCGCGACGGAACTGTTCGTGATTTCGAATGGGAGCTCGTTCGTCCCGACGGTCAGCATCGCACCGTGCTCGACACTTCGTACGTCGTCACCGACCCCGAATCGGGCAAACGCTACTATCACGGTATTCTGGTAGACATTTCGCAGCGCAAGGAGATGGAGAGCCAGCTGCGCGAGCAGTTGACCCGCGATGCGCTGACGGGGTGTTACAATCGGCGTTTCCTGCTCGACCTCGAAGGTGAACTGACGGCAACAGGGGAGCAGCGATGGGGCTGCATCTTCATCGATATCGATCATTTCAAATTGTACAACGACACCCACGGCCATCAGAAGGGCGATCAGGTGCTGGCCCGTATGGCCCGCTTCCTGATGCGACAGGTACGGGCCGAGGAGCCGGTGGTGCGCATGGGGGGCGATGAGTTTCTGATCGTCGTGTTCGGCGATACGGCCGAACGCACCGAAGAAGTGGCCCGCCGGCTGCAAAAGGCCGCCGCCCGTAGTTCGCCGGTCGAGTTCTCGTTAGGCTGGGCGAACCGGGCAGAAGGGGAATCGCTCAAGCAGACCATCGACCGTGCCGACCAGAAGCTGATTGGGGTGCGTGTATTGTCGCGCTCGGGCGATCACCCGCGGCTTCCGGACGAGATGGAGCGCCGACGGGGCTGACGAGAGCGCGCCGACGGGGCTGACGAGCGCAGCGCCTTGCGACGTGAACATCGGAAACTTATCCGCACGAGTCGGGATACCATCTACCGCGTCTACCACATGTGCGAACAATCTCCCAGCGTACCAGCGTTTCGTCGACGTATTCGTGCGCGGCCGGCCCTAACACCGCCCGCTCGGCTCATGCCAACCAGAGGTTTCCCATGAAGCGCGCCGTTCCCTTTGCAGTCGTGGCTGTCCTAGCGGCCTTCGCGGTCGTGTCGCTTCAAGCCACTCAGCCGGGCGCTCGCGATGCTGCGGAGGTCGCGGTGCCCCCGTCGCCCACGGTCGATAAACCATTGGCCTCGTCGTCGGCCGACGCTGTGGCCGTCTTTGCGGGAGGCTGCTTCTGGGGAATCGAAGCCGTCTATGAACATCTCAAGGGAGTAAAGTCCGCCGAGTCGGGCTATACGGGTGGATCGTCCAAGGCGCCTTCGTATGAAGAAGTGAGCGCAGGCGTGACGGGCCACGCCGAGGCGGTGCGGGTGGTATACGATCCGTCGGTGATTTCGTATGGTCAGTTGCTGCAGATTTTTTTCTCGGTGGCGCACGATCCTACCCAGCTCAATCGTCAGGGACCCGATGTGGGGTCGCAGTACCGTTCCGCCATCTACACCCGCGACGACGAACAACAGAGAGTCGCTGAGTCGTACGTGGCGCAGCTCACCGCGGCCAAGACGTTCCGGCGCCCGATCGTGACCGAAGTAGTGCGGCTCAAGGCGTTCTACGTCGCCGAGGCGTATCATCAGGACTACCTGGTTCATCACCCGAACGAGCCGTACATCGTGTACAATGATGCGCCCAAGCTCGTCGCCCTCAAGAAGCACTTTCCGGCGCTGTACCGCGAGCCGGCTGCGATGTAGCTGCGATGTAGCTGCGATATGGCGGCGATGTGGCTGCGATGTAGCTGCGATGTAGTCGTGAGTTAGGTGGACATTGGGTGCAAGTTGGGTGCAGTTGTGGGTGCGATGTAGCTGCAAGTTAGGTGCGAGGTAGCTGCGATGTAATCGCGATATTCGCTTGGGCGTCAAGGGTGACGGAGCGGCTTACCCGCGCGCCCGCACGACCGCGAGGAACGCCTCGCCGTATTTCGCCGCCTTGGCCGGTCCGATACCGTAGATGCTCTCAAGGTCGGCCAACGTTTTGGGCCTGAGTTCGGCCAGCTCGCGAAGCGTTCGGTCGCTAGCGACGACATAGGGCGGTACCCGATCGGCGCGCGCCGTTTCGAGACGATGCGCGCGAAGTGCGTCGAAGAGCGCGGCGTCGGCTGAATCGAGCGTGGGTGCGGCAATTCTTCGACGGGTCCCGCGCTCCACCGCTGCGTTCGAACGAGTGCGCCCCCGGGCCGACTGCTCCGGTGGGAGGAGGAGCCGGACGGGACCCGAGCCGAAGAGCACCGCTTTCCCTGCCGGGGTGAGAAGCACGAGGGGCCGTTCGCCGGAGGTGAAGTCGACCCAGCCCGCGGTCACGCAGCGGCGGAGCAGGGCGAGCAGCCACTCTTCACCCTTTCCCGCGAGTGCACCGAACGTCTTCGTTTCATTCAGGCCCGAGCGCTCGAGCCGAGGGTCGGCCACACCGGCCAGGAGCTTCACGGCCGCCTGCAACCCGAAGCGCTGATGGGTGCGCGCGATCGCGCTCAACGCCTTGCGAACCACAGTCGCCGTTTCGGCGGCGTTGTGGTCCTGCGGTTCGTCCAACGCCGTACAGTTGTCGCACCGTCCACACCCTTGCAGCGCCTCGGCTTCATCGCCGAAGTAGCGCAGAATGGCGTCGTGTCGGCAGGTGCCCCCTTCTGCCCATCGCATGAGTTCGAGAAAGAGCGACCAGCGATGCGCCACGCGGGCCGAGTCGGGCATCGCACCCTCAGACGGCATTTCGAGGAGTCGGCGCCGCAAGGGGAGATCGGCCGGACTGGTGCAGAGCACTCCGATGGCGTCGGCCCCATCTCTTCCCGCTCGCCCGACTTCCTGATAGTACGCCTCGATTGAGCCCGGGGGCGCCAGGTGGATAACCGCGCGAACGTCCGCTCGGTCAATGCCCATTCCGAAGGCATTTGTTGCCACGATCAATTGAAGGGCACCGTCCCGGAAATTCTGCCCGGCTCGTTCGCGAACTGTGCCATCGAGTCCCGCGTGATACGCCGCGCACCGCCACCCCGCTTTGGCGAGCCGAGCATACTCTGCTTCGGTCTGTTTGCGCGTGGGTGCGTAGATGATGGCAGTACCATGCGACGATGCTGGCGTACCGATCGCCTCTTTGAGCGATTCGTCAACGATGGTCGACGACTCGCTGGAGCCGCGAATATCGCGAACGCGGAGGCCCAAATTGGGGCGGGCGAAGCCGCGAACGAGCTGCGCGGTGTTGGCGGGGAGACCGAGGCGCGCGATGATTTCGTCGCGCACGACCGGGGTGGCGGTGGCGGTACAGGCGAGCACTCTCGCCTGGCTCAGGTCGGCTACGAGCTCCCCGAGTTGCAGATAGTCGGGCCGGAAATCGTGACCCCACTCCGAGATGCAGTGCGCCTCGTCAATGGCCACGAGCGGGCAATCCAAGTCCCTGAGCAGGGCCCGAAATCCTGGGAAGGCGAGCCGCTCGGGGGCGACATAGGCGATGGTGTATAACCCGCGGGAAAGCGCCGACATGCGGCGCCGTACCTCGACGGCATCGAGAGTGGCGGCAAGAAAAGTGGCCGACACGTCACGCGCGGAGAGCGCGGCCACCTGGTCGTGCATCAGCGACACGAGCGGCGAGACGACCAGTGTGGTACCGCCCAGCACCGTGGCGGGAAGTTGATAGATGAGGCTCTTGCCCCCCCCGGTCGGCGCGACGAGCAGCAGGCGCCGCGCGCTGATGATCGTTTCGACCGCCTCTCGTTGTCCGGGTCGAAACGCCGAGTACCCCAGACGGGTGAGCGCGGCGTCAAGATCCATGGCACCAGCGGTGAGTGTGTCGATCATGGGCGCAACTTCACGACTTGGCGTGCTGGGGCGCAACCATTTTCACACGAAGCCAAGCGAAATCGCGCAGCGGAGCGACCGTCAAGTGCGCACTCTTGGCCTCGACCAACGCCGGGCGCGTCGATTCTGCTCCCCTTACGGCGCCTTGGGCGGCCCGAGAGGACTGGGAGCGCAGCCGCTCCGTTCGACGGTATAGGTGATACCGGTGACCTTCCAGTCGCCACCCACGCGCACGAGGGTGAAGCTGTCTACGCCGCAGTGCGAGAAGGCGCCATTGACGTGAAAGTCGTACGGCGCCCAGACGCTAGCCACCGGACCGCGAACCAGCACGGTCGGCGTCCATATGCGCTCGAGAAGTCGCTCTGTTCCAACGGCGAGTGAGGCCAGAAACGCGCTGTCGGTCTGTTGCCTCAGGGCGGCGCTCGGCGAGCCTACGATGATGGAGTAGAATCTGCTTCCCGGCGCCATGACGGCGCGGGCGGCCACCGTATCGCGCCGAGCCATTGCAGTGAAGAACCGTTCAATGCTCTCGACCACGTCGCGCTGCTCGGCGGTTGTCCGCTCCTGCGCGCCGAGCGAGGGAGACAGGCCGCATGCGAGGTGCGCGAAGGACGCGGCGAATAGCGCGGCGACCTGTGAAAACCGAATGCTGTGCTTCACGTGCCCTCCCGTGATCGGCCCGTGGGCCAGATGAGAATAATATCGCCGTGCAATGCGCTACCTGAAGGTCGGATCTCGAAAGGTCTCTCGTCCACCCATCACCGTGAGCAGCACGTTGGTTTGCAGGAGCCGCGACGGTGGAGCCTGCAGTATGTCCTCCGACAGCACCACGAAGTCGGCCAGCTTCCCCGCCGCGAGTACTCCCTTCTCACCGTCCGCAAATTCTGCGAAGGCTGCATCTCGCGTGTAGTGTTGCAGCGCTGCCTCCACGCTGATCCGATGCTCCGGGTACCAGCCGCCGGCCGGCGTTCCGTCCGGCATCTCTCTGGTAGCCGCGATGTAGATGCCGAGCAGCACGTTCATCGGGTAGACGGGGTAGTCGCTGCCGAACGCCTGTACGGCGCCCGCATCATCGAAGATTTTGAATGCATTGGAGTGCGACGCACGTTCGGGGCCCAGCAGTGGCGCATAGTTCTGCAACGTGTTGGCATCGGGGCTGGCAAAGAGGGCCTGTGTGGAGGCAATCACGCCGAGCGCCTTGAAGCGCGGAAGATCGGGAAGCGCCGGTACCTCGATGTGTTCGATCCGATGGCGTCGTCCCGTGGTGTGATTGACGCTGTTCGCGTGTTGATACGCATCCAGCGCCATGCGCACCGCCCTGTCACCGATGGCGTGCAGCTCTACCTGCAGCCCCGCCTTGTCGTAGGCGGCGACCGCTGCGTTCAATTCTGGCTGAGTCCAGAATGGAAGGCCGGAACCTCCGCCCACATATGGCTCGAGCATCGCCGCGGTCTTGGCGTCTACCGTTCCATCCAGCATTCCCTTGGCGATCCCAAAGCGCAGCAGCGAACCCCGATGTTGATCGCGCACTGCTGCGAACGTCTTGAGCCGGGCCGGCGTGATGTTGTGCTCGAAGGGAATCGAGACTCTGAAACGCACGCGCAGCGAGCCGTCGGCCAGAGCTCGCGCAAGTGCGGCAAAAGTTGCGCCTGACGGATTTCCGCCAGAGGCCTCCTGCAGCGACGTAAGTCCGAATGACGCGGCGCGCTGCATCTGCACCTGAAGACCAGCTCGAATTGCCGCTGCGCTGGGGGGAGGAATAAGTCGCCGCACCAGCGACGACGCCGCCTCCTTCAACAATCCGGTCGCTTGGCCGTCGCTGTCGCGATCGATCTGTCCACGTTCCGGATCGGGTGTCGTCGCCGAGATGCGCGCCAAGGCCAGCGCCCTGGAGTTGACCAACGTCTGGTGTCCGTCGCGATCGCTCAGGGCAACTGGCCGATCGGGGAAAATTTCGTCCAGATACTTTCGATGCGCGCGATTGTCGGGAAAATCGCTTGGGCTCCATCCGCGACCGACCACCCACGTTCCAGGGGGCAACGTCTTGGCGTACTCGCGCAAGCGTTGCTGGATCGCCGTCACAGAACCGGCGCCCCCCAGCTCCGCGTCCTGCCGCGACGGAAGGTGCCAGTGCGCGTCGTTGAAGCCCGGGACCACGAGGCGACCGCCGAGATCGGTGATAGTCGTTCGAGAGCCCGCGAGTGCTCGGATCTGCGACGTTGCACCAACTGCCAGAAGCCGATCTCCACGCACGGCCATGGCGTCGGCGAACGGTGCGGTGCTGTCGGCCGTCCAGACCTTCGCGTTGATGAAAATGCGGTCAGGGGGTGGCGGTATTCGCTCGTACGTCGCGAACGACACCGTGGTCGTGCGGCCCGTGCCATCGTCGCGCATGTACATCACGCCGATGGTATTCCCGTCCGGAGAGAGCACGTTGGTGAGCCGTTGAGTCACCGCTCCGTCCTTCTTGTTCACGATTTCGTTGATGCGCCCACTGATCCGGAGCACAGCGGCATGGCTCTGCCCGGGATTGCCGGTAACCGGCATGTCGGCACCGTCGAAGCGGGTGGTGTACCACCAGCGCGACGTATCGCCCTTTGCGCTAACGGCTTCGATGGTCACCTTCATGCCAGCGGAGCCAAACGCTTCATACGTCATGACGTTGCTACTGGGCGGCGGCGCCTCGGATTTGAGTTTCCACCGTCCGAAACGCGCGCTGGTGTCCTGCGCCGAGCTCGACGTGACGAACGACGACGTGACGAACGACGCCGTGGCGAACACGATGGCGACTACGATGACGAGGCGGCGTGGCAGGAATCGCTGCATAGTGTTAGGTGATTGCCCGGTCAGGACGGTGAAGGAGGAGCGGAGACGTCAATAGGCGGCGGCACCGCGGCCCGCTGCTCTGACTCCCGTGCCCGCTGTTCAGTCTCGCGGTCGAGAATGTCGCGCACGGTGACAATGAGGGGATCGTCGGCCGTGAATCGTCGGCCGTAGTCGAGATTGAAGCGGTAGTCGAAGTCGGCTGGATTACGTCCCTGATTGTGCTGCATGATGGTCTCGAGCTTGTCCAACGCCTTGGCGAGTTTCGCCTCGGGCGACCGGGCCTCCTCGTATTCATCCCAGAGCGCCGTAATCTCGTCGCGGAGCCGTACGGGCAACGAGGCGAGCAGGGTCAGAAGGTCTAGCCGCTCCTGGTTTGCCTTGGGCGTCTTCCCCACCTGCGCGGGCGCAGGCACGTCTCCCCCGATCGCCTCCCCCAGATCGTGCACAATGCAGATCCTGATCAGCCGGGCGAAATCGACGTCGGGGTAGTCATCGCGCAGGACCAGCGCCATGAGGCAGAGCCGCCAGCTGTGCTCGGCCACGCTTTCGTGCCGCCCCTCCGACGTCCTCGAACTTCGGGTGGCGTTCTTGAGGCGCTCGGCGGAACGGAGAAAGTCGAGAGTGCCAGCCAGATCAGCAGAATTCATTGAGCGAATTGAAGGGTCGGTGCAATGTCATCGACGTCGTGCTCGAGCAATAGAGCGGGTTGACGTCTATGCGCGACGCATTTGCAGCATGTCGTCCACCTCCGAGTACCCCGAGGGAAACACGACGCCACCATCGGCCGCCGAGGCGCCTGCGTCAAGTAGCACCCGCACCGACTCCGGCGACCGCCGATTCGACCAGTACGGGTCCACGCACGCACGAACGGCCAGGGCCAGCGGAGTGCGTCCCGTGCCGTCACGTTTATCAATCGGTGAGCCGCGCTCGACGAGAAGCCGGAGTGTGGCATGGCGTGCTCGCCACGCCGCCACATGAATCGCCATGCTATTCCTTGCGATACCGTAGTATCCGTCGCCCTCCTCGTACAGCGCTGTGATAGGCACGCCGAGATCGAGAAGGTGCCGAACGCCATTCACGTTCCCCACCCCCGAGAACTCGGCCAGGGGCCGTCCACCGTCAGCACGGAGCTGCCGCACGACGTCCGGCTCGTCCGTGGCAATCGCCACGATCGCCTTCGGGTCATCTCGCGCACAAGCTGCCAGAAGCATGTCGAATCTGTCAAGCTCGATGGGTAGTCCGCGCTGCTCGAACAACTCGAGTATGTCCCCACGCCCTCTGCGGGCGGCCAGCGCAACCGCAGAAGTACCTGACGCGGTCGTGTGCGCCCCGCGAGTGGGAAGGGCGAGCTTCGACGGGTCCGCCCCGTGTTCGAGCAAGACCCTGATGATGGCGAAATCGTTGTCGCGTTGAATGGCCTGATGCAGCGCCGTTCGGCCCCAGCGGGTGAAGTGGTTGGGGTTCGCGCCCTGAGCGAGCAGCCACGTGATGCCATCCGCATCGTGCCAATCGGCCTTACGGAGCAGCATCGTCGTTAGGCTTTCGTCGGTGAGCTTCCCGCTCGCTACCAGCTCCTTCAGGGCGGCGTTGTCGTGCGTTTCCGGCGCGTGATACGGAGTTTCTTCGTCATTCGGGTCGGCGCCGCGCGACAGGAGCAGACGAGTCAGCTCCGGGTGGCGCGCCACCCCTGCCGCGCCGTAGATCGCGCTCTCCCACTCGGGCTGGGGCTGGTGATTGCGTTCGAGCCACCCGGTATTCGCGCTGGCACCAGCATCGAGCAACGCTGTGGCCGCGCGCACGAACGCGTTGGATCGGGCGCGATCGAGTCGGAGGTAGCGAGAAAAACAGAGATGGGTCAGCGCGTCCCATTCATGCGGACCGCCCTTCGATGTCGCATTGCCGGCGTTGATCTGGAGCCATCGGCGTACTTCGGCATCATCGCCCAGAATCGCTGCCGCATGAATGCTGGTCGTGGCGATGTCAGGATGGGCGAGCAGTAGCGCATCGGCCCGATCGAGCGTACCCGAGGCGTGTCCGGCGTCGAGTGGAGAGACCGCTGCCACAATGAACGCCGCGTGCGGATCGTTAGCTGTTGGCATGTTGCGCACACTCCGTCCAAGATGTTGAAACGGCTGACCTATCTGCAATCTGACTCGCCCTTCGTGCTTCCAACGCTCCCCCACAAAGACTACCTCCCTGCCGGCCGCATCCTGACGTCAGTCCAGAGGCGCGTCGAGCACACGATGCATGCGCACAAAGGGAATCACGATGCCACTCGGCGTTGGTTCAAGGACGTCGCCGACGGGCGAGAAGCCGAACGCTTCGTAGAGCGGCACCCCGGGCAGCGTTGCCACAAGTTCCAACTGTCGGAAGCCATACGTGTACGCAGCGTTGGCACAGGCGCGCATCAGGAGGCGCGCTATACCTTGCCGGGCAAATTCCGGTGCCACGAAAAAGGCCCGGATTCTTGCAGCGTCCACGGCCGGATCGAGCAACGGATCGTCGGTCGGCTTGTGTTGGTCGCCTCCAAATAGCGATCGCCGACGGCTCCAGCCGCCGCATCCGCGGATCTCCTCGCCGACCGCTGCCACGAGGTAGGTTCCATCGGCGATGAGCGCAGAGTCGACGCCGAAAACGTGGCAGATGGCCGCCTCGATCTGAGCCTCCGAGTAGAATCCGGCGCTCAGGGCCCGCGCCGAACGCGGAATGAGTGCTGCGATCGCGGGTTCGTCGGACGCGAGGGCTGCGCGGAGGACGAGCGATGTGTTCATGCGCTACCGACTCACGGTCGTTGGGGTGGGTGTGACGCCGATTCGGTCGCGAGAGAGTGCCGCGCGAGGTTACCATACGGACGTAGAAGAGTTGCCCTCCTGCCCGATCGGCGTCAATGTGCATTCGGCATGAAATAGTGAAAGCTCGGGCGTCATGGTACGGAGAGCGGAGCGCCCGAGCGCCCGAGCGCACCGAGCCGCTACACTTCATCCATTCGCATTCACTCGCTCAACCGCTCGATCCCCTGACACCGACGAAGGCCACGCATGAAGCTCTGGATCGACGCCGACGCCGCGCCACTCGCGGTGAAAGAGATCTGTTATCGTGCCTCCGAGCGCCTAACGCTCGACACCGTGCTCGTGGCAAACCAGCGTCTGCAGCCACCCGTCGGCTACCAGTACCTATCGGCCGTACGGGTGGACGGTGGACCCGACGTGGCCGATCGGTACATCGCAGAGCACGCCACCGCGGGCGACGTGGCCGTTACCGCCGATATTCCGCTCGCTGCGCTCCTCGTGCCGAAGGGCGTCGTGGTCATAGACCCTCGGGGCGAACTGTACACGGCGGAGAGCATCGGTGAGCGGCTCTCGGTTCGGAACTTCATGGACGGCCTCCGAGGGGCCGGCGTCGAGACAGGGGGCCATGGCGCCTACGGGCCGCGCGAGAAGCAGCACTTCGCCAATGCGCTCGACCGGGCGCTTACGCGGGCGCTCCGAGAACGGTGACAGGGCTCGCTCGGAGTCTCGGCGATTGCAGCGTCGGCGATCGTGGTCGCGCTGGACGTGCAGTCGGGATCACGACAGCTTCACCACTCGATCAGGCGCACGCGTCCAGTAGGTCCACGATCAACTCCTTCATACCGCCGAGCTTCGGAAGACACGCATGCGATTTCACGAGCACCTGGAGAATCTCGCGCAGGACATTCGGTACGCCGCGCGTGGCCTCATCCGCCGGCCGGCGTTCACTGCCGTCGCCGTGCTCACGATCGGGATCGGTGTTGGTGCGACGACGACCATTTTCAGCGCGGTGAATGCCCTCCTTCTTCGGCCTTTGCCATTTAGCCGGCCCGAGGAATTGATGAAGGTCTCGCTCACCGCGCCGGCGGACGGTGCACGCCCGGCGAACAATGACGTGCTCTGGATCTATCCTCGCGCCGCGACATTTCGTGCCGATCAACAGGAATTCAATGGCACCGCCCTCTACGTGCCGCGGCAGTTTACCATCACGAGTGGTCAGGTCGAGCTGGTCCGCGGCGAGATCGTAAGCGCCAGCTATCTGCGCACGCTCGGGCTTCAGCCGCTGCGCGGCCGAGATTTCGATATGGGCGTCGACGCGCATCCCGGCGCGGCAACCGAGGTGATGCTCTCCGAAGCTCTCTGGCGTCGTCGGTACAACGCCGATCCGGCGATCGTTGGCCGGAACATCGATATCGATGGGATCACGTATGCGATCATTGGCATCGCACCCGCGAGTTTCCTCGGATTGACGGGTGAGGGCGAGTTTTTCGTTCCGATCACCGCGCGGAGCGCAGCCAGTGTCGCGCTCACGCGGACCTTCATGGTGGCCAGGCGAAAGCCGGGCGTACTCGAGGCGAGGCTGCATGCCGCAGTCGCGCTCCTCGGAAAGCAGGTGAGCGAGATCTATCCCGACAACTTCGCGGTGGGGCGTCCTTGGTCGGCCGTGGCGCGGCCGCTCGACGTCGTGCGCGTTGCGCCGGTCGTCAGACAATCCTTGCTGGTGCTGGCCGCTGCGGTTGCCTTCGTGCTCCTTATCGCCTGCGTGAACGTCGCCAACCTCCTCTTGGGTCGCAGCAACACGCGGCAGCGCGAGATTGCCGTGCGACTCGCACTCGGCGCAAGCCGTGCCCGCGTCGTGCGCTTGCTGCTCACCGAGAGCACGCTGCTCGCGATGCTCGGCGGCGCGACGAGCCTCGTCGTCGCGTGGCTCGGAATCCACGCGCTGAGCGCCATGAATCCCGCTGCCCTTCGCCTGCAGCGGGGCGTTGGGTTTGGTGCGGTCACCTTCTCGTCGATCACGCTTGACTGGGCCGTGCTCGCCGTCGCGGTCGCGCTTGCGACCATCGTCGGCGTCGCCTTCGGATTGGCGCCCGCCCTGCATGCGACACGCGCGTCCCTCTCGGAGTCGATGAAGGAAGGTGCCTCAACCGCAGTCAACGCGCGACGGTCCCGCATGTCGCCCGGGCGTTTACTCGTCGTCGCCGAGGTGGCGCTCGCGCTGGTGCTGCTCGCGAGTTCGGGACTGATGATTCGGAGTCTGGGCAAGTTGCTTGCGATCGACCCCGGCTTCGACCCAACGAATGTGCTCTCGGTGCGACTAACGATCCCGCCCGGGGGCTTGGCGCGCGACGCGCTTCCTGGTTTCTACACCGAAGTCATCACGCGGCTTGGGGCCCTTCCTGGAGTGACCAGTGTTGGACTTACGAATTGCGCTCCGCTCAGCGGTGGGTGCGAAGGCGCGCCCATCGACGTCGAGAATCGGCGAGATCCCAGTGCCCAAGTGCCTATCGCAGCGGTTGTGCTGGCCACGCCCGAGTTCTTCGCCGCCGCGCGTGTTCCGCTCAAGCGAGGTCGGTTGCTCACGACGGCCGACCACGCGGCGTCGTCCAAAGTCACCGTGATCAGTGAAACAGCCGCCCGCGCGCTCTGGCCTAACGAGGATCCGATCGGGAAACGCGCCGGATTCGGGTCGCGCCGATTCGAGGTGATCGGCGTCGTCGGCGACGTTCGAGAGTGGCCGGATTCGGTGCCGAGAGCGGCCCTGTACCTCTCGTACCATCAATGGCCGTCCAATGGCATGTTCATTTTCATTCGGACCGCAAGTAATCCCGATGCATTGGGCGAGAACGTCCGTCGCATTCTCCACGATATCGCGCCGCAGCATCCGGTGTACGATATGCAGCTCATGACCGAGCGAGCCGCCGTGGCCACTGCGCCCCAACGATTCATAGCATCGCTGCTCGGGCTCTTCGCGGCGATCGCGCTGTCGCTCGCCACGGTCGGGATCTACGGCGTCATCTCTCTCAGCGTCGCTGCTCGGACCCGCGAAATCGGGATTCGCATCGCGCTTGGCGCCGACCAGGGCCGCGTTCAGCGGCTTGTCGTCGGAGAGGGCATCGCCATGGTGTCGGTGGGTGCGGTGATCGGCCTCGCCGGTGCGCTCCTCTCGACCCGTGTGCTGCAAGCTTTGCTGTTCGATCTCAGGCCATCAGACCCGTTGACGTATGCCATCGCGCTCGCCTTGCTCGGCGGGGCCGCCGTTCTCGCAAGTTGGATTCCGGCACGACGCGCATCGCGCGTTGATCCGGTGTCGGCATTCCGAACGGACTGAAGGACCACGCGCGGGGTCGGCGCAGGGTTGTCGCTTCTGAGCCAATCGCGTTTGCTCCGGCATCAGCATGTGTTCGCAATGGGGGTCGAGCGCGCTGACACTTATGCGGGCGAGGGTGGCTCGTCGTTTTCGACGCGGAACAGCCGCGCTAACGTGAAACAAACGAGCGGGAAAACGACCGCGTATCCGAGTATTCCGACCCGTTGAAGACGCATGTCGCCAACTGCTGGGCCAATGATACCCGCGAGGGAGAGCGACCCGGAAATCAGCAGGCCATGTCGCGCACGTCCGGCGAGGCCGCCACCTTCGAACACGGGGGCAGCGAACAGCAGCGCCAGACCAAGAAAGAGATCCCATGCGGCGTCAGGATCTCCATAATCGCCAAGATAGGATCGACGATTGGCGTCGCGAGGCCGTGGACGGCGACGCCAGCTCCGAGCGTGGCTACGTACATGCCGCCGATAACAATCACGGCGGTGGCAGACCAGATTCCCAAGTGATTCTTGCGCACGTGTATACCGGATTAAGGCAGCCTAACGCCTAGGGTTCAGCAGCGATGTCGTATCCCCAGGATGTGCGGCGTAGCCGCAGCTGACAGTTTGTTGTGTGAGCAATTCGTGGTTAGTCGGCATGCACTCCGCCGGTGAATCCTGAGCACGCTATCGAGATCGAACAGCAATGCCTGTGCGACAATGGAGGGCATCGTCAGCAGTGGCATGCACGGTCTCCGGTGCATAACGATGATGTGGGATACGTCGACGATGGCGTCGGCTTTGTCGGAAGCACCCAGACTCGTCGCCTGTGACCGGCGATACACCACCGTCACGGAATCTGCCGGGAATGCCGTCGAAAGGACCCGTTCGGCACGCGACTCCGGCGGCGAGGAGGCACCAGATTGACAGGCCTTGCCCACGAGCTGTCATGCGATGTGTGCCTAACGATGGCGCAGGACACGCCCGCGTGACGTCCGCATACACCGCTTGTGGAAAACAACCTTACCACCATGCATGCCCCGGAAGCGAGGCGCACTATCGCGAACGGCTGCGCCCCCTAGTGCTTCGAGCGCCGCCCGCGCCACTGTCCTTCGACCGTGACCGGCCTCCGGCTGCGCGCGGGGCGCGTGGCTCAGTCGGGAACAGGATCGCGCTCATCAGGTACGGTCTCCGTTCCGGTGACGGCTCGTTCTTGAGTCGCGAGACGAGCGTCGTGCGGACTTCGTCGATCAGACCGGCGCATTCAGTTTCCGTCAGCCAGAGCGCGGACTGCCGATAGCCCACCGAGTCGGCATGCGGGTCCGCACCCTCCTGCTCGAGGTACGCGTTGAACTCGGCGATCAGCGCGGCCATCGCTGCGGCGAACCCGTGGCGCTGCTCCTCCAACGACATCGACCTGGCCGTGTCTGCGGTGACGCGCGCTCGCTGCTGGCAGAGCCGGTACCGCCGTTCAACCGCCCCGCGCACTTGCTGCTCCCCGTCGACCTCGAGGATGCCCCCCAAAACGAGCATCCCCACGTGCCGGTAGAGGGTGGCCTGCGAAATCTGCGGCAAGCGCGCGCACAGCTGCGCGGTCGTGAGCGTTCGCCCGCCAGACATGGCGTTCACAATGCGGAGCCGAACGGGATGCAGTAGCAGGTCGAGTACGGTCATGGACATTCGGGCTTTCCTCCCATATCATTCTCAATATTGATAATGTAACCCGCTCGCCAGTGAACACCACCTAAGACCACGAAGAACCTACAGGAACCCAAGATGCGCCCCCTCTCCCCCGAAAGCGGCTCCGCTCCCTCCGCCGATTCCATACCCCCCGTGGGGCGTCACTACGACGTCGGAGGCCGTAGGCTGATGCTGCACCGGTCGGGCGCGGGAGGTCCGGCCGTGATATTCCTGCCCGGCGCCGGCATGGTGGGGCTCGACTTCCTGAACGTGCACCAGCGCACCGCCGAGCGAAGCACGAGCGTGGTGTACGATCGCGCAGGGACGGGGTGGAGCGATCACGCGGACCTGCCCCGCTCGGCCAAGGAGGTGACGGACGAATTGCAGGATCTCCTGCGCGTCGCAGACGTACCTGCCCCCTACCTGCTCGTCGGTCACTCTCTGGGCGGAGCGTATGCGCGGCACTATGCCCAGCGATTCCCGTCGGAGGTGGCTGCCCTTCTTCTGGTAGATCCGGCGCACGAGGACCTGTCTGCTCACTGGCCCCGGGAGGTGCTGGAGGCCTAGGCGCAGATGAAGGATCAGCCGATGCCCGACTTCCCCCCGGAGATGTTCACCATGTATCGCGCCCTCTTCGAGCAGAAGTTCGCGACGTGGCCCTACGAGGTTCGCGAAGAGCTCATCGAGTACCACCTCGGGAAGTGGCGCACAGGAGTGCTGGAATCGGGCAACGCGGACGATGTGGTGTACCCCGAGCTGCGCCTCGGCGGGGCGATCCCCGACGTGCCCCTCATTGCGCTGACGGCCATGGGGATCGACGCCTCCCACACCATGGGTATGCCCGAGGACGTCCAGCGACGAGTCAACGAAGGCAAGCGAATCGTCAACGCCGGGCTGGCTCGACTAGTCACGCGGGGCGAGCACCGCGAGCTTCCCGATGTGGGACACGCGTGGGTACACATCGATCTACCGGACGCCGTGCTGCAGGCGATTTTCGACCTCCTGGAGCGCGTGGGCGGGGACAGGGGCGCGATTGCACCTCCGGCTGCTTAGCGTGAAATTGAGCTGCGGGCGGGCGAAGCCCGACCGTCAGATCCAATTTCTGGTTGGGCAGCGTCTTCATGGTCATGCTGACGCCACGGCTCACGGCGTATCACCTGCTCCAGTCGACGGTGGGTTCTCGGGATTCACGATTCGCTGAGCGATCCCAAGGATGGTCTCAAGGCGCGCTTCTCGGAATTTCGCATAGGTCGCAACATCGAGGGTCAGCAGGCTCGGGTTGCTCGCCCACGGCTCAGATAGGAGGTGCTTTTCAACGGGCACCTGAGCCTTTTTCATTCGCGTGAAGTGCGCGTCCGGATGCTCCGCGCGCTTGCGGATGTTGTCTTTCGCGCCGACGAAGCGGAAGCTACCGAGGTGGTTGATGTCGTCGCCTGAGAGGCCCAGTGGCTTGAGGCGAGCGCGCGGATAGATATGATCGATGTGTGGCGCGTTCCCGGGGAACTGGCTCTCGAAGAGTGATGCGTTGAACTTCTCGCGGTAGACGAGATTCAGCACCATCGCCCGGACTCGCGAGCCCCCTACGTTTTCCGCAGTGAGCTCGACGTCGCGTCGGTATCCGGTGAAGAAAGTCTTGATCTCTTCCAGCGGGAACACCCCACTTGAACTGAGGATTTTTGCGCGAAGCCCGGAGAGTAGCTGGTCGGTGGACGCGCCGAACCAGTTGAAGAGCTGGGCCTTATGGAAATACCCGGAAATACGTTGACGCTGGGTCGGATCCGGCCCTGGAAAATGATAGAGGAAGTCCACCACTGGGATCAGCGCACCATAGCTGCGGACGAGCCGATCCGTTGTCACGCGGATGTCGTTCTGGATCATGTCGTGAAGCCGTTGGAACGCCGCCTCGATCAGTGGCCAGTCGTCAGCGACACGCTTCATGAGGAGATCGCCGGAGGTTCCCGAGAAAAGCCGGGGCCAAAAGGTCGCGTTGCCCGTCAATGCGACCACGATAGCCTTCAGCACCCATGCCTTGTCGAACGCGAGGTCCGCGATGCAGAGCTGGCTGGCGATCTCCTCAACCTGCTCTTCGATGTCGTCCGACAACCCCTTCATGGCGGCGAACATCAGGTTGCCGCCCTCGAGCTTCGTACCGCCATTGTTCACGCGAACGAACACCTCGAGGACACGCTCGTAGGGGTAGTCGCCGACGACCCCGTCGAGTTCATCGTACCAAAAGACGCCCTCGTCCTTGAGGATCCGAATGAGACTCGTCGCATTTTCCTGTACACGGTCGAGCGTGGCCTCGATCTCGTCGGGAGGTCCGGTGAGCGTAGGTTCGATCCGCCGTGCCTCCTGGCGTCCAAGTGCGGGCCCACCCATTTTGCTGTTAATCCTGCGGAGGTTGGCGATCCGGTACCAACTTGGCCCGGGCGAGTCTTTCGCAAAGCGGATGCCATACAAAAAGCCGTCGTCGTTCTGCTCGTGACCGCTGGTGAGGTCGATCCATGCCTCCAGACGGACGCCTTTTTCGGTCTGGATGGCCCCGTCGAACAACGTACGAAGCCCTTGGAGTCGTTGCTGGCCGTCGAGGACGAAGAGGCGTTCTTGGCCCTGTTGAGAAGCATGCGCATCGTAGAGCGTGTGCAAGTCGACGTCCCCGGATACCGTATCCATGAAGCGACGTGCCTTGATCTCGTTCTTCGTTCGCCAGAAGAGCAATGTTTGAATCGGGTATCCGCGCAATAGACTGTCGAGAAGCTTTCGCACCTGCTCCTCGCCCCACACGAAGGGCCGCTGGATGTGCGGCAGGTAGATCTCCCGGTTGAGGTCGTCGAGGATCTGGTAGAGCGAGCGGGTCTTCATGGATCTCCCTTGAAGTCGGCTGTGTGCTTGTCGGTACTTGTCTGCTGACAATGTCTAAGCAATGGATGCGCGTTTACTCGGATCACCAGGGCGCGAGGCTCGCAGGCCGGTTCCGCGCCCGACCGCGACATAAGTCGAGCCGTACTTCGGCCTTCGCCAGGTTGTTCTCTCTCATCTGCTCCAACGCCTGTTGGTCGGCAAGCGTCCGGTGCACGGAATGGCGCGGGAATACCTCGGACGGATGCGCCCGAGTCATCGGCGCTGCCTGGCGCGCGGACTCGAGGGCTCGGGCGACTGCGCTCGAAACTAATGAGGGCACGCGGGACATCGCCCACGGGGCCACGCGCCCCGGCCCGATCGCGCGGGCCGACATCCGCCGATTCACCGTCAGCGCGCGCGTCTCTGCCCGTCCGCCAAACCTCGCCCTCGCTCGCCGTGGTCATTGCAGCGCTCCCCTCGAATCCCAAGCCCCAAAAAGCATCAATCGCCGCAACCGCTCGTCTCTGCCGCCTAACGAAATTTTAGGATAAGTACTTCAGCTGCCTCGCGGGGGGTGCCCGCACCATGGTCGTTAGGCCGATCGTCGCTCACAGGGCATCTGAGAAGGACAATTCGATCCACAGGCCGTGCATTCTCGCCCCGACGACCTTTTCCTACATCCTCAACGCCGGCGTTCAGCTGCGAGCAAATGAAATAGAGCGAGCGAAGCGAGCGCACAATAGCTTGCTCGTCTGCTGCAACGCTTTGTTGAACTCAATCCGCCTACGGCGGATAGCACGACGGTTTCTTCGACCCATCCGGCCACCGGGTGAGTTGATCGGCT
>ENA-ORBV01001417-ORBV01001417.1-microbial-mat-metagenome-genome-assembly--contig:-NODE-1417-length-53427-cov-6.303618_pt1 | contig 53427 bp, 42 predicted proteins | sample MGYA00237777_ERZ505514 | MGnify/ENA primary metagenome ERZ505514 (study PRJEB26160, sample SAMN06269048) | microbial mat metagenome | isolation source: Oligotrophic lake microbial mat | place... | reverse complement strand
GTGCGCGCGTGCTGGCACCGTGTCGGCGGCGTGGCCGGAATGCCGGTTCGCCGCGGGCGTCCACCCGCATCACGCGCACTTGTTTGCGGCGGATCCGAGCGAGGCTGCCATCGTGTTGGCCAACCGCCTCGACTCGTTGCCGCTGGCGCGGGCGGTGGGGGAGATCGGCCTCGACTACCACTACGACTTCTCGCCGCGAGACGTGCAACACGCGGTGTTTCGCGTCCAGCTCCAGTTGGCGCGCAGCCGCGACCTGCCGATCGTGATTCATACCCGCGAGGCGGAAGACGACACGCTCCGTATCCTTGCCGAAGAGGGCGGACCGGCCCTGCGAGGCGTCTTTCATTGCTTTACCGGTGACGGCGATGCCGCCGCGCGGGCACTGGCGACGGGCTTCTACCTGTCGGTCCCCGGTGTGGTCAGCTTCCCAAAGGCTGAATCGCTTCGACTGGCCCTGCCGTACATCCCGGCTGACCGGCTGCTCGTCGAAACCGATAGCCCGTATCTGGCCCCGATTCCGCACCGCGGCAAGCGCAACGAACCGGCCTACGTGGCAAAGGTCGTCGATCATGTCGCTGCCGCCCGCAGTGTGTCCCCGGAAATCGTCGCCGCCGAAACCGATCGCAACTTTGACGCGCTCTTCAGGCCGTAGGATTCCTGCAAAGCTCACCCCTGCAAGCACTAACAAGCGTTCGCTTTCGTTGACACCGCCCTCTGCCTATGGTGAGATTGACAGCACGTGTCCAACGCCGCACCCCGGACCCAAGCGGACCTCATCCAGCTGTTCGAACCCGTTCGCGAGGATCTGCTCGCGGTTGAACGCGAGTTCGCCGAGCAGGTGCAGTCGCAGATCCACATCATCCCGGAAATCGGCAACTACCTGCAGAAGAGCGGTGGCAAGCGCGTTCGTCCCGCGGTGCTGCTGATGGCCGCGCGGCTCTCTGGCTATTCCGGACCGCGCGCCATCACCAACGCCGCAGTCGTCGAGTTCATTCACACCGCGACGCTGGTGCACGACGACATCATTGACGATGCCGATGTGCGGCGGGGACGTAAGTCCGCGCACGCGCAATGGGGCAACGACGTGACCGTGCTCGCCGGCGACTTCCTCTACATCAAGTCGATGGCCATGGCGCTGACGCAGGACACCCTCGACGTGGTCCGCCTGCTCTGTGATGTCACCTTGCGCATGATCGAAGGTGAGCTCTACCAGCTGACCAAGAACGGCGTCGTCGATCTCACCGAGAACGAGCATTTCGACATCATCCACCGCAAGACCGCCTATCTGTTCGGCGGCTGTGCGCAGATCGGCGGCATCCTCGGTGACGTGGGGGCCGAGAAAGAGCAGGCGCTGCGCGAGTACGGCTTCGGTCTGGGGACGATGTTCCAGCTGGTCGATGACCTGCTGGACTTCACCGGCGCGGCGGAAGTGATTGGCAAGCCGGTGGGCGGTGACCTGCGCGAGGGCAAGATCACGCTGCCGATTATCCACCTGCTTGAACACGGCGGTGCCGAGGCGAGCGACCTGATTCGCAACGCCGTGCGAGATCGGGATATCAGCGCCGAGAACTGGACGCGGGTCAAGAGCATGCTGGCCGAACATCGCTCGCTTGACTACGCCTATGCGCGCGCCGTGGAGTTTGGTGACACCGCCAAGCGGCAGCTGCGGCAGTTCTTGCCCAGCCGAGAGCGCGAAGCCCTGATGGGTCTGGCCGACTACGTTCTCCTGCGAGATCGCTGATACCTACGCGCCACAGAGGCACAGAGTCACAGAGAATTTCTTTCTCTTGAATTCAGGAGCACTGAGCACCGTGACACCCAAGAAGAACTTGTCTTCTCTGTGTCTCTGTGCCTCTGTGGCATCGTCGTGATCCCTGCAGAGCGCGTCGAGGAACTCCGCCAAGAGATTCGTAGACACGAAGAGCTCTATTACGTGCATGCGGCGCCGAGAATCTCCGACACAGAATTCGACGCCCTCATGGCAGAGTTACGAGTAATAGAGCGGGACAACCCCAATCTCGCAACTATTGATTCTCCGACCCAACGCGTTGGCGGCCGTCCTGTCTTTGGCTTTGCCACGGTTGAACATGTACGACCACTATTGAGCCTTGATAACTCCTATAGCCAAACCGACCTAGAGGAGTTTGATGGTCGAATCCAGCGGTTACTGGAGATTTCGCATTCTCCCGATTACGTGGCGGAGCTGAAAATCGATGGTCTGAGTATCGCCATCACCTATGAGAACGGCTCTTTGGCTCGTGCCGTGACGCGAGGAGACGGGTCTCGCGGCGAAGATGTAACTCAGAATGTTCGAACGATTCGAGCTGTCCCGCTTAGGGTCGTCCACAAATTGCCCGATCGCGTGGATGTCAGGGGCGAGGTGTATTTACCGCGGAGTCGATTCGAAAGAACAAATCGAGAACGACAGGCTGCGGGTGAGGAGATGTTCGCAAACCCTCGGAACGCCGCCGCTGGTGCGATTCGAAGCCTCGACCCGGCCATCGTTTCTGCAAGAGGCTTGTCAGTTTGGATCTACCAGATCGTAGCAAATGACACCGCACCGGTCTTGCCCCAGATCGAAACAGATCGTTATGGCACCAGCCAAGCGGAAATGCTCGAAGAGCTGAAGCGTTGGGGACTTCCAGTTGAACCACATTGGAAACTGTGTCGAGGGATCGGTGAGGTAGTCGCATATTGCGAGGAATGGCGCAGTCGCCGCGAGAACCTTTCATTTGAGATTGACGGGGTCGTGATCAAGGTGAACGACATCGCACAGCGCGAGCGGCTCGGCTTCACGTCGAAGTTTCCGCGATGGGCGACCGCGTTCAAGTTCCCGGCCGAGCGGAAAGTGGCGATGTTGCATCGCATTGAGGTCAACATCGGCCGCACGGGCGCGGCCACGCCGTTTGCCATCCTCGAACCGACGGTGGTCGCCGGATCGACGATCTCGATGGCGACCCTGCACAATCCCGACGACATTGTTCGCAAAGACATTCGTCCCGGCGAGTTGGTGATCATCGAGAAGGCCGGCGACGTGATTCCGCGCGTCGTGGGCCCGGCGCATCCCGAGGCGACGGACCGTCCTGCACCGTGGGTGATGCCAACGACCTGCCCGGTCTGCAGCAGCCCGCTGCACAAGCCGGACGAAGAAGCCGTGTGGCGCTGCGAGAATAGTTCGTGTCCGTCGAAGCTGCGCCGCGGTCTCGAGCACTTCGCGTCGCGCGGCGCCATGAACATCGAGGGCATGGGCGAGTCGCTGGTCGCGCAGCTGGCGGAGTCGGGCCTGGTCACGAGCCTGGCCGACGTGTATCACCTCACGGCCGAGGCGCTCCAAGGGCTTGAGCGCATGGGCAAGAAATCGGCGGCCAAGGTGATGGCCGAGGTCGAAAAATCAAAGCGGAACGAGGTGTGGCGGCTCCTGTATGGGTTGGGGATTCGCCATGTCGGCGAGCGCGGCGCGCAAGTTCTGGCCGATCACTTCGGGTCGGTGGCCGACATTCAGGCGGCGTCGCTCGACGAGCTGCAGCACGTTCGCGAGATCGGTCCGGTCCTGGCCGAGGCCGTCCGCACCTGGTTTGATGAGCCGCGCAATCGCGAGTTGATCGAGCGGTTGCACGCTGCGGGTGTGACGATGACCGGTGAGCGGAAGGTGGCGCCGGCCGGCCCGCAACCACTGCTCGGCAAGACCTACGTCATCACCGGCGAACTGTCCGGGATGTCGCGCGAAGAGGCGGCCGCCAGGCTTCAGGCCCTCGGCGCCAAGGTCACCGGCGCGGTGAGCAAGAAGACCACGGCGCTGATCGTCGGTACCGAACCCGGAGCGAGCAAGACCGAGAAGGCCAGCGCACTGGGCGTTGCGACGCTGGACGAGACCGGATTGTTGGCCCTCCTGATCTCCCCTCCCTCCTGAGCTCCTCCCCGTATAATGGGAGCATCATGACGCGGCAGTTTGCGTGGATCACCGCCACGCTCACAGGCATCATCGGCATCCTGGTCGGCATTATCCTGTCGACGCCACGGCTGCCGGCGGACGCTCCGCGGCCGGCGTCCGACAGCGCCGCCAGCGAGTCCGTCCCGGTAGTGGAGCACGCCGGTCAGGGGGCGGCCTCATCGTCAGCCTCGACTTCGACTTCGACCAATTTCGCTGACATCGCCGCGAGGATGAATCCGGCGGTGGTGAACATCGATGCGACGGCCCGCAGCCGTCGCGCCCGCCGCTTGATGACGGAGGGCGCCCAACGCGATGGCGATCCATTTGACCTGGGCCGCCGTGGCAGCGACCCGCCTCGTCGCGGGACCGGCACCGGCTTCCTGATCGACGCGACGGGGCACATCCTCACCAACCATCACGTGATCGAAGGCGCCGAGCGATTGACCGTGAAGCTGGCCGATGGGCGCAGCCTGCGCGCTGAGGTCGTTGGCTCAGACCCCGACACCGACATTGCCTTGATCAAGATCTCGGGTCCCACGCCGTTTCCGCACGCGACCCTGGGCGATTCGAACGTCCTGCGCGTCGGCGAGTGGGTGTGCGCCATTGGTAACCCGCTGGCCTACGAGCACACGGTGACCGTCGGCGTGGTCAGCTTCATTGGCCGCAAGTTGTTCGACGCCAGCCTCGACAACTACATCCAGACCGATGCGGCGATCAGCTTCGGCAACAGCGGCGGGCCGCTGATCAACGCCCGCGGCCAGGTCATTGGCATCAACTCGGCGATCAGCCGGCAGGCCAACAACATCGGCTTCGCCGTGCCGATTAACCAGGCGCGGTCGGTGCTGCCCCAGCTCAAGGCGCTGGGCCGCGTCGAGCGCGGGTTTATCGGTGTGACCGGCCGGGATGTCGATCCCGACTTGCAGGCCTCGCTGAAGCTGTCGCGCGGCGACGGCGCCCTGGTTCAGGATGTGGCCCCCAACTCGCCGGCGGCCCGCGGTGGCTTGCGTCCGTACGACGTGATTACCTCGCTCGACGGCCAGCCGGTCATCACCCACGATCAGTTGATTCGGGAGATTGCCTCGCGTCAGCCGGGCACCAGCGCCCGGCTGGAGTACGTGCGCGATGGCCGTGCGCGAGAGCTGTCGTTGAAGCTGGCCGAGCGGCCGCAGCGCGCGCCCGATCCGGCCGCCTCGCCGGCCTTGCGATCGACCCAGCGCACCGGCCCTGGGGAACTCGGCCTCAGCCTGATCGAGATCGATGACAGTAACGCCCACCGCTTCGACATCCCGGCCGGCATGACCGGTCTGTTGGTGCAGCGGGTCGAGCCGCTGTCGATCGCCTACGATGCGGGCATCGAGCGCGGCGCCATCATCCTTGAAGTCAACCGCCAGGCGGTCAACTCCATCGCCGGCTTCCGCCGGATTGTCGGGGCCTCACCGCCCGGGGAGATTCTCGCCGTGTTCCTGTACGATCCCGACGCCGATACCCGCGCCATTCGGACCGTTCGCACGGAGCCGCGGTGAAGCCACGCCTCCTGGTAATCGATGACGAGTCGGCCATTCGCGACTCGTTGAAGATGGTCCTCGAGTACGAGGGCTACGAAGTGATGCAGGCGGCCACCGGCGAGGAGGGCATCAAGCTGATCGAGCAGGAAGCGCCCGACCTGGTATTCCTCGATATCAAGATGCCCGGCATGGATGGCCTCGAAGTGCTGCACAAGCTGCGGCACCTGGTCGAGATCACGCCGATCGTCGTCATTTCTGGCCACGCCGACATCACCACCGCGGTCGAGGCGACGCGTCTCGGCGCGTTCGACTTCATTGAGAAGCCGCTGGAGCGCGAGCGCGTCATGGTGACGGTGCGCAATGCCGTCGACACGCGTCGGCTGAAGAGCGAGAACAAGAGTTATCGCCGCGACGCTGACAAGAAATACCAGATCGTCGGCGACTCGCCGTCGCTGGCCACCGTGCGCAGCGCCATTCAGAAAGCGGCGCCGACCAATGCGACCGTGCTGATTTGGGGCGAAAGCGGTGTCGGCAAGGAACTGGTGGCGCGGGGCATTCATCGCGACAGCCTGCGGCGCGATGGCGCGTTTGTGCAGGTCAACTGCGCCGCCATCCCCGACGAGTTGATCGAGTCCGAGTTGTTCGGCCACGAGAAGGGCTCGTTCACCGGTGCCACCGACCGCCAGATCGGCAAGTTCGAGCAGGCCGACAAGGGCACGATTTTTCTCGACGAAGTCGGCGACATGAGCCTGAAGACGCAGGCCAAGGTGCTGCGCGTGCTGCAGGAGCAGGAACTGGAGCGCCTGGGCAGCAATCGCATTATCAAGGTCGACGTGCGGGTGATTGCCGCCACCAACAAGAATCTCGAGGAAGAGATCGATCGCCACACCTTCCGCGAGGACCTGTTCTATCGCCTGAACGTGGTGCCGATTCATGTGCCGGCGCTGCGGGAGCGGCGCGATGACATTCCCGCGCTGGTCCGCCACTTCGCCGATCTGTTTGCCCGCGACAACAACTTCCATCGCAAGACCTTCACCGCCGCAGCCATGGAGCGCTTGAAGCAGCAACACTGGCGCGGCAACATCCGCGAGCTGCGCAACTTTGTCGAGCGGCTCGTCATCATGACCAGCGCCGAGGCCATTGACGCCCGCGACATTCCCGATGGCGGCGCCGCGCGGGGCGACGCGCCCATGCTGGCCGGCACCGACGGCGTCTCAGTCACGACCCCTGCCCCCTCCTGGATCGACGCGACGACGCTGCAGGAGTTCAAGTCAGGCTCCGAACGGGCGTACCTGGTGGCCAAGCTGAGAGACAATGGGTGGAACATCTCGAAGACTGCGGAGGTCATCGATACGCCGCGCAGCAATCTTTACAAGAAGCTCGAGCAGTACCAGATTTCGCAAGAGAAGGACGGCAACGGTAACTAGATTCGCCGCAGTGAGCCGGGTAATCGCTGCCGTCAGTAACCCCGCCGCAAGGCGGGAAGTGCTGGCGGGAGAGGAAAGTCCGAACTCCACAGGGCAGTGCGCCGGGTAATTCCCGGGCGGGGCGACCCGACGGACAGTGGCACAGAAAATATACCGCCCTGAGCGAGGCGGACGCGCCGTATGGCGCGTTCGCCGAGTCGAAGGGTAAGGGTGAAATGGTGGGGTAAGAGCCCACCGCGCGCTTGGTAACAAGCGTGGCAGGCCAAACCCCGCACGGAGCAAGACCAAATAGGGAAGCGCCCGGCACCCCGGCGCAGGCTGCTGCGCCGGGGTCCGCCGGAAGAGGCGGCCCGCCTCTGACTTCCGGGTAGGTTGCTCGATCCCGTCAGTAATGCCGGGGCTAGAGGAATGATTACCCTCGTGGCGCTCGCAAGGGCGTCATGGGACAGAATTCGGCTTATAGGCTCACTGCGGCCCTTTACGGAGAGAACGAACGGAGCATGTCCAGATACCTCGTTACCGGTGGAGCAGGATTCATCGGATCGCATTTGTCCGCGGAGCTCATGGCGCGCGGCCATCAGGTTCGGGTGGTCGACAACCTGAGTACCGGCTTCCGGCACAATCTCCAGGCCGGCGTGGAGTTCATCGACGCCGACCTGGCTGACCCGGCGGCCGCCACGGCGGCTGTGGTCGGCATGGACTACGTGCTGCACCAGGCGGCCATCCCGTCGGTCCCGCGTTCGGTCAAGAACCCGGCGGAGTCACACCGCGCCAACGTCGACGGCCTGCTCAATATCCTGATTGCGGCGCGCGATGCCGGGGTCACACGCGTGGTATTTGCGGGGTCCTCGTCCGTCTACGGCGACCAGCCCACCTTACCCAAGCGCGAAGACATGCCGACCAAGCCGATGACGCCGTACGCGTTACAGAAGCTGGTGAGCGAGCAGTACGGCCAGATGTTCACGCGCCTGTACGGTCTTGAGGTGGTGACGACGCGTTACTTCAATGTGTTTGGGCCGCGGCAAGATCCGGGGTCGCCCTACTCCGGCGTGATTTCGCTGTTCATCAAGGCCCTGCTCGACGGGTCGCGCCCGGTCATTCACGGGGACGGCGGTCAGACGCGCGACTTCACCTTCGTGGCGAACGTCGTCGATGGCGTGCTCCGCGCGGCCGAGACCCCGGCCGTCGGCGGCGAAGTCTTCAACCTGGCCACCGGTGGCCGTATCTCGCTCAACGAGCTACTGGGGACGCTGAAGGCGCTGATCGGGTCGGAGCTCGAGCCGATCTATCAGGAGTCGCGGACGGGCGATGTGCGCGACTCGCAGGCCGACATCGCCAAGGCCCAGCGGCTGTTGGGTTACCGGCCGATCGTGACGCTGGAAGAGGGGTTGCGCCAAACCGTCGCCTGGTTCAAGACGGCCAACGGCACCCGCTCGTCCTCGTAGATCGCGGTCAGCACGTCGCCCTCAATCTGCAGGGCTGACGCGCGACCCTTGTAGTAGCTCAGCATCCCGGTGTCGATCAGCACCGCGCGCCCGCCGAAGCGCACCTGGATCCGTCGCGCTGGCACGGGCGTGTGTGCGGTCACGAATCGCCTGGCTCCGTAGCGCGCGAGCAGCGCCGTAAACGCCCCCCCCGAGGCATCGTCCGGTAGCGTCGCCAGGCCTCGGTACCACAGCGCTCCTTCTCCCGCCACCACAGTCCAACTGTCGATTTTCAGGATCTCTTGCGCCTCGATCAACAGCGGCACGTTCAACTGCGATCGATCGGGCTGCTTGCCGGCCGCTTGCGCGGACGCGACCAAGGTGTTGGCTGAACTGATCTCGTTCGCTGCGACCTGCAGAATCTCCTGCAGGGTGAAGAAGGGGAGTGCCAGCCTGGCGTCGACCAGTTGCGCGACGAACTTGTCGAGCCGGCGAACTTCGCTGCGCACCCGGTCGTTGATCTCGTCCAGAGTGGCAGGCGCCGCGGCCGGCGAGATGCCAGCGTGCATGAAGATCGAGCCCTCGTACTGCGTCACGACCTCCTTGTCGCGCAGCCACGCGCCGTACTTCCCGCTGGGACCAAGCGCTTCGCGATACTCGACGTAACCGGCCGGATGCGTCGTGAGCCAGGCTTGCCTGGTCTGGCCGTAGACCGGCGGCAGCGGCTGGCCTGTGGCGATTCTGGCGGCGCCAAGAGCGGCGTACTGCGCCCAGGCTGCCTGCCGGCGATTTTCAGACTGGTGGTCGGCAAAGGTCGCGAAGATGTCGTGGGTCACATCGCGCGTATCGCCGATCAGGTTCATCACCTCGTGATTGCCCAGCAGGATGACGGCGCGGCCGCCGGCATGCCTGGCCTGCGGCTCAAGTGCCATCAGCAGGTCGAGCACCGCGCGCGTGCCGTCGCCGCGGTCCGTGTAGTCGCCGGTCTGAATCAGCTGGGTCTTGCCGCCAATCCACTGGCCGTCAGGACCAGTGAGGCCGGTGGCTTTCAGAATGCGAGTGATGCCGTCGAGACTGCCGTGAATGTCGCCAATGGCGATGATGCGCGGGGCGCCCTGGCCGGCGAGTGGCGCAGCGAGGAAGAGCAGGGCGGCCGCGGACAGGGCGGCGAGCATGCGCATCCCTAATCGTAGAACACAGACTCGCCGCGCTTCGCGATCATTTGCTTGATCTGCTCGGCCATTCGGTCCCGCCTCAGCAGTAGCGCCTTCTTCTCTTTGTCGCCGACCCAATCACCCAGTCCCTGGTTGAGCTGGTCGAGCGTCAGCGCCTCCATCGATGCCCACAACTGGCGATCGACCCGGCCGAGGGGCGCCATGCCCTTCAGCTCCTTGCGATCGGTGAACGCGCGCGAGTGGTCAATCAGGAACAGGTGCCAGTCGTCGTCATAGATCAGGTTGCCCTGGTTGCGATCGATGTTGGCGATCAACTGGTCGAACATCTTCATCTTGGTGAGCTGGATGCTCCACTTCGGTTCGGGACCTTGCGGCGGACGTTCGACGCTCCAGCCCTTGGTGTTCTCAACCCACAGCACGGCCGCGCCGTTCTTGCCGGCGATGTTGCGTTCGACGATCGGCGGGACCATGTGGAGGTCGAGCATGCGGTCGAACTTGTAGGCCGCGATCTCGGCCTTGTAGCTTTCCATGTAGCCCTTGCTGTAGCCGGGTGTCAGTGGCTTCCACGCAAAGCGCGCGGCGGGGCCGCCGAGTTCAAGGGTGGCGCGTTGGGGCTTGGTGACGCCAATTGGGATGGTCTCCATCCTCTCCACCTTGCCTTCGGCGAGGAACTTCTCGATGACATCTTCCTGACCTCTCCACACCAGGGAGCAGGCCACCGGCTTGGGAGCCGCGGCCACCAGCTGACCTGACGCGGCGACACGCGCGTGGGGCGCCGTGGCCAACAGCAGCAGGGCGGCACTTGTCAGTAATAGCGGTTTGCGCATGACGACGGATTGTAGCAGGCCAGCCTGGAACCCCGGTTGCGAATGCGCCAACGCTGGTTGCACGTCAGAATCCCCCGATTTGACCCATAAATCGATCACACCTCCCCCTTCCGAGTGAACCCAGGTTGTCGCCATCACCCCTCGTCTCGCGAGCACGTCGCCCCAGGAAAACGCCGAAACGACACGCCGTGAATCACTTGCGGTGAATGCCCGGAGCAGGTGCGCGGCTTGCTGTCTCGATACCCGACTGCGCGGGGTTTTCTCTGGCGACTGCCTGACCGCAGGTTGTTATCGAAACGTCTCGCGCAGTCATGGACGAACCAAATCACCAGATCACCATTCACCAGATCAGCAATTGGAGGACCCTATGCGAACTACCCTGTCGACCGTTCTCGCGCTGTGCGCGCTGCTCATCATCAGCTCACCCGTCACGGCTTCGCCGTTTCAGAGCCAGGCGCCCGTGGCCGGGAAGGCGGTGCTCAACCTGAATGCGGCGACGCTGGAGCAGCTTGAGACCCTGCCCGGCATTGGCCGCAAGGTCGCCGAGCGCATTCTCGAGTACCGCACCAAGAGCGGCGGCTTCAAGAAGGTCGAAGACCTGATGAACGTGAAGGGCATCGGCGAGAAGAGCTTCCTGAAGATCAAGCCGCTGATCAGCGTGGCCAAGACCGAGAAGGCGAGCGGTGGCCACGACTGATCGTGGTGTGGCGTTGGTCGACGTGCTGGCCGCTACCGGCCTCAGCCTGGTCATGGCGGCCGTCGCGGTGCCGGTAATCGGCGGCACCCTCGACCGCGAGCACGTCATCGTCGGGACGCAGTACCTGGCGGCGTCGCTGCAGCGAGCGCGGCTCGAGGCGCTGAAGCGGGCGACGACGGTGGCGGTGCGCTTGGAGATGCTGGACGGCCGTACGGCCGTCCAGCTCTTCACCGATGGCAACGGCAACGGCGTGTTGCAGCGGGACATCGACCGGAGAGTCGACCCCGCCCTCACCGCCCTCGAGTGGCTGGACGATCACGGGCGCGATGTGTCGTTGCGCATCAATCAGGCGATCCGCGATGTTGCGAACACCGCGGATCTTGAGGCGGGAGATGACCCTCTGCGCATCGGCAACACCGCGCTGGTGTCGTTCAGTCCGCTTGGTAGTTCAACCAGCGGCACGTTGTACGTAGCAGCAGGTCGCGGGCCACAAATGGCCATCCGCATCTACGGGGCGACGGGCCGGCTGCGCGTGCTGATGTTCGACGCCCAGGGCCGGGAATGGCGCCCGTAGCACTGGCGATCCCGGAGAGGCGCCATCAACAGCACGAGGGACCGCGAGAGGCCGCGCCAGATGAGCGTCGCGATGAGCGCCGCCTGGCTGGCGGCGGCCCGAGCTTCAGCGCACGCGCAGTGCTGCGCCCCGGGCAAGCCGTGGTCCTGCTCAATATCTGCTGTCGCGGCGCCCTGATGGAATCGGAGGCGCGCCTTCGCCCTGGCGCACACGCGGAGTTGCTGCTCTCAGGCCATGGGAGTCGCGCCCGCGTCGTGGGGCGCCTTGAACGCTGTCAGGTCGTGCGTCTCGATCCCATGCGCTATCGCGGCGTCATCGTGTTCGACGATTGCCTGACTCTCGACGTGGGTGCTGAGGGTAGCGAGTAGCGACTGCCCTGGCATCTGCCGCCCGACCCGGGGCATCGAATACCCGGCGACCTGAGAAGGAGAGAACCGTGCTGAACGCATTGCGCCGTATTTCCACCATTCGGCTCATCCCCGAGTTGGCATCACCTTTGGAAGCCGTCCCAGTACTCGTCACGAGAGGGGTAGCAATGAGAGCCGGAGTCAAGGTGTCAACAGCAACGGGTGTGGTCGGCCGGCAGGCGCGCAGTGCCGATCGACGCAGTGGCGTGGCCTTGCTTGTGCGTCAGGTGGCGACCGACCTGATTGGCACGAACGAGCGCCGCAATCTCGCGACGCTCCTCACGCAACGGCTGGGGGGGCTGGCCGGTCTTCGTAGCGTGCGCATCAAGGAGATCTCCGCGACCATGCCGACGCGATCGCTGCAACCGATTCGCTCACGCGACTACGTGGCCTACCTCGTGCCGGTCAAAGAAGAAGGCCGCCAGGTGATGCTCGAAGCCGCGTTCGAGCCGCTGCGCGGCCCCGACGAGTGGACCTGCCAGCTGATCGAGGCCGCCGCCCACCTCGCCTCGCTGCTGATCGAGGCGGAACGTCTCGCCAACTCACCGGCCCCGTTGACGGCGGCCGAACGCGATGGCGCCGCGCCATTGATTGGCTCGAGCGAGGTCATGTGCGCCCTTCGAGACCGCGTGGAGCGAGTGGCAAGCACGGACTTCACCACGCTGATCGAAGGTGAGAGCGGCGTCGGTAAGGAATTGGTGGCCCGCCAGATTCACGACCTGGGTCGCCGCCGGCAAGGCCCGTTTGTCGCCATCAACTGCGCGGCGCTCGTCGAAACGTTGATCGAAGCGGAACTGTTCGGCATTGAAGAACGGACCGCCACCGGCGTCCGTGGTCGCCGCGGCAAGTTCGAGCACGCGGACGGGGGCACCCTTTTCCTGGACGAAGTGTCAGATCTGTCGATGGCCGCGCAAGCGAAGCTCCTGCGCGCCATCCAGGACTTTACGATCGAGCGCGTCGGCGGCAACGGCGCCCGTCACATCAACACCCGCATCGTGGCAGCGACCAATCGTCCGTTGGCGGATCTGGTGGAGCAGGGGCTGTTCCGGACCGACCTGTTCTACCGGCTTAGCGGCGTCGAGATCTGTGTGCCGCCACTGCGCAGGCGCAAGAGCGACATCCTGGAGCTGACGCAGTACTTCCTGGCCCGCCACCTTGGCCGCGGCCGCTTGAGCATGACGCCGGCGGCCGTCGATGCCCTCATTGCGTATGACTGGCCGGGCAACGTCCGCGAGTTGGAACGCATGCTCGAGGGCGCCATCGCCACCGCCGAGTCGCGCCAGATCAGCGTCGACGACCTGCCGGTGAGCTTGCGCGGCACCTACGGTGATGTACTGGTGCCGGCGTTCCGGCTCGGCGACACCATGCGGGCGTGGGGCAGCCGCTATGCACGCCTGGTGCTCGAGAAGCACGCCGGCAACAAACGACAAACCTGCCGCATGCTCGACATCAGCTATCACACGCTCAACGCGTACCTCAGATATCTCCCGGTGCGGCCATCGGCGCCCGTCGCCAGCGGTGGTGACGTGGTGTCGCCGCGCTGACGGGCCGGTGGCAAACCGGCCGACGTGCGTACTGGTTCGCCGGAGGCCTCCGGCACATTGAAGTCGGCGAGGCAGGGCGGGAGTGCCGTGCGGTCATGCGCCGGGCTTCGAGATGGTCGGAGGAAGTCATGGGTCGAAGACTGTTGTTGGGAATCGTGGTCATCGTCGGTATTGTCTCGCCGGGCGCGCGGACCGAGGCGGCGGAACCTGTTCGCAGGGGCGACACGGTGTTTACGCCGGGATGGGTGAAGGACGAGCCGACGCTGCGCGTGGAGGGGCGCGGCGTGAAGTTCTTCAAGCGCGTCGGTCGCGACCGGGTCGTGATCCGGGTTGAAGTGAATGGCGATCGGGTCGAAGTCGAAGCCGATGCCACAGGCACGGTACGAATCGGCCGCAACGGAAAGGTGCTGCGGCTGTCGATGCAGGATCGCTTTGAGGCCAACGTCGCGAAGGTTCAGAAGCTGACCGCCGGGTCGGCCGCCCTGGCCGGACTCGAGGGCCTGGCGGCTTCGCTCGAGGGGCAGGACCGGCAGGACGCGCGGTCGGTCATGACCTCGTACGCACTGCTCCATGCGCTGCGCGGAAGTGCCGGTCCGTCGCGGAGTATGGCGCGCGCCGTGACGCCGACCTCCTCAGCCGGTGTCGTCCGCGCGATGGCCGTGAACCGCGAAGAGATACCGACGGCGTGCTGGGCGGAGTTTGCCACCAGCCTGAATCAGTACCTGGTTGAGTTCAACGCCTGCACCGAGGACTACTGGTGGATTCCGGGCTGGAACGCGGCCTGTGCCTTCCAGTTCTCGTTGCAGGGAGAATTGGCGTTCTTCTGGTTGATCAGTTGCTCGGGCGGGATGCCGGTCTAGACTCTATTCAACCTGACACAGGAGGGGTGCAATGCCGTTCCGCTTGCTCGGTGAGGTCATCGTCGGACTGCTGGTGGCCGGTCTGGTGACGGGTTTTGTCGTGCCGGCCGCCATGCAGCTTGGCTATCCCACCAGCCCCTGGCTGGCGGTCGCCATCACCTGTGCCTCGATTGCCGCATGCATCGCCAGCGGCGAGCGCATGCACAGGCGTCGAAAAGCGCGCGAGTCGCCTTGACCGTGGCGGAGCGGCATAGTACCTTTCGGGGGGTCACCTTTCTCGGTGAACCCCCCTCATTTAAATGACTGATCCAGTGACCGCTCCGCTCAAGAAGACACCGCTCCACGCTTCGCACGTCGCCCTCGGCGCTCGGATGGTCCCCTTCGGTGGGTGGGACATGCCAGTGGAGTATTCGGGCATCACCGCAGAACACAATGCTGTGCGGACTGCCGCCGGCCTGTTCGACGTCTCGCATATGGGCGAGGTCGAGATCGCCGGCAAGGGCGCACTCGACGCGGTGCAGCACATTACCAGCAACGATGCGTCGAAGCTGCAGATTGGCCAGATTCAGTATTCCGGCCTCACGTCGCCCGAAGGTACCTTCGTCGACGACCTGCTGGTCTACCGGTTCGGGCCGTCACACTTCCTGCTGGTGATTAACGCCGGCAACATCGACAAGGACTGGACGTGGATCTCGGCCAAGGCGAAAGCAGCCGTGCCCGATGTCGCCATCGTCAACTCCAGCGACCGCTACGCGTTGATCGCGGTCCAGGGCCCGAAGGCGCAGGAGATTCTGCAGACGCTGACCGCCATCGACCTGCCGGCCATCAAGTACTACTGGTTTGCGCACGGCGAAATCGCCGGCGTTCGCGGCACGGTGTCACGTACCGGGTATACCGGTGAAGACGGCTTTGAAGTGATGGTGCCGCCCGCGATGGCGGCCCGCGTGTGGGCGGCGTTGCTCGAAGCGGGGAAGCCGCACGGCCTGCTGCCCGCCGGCCTCGGTGCGCGCGATACCCTGCGCCTCGAAGCCGCCATGCGCCTGCACGGCAACGACATCGACGAGACGACCACCGTGGTCGAAGCCGACCTCAACTGGATTGTCGGGTGGAGCAAACCGGCCTTCCTCGGCCACGACGTGCTGCACGCCCAGAAAGCCAACGGCACCACGCGAACGCTGGTCGGCTTCGAGATGACCGAGCGCGCGATCGGCCGGCACGGCCACCCGGTGTTCCACAACGGCCAGCAGGTGGGCGTCGTCACCAGCGGCACCCAGACGCCGTTCCTGAAGAAGGCGATTGGCATGGCCTACGTGCCGCCCGCGCTCAAGGCCCCCGGCACCGAGATCGAGATCGACATCCGTGGCCGCCGAGCCAAAGCAGTGGTGGTGCCCCTGCCCTTTTACAAGAGACCCAAGAAGTAACGGGGCTCTTCCTCGCCTCAAGCCTCAAGCCTCAAGCCCCAAGCCCCAGGACCCTTATGAGCTACCCAACAGACCTCAAGTACACGAAAGAGCACGAGTGGATCCGCGTTGACGGTGACACCGGCGCCATTGGCATCACCGACTTCGCCCAACAGCAGCTCGGTGACGTCGTCTATGTCGAACTCCCGGAAGTCGGATCGACAATGACCGCTGGACAGGTGTTTGGCACCATTGAATCGGTCAAGGCCGTGTCCGAGTTGTTCGCGCCGGTGACTGGCGAAGTCGTGGCGATCAACAGCGAACTCAAGGACCGTCCCGACCAGGTGAACAGCAAGCCACACGAGTCGTGGATGGTAAAGGTGAAGCTGGCCAATCCGAGCGAGGCTGCGTCGCTGATGGATACCGCCACCTACGAGGCCCTGATCGCGAAATGAAGCAGGTTCCTTTTCTCGATCCGCTCGACACGTTTGCCCCTCGTCACATCGGCCCCCGCGGCGAAGAGATTGCCGCGATGCTCAAGGAAGTCGGCGCGGCGTCTCTCGATCAGCTGATCGACGAGGCCATTCCCGCCAGCATCCGGCTCAAGGCGCCGCTCGACCTGCCGGCGGCGGAGAGCGAGTCCACCTATCTGGCGCGGCTCAAGGGCATCGCCAGGAAGAACAAGGTGTTCCGCAGCTTCATCGGCCTGGGCTATGCCGATACGCTGATTCCCAGCGTCATCCGCCGCAACGTGTTCGAGAACACCGGCTGGTACACGCCCTACACCCCCTACCAGGCGGAAATCGCGCAGGGCCGTCTCGAGTCACTCCTCAACTTCCAGACGATGGTCACGGACCTGACGGGGATGGCGGTGGCGAACGCCTCGCTGTTGGACGAGGGCACGGCCGCGGGCGAGGCCATGGCGCTGCTGCACCGCGTGCAGGGCAAGAAGCTCGGCACAGCCAATGGCACGTTCCTGGTCTCGGACCGCTGCTTCCCGCAGACCATCGCTGTCTTGCGCAGCCGCGCGGAACCGCTCGGTATTGAACTGAGGATTGGCCCCGCCGATCAGATGGCGCTGGACGAACCGTTGGTGTTTGGCGCCCTCGTGCAGTATCCAGACGAAGCCGGACGCCTGGACGACTTGAAGCCCTTCATCGACCAGGCGCACGCGGCTGGCGTGCGGGTCGCGGTGGCCACCGACCTGCTCGCCCTCGCGCTGGCGACCTCGCCCGGTGAGATGGGCGCCGACGTGGTGTTCGGCAACTCGCAGCGCTTTGGCGTGCCGCTGGGTTTTGGCGGTCCGCACGCCGCGTTCTTTGCCACCAGCCAGGAGTACGTGCGCCACATGCCCGGCCGCGTGATTGGCGTGTCGGTGGATGTCCACGGCCACCGTGCCTATCGCATGGCGCTGCAGACCCGCGAACAGCACATCCGCCGCGAAAAGGCGACCTCCAACATCTGCACCGCGCAAGCGCTGCTGGCCAACATGGCGGCGATGTACGCCGTGTATCACGGTCCAGAAGGGATCAAGGCGATTGCCTCGCGCGTGCACACCTTCGCCCGCTCGCTCGAAGGCGCACTGGCCTCACTTGGCTATCAGCAGGCCAACCTGCAGTACTTCGACACGCTGCGCATCAAGACCGACGCCACGCGCGCGAAGACGATTCGCGCCGGCGCTGAGCAACGTCAGCTGAATTTCCGTTACGTCGGCGACACCGAGATCGGGATCGCGCTCGACGAAACCGTCACCGCCGGCGACCTGGCCGCTATTCTCGACGTGTTTGCGACGGCCGCCGGCCAGGCCAGCGCGGCGGCGAGCGTCGAGGCGAAGCCCGCGCAGCGACCGTCGTGGCCGGACGCGCTACAACGCAAGAGCGCGTACCTCACGCACCCGGTCTTCAACACCCATCGCTCCGAATCGGGGATGATGCGCTACATCCGCAACCTCGAGCGCAAGGATGTCGGCCTCGATACCTCGATGATTCCGCTCGGTTCGTGCACCATGAAACTCAACGCCGCCACCGAAATGTACCCGGTGTCGTGGGAAGAGTTTTCGCGGATGCATCCGTTCGCCCCCGCGGACCAGACCGAAGGCTATCGCCAGATTTGTGAAGAACTGGCCGCAGCGCTCTGCACCGTGACCGGATTCGCGGCCGTCTCGTTGCAGCCCAACTCCGGCGCCCAGGGTGAATTCGCCGGCCTGGCCGTGATGCGGGCGTACCACCAGTCGCGTGGCGACAGCGCGCGCGACGTGATCCTGATCCCGTCATCGGCCCACGGCACCAATCCCGCGAGCGCGATCATGGCCGGCTTTAAAGTCGTGGTCACGGCGACGGATGCCAACGGCAACGTCGACGTCGCCGATCTCACGAAGAAGGCTGAAGAGCACGCCGGGGATCTGGCGGGCCTGATGATCACCTATCCCTCGACGCATGGCGTATTCGAGGATTCCATTCGCGACATCTGCGCCACCATTCACCAGTACGGCGGCCAGGTGTACATGGACGGTGCCAACATGAACGCGCAGGTCGGTCTCACCAGTCCGGCCACGATTGGTGCCGACGTCTGCCACTTGAACCTGCACAAGACGTTCGCCATTCCGCATGGCGGCGGCGGTCCCGGCATGGGCCCGATCGGCGTGGCCCAGCACCTGGCGCCGTTCCTGCCAGGCCATCCGCTGGTCGAGGTGGCGCCCGGCTCGAGCCGAACCTCCGGTGCGCCTGACCAATCCATTCCACCGGTCTCGGCCGCCCCGTGGGGCAGCGCCAGCATTCTGCTGATCTCGTACGCCTACATCCGCATGCTGGGCGCGGCAGGTGTGACTGACGCCACGCGCTTCGCCATTCTCAACGCCAACTACATCAAGTCACGGTTGGAGAAGCACTACGACGTGCTCTACACCCGCGAGAACGGCCGCGTCGCCCACGAGATGATCTTCGACCTGCGCGCCTTCAAGGCCAAGGGCGTGGAAGAGGGCGACGTGGCCAAGCGCCTGATGGATTACGGCTTTCACGCCCCGACCGTGTCGTTCCCGGTGCCGGGCACCCTGATGATCGAGCCGACCGAAAGCGAACCGAAGGCCGAACTCGATCGCTTCTGCGAGGCGCTGATTGCGATTCGCCAGGAGATCGAGGAGGTGATCACCGGCGCGGTGGATGCCAAGGACAACGTCCTGAAGCACGCGCCGCACACCGCGGCGGCCGTCTCCGCTGATGTCTGGCCGCACGCCTACTCGCGTGAGAAGGCGGCGTATCCGCTGCCGTGGGTGAGGGCCCACAAGTTCTGGCCGGCCGTGGGTCGCATCGACAACCCATACGGCGACCGAAACCTGGTCTGCATCTGCCCGCCGATGGAGGCGTACCAGTAACCCCGTGCCAGAAGGGCGGTTCGGCAGGGCCGCCCTTTATGGGCGGCCGACCCTCGTCATCGCGTCCGCCTGCCGCCGATACTCCGCTAACAGGCTGGTGGTGATGGGCCCAACCTGCCCATCGCCAATCGTCCGGGCATCGACCCGCACAATCGGCACAATTTCTTTCGTCGTGCTGGTGAAGAACGCCTCATCGGCTCCGAACAAATCCTCGTCACGCAGCGCGGTCTCGTGGCAACGGATGCCGATGGTGACGCCGACCTCCATGGTAAAAGCCCGCGTGATGCCGGCCAGCAGGCCGGCGTCGAGCGGCGGCGTCTTGACGACACCCTTCGAGACAATGAACAGGTTCGATTGCGCGCACTCGGCGAGCTCGCCGCGGTAGTTGCGGAAGATCGCCTCGGCCGCGCCTGCCCGGATCGCTTGCTGCATGCCCAGCGCGTTATTGATCAGGTTGTTGCTCTTGATCAGCGGCGACACCGACTCGGGATGGTTGCGGATGATGTCTTCGACCATCACCACCTTGACGCCCTCGTCGTACCAGGCGGACGGTGTCGGTGGCAGCGGCTTGGCGATGATCACCAGGGATGGCGTGGGGCAGGCGGCCGGGTCGTAGGTAATCTCGCCCACGCCGCGGGTCAGCAGAATGCGCACGTAGGCCTCGTGGCCGTGTCGTGGAGGCAACCCTTCAGGGTTGCCTTGAGAGGCGGCCCAGGTCGCCATCGACCGCCGCTCGATCTCCTCGTCTGTGAACGGCACCTCGAGGTGGATGCGCGACGCCGACTCCCGCAGCCGCGCTTGATGGCGGTCGAACAGGAACGGCACACCGTGATACGTCCGGAACACTTCGTAGACGCCCTCACCGTAAAGAAAACCGTGGTCGTAGACCGGGATCATGGCGTGGGCGGCGTCGGTGATCACGCCGTTGACGTTGACGTATGCGCTCATCGTTGGGCAGCGTACCTCAACCGGCCGCGATGGTGCTACATTGACGACAGAGAGTTCCGGCTAAAGCCGGAGGCTACTCCGTCCACTACTGCGCCCACACAATGAGAATTCTCAACGCCGACCAGATGCGCGAAGCCGACCGCCGCACCATCCAGGAAATCGGGCTCGCGTCCCTGGTGCTGATGGAGAATGCCGGCCGTCAGGTGGTGGCGGCCGTCGAATCGTTCTATCCTGACCTCGCCGACCGCCGCGTCGCCATTGTCTGCGGCAAGGGCAACAACGGCGGCGATGGCTTTGTGGTGGCTCGCACCCTGCAACAGCGAGGGGTCGACGTCTCGGTCTTCGTGATTGGCAAGGTCAACGAGGTCAAAGGCGATGCGCGCATCAATCTGGAGATCCTCGGCCGGATCGGCCAGACCGTTGTCGAAGTCGCCGACGAGACCGCGTGGGAGTTGCACGGCGCCGAGATCATCGCGCACGACCTGATCATCGATGCCATGTTCGGCACCGGCCTGTCGACGCCCCTCACCGGATTCTATGAGACCGTCGTCGCCGACCTCAACGAAGGCGGCGTGCCGATCGTGTCGATCGATATGCCGTCGGGGATGTCGGCCGATAGCTGCGACCTGATTGGCGATGCCATTGATGCCACGGTCACCGTCACACTGGGCGCCCCGAAGCTGCCGTTGGTGCTGCCACCGGCGGAAGCGAAGTCGGGCGAGGTGGTGATCGCCGACATTGGCATTCCCGCCGACGTCTTCGATCAGCTGGAAGGCCCGCACCTCGAGCTGCTGACGCGCGAGCAGATGCGGTCGTTGATTCCGGCGCGGGCCGCCGATGCCCACAAGGGCGACTTCGGTCGCGTGGTCGTGGTGGCCGGGTCGGTGGGGAAGGCCGGCGCTGCCGTGTTGTGTGCGCGCGGCGCCATGCGGTCGGGCGCGGGGCTGGTCACCGTGGCGTCGCCGCGATCGTGCCAGCCGACGATTGCCGCGCACGGGGTCGAGTACATGACCGAGGGGCTGGATGAGACGCCCGATGGCACCATTCACTTTGCGGCGGTGTCGACGGTCCTGGGGATTGACGCTGACGTGATTGTGGCCGGTCCCGGCTTGGGCCGCGGCGAGGGCGTCACCACATTCGTGCGCGAGCTGCTGGATAAGTACGATGGCCCGCTGGTGCTCGACGCTGATGCATTGAACGCGTTCGCTGACGAACCGTCGTTGCTGGTGGGCCGCGAGGGCCGCGACGTGATCATCACGCCACATCCTGGCGAGATGGCGCGGCTGATCGGATGCAGCGTCGAGGATCTCCAGGCCGATCGCATCGGCATGGCCAGCGACTTCGCCAAGCGCCACCAGGTCTACGTCGTGCTCAAGGGACATCGCACGCTGGTGGTGACGCCGAACGAGAAGGTGTTCGTGAACCCGACCGGCTGCGCCGGCATGGCGACCGGCGGCACCGGTGATGTGCTGGCTGGGATGCTCGCGGCGTGGCTGGCACAGCTGCTCGACGCCGAGGCCGCGTGCCGGCTCGCCGTCTACCTGCACGGTTCTGCGGGCGAGTTGGCTGACGCCGACCACGGCGAAGTGTCGATGACGGCCGGCGACCTGGTCGATCACATTGGCGATGCCGTGCTCGAGCTCACCGCGCGCCGACGCGTGGCCACCAAAGCCACCGAGTGAAGACAGTCACAGAATCCAAGACGGCCACAGATTAGGCACAGATTGGGCACCGATTCTTCACTCCACGGGGAACACCAATCCAGTTCCGAAGCCGAGACCCGTGCCATCGGGGCTCGCCTTTCGGCGCAACTGCAGCCGGGGGCAGTGCTGCTGCTGTCCGGCGACCTCGGCGCCGGCAAGACCGCGTTCACCAAGGGGTTGGCTGAAGGGCTCGGTGTCGATCCTGGCGAGGTGACCAGTCCGACGTTCACGCTGGTGCACGAGTATCGTGGTGGACGCCTGCCCTTGGTTCACGTCGACTTGTATCGTTTGGAGAAGGCTGACCTGGACGAACTAGGGATGGATGCCGACCTGGCCGATCAGGGTGTGCTCGCCATCGAGTGGTCCGACCGCCTGGTGCGGCTCCCAGCGGGCGCCGTGTCGGTCGAGTTCGTGGCCACTGGCGAGCAGTTACGGACCATCACGATTGGCCGTCAGGCCGCCTAGCTTGCCGATCCCCCACGGGCCAGGCGTTCGTGCTAAACTGGTTAACGACTGGTTAATATGGCCAAAACTCAAGTATCGGCATTTGAGGCGAAGACTCGCTTTGGCGAACTGCTGGAGCGAGTCGCGAACGGCGAAGAGGTCGTGATTACCCGTCACGACAAGCCGGTGGCTCGCCTGGTCGCGGAGGGCTCCCAGCGCGGCGACGACGTCCGCCGGGCGGTGACCGGCCTGCAGGAACTGCAGCAACAGATCCGCAAACGGTCGCGGGCCAAGGTCTCGGATCGCGACGTCCGGTCGGCGATCGACGAAGGCCGGCAGTGACGCAGTCGTTTGTGGCCGACGCCTCCGTGGCCATTGGCTGGGTGCACCCCAGCCAGTCGACCGACGACACCGCAGCGACGCTGCTCGCGATTGCTGAAGGGGCGACGCTCGAGGTGCCGGCACTCTGGCCGCTCGAGGTCGCCAACGCACTCACCGTCCTGGAACGGCGCGGCAAGCTGATGCCGGCCGAACGGCAGATTGCGCTGGGGTGGCTTCGCGGGCTGCGGCTCCGCATCGATCACGAGATGGCCGGCGTCGCCTTCTCGCGCCTGTCAGAGCTCGCCAGTACCTATCGACTCTCCGTCTACGATGCGGCCTACCTGGAACTGGCACAGCGCCGAAGCCTGGCGCTGGCCTGCAAGGACGAACCGTTGCGAACTGCCGCGAAGAAGTGCGGCGTCAAACTCTACTCAACCGGCTCGTGACGGGTCAGCGGGTCGACGGTGAGGCCTGGTGCCTCCGATCTTGATATGCTCGTGAGGCAATGACACCCGATCAGGCGCAGCAGCTGGTTCGAGGATGGGATGAGACGGGGCGTCAGCTCGAGCAGCAGCGATGGCACGAGCTGTCGATGTTGAGCGATGACCGCGCGCTGATTGCAGCCGCCGCGTTAATATCCGCCGCTCTCAGCGTGCCGCTGCCAGCTTCGCGTCGGGTGTCGTCGGGTTTGGTCGAGCAGCAGCGCATCTTCCACCGGAAGCGCCCGTGAATCCGCTCTTCGCGGCGGCCGTCGACGTGCAGGCCTTCGTGTTGTCCCAGGGATGGCGAAGCACCGTGATTGGCGGGCTGGCCGTGCAGCGATGGGGCGAGCCGCGGCAGACGCGCGACGTCGACCTGTCACTCCTGACCGGCCTGGGCAATGAAGCTGCGTTCATCGACCCTCTGCTGGAGCGCTATCGCGCCCGTCGAACCGATGCCAGGGAGTTCGCGCTGAGCTATCGCGTCGTCCTGATCGAGACGGCGTCCAGCATCCCGCTCGACATCTCGCTCGCCGCCTTGCCATTCGAAGCGCGCGTCGTCGATCGCTCGACCGCGTTCGCCTTCGCACCCGGTTGCCTCATTACGACGTGCTCGGCCGAGGACTTGGTCGTGCTGAAGGCCGTCGCCGATCGACCGCAGGATTGGCTGGACATTGAGGGCATCGCCGTCCGACAGGGCGCGGCACTGGACCGTGAATTGGTGATGGCCGAACTCGGTCCGCTACTGGACCTGAAAGAGGACGACACTCCCGCTACGACGTTGCGAAAGATCCTCGCTCGCCACTCTTACTGAGACGACGTCACTCGGCCCGCAGCGCCGTGACCGGGTCGACGCTGGCGGCCCGTCGGGCCGGCATGATTCCCGCGACCAGTCCCAGCAACAGAAAGGCAAGGGCGGCGGCGGCAAACGTCAGCGGATCGCTTTCCGAGATGCCGAACATGAGTGTCCGGAGTGAGCGGGCACTCAGGGCTGCCAACGGCACACCGATCGCCACGCCAATAAAACAGACCCAAAGACCCTCGCGGAGGACTGCCCGGGCAGCACTGGAAGGCGACGCGCCGAGAGCCACGCGAACACCGATGTCACGCGAGCGTCGCGCCACCGAGTAGGCGAGCGCACCATGAACGCCAATCAGCGCCAGCAGCACCGCGATGCCGCTGATGGCGCCCGCGACCGTCGCGCTCATTCGCTCGGTGGCAGGGGCGCGAGCCAGCAGGTCGTCCACGGAAATGATCTCCTGCGGGTAGTCGCGTCCGAATTCGCTAAGAATCTGGCGGATGCCACCGGCCGCCGAACGCTGGTCAGTGGTCTCGATGACCAGATTGGGATTCAGCGCAGAGGTGACATTCACTTGCAGGAGCGGACGGTAGATGATGCGCGTGTGGGTGTTTCGCGGGTCCCCCTGCGTCGCATCCGATACGACCCCAACGATCAAGAACTCGAGATCGACCGGCAGTGTCCGCATGGTGATCGACCGTCCGACAACGTTCCCGTCTGCGGCCAGGGTGCGCGCCAGGCTCTCGCTTACGACACCGACCATCGGTGAGTTCAGATTGTCCTGCCACGACAGATCACGGCCCGCCAGCAGGCGCATGCCCATCGTGTCAAAGAATGCCGGCGAGACCGAGTCCAGCGAAGTCGTGAGCTCACTCGCGTAGGCATCTCCCCGCCAGGCCACGGGTGAGCCGGCCGATGTGACCGTGACGCGGGGCGCGGACGTTGCCAGCGCGACTGACTTCACGCCTGGCAGCGCGCGCACCTTCTCGGTGAGGGCGGGGTAGTAGACGTCGCGATTGGCCCGGTTGTTAGGGCCGTTCGGCAGCGCCGACATCTTGACCGTCAGCAAGTCCGCCGAGTCGATCCCCAGGTCGCCGGTGTTGAGGAGATGGAGCGATCGCGTGAGCAGCGACGCGTTGATCAGCATGACGATGGCGAGCGCAACCTGCGCGACGAGAAGCCCGCGGCTCCAGCGACTGGTTGCCCCGACGACCGTCCGGTCCGAGCGGATTGACGCGGGTGACCCGTGGCGGGCCGACACCCACACCGGCAATGCACTCATCAGGACGCCGACGACGATCGCGGCCGCTGTGGTGGCCGCGAATACGCGCGCGTCAGGAACAAACGAAATAGCGTAAGCCACGTTTATCGGCGGCAAGAAAGACGCGAGCGTTACGGCCGTCAGATACGCGACGGGCATGGCGAGAAGCGCACCGGCCAGCGCGAGCATCCCGTTCTCGACCAGCATCTGTTGCGCAATCCGCCACCGCGTGCCGCCCAGTGCAAGGCGCACCGCCAACTCCGATGACCGGGCGTTGAGCCGTGCCAGCAACAGGCCGCCGAGATTGACGCAGGCCAGGACCAACAGCAGGGCCGTCAAGCCCAGGATCAGCATCAGCGGCTGCGAGTATCGTTCGCGGAGGCGTGACGTACCCGTGCCCACCGAGATCAAGCGGGGGGTCGAGTCGAGCAACTGGGTCCGCTCGGTCGGCGCCATGCCGGTGGGCAGGACGGCCTCGAGGGTGGCTGGCCATTGCGCTTCGATCTGCGCGGTCGCGGCTTCCAGGGTCAGGCCTGGCTTCAAGCGGCCGAGCAGATAGCTCGCGAGTTGCCGGCGTCCGCGTGCGGCAGGGAGGACGGCGTCGAACGGCGTGAAGATGTCGACACCAGTATCGATCTCGAGGCCAGTGAATCCCTTCGGCAGCACGCCGACAATGGTGATCGGGACGTTATTCACCAACATGGACTGGCCGAGTACCGTTGGATCACCGTCGTAGACACTGAGCCAGAGACGGTGGCTAATCACTCCAATGTGCGCGCCGGCGCCATGAATGGGCGCTTCCTCCTCGCTGATCGCGCGGCCCAGGATGGGAGCAACGCCGAACGCGTTGAAGCATTCACTGGTTACGAAAGTCGTTGAGGTCGCGACTGGGCGGTTGTTGGCGAGAACCGGGAATTGGACGGCGCCGAGGTAAGCGCAGAGATGCTCAAGTGGACCGCCCTGTAGCTCGTCAACCGCGGACATTGGAGTGGTGCGCGGTGTGCCCCGCGAGTTGAGGGACGCGATCGCCAGCAGCTTGTCCGGCTCGGCGATGGGGAGCCGCTTCAGCGTCATCGCGTTGAGCATCGAGAACACGGCGGTGTTTGCGCCGATCCCGATAGCCAGGGTGATGATCGCCGCCGTGGCGAGGCCAGGTGATCGGCGGGTGTGGCGACAGGCGTACTTGACGTCCTGCCACAAGGCATCGAGAATGCGACCCGCCCACTGGTCGCGGACGCGTTCCTTGAGCGGCTCGATTCCGCCTAGCGCCATGGTGGCGGCGCGCCGGGCCTCCCGCGGTGGCAGGCCGGCAGCAATCTTCTCGTCCACTAGCAGTTCCAGTGTCGCTTGCAGTTCATCGTCGAGTTCGCGCTCCGCAGCGCCGCGATGCCGCAGGTTGCGCCACAGGCTGCGAAGGCGGGGAAGCAGCGGCATAGCCTAGGCCTCGAGCGCGAGCGCCATCGCCTGCGCAATCCGATTCCACTGCGCGGTGGCCTCACCAGGTTGCTTGTGGCCAGCCTTCGTCAGGGCATAGAACTTCGCCTTTCGGTTGTTCTCCGATGCCTGCCAGGTGGCGGTGAGAAAGCCCTGCTCCTCGAGGCGATCCAGAGCGGGGAAGAGAGAGCCCGCAACAGGAGTCCAGGAGCAGGAGGGGACGGCCGCGGACTCGCGGAGCAGGAGACGAGGCCTAACGCGAGTCGGCCATGCTATCGGTGGGTGCCGGGGTCGTGCTACCTGACGCGTCGTCTTGATAGAACGCCATCATCAGCAAGGTGAGGACCAGCGAGATTCCAAGAGCCGTGGCGATCCGTCCGAGTAGTCCCATGCCCTGAGCATTCTGCATATTGCATGCCCAGTTATCGGCGGCTTGATCCGAGAGGATAGGGCAGCGGAGGGCGAAACGTGGGCGATTGTGACATCGCCCCCATGTAAGACCTTCCCCACGCGCCGAAGGCGCGCCCCACGAGTGCCGACCTGTCCGCCGAAGCGCAGCCGCGCGAAAGTGGAAGGCACGAGCCCCACAAGGCGCGGAGCGCCGAGCCCCACGCGGGCCAACGGCCCGCGCCCTATTCCACCCGGTAGTTCGGCGCTTCTTTCGTAATCGTGACGTCGTGGACGTGGCTTTCGCGGAAGCCGGCGTTGGTGATGCGGATGATCTCCGCGTCGCGCTGCAGGTCGGGAATGGTTGCCGCGCCGCAGTAGCCCATGCCGGCCCGCAGGCCGCCCATCAACTGGTGCACCACCATCGACATGCTGCCCTTGTGCTGCACGCGGCCTTCAATGCCTTCCGGCACCAGCTTTTCCATGCTCGGCTTACCGGCCGGGCTGGTGCCGCTTTCCAGTTCAAAGTCGTCCTGGAAGTAGCGATCCCGGCTGCCCTTGCGCATGGCGCCGATCGAGCCCATGCCGCGGTATTCCTTGAACGTGCGGCCTTGATAGAGGATCAGCTCGCCCGGACTCTCGTCGGTGCCCGCAAACAGGTTGCCGGCCATCACGCAGCTGGCGCCCACGGCGAGCGCCTTGACGACGTCACCTGAGGTGCGGATGCCGCCGTCGGCAATCACCGGAATGTCGTATTTGGCAGCCGCGGCGGCGCATTCGGCAATTGACGAAATCATCGGCATGCCGATGCCGGCGACGATCCGCGTGGTGCAGATGGAGCCGGCGCCAATGCCGACCTTGACGGCGTTGACGCCAATCTTGATCAGGGCCTCGGTGGCCGCGGCCGTGGCCACGTTGCCGGCGATCAGCTCGAGGTCCGGGAACGCGTGGCGGATCTTCGTGACGATGTCCATCACGCCTTGCGAGTGGCCGTGCGCGGTATCGACGATCAACACGTCGACGTGCGCCTTGACCAGCGCCTCGGCGCGCTCCAGCGTATCGCGGGCAATCCCGACGGCGGCACCCGTCCGCAGACGGCCTAACGAGTCCTTGCAGGCATTGGGGTACTTGATCGCCTTCTGAATGTCCTTGACCGTGATCAGGCCCTTCAGCTTGAAGTCCTTGTCGACGACCAGGAGCTTCTCCACCTTGGCGTGATGCAGAATCTCGCGCGCCTGGTCCAGCGTGGTGCCGACCGGCACCGTGATCAGCTTGTCCTTGGTCATCACCTCCGCGACCGTCCGCGAGAGGTTGGTCTCGAAGCGGAGGTCACGGTTGGTGAGAATGCCGACCAGCCGGCCCTCTTTATCGCCGCCTTCGGTAATCGGCACGCCCGAGATGCGGTACTGCTGCATCAGCTCGAGCGCTTCGCGAATCAAGGCGTCTGGCGCCACGGTGATCGGGTTGACGATCATGCCGCTCTCGGAGCGCTTGACGCGATCCACTTCGATCGCCTGGTTCTCGATCGACAGGTTCTTGTGGATGATGCCCATGCCGCCTTGCTGCGCCATGGCAATCGCCATCTCTGACTCAGTGACGGTGTCCATGGCCGCGCTCAGCAGCGGCACGTTCAACCGGATGTGCTTCGTCAGCTGGGTGCTGACATCCACCTGCGCCGGCAGCACGGTCGAGTGCCGCGGCACCAGGAGAATGTCGTCGAACGTGAGAGCGGTCCGAAGTCCGGCTTCCAGGGCGGCGGCCAACCTGTTGGTCTGTGTCATCCCGGTCAGGCTCCGTGACACTTCTTGAACTTCTTGCCGCTGCCGCACCAGCACGGGTCGTTGCGGCCCACCTTGGGTTCGTCGCGCTTCACCGTCTTGATCGGGGCATCGTCGCCGCCGCCCCGAGCCGGCCTGGGCGCCTGCATCAGGTCGTCCCCTCCGGCGCCCGGCGCCGCCGGCTGCGTGAACACAGACGGCCGTTCCTGCGCCGGGTTGTTGTAGTTCAGCGCGGCCTTGCGGGGCGCCGGACGCACGGGAGCCGCGATCGTCGGTTCCCCGCCCTCGCGCTCGACCACCGGCTTCAGCCACCACAAGTAGCGGACGATCTCTTCCTCGATGCGGCGACGCATGTCCTGGAACAGCGCGAAGCTTTCTTTCTTGTACTCGACCAGGGGATCGCGCTGGCCATAGCCGCGCAGGCCGATGCCTTCCTTCAGGTGATCGAGCGAGTAGAGGTGGTCCTTCCACTGCTGATCGACGATTTGCAGCATGAGGTCGCGTTCCACCTTGGTCAGGATCTCGCGGGGCACGATGTGTTCCTTGTCGACGTAGCGCGCGACCACCTTGGCCCACAGCGCATCGCGAATCTCGTCCGCGCTCAGGTCGTTGTACTTGAGCGAGGCGTAGTCGTCATCGCCGAGGGCAAACAGCTGCGTGACCTCACGCTGCAAGGCGGGGAGGTCCCACTCGTCCGGCTCAACCTTGTCGCCGATCGCCGCTTCGATCTTCTCGTCGAACAGCTCTTCGGCGGTCGCCATCACGTAGCCGCGAATGTCGCTGATGTCCTCTTCGCTGAGATGAATCTTGCCCTCGAGAATCTCGCGGCGCAGCGTGTAGACGCTTTCACGCTGCTTGTTCATCACGTCGTCGTATTCGAGCAGGTGCTTGCGGACGGCGAAGTTCTGCGCTTCGACCTGTTTCTGTGCGCGCTCGATCGCGCGGCTGACCATGCCGTGCTCAATCGGCACGCCCTCTTCCATGCCCAGGCGCTGCATCAGGCCGGAGATGCGATCCGAACCGAAAATGCGCATCAGGTCGTCTTCAAGCGACAGGTAGAAGCGTGACGAACCCGGGTCGCCCTGGCGGCCCGCGCGGCCGCGCAACTGGTTGTCGATGCGGCGGGCTTCGTGACGCTCGGTGCCGATGATGTGGAGGCCGCCGAGATTCACGACCTGCTTGTGTTCGTCTTCGCACTGTTTCTTGAAGTGCGTGTAGATGCGGTCCCAATCGGCGCGCTTCACGCGGTAGAAGCTGTCGAGGTGAAAGAAGTTCACGAACTCATCGTCGTCGACGTATTTCTCGTCGCCCTTGATGACCTTCTCGGCGACTTCTTCGTTCAGGCTCTGCTGGCGCGCCATGTACTCAGGATTGCCACCCAGCAGGATGTCGGTGCCGCGACCGGCCATGTTGGTGGCGATCGTGACCATGTCCTTGCGGCCGGCCTGCGCGACGATCTCGGCTTCCTGGGCGTGATACTTGGCGTTGAGCACGATGTGCTTCGTGCCCTTTTTCTTCAGCATGCTCGAGAGCCGCTCCGACTTCTCGATCGAGACGGTGCCGACCAGCGCCGGGCGTCCCTCTTCCTGCCGCGTGATGATGTCGTCGACGATCGCGGCCCACTTCTCGCCTTCGGTGCGATAGACCAGGTCCGGTTCCTCAATGCGCTGCATCGACCGGTTGGTGGGGATCACCATGACGTCGAGCTTGTAGATCTTGAGGAACTCGGGGGCCTCGGTTTCGGCCGTGCCGGTCATGCCAGACAGCTTCAGGTACTTGCGGAAGTAGTTCTGGAAGGTGATGGTCGCGAGCGTCTGGTTCTCGCGCTCGATCTTGACGCCTTCCTTCGCTTCCACGGCCTGGTGCAGACCGTCGCTCCAGCGCCGGCCCGGCATCAGGCGGCCGGTGAACTCGTCCACGATCACGACGCCGCCGTCCTTGATCATGTACTGGACGTCGAGCTTGTAGTGCACGTGCGCGCGCAACCCCTGCTGCACGTGGTGGAGCAGCGGCATGTTGGCGGGGTCGTAGAGGCCGCCGGGCTGCATCCGATGCGACAGCAACTGCTCGGCCTTGGCCATGCCGGTTTCGGTCAGCGTCGCGGTCTTGTTCTTCTCGTCGACGACGTAGTCGCCCGAGGCTTCGAGACGGTCGCGATCCTCACCCTTGGTCTGGCCCTGGTGCACCTCGCCGCGCGTCAGCTTGGGGATGATGCGATCGACCTCGTAGTAGAGATCGGTCGACTCTTCGGCCGGTCCCGAGATGATCAGCGGCGTCCGCGCTTCGTCGATCAGGATGCTGTCGACTTCGTCAACGATCGCGAAGTGATGGCCACGCTGGACCATCGCGCCGAGATCGAACTTCATGTTGTCGCGCAGGTAGTCGAAGCCGAACTCGTTATTGGTGCCGTAGGTCATGTCGCAGCCGTAGGCGACCTGGCGCTGCTGGTCGTTGAGGTCGTGCTGAATGACGCCGACGGTCATGCCCAGGAACCGGTAGAGACGGCCCATCCACTCCGAGTCGCGGCGCGCGAGGTAGTCGTTGACGGTGACGACGTGGACGCCTTTGCCGGCGAGCGCATTGAGATAGGCGGGCAGCGTCGCGACCAGCGTCTTGCCTTCACCGGTCTTCATTTCGGCGATGGTGCCCTGGTGCAGCACCATGCCGCCGATCAGCTGCACATCGTAGTGCCGCATGTTGAGCACGCGACGCCCGCCCTCGCGCACGACGGCAAACGCCTCGGGCAGCAAGTCGTCAACGGCTTCACCGTTGGCGAGCCGGGTTCGGAATTCCGCCGTCTTGGCCTTGAGCTGATCGTCGCTCAGGGCCGTGATGCGGGCTTCGAACTCGTTGACCTCCGCCACGCGCGGGCGCAGCTTCTTCAGGTCGCGATCGTTTTGACTGCCGAGGACTTTAGTAAGGAGCTGGCCAAACATGATGGGAAAAAGGCAGGATGCCTATCCCGCGATTATACCCGCCTTCCACCTTCGCGCTGACGCGCTTCGGCGGACAGGTCGCGCCCTCGCGGGCAAGTTAGTTGCCGGTGGCGCGGCGCGGGTTCAGCAAGAGCTGCAGCGGGTTGAGGATGCGCCCGTTGGCGCGCACCTCGTAGTGCAAGTGCGAGCCGGTGGTCCGGCCGGTGGCGCCGACCAGGCCGAGCAGGTCGCCGCGCTTCACCGCTTGACCCTCGCGGACCTTGAAGGCCGACAGGTGGCCATAGCGGGTCTCGATGCCGTAGCCGTGATCGATGATCACCAGATTGCCGTAGTTGCCGGCCATCGCCGCGTTCGCCACCTTGCCGTCGGCCGTGGCGTAGACGGGGTCGCCCTTGTCGGCGGAAATGTCGAGGCCTGGGTGGAAGTCCTTCTCGCCGGTCAGGGGATCGGCGCGGTTGCCCATGCTTGACGACAGCCACCCGTGGGTCGGCCAAATCGATGGAGTCGCAGCGGCGAGCGAGTTGCGCTTGTCGACGTTCGAGCGAACCGTCTGCAGCCGGCTCTCAAGACCCTGGAGCAGGTCTTTCAGTACGCCGAAGGTGTTTTCAGGAGAGGCAAGGCCGGGCGTCATGGAGGTCAGCGCCACCCCGGCACTCGGACCACCCATGGCGCGGTTCTTCACCACGGTGGGCAGCATATCCATCGAGTTCTGCAGGGCCGGATCGAGCGCGGCCTTCGCGCCCAGGTCCGACATGGTCGTCTGCAGCGCAACAATTTGGCCGGCCAGCGTTTCGGTGGCGGCGCGGTAGTTGGCGTTCTCAAGCTCAAGAGTGGCGTGCGAGGTGTACAGCTGCCCGACGTCGTACTGGGACTTGAACGCCGCGCCAATACCGATCAGCATCGGCAGGCCCATCGCAATCGACACCACAGCCACCGCGGCCCTGACGCTGATAGTGAACCGGCGCACCACCCCAGTGGTTCGGTCGGCGAGTACGATTGTGTAGCGCTTAGAGAGCATCAAGTTTCTGGGTATTGTGGGTTTCCGGTCTTTCGACGCGAAGCCGTTAGGCTAACACGACCTATCCAAAAAGCCGAAGCTGAAATTGCTGGATTGTGCAGCGCTTCGCCGGTTGATCGCCCGAAGCGCTAAGGCTCGGCGGTCAGCGGGTCGATCGGCTCCAGGAAGCGGAAGCGGTGAAAGTCGGTGTCGCGGGTGCAGATCCGGTGGATGCCGTGCTCACGCATCAACACCGCGGTCTGGGTGTCGTGGACGATGTTCCCAGACAGTCCTGGGACGGCGGCCACGACCTCGCCCAGGACAGCAGCGTGCCGGCTCGTGGGTATGAGAAAGGCGAGACTTGGTGATTGCTGCAAGGCGGCGATGAACTGCACGCCGGCCTCCAGCGTCCACGGCTGGCGCATCACCCTGGGGTGCGTGACGACACGCAGGAACTCGTAGACCACGCCCCACGTGAGGAACCACGCGCCGGGCCGGCGCCGCCAGCCCTCGAGTAGCGCGCGGCAACGCGCGTGCTCGGGGGAACTTTCGTCCGCGGCGTAGACCAGGACGTTGGTGTCGACGACAAACACTAGCGACCTTCCATGGCGCGGTAGAGCGCTTCGCGGTCGGCCACGTCAACCAGCGCGCCGCCACTCGTGAACGACGGCAGCGGCTGCAGTTCGACCGTCGTCGACTTGGCCTGCAGCAAGCCCCGTAGCGCGGTCTCGACCAGTTCAGACATGGTGCGACCCGTGCGGGCGGCTTCTCGCCGCAGCCTGACCATCACCCCATCGTCGATGTTGAGGGTTGTTTTCATATGGGAAAACATATCACCGGTATGGATTGGCGTCAATGTGGGATTGTTCGTATGCGATGGCATCATTTGCGTTCTCCTTCAGATTAGCTGGTTGATTCAACGAAGCGGTATTGCAGGGCTTCCATCAGGTGCTCGGTGGCAATGGCGTCGGCGCCGCCCAGGTCGGCGATGGTCCGGGCGACGCGGATGATGCGATGAAAGCCGCGGGCCGAGAGGTGCAGGCGATCGGCGGATCGCTCCAGCAAGCGCCGGCCCGCCGTGTTCAGCGGCGCGTATTTCTTCAGCTCGGTGCCGGCCAGCTGCGCGTTGACGCGGGCACGGGCGCCGCGGGCCAGTTGACGGGCGCGAGCGGCGAGGACGCGCACCCTGACGTCGGCGGACGATTCTCCCGCCGGCCCTTCGGTCAGCGCCGTGATCGGCACCGCCTCGACCTCAACGATCAGGTCGAGGCGATCGCGCAAGGGCCCGGACAGCCGCCCACGGTAGCGCGCCGTCTGTTGCGGCGTGCACTTGCAGGCGCGCCGGGCATCGCCCTTGTAACCGCACGGGCATCCCCGCGTTGCCTTTTTGCAGAGCGACCCTCAAAGCAGAAAGGAAACCGGCTGAATACCCCATAGTTCTCAACCACTTAGGCAATCACATCCACCACTTGGGCGATCACATCCACAAGCGTCGGTTGGACTTGGGACTTCAGGTGAACCAGCTGGCGGCGCGGCTCCGGGCGGACGAAGGCAGCGTGATCAATTGGGAGAAGGGGCGAACCGCGCCTGCGATTCGGTACGTACCAGCAATCTTAGCGTTCCTCAGCTACGACCCTCGGCCTCTTCCCGAGGAGCTATCCGCGCGGTTGATACACCATCGGGTCGGCCTAGGACTGTCGCAGGAGGCGTGTGCTCGACGGCTAGGTGTTGATCCAGGGATCCTACGGAGATGGGAGAGCGCCGAGCGACAACCCCAGGGTGATTACATGGCGAGGGTCAGCGCCGCTTTGAAGACTGCGTCGTCAGAATGTCCGGAAAGAGCGGTGGCGAATAAATGGGGAATCGCGAAGTAAATCCCAGGCTCACAGAACTGGATGACCAAGGTCAGCAGGCGAAATTCACGGCCCGGGCTCCGCCGATCTGACTGTCCACAGGTTACGACCGCGGCGACCCTGGGGTAAGATCACCACCTCGTTAGGAAGTCACCTGAACACTCCTGGCGAACCTGTGGCCATGTGTGCTGACTTCGATCGTCGCGTGGCCCGCGCCGACGGCGGTACGCCTTCACCGAGCTCTAATCTTGTTGAGAACGTCAACGTTTCGCCGACTCGCATTCTGTCTATGGACGGCGTGATTTGAGCCGACAAACATTGGCCCCAGTGTCGATGTTTGAGTTGCCGGCGGCGGAATGGGAGATGTCGGAGGACCTGGTGCGCCTGCGGTACCCACTTCTTTCGATTGATTCACCGACCCGGCAGCCGGCCCGTAATGATGCCTCCGTCTTCCTCGAAGTCGAAGGTGTGTAAGACCACATGGAAGGCCTTGCCCGTATAACCGATTTGCCACATACCTTCGAATTCCCAAATTATCGCATTCAGAGCGTCCAAGAGGGTCCCACCGTCAAACTGAACGGCGATACGATCGCGTATCTGGCGCCCAATAGTGGGGCCATCTAAAGCCGTCTGTGGCATCAAGAGGGGAGGTTGTGCAGCTTCAAGCGCCTCGTGGACGGCGATTTGTGGATGCGCGCCCGTCACTTGGAACGGTTGTAACGGCTGTTTGAGAGGGCTCCCTGGATCCGTCCAGGCTTGTTTAGGACGGACGACAACAATGCCGCCGACGTTCCGCCACGTAAAGTCAGGCGCGAGCTGCAACAGTAATTCGAGCGCCCGGGTCGGCGTTGTTCTCTCAAAGACGACTGCCTCGTAGCCAGCCTCCAACACCTTGCGGCCCGGGCTACATTGGAGTGCCGCTTCAAACCCTACACGTACGCGCGCCTGCCGGGCCCATTGCTCCATTGCAGTCCACAGTGCGCAGGGTCCGCTTCGCGGGTCTGTCAGATAAAACGTGCGCAAGGCCGATGTTTGGGATTCCGAGCCACTACCATCACTGGCAGACAGAACGAGCGCCGCAGCAAGGACGAGCAGCATGGGGGTATTGCATGGTGGAACGCCTCTATCAGTTAGTTCCATGGAAACGAATTTGGACAATGAATCTGCACTGAGTAGAAGAAGCTAGCGCCCAGAGGCGGTAGCTTTTTCATCGATTGTATTCTTGGACTGCGTGAATCGTACCGAGTTTGTCGGAGGTGTTGTGTAAGCAGGCCAGTGGACCTTCGCCCGAAGATCACGTCGTCTCCACGAAGCGGTATTGCAGGGCTTCCATCAGGTGCTCGGTGGTGATGGCGTCGGCGCCGCCCAGGTCGGCAATGGTCCGGGCGACGCGGATGATGCGATGAAAGCCGCGGGCCGAGAGGTGCAGGCGATCGGCGGATCGCTCCAGCAAGCGCCGGCCCGCCGTGTTCAGCGGCGCGTATTTCTTCAGCTCGGTGCCGGCCAGCTGCGCGTTGACGCGGGCACGGGCGCCGCGGGCCAGTTGACGGGCGCGAGCGGCGAGGACGCGCACCCTGACGTCGGCGGACGATTCTCCCGCCGGCCCTTCGGTCAGCGCCGTGATCGGCACCGCCTCGACCTCAACGATCAGGTCGAGGCGATCGCGCAAGGGGCCGGACAGCCGCCCACGGTAGCGCGCCGTCTGTTGCGGCGTGCACTTGCAGGCGCGCCGGGCATCGCCCTGATAGCCGCACGGGCACGGATTCATGGCGGCCACGAGGACGAAGCGGGCCGGAAACACCACCGACCGTAACGCCCGGGAGACGGTGATGCGCCCTTCCTCGATGGGCTGCCGGAGCGCCTCGAGCACGCGGCGGTCGAACTCCGGCATCTCATCCAGAAACAGCACGCCGTGATGCGCCAGGCTGACTTCGCCCGGCCGAGGCGTCGCGCCGCCGCCGACCAGGGCGACATCTGAAATGGTGTGATGCGGCGCGCGAAACGGCCGGTCGGCCAGCAGGCCAACCCCAGGCCGCAGTTGCCCCGCGACCGAATGGATGGTGGTGGCTTCAATGGCCTCGTCAAACGAGAGCGGCGGCAGAATGCCCGGCAGCCGCCGAGCCAGCATGGTCTTACCGGCGCCCGGAGGGCCGATCATCAACAGGTTGTGACCGCCTGCCGCCGCGACTTCGAGCGCGCGGCGCGCGAAGCCCTGGCCGTGAAGGTCAGAGAGATCGAGGTCCCCGGAACCGACGGTGCCAAGCGGCCCAACCAGCCCGACGGCGCCAGGATGGCCGGCGGCGCGCGCGGGCGGCCAGTCACTGGGCGACTGGTTGAGCCGCGTCACGGCTTCGATGAGCGTGCGCACCGGCAGCAGGGTCAGCCCTGAGACGACCGCCGCCTCGGCCAGATTGTCATGAGGCAGCAGCAGCGCCCGCGCGCCCTGGCGTCGAGCCTCGGCCGCGATGGCCAGCACGCCCCGCGCCGGCTGAATGGTTCCGTCCAGCGAGAGCTCCCCCACGTGGAGAATCCCGGCCAGATGGTCGGTCTTCACGACGCCGGTCGCCGCCAGCATGCCCACGGCGATGGGCAGGTCGAAGGCGGCGCCCGCCTTGCGCACATCGCCCGGCGCCAGGTTGATGGTGATGCGGTGGGCCGGGAACTCGTATCCCGAGTTCCGAATGGCCGCCCGGACGCGGTCCCGGCTCTCACGCACGCTCGCGTCCGGGAGTCCCACCAGCTGAAAGTGGGGCAGGCCAAAGCTGACGTCGACCTCGACATGAACCCGGCAGGCCTCGATCCCAATCACCGTAGCGCTTTCGACGGTTGCGAGCATACGCAGCGAAGTGCAATCGGCCGGCCGCCGAGGAGGCCCCGGATTCCCGCCGCAATTCGGCCAACTCCACCAGTGCGAGTGGGCGGCGTCGCAGAAACCGCCACACCGCCCCTCTGGAAACGCGGCAATTCCTGCCCACCGCGCCTGTTCCTGCGGACGCGTCGGCGCTATATACTCTCGGGCATGCTCGACGCACTCTTTGGCGGCAACAGCGGCAACAAGAAACAGCAGCAAGACGAGCTGCAGACCCTGGTCCACCAGGCGCGTGACGAACGCGCGGCGTTGAGCGCCATGCTCACCCAGATGGCCGGCGGCACGTCGAAGATGGCGCAGATGAGCAAGGCCCTCGACCAGGTCGGCCAGAAGGCCGAACTCGCGCTGAAGAAGCTCGATGAGTTGGGCCTCAAGGTGTCCGGCTACGACGAGCGCGCCAAAGGCCTCGACCAGATTGAGAAGCGCATTGGCGAGGTGCTTGACCAGGTGGCCGAAGCGCACCGGGTCGCCGAGAAGATCACCGCCCCTGATGGCGAGCTGCAGAAGCATCGGCTGGCGGTCAACCAGCTGGCGTCCCAGGCGATCGAGAACCAAGCCACCATTGAAACGCTGCGCAAGGAACGCGCGTCGTTCGACGACATGCGCGGACAGCTCAAGATCTCGACCGCGGAAGTCACGCGGTCGGTCGAGGGCGTGTCGACGCTCAAGGGCGAACTTGAAGCGGTGCGCTCGGTCGGCGCCCAGCTGACGCAGGAGTTTCAGCGCATTCGTGACACCTCGCGCGAGGCCAGGGAAGACTCGGTCTCGGCGGTCGAGGCCGTGAAAGAGATTGAGAAGAAGCTCGGACCCCTGGTCCAGTTGCAGGAACTGAGCAAGAACACCGAAGAGCGCCTGACCTCGCTCAACGCGCTGGCCGAGCACGTGTCGCAGAAGGCGAAGGCGCTTGAGGCGCAGAAGCACGCCGTCGAGCGCGCCGTCGTCGAGGCCAACCGGCTGAACGAAATGGTGTGGGCGATGGACGTGCAGATCGCCAAGCTCAACGAAGGCAGCAAGCAGGTGGCGCGCGCCGAGGAAACCGTCGACCGCATGGAGAAGCTGGCGCAGGAAACCAGCGTCCAGCTGTCGGCCGCGACCACCGCGCGCGAAGAGTTCTCGCGCGAGTTCGTCCGCCTCGACAAAGAGAGCCGCGGCCTGTCGGACTACCTCAAGACCACTGTCGAGCGGCTGTCGATCGACAAGAAGGAATTCGACGCGTTCGATCAGCGGCTGCGCGGCCTGTCGTCGGCGGTGGGCGAAGCCGAGACCCGCATGGACGGCGTGCTGTCGAAAGACAAGGCGCTGTCGGCCATGAACCAGCGCGCCGACGAGCTGAGCAAGGACTTCCAGACGCTGATGGCGCAGGCCGACGAGATGGCGCGCAAGCAGGGCACGCTCGAAGTCCTGGGCGAGCGCCTCGCCCAGGTCGACGAGCTGGGCCGCCGCACCATGGCGCAGCACGAGAGCCTGAAGCAGTCGCGGCAGGATCTGGATCTGCTGCGCACTGAGATCGCCGAGTTCCACAAGTCGTACGCCGAAGCCTCGGTGTTGCGCGACAAGCTGTCGGGCGACCGTGCGTCGCTCGAAGCGTTTGGTGAACGCGCGACCACGCTGCTCAGCCGGACGCCAGAGCTCGAGTCGAAGATGGACGCCGTGCTGAGCAAGATGACCACCGTGGACGAGGGCACCAAGTCCGCCACCCGGTTGGGCGAACTGGCGGCCGAACTCGACGCCCAGCTCACCCGCGTCGGCGCGCGCCTGCAGTTCATCGAAAAGCTCGAAGCCCGCATCAACAACCTCCATGTCGTCACCTCGGACGTCGATCGCAAGCTGGCCGAACAGCTCGCGCGCCGCAACGAAGTGGAGAGCCTGAAGAGCCTGTGCGACACGCTGAGCACGCAGGTCGGCGACGCCCAGCAGAAACTCGACGGCGTGGCCGCGCTGCAATCGCGTTTGCTGCCGCTGACGGCACAGGTCAACACCCTGGGCCAGTCGATCGAGCGTTCGCAGCAACTGGTGGCGACGGTCCGGCAGGAAGAGTCGACCATTCACGAGCAGAAGGCCCGCCTCACCGAGCTGGTGGAGCAGGGCCGGACGCTGGCCTCCGAGACGGCCGAGCGGTTGAAGCAGGTGCAGACGGTGGCCGACGAACTGGGCCGCGCCGCCGGCATCAAGGAAGAGTTGCTGACCGAGTTGACCCGCGTCCAGGCCCGCCAGCGCGACGCCGTGACGCAGACCGAGGCGGCCGAAGATCAGCTGAAGCGCGCCGAGACCATGGTGAAGCAGCTCGAACAGCGCCGCACGCAGCTGGCGTTCTCCGAGAAGAAGATCACCACGTTTGAATTGCGGCTCACCGACCTGACCCGGGCCACCGAGGGCGTGGAGCAGAAGATCAAGCTGATTGCCGAGAAGGAATCACTGGTCCAGGCGGTCAAGGCCGAGGTGGAGAGCGTCCACAAGATCAGCAGCCGCAGCAAGGCCGATCTCCAGTTTGTCACCGACCACCGGTCCGAAGTGACCGACCTGCGTGGCAAGGTCGAAGACCTGCTCGGACGGGTCAGCGACACCGACAGCAAGATTGCCGACATCGAATCGCGCCGCAAGATGGTGGAAGAGGTGCAGACGCGCGCCAACGCCATCACCAACCTGCTCGACGACATCAACGTCAACCTGGAGATGCTGGGCGAACAGCGCGCCGTCATCGATCATGTCGGCGAGAAGCTGGCGCGGCTCGACTTCATGGTGCAGGAAGCGCAGAACACGCTGCGGGCCCTGCAGCGCGAGCGCGAAGTGGCCGAGCGCATCGAGCAGGGCATCAAGTCGCTGCGCGCGCGATCGGGCGAGTCGAAGCTGGCGTAGGGAAGCGCGGTTCGCTATTCGCTATTCGCTATTCGCTATTCGCTATTCGCTATTCGCGGTTCGCATTTCCGAATGGCGAATAGCGAACCGCGAATGGCCAACCGCGAACTACTGGTTGGCGCTCTTGGCTTGGGGGCGCTGGACGACCAGGCGGTCGCCAATGTTCAGCCGCGTGCCGCGAATCTTGTTCCAGCCCTTGAGCTGAGCCACGGTCGCGCCGGTCTTGCGGGCAATCGCCGACAAGGTGTCGCCGGCACGAACCCGATAGGTTCTCGCGGCCGCCGGTTCCGGGATGGCCATCGTTTCCGCGAGCAGCTCTTCCACGGTCGCGGCCGCCGCCTTCGTCAAATCGGCAGACGACGCCCGCGCCAGCAATGCCGATGAGGGCATACGAGGAATGACCAGCTTGGCGCCGAGCGCCACCCGTGAAGTGACGCGCAGGTAATTGGCCTCGGCGAGGTCGGTCCGGTTCACGCGCAGCTTCTTGGCGATCGCGGCAAGCGTCTCGCCCTTCTTTACCGTGTGCCACTGCAGGGCGTTCAACTGGCTGGGCGCAGAACCGGCCAGGCCCTCGCGCACGCGCTCGGCGGTCCCTTCGGGCACGCGGATCTCGTATTCACCCTTCTTGACCGGCGTGGTCCAGCGGCGGAACTCAGGGTTGAGCTTCTGGATGTCGTCGACCGGCACGCTCGCCCATTCGGCTACCCGCCGCAGGTCGAGCGCCGGTGGCGCCATTACGGTTTCGGTGGGCGGTGCCACCATCGGCACGATGTCAAAGCCGTACTGCGCCGGGTTCTTGGCAATGATGACCGCGGCCAGAATCATCGGCACATAGTCGCGCGTCTCGCGCGGCAGGTACTGCGTGGTCGCACTCAGTTGCCAGAAGTCATTCTTGCGGCTGCGCGTCAGCGCGCGTTTCACACGACCAGGCCCACCGTTATAGGAGGCCATGGCCAGGTGCCAGTCCTCGAACATCTTGTGCAGGGTCTTCAGATACTTGGCGGCCGCGACGGTGGCCTTCTTCGCATCGGCACGCTCGTCAAGATACCAATCAGCCTTCAGGCCGTTCTCGAGCGCCGTCCCGTGCATGAACTGCCAGACGCCGCGGGCCTTGGCCCGGGACAGCGCCGACGGCTTGAAGGCGCTCTCAATCAGCGGGATGTACGCCAAATCCAGTGGCAAGCCTTCAGCTCGGAACGTCGCCTGAATCATCGGCAGGTACTGGGCACCGCGGGCCAGACCTTCGGAAAGGAAGTCGCGTAGCCGTCCCTGGAAGAGTTCCACGTAGCGCAGCACGCGGTCGTTGGTCGGGATCGGAATGTCGTGGGTGGTGGCCTCGAGGTCCGCTTCGACCGCCTCGGCGGTGGCCAGCGTCGGCTTGGCGGCGTCAAAGGTCTCGATCGCCAGCAGGGTATCGATCGAGGCCGGCTCCGTCCTGGTTTCGGTGAAGCCGTCGCCCTTGGCGAGCGCGCCTTGTTCGAGAACGCTGATGCGATCCACCAGGCGGTCGAAATGTTCGCGCAGCCGGGCATCCGCGCGCGCGCCATCGGCCGATTCCAGCAGGATGTCGAGCGACCGATCAAACTCGTTGCGGGCCCGCTCGAGGTGGCCCAGTGCCAGTTCCCGTTGTCCCGTGCCGAAGTGCCGATCAGAATCCGCGATGAGAACGGTGATCGGATCGGGCGCGGGCAAGACCACCGCCGCCGGTCCGGCGATCGCGGCTGCGGGTGGCGGCGCCACCTTGGCGGTCTTCGCTCCCGAACCCGTGGCACAGCCGGCAAGCACAACGCTGCCGCAGAGGATGAAGGCGGGGAGGGTACGGGGGCTCGGCATTCGACCGAGGCAGAGTAGCACGGCCCAAACTTTGGGGTCAACCTGTTATGGCTCAGCTGTTTACAGAAGGCCAGCCGGCGTGTACGAAGATGCGGGCCGCCTCGCCGGCATCCCGAGCCGAGGGCGTGACGATGGTCCTCTCGCCGATGAGGAGCGTTCTGCCTTCCTTCATGGCCAGCCGGACATCGTCTTCGCAGACAAATTTCTCGGCGACGGCGGGCGCTGCAGGGGCAACAGGTGCGACAGGCGCAGAGGGTGCAACAGGTGCGGCGGATGCCAGGTGAGCGAGGCCGCGGGTCGCGAGGAACTTGTCGATGCGGAGCGTCAGCGCATCTGCCGAAATTGAGTCCGGCTGAGGCTTGGCCGGAGCCTTGGGGAGTGGATGAGCAGTGAGGACGGTCTGGCGGAGGCCAGCCGCCACAAGGGGCGCCGGGGTTACCGGCCGCAGTTCGTAGGCCACGCGCTTGATGTTGAGCAGATGCTTCGGCGAGATGTTGTCCGAGGTAATGTTGCCGCCGAAGCCGCCGCATCCAAGCGTCATGGCCGGATCCAGGCCGGTGGTCAGGCCGATTGAGCCATGGGTGGTGGGCGTGTTCACGCAAATGCGGTAGGCCGGCTTGTGCAATCCGAACTCGAGAATGACCGCGTCGTTCTGCGAGTGGATGGACATGGTGTGGCCCATGCCGCCGTACTTCAGGATCTGCTTCGCGCGCTCGCAGCCTTCGCGCCAATCCTTCACCACGTAATAGGACAGCACCGGGCAGAGCTTCTCGATCGACAGTGGGAAGTCGCGGCCGACGCCCTTGAGCTCGGCGATCAGCGCGCGGGTGCCCGCCGGCACCGCGATGCCGATTTTCTCGGCGATGAAGATCGCCGACTTGCCCACGAATGCGGGATTCGGGAGGCGTTGGGGCGTCACCAACTGCTTGGCCAGCAACTCGGCTTCCGCCGGTGACAGGAAATAGCCGCCCTGGTCCTTGAACTGGCGCTTGGTCTCGGCCTCGATCGCCTCATCCACGACCACGGAATTCGGTGAGGAGCAGAGCACGCCGTTGTCGAATGCCTTGCCGGTGAGAATGTCGTTGGCCGCCTTGCGGACGTCGGCGCTCGACTCGATGTAACAGGGGGCGTTACCAGGACCGACGCCGTAGGCCGGCTTGCCGGCAGAGTAGGCGGCGCGCACCAGGCCCATGCCGCCGGTCGCCAGAATCACGGAGATCTCGCGCGCCTTCATCAGTTCCTGCGTGCCCTCGAGTGTGACGGTGGTCATCCAGCCGATGGCGCCGTCGGGCAGCCCGGCCTTGCGGCCGGCCTCGTTCATGATGTCGGCGGTACGCGTGATGCAGCGCGCGGCCGACGGATGCGGCGTCATCACCACCGCGCAGCGGGCCTTGATGGCAATCAGGATCTTGTAGATGGCCGTCGAGGTGGGATTGGTCGAGGGAATCACCGCGGCGACCACCCCAAACGGCTCCGCGATCTCGATGATCTTGCGGTCCTCGATGCGGTTGATCACGCCGACGGTCTTCATCGGCTTGATGAACTCGTAGACCCGTTGCGCCGCGAACAGGTTCTTCTGGATCTTGTCGGCGACCACCCCGAATGTGGTCTCGTCCACGGCCAGCCGGGCCAGGGCCTCGGCATGCGGCGCCACGGCCGTGGCCATGGCCTCGACCAGCCGATCGATTTGTTCCTGGGAAAACTCGGCCAGGGCGGCCTGCGCCACCTTGGCCTTGCGGGCGAGTGCCCGGGCCTCTGCGATGGAGGCAAGGTCCTGGTCCGACAAGCCTTAAGCCTTTGGAAGAATCCGTTCCACTTCGGCATGCGGGCGGGGAATGACGTGCACCGACACCAGCTCGCCGACCCGGCGGGCGGCAGCGGCACCAGCGTCGGTCGAGGCCTTGACGGCGCCGACGTCCCCGCGAACCAGCACCGTGACGTAACCGGCGCCAATGTATTCCGTGCCCACCAGCAGCACGTTGGCGGCCTTGACCATGGCGTCGGCCGCCTCCACCGAGCCGATAAAGCCCTTTGTTTCAACCATGCCCAGCGCGTCTCGTGGAGTGTCCATCGGAATGGACTGCATGATATTCTCGTTTGCAGCCCTATGCAACGGAGAGACATGGTTAGAAGACTGCGGACTGCGGCTGCACTCGCGACCCTGGCGGTGACGCTGGTCGGTTGTGGCGAAAAAGAAGATACGACGCCCCCGGTGGGCACCCTCCAGGTTTCGCTGTCGCGCCCCAAGGTGGCGCTAGGCAGCCCCGTGGAGATCACCTATAAATTCACGCCCGCCGCCGATGCCCCGAACCTGGGCACGCGCCGGATGTTCGTGCACTTCCTCGACGCCGACGAGGAGATGATGTGGACCGATGACCACGAGCCGCCGACGCCGACCAGCGAGTGGAAGCCGGGGCAGACCATCGAATATACCCGGCTGGTGTTTGTGCCGAGCTATCCCTATGTCGGGGCGGCCCAGGTCGTCGCCGGGCTGTATGCTCCGGGCAACAACGATCGGCTCAAGCTGACCAACCAGGATCGGGGCGACCGCTCTTACAAGGTCGTCGACTTCGAACTGCTGCCGCAGACCGAGAACATCTTCGTGATCTTCAAGGACGGCTGGCACCCGGCCGAGGTGGTGTCCGAAGGCGCCACCCGCAACGAGTGGCAGTGGACCAAGAAGGATGCGACGCTCGCATTCCGCAACCCCAAGCGCGACGTCGTGCTCTACCTGCAGGCCGACAACCCGGCCACCGGCCCGAACGCCGCGCAGCAGCTGACCATCACGATCGGCGATCAAGTGGTGACCACGATGCCGCTCAGCGCCAGCGAATCGCCGGTTCGCACCTATGCGATCACGGCGGCACAGCTGGGCCAGGGCGACATGGTCGAGATGAAGTTCACTGCGGACAAGACCTTCGTGCCGGCGCTTGATGCCGCGATGAAGAGCGGCGACCCGCGCGAACTGGGCGTCCGCGTCTTCCACGCCTTTATCCAGTAACCATGGTCGATAACGAAGAACGAATTGCGAAGAGCGAAGCGATGGGCCGCGGTGTGAATCGCGTGGTCGTTTTCTTCCTGGTTCTTTGTTCGTTGTTCTTCGCCGGCAATGCCTCCGCAGACATTCTCGTCTTCAAGACCGGCCGCACCATGTCGGTGCAGTCGTACCGCGTCGATGGGGAGATGGGGACCGCCGTACTGCGCGCCGGCGGGGAAGTGACCTTTCCGGCGTCGATGATCACCCGCGTCGATCCGGATGAAGTGCCGTATCCGGTGCCCGTGGTCGAGGCCCCGGTGCAAGTCGCCGTCAGCGTTCCTGTGACGCCTCCGCCGGCCGGCGTGACCGACGAAGTCCTGGCGGCACGGCCGTTTGCCGACATCATTTCCACCGTGGCCGCGAGCTACCAGGTCGACGCCCGGCTCATTCATGCGGTGATTGAGCAGGAGTCCAGCTACCAGGCCCGCGCCCGGTCCACGAAGGGCGCCCGCGGCCTGATGCAACTGATGCCCGCCACCGCCCGGCAGTACGGCGTCCGCAACGCCTACGACCCCAAGTCGAACATCGAGGCGGGGGTGCGCCACCTCAAGGACCTGCTGAGCCGGCTTGAATTGCCCACCGCACTGGCCGCCTACAACGCCGGCGAGGGCACGGTGCGCCGGTTTGGGGGCTTGCCGCCCTACCCGGAGACCCGGAATTACGTTCGCCGCATCCTGCAGCGGGCGGGCCTGTAGGCGATCACCTAGACCATTCGGCCCGCGCGGTCGTCTAAACGGAAGTAAAGTAGGGTCACACTATTAGGGATGGAGTTCCGCTGCCGGCTCGGCACCACATCTGGTGAAATCATCGAGGGCGTTTACGTGGCCCAGAGCGAAGCTGCCCTCAGGCGCGAGCTTGAGGACAAGGGGCTGCACGTGCTGGCGCTGCGACCCCGGCTGGGCATCGGCAACCTCCAGTTTTCCCGTAGCCGCAAGATCACCCGGCACGAGTTTCTGGTCTTCAACCAGGAACTGGCGACCCTGCTGAAGGCGGGCATGCCCCTGGTGCAGTCGCTCGACATTCTGCGTACCCGCCTGACCAATCCCTTGTTCAAGTCGGTCCTGGACGATGTGCACGAGAAGGTGCGAAGTGGTACCGCCCTCTCGGACGCGTTTGCGGCCCATGGCGAGTTATTCCCGAACGTCTATACCGCGTCGCTGATGGCGGGTGAGCGCGCCGGCAACCTCGATGCCGTGCTGCGCCGCTACGTGGCGTATTCAAAGACGGTCGACACGGTTCGCTCCAAGACCATTTCGGCGATGATTTATCCGGCGATTCTGGTCGGGCTGGCCGTGGTGCTGGTGTCGGTCATCATCCTGAAGGTGGTGCCCACCTTCTCGGACTTCTATCTCAGCTTCGGCGCCCAATTGCCCCTCTCCACGCGGATCATCGTCGCCGTCTCCGACGTCCTGCGCGCGCAGTTCTGGGTCATCGTCATTGCCCTGGTGGTCTCGGGAGCCGCGGCCTGGAGCTGGGTCAAGCAACCCGGTCACGGCTCGAAGTTTGATGCGCTGCTGTTGAAGTTGCCGTTTCTTGGTCCGAGCTTTCACAAGTTCGCGACCACGCAGTTGGCGCGGACGCTGGCCACGCTGCTTGGCGGCGGCATTCCGCTGGTGAACGCCCTCGAGATCGCCTCGCGCTCGACCGGCAACCGCCACATGGGCGAAGAGCTGTCGATTGTCGCCACCAAGGTGCGCGAAGGGCAGAGCTTTTCGGCGACCATGTTCGAGCGCAAGACGGTGCCTGACGTGGCGATCAAGATGATCGAAGTCGGCGAGTCGACCGGCGCGCTCACGGAAATGCTGAACAGCCTGGCCGATTTCTACGACGAGGAAATCGAGACCGACGTCTCCCGCTTTGTCACCGTGATCGAGCCGGCGATGCTGGTGTTCATGGGCGTGGTCATCGCCGGCATCGTGTTGGCGCTCTACATGCCGCTGTTCCAGCTCACCTCGGTGATTGGTGGCGCATGATGAAGGGATGCTGGCGGTGGATGTGACCCCGGACGACACGCTCGACCCGGCCGCCCTGATCGACGATCCGGTATTGCCGGACGTGTCGGCCGAAGAGCGCAGTGTCGAAGAGGCGGCCGCTCGTCGTCTGGCCGAACGCTATCGCCTCGACTTCCTGAACATGCAGGAGTTCCGGATCGATCAGGAGCTGTTCCGGACGATTCCCGCTGACTTGATGCTGCGCTATGGCTTTGTGCCGTACCGCCGCGAGGGCCGTTCGCTGGTGATCGTGGTGTCGGACCCGTCCGACCTGCCGATGATCGACGAGCTCGGCGTGATTCTCGGTACGCCGGTGAAGGTCATGGTCGGCGCGCGCTCGGCGATCGAGGGCATGCTGAAGAAGAGCGAAAGCTCGCAGCGCGTGCTCGACGAGGCGACCGAAGAATTCCAGATTCAGGTCCTCAAAGACGACGATGGGGGCGACGAGAATCTCACGGTCGAGCGGCTGACCAGCGACAGCAGCCCGATCATTCGCCTGGTCGACTCCACCATCTTCACCGCCATCCAGCGGCGCGCCAGCGACATCCACATCGAGACGCAGGATGATGCGGTGTATGTGAAGTACCGCATCGACGGCGTCCTGCAGTCGGCCATGCGGCCGATTGCCAAACGGTTTCACAGTTCGATTCTGTCGCGCATCAAGGTGATGGCCGAACTCGACATTGCCGAGAAGCGCGTGCCGCAGGACGGCCGTTTCCGCCTGCGCGTGCCCGGCAAGACCATCGACTTCCGCGTCTCGGTGATGCCCAGCGTGCACGGCGAAGACGCCGTCATTCGTATTCTCGACAAGCAGTCGATGAGCGAGCAGTTCACGGAACTGCGCCTCGACATCCTCGGCTTTCCGGAGGAGGAACTGAAGCGGTTCCGCAAGTACATCCGCGAGCCGTACGGCATGGTGCTGGTGACGGGCCCGACCGGTAGCGGCAAGACGACGACGCTCTACGCGGCGTTGGCTGAGATCCGGACCATCGAAGACAAGATCATCACCATCGAAGACCCGGTTGAGTATCAGCTGAAGGGCATCACGCAGATTCCGATCAACGAGAAGAAGGGGCTGACGTTCGCGCGCGGCCTGCGTTCGATTTTGCGCCACGACCCGGACAAGGTGATGGTCGGCGAAATCCGCGATCCGGAGACGGCGCAGATCGCCATCCAGTCGGCGCTCACCGGCCACCTGGTGTTCACGACGGTGCACGCCAACAACGTGTTCGACGTGCTGGGCCGATTCCTGAACATGGGGGTTGAGCCGTATCAGTTCATTTCGGCGCTCAACTGCGTCATGGCCCAGCGACTGGTCCGCAAGATCTGTGAGGCCTGTAAGCACCCGGTGGCAGTCGACCCCGAGTTACTGGCCGAATCGGCGATCGACGCCGGCGTCGCGGCCAAGCATACGTTCTATGAAGGCACCGGCTGCATCGAGTGTGGCGGCACCGGTTTCAAGGGCCGCATGGCGATTTGCGAACTGCTGGACCTGACCGATCACATCCGCGAGATCATCCTCGACAAGCGTCCGATCTCCGAGGTGAAGCGCGCTGCCCGGGAGCAGGGGATGCGGCTGCTGCGCGAGTCGGCGGTCGAGCGCGTGTTGAACGGCGAGACCACGCTGCGTGAGATCAACAAGGTGACGTTCGTCGAATGAGTTTCCGATCCCTCTTCCAGACGCCGCCGCCGGATGTGGCCCTCGAGATCGATCATGGCCATGTCGGCGCGGCACGCCTGGTCTGGCGCGACAACCAGGCGGTGGTCGCCGCGCATGCGCAAGAGGCGTTGCCGGCCGGTGCGGTGGTGCCGGCCCTGGCCGCGCTCAACATCGCGGATGTGCCGCTCGTGGCCAAGGCGGTCGGCCGGGTGCTGGCCGAATTGGGCAGCCGGCCGTCACGGGTCGCGCTGGTCGTGCCCGACACGGTGTCGAAGGTGTCGCTGCTGAAGCTGGACAAGGTGCCGGCCAAGGCCGCCGACCTGCAGGAGATTGTGCGCTGGCAGGTTCGCAAGAGCGCGCCGTTCCCGATTGAACAGGCCGTGTTGAGTATTTCTCCCGGCACGCCCGAGGCCGACGGCAGTTGCGAGATGGTCGTGTCGCTGGCCAGGACCGATGTCATTCAGCAGTACGAGCAAGCCTGTGTGATGGCGGGGGCGGAAGCCGGTCTCGTCGACATCGCCTCGTTCAGTGTCATCAATGCGATTCTGGCCGCGCCCAACGGCCCGACCGGCGCCGCGCCGCCGCGCGCGGCCTCACGGGGCGATTGGCTGTTGGTGCACATCACGGGTACCTACCTCACGCTGGCAGTGATGCGCGATGACTCGCTGCTGTTCTTCCGTCACCGCGGCGAGGTGGCCGAAGCTGCGCTGGCCGACCTGATTCACCAGACCTCGATGTATTACGAGGATCGCCTGAATGGCAGCGGCTTCGCGCGCGTGCTGATTGCCGGCGGCGCCCGGCTGCCCGGTGGTGCGGAGAGTGTGCGGCGCGGCCTTGAGCAACGCCTGCGGATGGGCGTGGAGTCGGTCGACCCGCGGACGGCGGCGGTGCTCGCCGATCGGATTGGCGCCTCGCCGGAGCTACTCGATGTGCTGACGCCGCTGGTCGGCATGCTGATGCGGGAAGCGCGGGTGGTCTAGCCATGCTGCACACCAACCTGTCGACGCGACCCTTCTACAACACGCGCGCCGTGCGCGTTGGCCTGATTGCGGTCGCCGTGATTGCCGCCGGGCTGATGGTGTTTAACGCGGCGGAGCTGTGGCGGCTGCAAAGCGCCAATCGCGAGTTGGCGCAGACCCTGGAGCGCAACGAGAACGAGGCGCGCGATCTGCGCCAGAAGGCGCGCACGGTGGACCAGTCGATCGACAAGTCGCAGTTGTCGCTGGTCGGCGCGGCGGCGCGTGAAGCCAACAGCTTGATCGATCGGCGGGCCTTCTCGTGGACCGAGCTGCTCAACCAATTCCAATCGACCTTGCCGCCCAACGTCCGCATTGTCTCGGTGCAGCCGCAGGTGGATGATCAAGGCCGCGTCCTGGTGGCCATCCGGGTCCTGTCCCGGCGGCAGGAGGATCTCGACATCTTCATTGAAGCGCTGGAGCAGTCCGGGGTGTTCAGCGACGTCCTGTCCCGATCGGATGCCAGTGTCGAGGACGGCTCCCTGGCGTCGGCGCTTCAGGCGTATTACAGCGTCGCACCGGAGGCCATCACGCCGCCGCTGGCGTCTGAACCTGGCAAGGAGACACCGGGCAATCGCAGCGCCGCCAATGTCGCGATGGGAGGCCGGCCTTGAGGGCGCTGTTTGCCGTCGGGGGCGAGGTGCCACTCGCCAGGGTCGTCTCTGAACACCGGCGTGTGCTGGTGCCGCTTGGGGCGTTGCTGGCCATTAACATCGCCGTGCTCGTGGGCCTGGTGTTGCCGCTGCGCACGGCGGTGACCAACGGCGGAACGCGGGCGCAAGAGTCGAGCCGGTCGCTGGCGCAGGCCCGCGCCGAGTTGACGACAGCCGAGGCGACCAGGGCCGGACAGGCCCAGGCGACGCGCGACCTGGATCGGTTCTATCGCGAGGTGCTGCCGGCCAATGTCAGTGCGGCACAGCGGCTGACGCACTCGAAGTTGAGCTTGTTGGCGCGTTCGCACGACGTGGTGTTCTTGCAGAGTTCGACCTCGCCGGAATCGGTGCGGGATTCGTCGCTCGAGCGGTTGGTGGTCAATTACAACCTGTCTGGCGATTGGGAAGACGTGCAGCAGTTCATTCATGCCGTCGAAACGTTGCCGGAGTTCGTGGTGATCGACAACTTGTCGCTGAGCGAAACCGGCGAAAGCAACGCGCCGTTGTCGTTGACGCTGGCCGTCTCGACCTACTACCGCGCGAGGAGCGATGTTCGCTGATCGCCGGCGATGGTTGATTGGGGGCGGCGTCGCGGTGCTGCTGGCGCTGGCGATCTGGATGCAGAGCGGAGCAGCGCCCGACAGCCCGGCGACCGCGCCGGCCAGGGCCCGGACGGCGCGCGCAGCGGCGGACGAGGCCGCGACCCAACCGGTGCCGCCGCTCAAGCTCGAGTCGTTAAAGGCGCTGCGCGGTGAGCCGAGCGGAACGGAGCGGAACCCGTTTCGCTTTCAGCCCAAAGTGGCGCCACCACCGCAGCCGGTGGCGGCGCCGGTGGTTGAGATGTCGCCCGCGCCGGTGCTGCCGCCGGTGCCGACCGGACCGCCGCCCCCGCCGCCGATTGCGCTGAAGTTCATTGCCTTGGTGGAACGGGCGAACGGCGTGAAATGGGCGGTGCTGAGTGACGGGAAGGTCACCATGTACGGCCGGGACGGCGATAGCATTGATGGCCGCTACCGCATCGTGAAGATTGGCGCCGAGTCGGTCGAGGTCACGCACCTGGATGGCCGCGGACGGCAAGTGATTCGGTTGACAGGGCAGTAGAGCGAATGATGACAAGGCGTTTGGCGAGCGGAGTCGTATTGGTAGCCCTGGCGGCCCTGGTGGCGGCGGGCTGCGCCACCGGCCGTGCCTTTGCGCGTGGCGACGCTGCCGGGCAGTCGGGTGACTGGGAATCGGCCGTTGGTTTCTATCGCCAGGCCCTGCAGGACGACCCCGATCGCCCCGACTACAAGATTGCGCTCGAACGGGCGATGGTCGCGGCGGCGGCGATGTACACCGAGCGTGGCCGCCAGCTGGAGGCCGCCGAGCAGCCAGACGAGGCGCTGCGCGCGTATCGCAAGGCGCAGGAGTTTGAACCGTCGAACCGGACGCTCGGCGCCAAGGCGGCCGAAATCGAGCGCATGCTGCGCGATCGCATCGAGGCGTCGACGCCGCGACCCGAGATCGAAAAGATGCGCCAGCAGGCGGCGCGCAGTATCGAGCCGGTGCTGAGCCCGACCAATCCCGAGCCGTTGATCGTCAACCTGATCAACACCAGCCTGCGCGAGATCCTCAGCTTCATCGGCAGCTACAGCGGCATCAACGTGACGTTCGATCGCGATTTCCAGGATCGGGCGATCACGCTCAGGCTGGAGGGCGTGTCGCTCGAACAGGCGCTGCAGCAGATCATGATTTCGAATCAGCTCTTCTACAAGGTGCTGAACGAACGCACCATCATCGTCGCCGCCGACAGCACGCAGAAGCGTCAGCAGTACGAAGACCAGGTGATTCGCACGTTCTTCATCTCGAACGCCGATGCCACCGAAATGCAGACGCTGCTGACCGGCCTGATTCGCGTCGCCGGCATGGCGATTCAGCCGCAGCTGGTCGCCAACAAGACGGCGAATACCATCACCATTCGGGCGACGGCCCCCGTCGTGCAGATTGCCGAGCGCATTATTGCGTCCAACGACAAGCCGCGCGCTGAAGTGTCGGTCGATGTGCAGATTCTGGAAGTGAGCCGCGAGCGTGCCAAGAGCTACGGCCTCGACCTGGGCAGCTATTCGGCCGCGCTGAACTTCTCGCCCGAAGCGGTGCCCGGCACCGACGCCAAGCCGTTCAACCTCAACACCATTTCGCAGGGCGTCAGCACCGCCGACTTTTACCTGTCGGTACCGTCCGCCGTGATTCGTTTTCTCGAGAGCGATTCCAACACCAAGGTGCTGGCCAAGCCGAATTTGCGCGGCACCGAGGGCCAGAAGCTGTCGTTGAATCTCGGTGAAGACGTGCCGGTGCCGAGCACCACGTTCACGCCCCTGGCCACCGGCGGCGCCAACGCCAATCCGCTGACCTCTTACGGCTACCGCACCATCGGCATCATCGTCGACATGACGCCGCGGGTGACCTACGACGGCGACATCATCCTCGAGATCAGCATCGAGAACAGCGCCCGTGGCCAGGACACCAACATCGCCGGACAGAACCTGCCGTCGTTCTTCTCACGCAAGGTGCAAACCAAGCTGCGGCTGCGCGACGGCGAGTCGAACTTGCTGGCCGGCTTGCTGCGCGAAGACGAGCGCCGTTCGTTGAAGGGCTTTCCCGGCATCTTGCGTTTGCCGATTGTGAAGCAGTTGTTTTCGTCGAACGACAACAACATCAAGCAGACCGATATCGTGATGCTGCTGACGCCGCGCATTGTTCGCACCCACGAATTGCGGGCCTCGGACCTGAGCCCGATCTACATCGGGACGCAGAGCAACATGGCGTTGAGCAATCCGCCCGCCGTGATGGGGGGCGAGCCGCCGCTGGTGGCTCCGGTCGGGGCGACCCCGCCGGCCGTGCCCCCCGTGCCACCAAGCGTCCCGCCGACGCCCGCCGTCGCGCCAGCCGGGACGCTGCCAGCGATTGCGCCGGTGCTGCCACCCGGAACGCCGCGCCCGGTGGTGCCGCCAGGCAGTTCGCCTATTCCAGGCATGACGACGCCGCCCGCACC
>ENA-ORBV01001415-ORBV01001415.1-microbial-mat-metagenome-genome-assembly--contig:-NODE-1415-length-53476-cov-10.511882_pt1 | contig 53476 bp, 41 predicted proteins | sample MGYA00237777_ERZ505514 | MGnify/ENA primary metagenome ERZ505514 (study PRJEB26160, sample SAMN06269048) | microbial mat metagenome | isolation source: Oligotrophic lake microbial mat | place... | reverse complement strand
AGCACCTCCACCATCTGAGCAAAGGTTTCACGATGAATTCCACAGCGGCGTTTGAAGGCACTCGGTTTGAGATGGTTCAGTTGTTTGTAGGTCATAAATTACTCCTCCTTAACCTATTTCTACCCACTTTTCTCTATTCACGCAAGAGGTCTATTCGCCACTCGTCATTCCTACTCTCGTAGATGTTCAAGCGCTTCGTCGCACCATTCGATCCAGTCGATCTCATAGCGGATGCCACGCCGCAGGGTGAGGTAAGGGAAGGTTTGTTCATTAGAAAGGCGATCGCGGTCAGCAAAAAACTGCTGTTCAATCTGGTGATAATTTGCCAATGTTTCAGTATGAATCTGACGATGGCGCTGAATTTCCTGGCGAATGGGTTCTGTACCCACGATCGCCCCACCAAACACTTTCACCAAAATCTCTTCTTTGACTGCGCTAACATCACAAGGCTGGTTTGCCCATGCCACAAACTCCTGCTGTCCCAAATCAGTGATGCTATATAGCTTTTTATCGGGACGACTCACCTGGGGAATGGCTTCGACGGTGACCCAGGCTTGTTCCTCTAGCTTGGCAAGTTCTCGATAAATTTGTTGATGGGTGGCTTTCCAAAAGCTGCCAACGGAGCCTGCAAAGGTTTTGGTCAAGTCATAGCCTGTAAAAGGACAGTCTAGTAAAAGCGCAAGAATCGCGTGGGCAAGTGCCATCTTTTTTAGCCAACTGCAAAATGATATGCAACTATTGATATATGCAAGTTATCGCATATGATTAAATCAAGTAGCGCAATTAATTGCATATTGTACCTTCTGTAGAGCAATTGACTGATCCTGCTTGAATAAATCTATCCAAAGCGATCGCACGTAATTTCTTTCAGTTGCCCTGCTTTTCTGCTCTATCCTGCCTCACACTAGGAGCCTTCATCATGACAACCACACTTCGACCCGTTCAAACTTCCGCTTGGGCAAATGCCGTTCTTCAATCCGCCCAAGAATTTGCTCCCACGTCTCTATCGATTTTGTCGGGTGCCCTTCCTGCTGGATTGCGTGGCTCCCTTTACCGCAACGGTCCCGCCACTTTAGAACGCGGCGGTCAACGCATGGGGCATTGGTTTGATGGGGATGGCGGCATTTTAGGCATTCACTTTACTGATGCAGGCGCAACTGGAGTCTATCGCTACGTGCAAACAGCAGGGTATCAACTCGAAGAAAAGGCAGGACGGCTAATCCTGGCAGGCTATGGCATGGTGCCAGCGGGTCCACTTTGGCAGCGCTTTAATAAAGATGTCAAAAACGTCGCGAATACGTCTGTGTTGGCACTGTCCGACAAGCTGCTGGCGTTATGGGAAGGCGGTAAACCCCATGCTTTGACGCTGGATACTTTAGAAACGATTGGCTTGGATGATTTGAATGGCTTGGAGCAGCCCTATTCGGCTCATCCCAAGCGCGATCCCAAAACGGGAGCGATTTTCAACTTTGGAGTGAGTACGGGCGCAAAAAGTTTATTGCATGTTTATCGCAGCGATGCGAGCGGCAAGATTCAGCGGCAAAACGCAATTCCGCTGAGTGGGCTACCGATGATTCATGACTTTGCGATCGCCGGAAAATACTTAGTCTTCTGCATTCCGCCCGTCCGCCTAGACGTGTTGCCGCTGCTTGCTCGGATCAAAAGCTATAGTGAGGCGCTCCTGTGGCAACCTGATAAAGGCACCGAAATTGTGGTGGTGGATCAAGAAACGCTGGAAGTTGTTAGTAGAACGACTACAGAACCTTGGTATCAATGGCACTTTGGCAATGGCTATGAACTTCCTGATGGCTCCATCACAATCGAAATTTGCCGCTACAAAGACTTTCAAACTAATCAGCGCTTAAAAGAAATTTCCACTGGTTTGGTTCAAACTGCTGCCGTAGCGACTTTGTGGCACCTGCGGATTGATCCCACATCAGGCAAGGTGCTGAAAAATCAACAAGTGCTAGACCGAAGCTGCGAGTTTCCGGTCACCCAACCGCAAGATGTGGGGCAACCCTCCCGCTACACCTATCTTTCAATTCATCGTCAAACAACCGATGTACAAAGTGAAGTCTATGACGCGATCGCTCGATTTGATCATCAGACTGGGACTTTAACCGAAGCAAATTTGGGCAGTCAGCGCTATCCCATGGAACCCATTTACGCGCCGGATGCTCAAAATCCTGACCGGGGCTGGATTTTAACGGTTGTTTTTGACGGTGCTATCAATGCGAGTGAAGTGTGGATTTTTGATGCAGCACATCTAGATGATGAACCTGTGTGTCGATTAGCACTGCCGACGATCGTGCCCCTTGGCTTTCACGGCACCTGGAAACCAGCATCGTGATCGACAGTAGCGTTAGAGGCAGTTCTAAAGTACCCAAACCTAGAAAAAACTTACCATCCTGGATAGAAGATTAATCTAAATCCAGCGTTGTGTTGAAGTTTAGTAAGTATCGATTGATACGATAGACGGATCTCAGTGGACAAGGCTAGGATGCCAATCATGAGTGCATTACCGCATTCAAGCAATTTGCAGACCTGATTGGCACCCTTTCACCTCATCTATTAACGAGAACTACTATGAAATTCCAACACCTATCCGTCGTTACTGCTTTGACCGTTTCTGCGATCGCTGGCATTAGCATGGCTCAGTCTGCTTCTGCGGGTGAACTGGTTAAAAACGGCAGCTTTGAAAGCACCCCTACCCCACTAAATAATGGTGGTTGGTCAACCTATAACGCGATCGAAGGCTGGAAAGCAACCGATGGCGGCAAAATCGAAATTCAACGGGGTGCTGCGGGCAAGGCGTTCGACGGCAGTAACTTGCTTGAACTAGACAGCCATTACTACAACAAAAATGCATCTGTCCTAGGGGTATTCCAAGATTTGGTCACCGAAATCGGCAAAACCTACACCCTGTCCTTTGCTTATTCTGCTCGTCCTGGCACCGCTGCTGCTCAAAACAACTTCAGCGTTTTGTTTGGCGATGGCTTCAAGCAAACCGTTCAAGGAAGCCAAGGCAGAAACCAAACTCTCTGGAACAACTTCACCACCAGTGTGACGGCTACCAGCGCTCTAACCCGCTTACAGTTCAACTACGAAGGAACTCGTGACACATTAGGCGCTTATATTGATAACGTCGGTGTTGCTTCCTCAGCAGAAGCTGCTCCTGAACCGACCACCATGGCAGGTATGGCGTTAGCGGGTATTGCTGTGGCATACCGCAAGAAATTGGCAATGCGTAAGCGTTCAGCATAGTTGCTAAAAGCCCTTTAGCAGTTTTTGATTTCAACTTAAAAATCTTTTTTGTGGGCAGTCATAAGACTTGCCCACAAATCTTTTTAAAGTTGCTTCACGCCCAAGGTGAATTGTTAGAATTACTTTCTAAATCCTCAACAATCTTGGGCTTGAGCTTCTCAAATTCTGCTTGCAGAAGGTTTTTGGTCATGCTGGGTTGTCCGACCGATGGTGAAGATTGGCTAACGATCGCCCACTGCTTTAGCAAAGAACATTGAGCAGGATGAATGGTAATCGTAATCACATGGGCGCACTGGGGCGGGTCTTCTAAGGCAAATAGTAATACTTGATATTCTCCTTTTTCACCCATCAAACGCAGCATTTCTCGCCCAAACGAAGTCTTCACATCAAGGTAACAGCGGAGCCATCGAGGTCCTTGTTCTTGACTATGAAAGCGGTTGTAAATTGCTGTCAGCCACAACACCATAGGATGAGGCGACATTGAGCAGAGAAAATTTTTGTAGATGCGGTTATAAATTCGATTCACTTGCAGGCTGTGAATTTCCTTTTGGGGCAGCATTACCCAAATCGTTGGGATATTCTCCTTGCTAGCTGAAAGAATTTGAGGAAATACAATTTGAGCAACAGGTTTATCTTTGGGCCACGTTGTATGTGAGACAACATTGCCCGATGGAGAGGGAGTAACGGGTTGCGATCGCTCTTCAGTTATGGTGTTTTTGGCTAATGCTTCGCCAATCCGATTCCCAATCTGATGATTGGCACTGTAGCGCTGTTCTAGCGGTTCGAGGGCTTTTAGAACTTCGGCGATCGATTGGGGACGATTCGGTGACTTTTTCTCCAAACAGCCCATCACCAAATGTTCTAGAGCATTAGGCACCTTGAGGCTAGGATTGGCTGACTTAAAGCTGCGCGGCGATTTGGAATGATGAGCCTTGTACCAGGCACCAAAGGTATGAGTTTCTGCTTGCAGTGGCATTTTGCCCGTTAGCATCTCAAACATCATGATGCCGAGGCTATATACATCTGAGCGAGAATCTAAATCTTGCCCTTCCATTTGCTCTGGAGAACAGTAAGGCAGAGTTCCCATAAAGGAACTGGTTTGCCCACTGTCTTCTTGAAGCAGTTTGGCAATGCCAAAGTCTAAAATTTTAACCAATTCGCCTAAAAGCGCATTTTGGCTAACCAGAATATTGCTGGGTTTAATATCCCGGTGAATGATCGGGCACAGTTGACCATCCATCAAAATGCCTTGATGGGCGCATTGTAACCCTAGACAAATCTGACGGGCAAGGCTAAGAAACCGAGGCAATAAAAGAGTCTGTGTGCTAATAATTTCACTCAGGCTTGACCCTTGAAGAAATTCCATCACGTAAAAGGGCACATCGTCTTCGTTAATGCCGTAGTCGGTCACTCGAACGATATGAATACTCTTTTGCCCTAGTTGAGCGCAGGTTCGAGCTTCAAATTTGAAGCGATCGCGTAACTTATCGTTGACTATCAGTGCTTGAGACAAAAACTTGACGGCAATGACTCCGCCTAGTAAAACGTCTTCAGCGCGGTATACCCTTCCCATAGCCCCTTTTCCTACCAGTTCAACCAACTGGTAGCGGTTGGCAAGTAAGTGTCCGATGTGTGGGTCTGTTATCATACGAGCAGCCAACGATGCAAGCTTCGCCCTAAAAACATTATGGATATGAGTAAAACAGCTTTAGTGTAACCAACTTATAAAATGATGTTTTAGCTAAATAGTTAGTTGGATGAAAATTAAAAAATTGAACCCAATTAAGGATTGGAATTCACTCTGTTTGCTAGTAATCCCGTAAAGCTACTGTAACAACTCATTTTGACAGTTTTTTAGTGACGCGATCGCTCACCACTGGCTTCGATTTATCTACTCTAGCTGCTGTTCCAAGGTTACTTCCATCGTACTGGTTAAATAATGCCCCGCCATGATGCCACTGGAGAGATAATATTTGTTTTCTTCAACCCGGTACATCGTTTCAAACCCGCTTCGTCGCTGGCGATCGCCCAACACCCAATATCGCTGCACAATAGACTCTTGAGCAACCCACCCTTCTCCTTCCACCCGTCCTAATAAGCTGTGTTGCAAAACAAAGGTATATTGGCGTTCGCCTGCATCTAGCCGCCCCCGATACTGAAGTGCAATCTCTTCGCGTTCACTATTTGGAAAAGTTAACTTTGTCACCATAGTAAACCAGTAGTCATCTCGGCTCCAGCCTACTAAGGTTTTACCGAGTACTGGAATTGGCATACCGTTTCGCTCTAGCCAGTGCCCCCGCATTGTCCAGCGTCCTGGCTGTATTAAAAAGGTATGAGCCACAACGTTATCCTTCGGTTCGACAGCAGATGCAATGCTGATTCAGTAGGTAACCAATGCTATCACGCATCTACAAGACTAACAGGTCGATGGAAAAAGGGAAATGGCGAATGGGAAGTGGCGAATGGCGAATGGCGTTCGCGTAGCGTCTCCGCAGGAGATATGGTGAGTGGCAAATGGCATATTCCGAACTCAAAACTCCGTTCGCGTAGCGTCTCCGTAGCTTCTGCTTCTCGCAGAGTAGGAGTTACTCAAAACTCCGAACTCAAAACTCCGAACTCAAATAAATTTCGCCGAGGAGGACGGGGTGCTGCGCTCCGGTGACGGCGGGGAGGTTGCCGGGGATCTGGTGTAAGCGCCAGTATGCCAGAACTGCAAAGGCGATCGCTTCTTTAAAATCGGCATTTACGCCCACATCATCGGTGGTTAATACAGGAATGGAGTTGAGTCGGGCTTGAAGCCGCTGTTTGAGGTATTGGTTTTTGCTACCGCCGCCACACAGCAAAACGCGATCGGGGAGGTGAGGTAAAAAAGTTTGATAGCTGTGGGCAATAGAAGCGGCAGTCAATTCAGTCAAAGCCGCCAAAATATCCGCTGCTTCAGTTATGCCGATAGTGACACAATCGGCAAGACATTGATTCAGGTATTCAACCCCAAACAGTTCTCGCCCGGTCGATTTGGGCGGTGGTTGGTGGAAAAAAGGATGCTGAAGCCACTGATCTACCAACGAGTGGCTAACCTGTCCAGTTGCCGCCCAGTTACCGTTGTGGTCGTAGGTTTTGGCTCCCTGACTAAGCTGCTGCACTGCTAAATCAAGCAAGCTGTTGCCAGGTCCCGTATCCCAGCCTAAAACCTCTGACTGCCAATCTTTTTGAGGATCAACCGCAGGCAGATAGGTCAGGTTGCCAATGCCGCCGATGTTTTGCACACAGCTTGATTGGTGGGGCTGCCCAAACAAGTAGGCATCAATTTTGGAAACCATGGGCGCACCCTGCCCACCCGCCGCAATATCTGCCGCTCGAAAATTGCTGATGGTGGTGATGCCTGTGCGATAGGCGATCGCGTCTCCTCGCCCCAGTTGTAGGCTATAGCCGAGAGGATTAGGTGAGAGGTGAGAGGTAAGAGGCGAGAGGGGCTTCGACTCCGCACTTCGTACTTGCCCTGCGGGTCGATGAAAGACGGTTTGCCCGTGGGAGCCAATCAATTCAGCGGTAGGATGCCCGGTTTGGATGGAGATCGCGGCTTGGGCGAAATGGTGAGCGATCGCGTCATCTAGGGCTGCCAAATCGGCGATCGGCAATGCTGCACCCGCACACACCGCCAAAATCTGTTCGCGTAGGGCAATCGGGTAAGCAATAGTTTTACCGGCTAGCAAGGTTACTTGCAAATCTGTGGTGGAGCCAGAAATGTCAACCAGCGCTGCGTCAATCCCATCCACAGAGGTGCCACTGATCAGACCAATTACAAGCATAGGGAACCAAAATCTAAGAGCTAGAAATTAGACTACCTTATACAGGAAGTGCAAGTCTTGCTGAATGAATCAGCATTAAGAAGCTACTACATCTGTCAGAAATCTAGAAGAGCTAATTGCAGCGTTCAGATGCCGCCGTAGAATCGAAGCGCTATCATAGAAGCTATTGATAAAACTTGTAACAAATTATCAATGATTGTTTCTCATTCCAGTTTTGCCAAAATTAAAGCTTCAGTCACAGAGAAGGTGTTCTTTGGTCACGAGCCGACTCCTGAACTGATTGCTATCTTGCTGGTTTATTTCGTGCAGGGCATTCTAGGCTTAGCACGGTTAGCGGTTAGCTTTTTCCTTAAAGATGATTTGGGCTTGGGTCCGGTTGAAGTGTCTGCCCTGGTTGGAGTTGCTGCCCTACCTTGGATGGTCAAACCGCTGTTTGGTTTCATTTCAGATGGACTGCCGATTTTTGGCTATCGTCGTCGCCCTTATCTCATCCTGTCTGGGCTGTTGGGAACGTTAGCCTGGGTGGCAATGGCAACGGTGGTGAATACGCCGCTGGCTGCGACCGTGGCGATCGCGGCAAGTTCACTCTCCGTCGCCTTCAGCGATGTGATTGTCGATTCCCTCGTGGTCGAGCGGGCGCGCAAAGAATCCGTGGGCAAAGCCGGATCTTTGCAATCACTCTCGTGGGGGGCTTCTGCGGCGGGTGGCTTAATGACGGCTTACTTGAGTGGCTATTTGTTAGAGCATTTCACTACGCGCACCGTTTTTGCCATTACGGCGGTCTTCCCGTTAATCGTTTCCTGTGTCGCTTGGATCATCACTGAAACCCCGGTCACCGAGCGCATGGATTGGGGAGCCGTCAAGCATCAGCTTCAACAGTTGCGGCAGGCATTGAGTCAAAAATCTATTTGGATGCCCACGGCATTTTTGTTTGTTTGGCAGGCAATGCCCACGGCAGAATCTGCTTTCTTCTTCTTCACCACCAACGAACTGAAGTTTGCACCAGAGTTTTTAGGGCGAGTGCGCTTGGTGACTAGCTTGGCATCACTGATTGGCGTGTGGGTTTTTCAGCGCTTTTTAAAGAATGTTCCCTTTCGCACGATTTTTGGCTGGTCAACCGTGATTTCAGCCGCGCTGGGAATGACAACCTTACTACTTGTGACTCACGCCAACCGCAGTTTGGGCATCAGCGACCAATGGTTTAGCTTAGGGGACAACCTGATTTTGACGGTTATGGGGCAAATTGCTTTCATGCCCGTTCTAGTTCTTGCCGCGCGACTTTGCCCTCCTGGCATAGAGGCTACTTTGTTCGCGTTGCTCATGTCGGTCGTCAATTTGGCAGGGTTGGTTTCCTATGAGTCTGGCGCATTTTTAATGCACAAGCTGGGCATCACGGAAAGCAATTTTACAAACTTGGCGCTGCTAATCGTGATTGCCAATCTCACGACCCTGTTGCCATTGCCGCTTTTGGGATGGCTGCCCTCTAGCGAAGAGATGCCCGAAGATTCCTATGATCATCAACCTCCGGCAACCTTAGAGCTAGATCTAGGTGCCTCTAAGCATCTCGCCCAACCCTTTTTGCCTGACCTAATGACGGAATTGGTTGTGCAGTCACGCGAACCAGAACCTGTAGAGGAATAATATGACGAGTGTTGAACTGAATCCATCTGTTTTGGAAAAGTCTTATCGGCGGGAAGATTGGCAGCGGGGCTACAATTCTTTAGCGCAAGAATTTGATTACTGGATTGATGAGATTGATGGAGAAATTCCAGCCGACCTGCAAGGAACTTTGTTTCGGAATGGTCCTGGGTTGCTGGATGTAAATGGGGAACAAATTCATCACCCGTTTGATGGCGACGGGATGATCTGCGCGATCGCTTTTCAAAATGGACGCGCTCACTTCCGCAATCGCTTTGTCAAAACTGAAGGCTATTTGGCAGAACAAGCAGCCGGGAAAATTTTATATCGTGGCGTGTTTGGCACCGATAAGCCGGGTGGTTGGATGGCAAACTTGCTCGATGTTCGCCTAAAAAATATTGCGAATACTAATATTTTGTATTGGGGCGGCAAGCTGCGGGCACTGTGGGAAGCGGCTGAACCTCATGCCCTCGATCCCCGCACCCTCGATACGTTGGGTTTGGATTATTTAGAGGGCGTATTGAAACCCGGCGACGCATTTGCCGCCCATCCCCGCATCGATCCTCACTGTGGAAGCAATGGCGATGCTTGCCTAGTGAACTTCTCGATTAAACCCGGTTTGTCTTCCACCATCACTCTGTATGAATTTGCCCCGGATGGCAAGCTGCTGCAAAAGTACGCTCACTCCACTCCCGGTTTTGCTTTCATTCATGATTTTGCCATTACGCCTCACTACTGCATCTTTTTTCAAAATCCTGTCACCTTTAATCCGCTCAACTTTTTGGCAGGAACCCGTTCAGCCGCCGAATGCATTCAGTTTCACCCAGAAAAACCGACCAAGATTGTAGTGATTCCCCGGAAGGGCGCAAAAAGCAGTGAAGCCGCTCAACTGCAAGCATCCCGCACGTTTGAAACGCTTTCTGGATTTGTATTTCATCATGCCAATGCCTTTGAACAAGGTGATGAGGTGGTGATTGATTCAGTGTGCTACGAGGACTTGCCTGCGGTGGAGCCAGATGGTGATTTTCGCCAAACCGATTTTAACGCGATCGCACCGGGTCATCTATGGCGTTTTCGAGTCAATTTGCAAACGGGAGTCGTCGAGCGCGAATTGTTAGAAGGGCGCTGCTGTGAGTTTCCGGTGGTGCATCCTGCAAAAGTCGGGCGATCGTACCGCTATGCTTATCTGGGCGCTGCCCATGCGCCAACCGGAAATGCACCGCTTCAAGCCGTGATCAAAGTAGACACGCACTCTGGAGATCGCGCCCTTTGGAGTGCAGCACCTTGGGGCTATGTAGGTGAACCGATCTTTGTCCCTCGCAGCGGTGTATCTGATCCGCTCAGCGCTGAAGACGATGGTTGGGTATTAGTGATGGCATTTGATTCCAGTCGCGATCGCTCTGATCTGGTGATTCTCAACGCTCACGACCTGAGCCAAGTCGCCCGTTTACATTTGAAGCACCATGTCCCCTACGGACTCCACGGCAGTTTCACGTCCGAGTGCTTTGCGTAAGCTGGTGATTATGCTGGCATTCTGACTCGGTGAACGGTTTCCGCATAAATTTTGAGCATTGTGTCTGTTTTTTTCTGCCAATTAAAGTGATTCAAAACTCGGTGTCGCCCAGCTCTGCCCATTTTTTCGCGTAGTGTTGGAGATTCGGCTAGTTTTACCATAGCAACAGCTAGCTCGTGAATAAATTCTTCACGAGATTGAGGACTTACCAAAATGCCACAGGACTCATCTAAATAGTCCATCGGTCCGCCCCACTTCGTCGCAATTACGGGCAACCCTGTTGCCATTGCTTCCAAAACCACCGCGCCTCCGCATTCAAATAGGCTAGGAAGCACCAACACATCAGCGGCTTGTAAACGATGGGCACATTCTTTTTGGGGAAGCCAACCCGAAAATTGCACAGCAGGCAGGCGATCGCAGTGCCTAAATCCAGGCTGTTGAGCATTATTAAGCCCTAATTCAACCGCAAGTTGCGTTAAAGAATCCTGAGCAGCCCCATCTCCAATAATTTCTAAGGTCGCTGGCAATTGCTCAAGCACTTGTTTAAAGGCAGGCAATAGTAAATCAAGTCCTTTCCAACCCAACAGCCGACCCATAAAAATAAATTTTATCGGTTGCAGTTCGGGCTTTAGGTTGACATCATTTGAATTTGAAATAGCTGCATTCAGCTTGGCAAACTGCGGGGAAAATTTCGATCTCCACAGCAAAACATCAACACCGTTTTCAACCAGCTCAACCACCTTTCCCTCAACGCCAGCAGGCAACGCTTTCCAAGTTCGTTGATTGGCGACTAGCAGAGTTGCCGCCAGTTTTTTGCCTGGAATTAATGTGTTTAATAAATTTGACAGCAGGCGACCCACAGAGACAGCCAGCGTCACTGCGCGCCCTTCTCGATGCCGAAAAGCAGGAGGGAAAGTCATACCGCCATTCATGGGACCAATCACTACAGGAGCACCCATGCCAAAAATTAAGGAGGGAATTTTAGGAGAGACAAAAATCGGTTGATGAATTATATCAACTTGCTTATTCTTAACTAATTTTTTGATCAAACGACGCTGATAAAGTTGCGTTAGCATCGTCATTGCAAACCCGAAAGTGATTTCAGAAATTTTTCTAGGAAGATGCTCACCTACTGATGAAAGTAGTTGATGCCAACGAGTATCGGGAACAAAGTAAATGCGATCGCAATCTGCCGGAAAGCAGGTTAACAATTCCTCGCGAGTCCGTTCGTGAACTACTAAACAAGCCTCAATCTTACGTTGCCGCAGTTCGCGAAAATAATGAACTGGCAATGCAGCCTCGCCACCAAATTCCATAGAAGCGTGTTCTGCAACAATTAAGATCCGCAAGTTTTGAGAATCAGGATAAGAATCGAAGAATGTACTATCTTGAGCCTTTGATAATTGGCGCTGATCAGTCAATGATCTTTTTACTTGAGAAATTGATAGCGATTGAAACATAGAGCACCCAACAAATTTAGTTCACAATGACTGAGATTTTTCCGCGCTAGTTTTTTCTACTAGAGTTGCTGCTGGGGTGATCGCGCCATATCCATGTGAACGGCAGACCGAGTAATAAAATCTCCATCGTGGGTAAAAACGCGCAGCTTTTGTAACACTTGCCGTCGCCACAAAAGAATAGCAAGCACTGGACCTAAAGTCAGTAAACAGCCGAACAAACTGAGAGGAGTATTTCCACTTCCTGCGCCGATTACTGCACCTGTTGTAAGGCAAAAGGTGAGACTGGCAAGCGAGAAAATAGGCAAATTTCTAATCAACACTGCAAACGGCAAAAGCACTGAAGGATACCAAGACATCAGCCATGGTGTTGCTCCCAGCAGCAACGCCATTGTGACCCAGCCCAAATCGGTCACCAAATCGACTTCTGAGTATTTTCGTTTGAGATAAGGCTGAAGCAGTTTCCAACTGTAGAAAATGGCAAAGCCTAACACTGTAACCCGGCTGAACTGCTGAATAGCGGGTTGATTTTCTAAAAAGGTTGATCTGTTAAAAAACGATAGTCCTAGATTGACTAGGTGATGAATGGAACGTGCTGTTAACCCAGAAACCCCAGGATTGAGCAAGCTTTTCCAGGCTGTCAACGTTGGAAAAATAGTTTGGCTTAAGACTATGACAACAACAGTCAAAGCGCCTGCGGCGATCGCTAACGTTTTCCAAAGCCGTCGCGAAATCAGAAAGCCCACTACAAGCGGCAACCAAATAATCGGTAGCGTTTTAGTTAAGAAGCCTGCGGCGATCGCCAAAATTGCTGCAACGTAGCGGCGATGAAACAAGCAACCAATCAAAACAATCACTGAAAAGCACAGGAATACATCCACATGGGCATCTGCAACATGAGCGATTAAAAGGAACGGATTTAGGATGTATGCGATCGTCAGCTTGCTACGGCTTGGAGACTCCTTAAGTAACCGCCAAATCAAATAAGCATTGAGAATGTAAACCAGCAGGCAAAAGAGCTTGAATACATACACTCCTAAAATTGGATTCACTCGAATAAATATGGCAGAACCCGTGAAAAACAACTGAGAAACCGGACCATAGGTGGAGGTTTGCAACCAATAAAGCAGTGGCATCAACACACTAGAAACATAGCTAGCAGGGATAATGAATGGATTTACGCCACGTAAATTCATCAGCCCATACTGCAAATAAAGATAAATATCATTACTAAGCGGATAAGCAATCAGTGCAAGTAGCAGAAATGGGGTTGCAGGCTTAATAATCTGCTTGAATTTCAACTCGTTTGAAATGGGTTTGCTACAAAATAACCAAACTACATAGCATACGCACAAGCTAATGTATGAAAACATTGACAGAAGCCGAATGAAACTAATGCCATTAAATGATTCATTATTAAAGTTGGTTTCCTCACCCGCGATCGCCTCAAAAAAACTTCTCACTCCGCCAATGGCTAGAACAGTAGAAAGCACTAAAGCTGCTACAAATGCAAAGACATACAAAAACTGAATTTTGCCAATGGTTTTTAGCATGACTATTCTTAGAGAACTAAGGTTTTAAGGTGAAACAAATCATTTAACCAGTCCAACGAAAGCAATTTGCAAAGAAACGCGATTGGCTTTAACCAATCTGGGTTACTCGCCAGTTGAGTCTTAAATTGATCCAGAAATTCCAAGCGGTGACAACTGCGATCGCTAAGAAGTTAGCAAGATATGCGTTCAGATGCAGTCCATTAAAGAGAACGTTTAGGAGTAGGATTTTTAAGATCAATCCCATCAAACAAATGATGTTGAATTTCAAAAATCGCTTAAGCTGTTGCCGAGGACTCGACTGCTTTTTAGAAAGATCTTTGAACGTCCAGCGATCGTTCCAAAGAAAGTTATTAACAATCGCTAGTTCGCCTGCAAGTATGGCGCTTCGTGTTAAGCCAAAACTCAAAATATCGTAGAAAAAATACAACAGTCCCATATCAACCAACAGCCCAGACAAGCCCACAAATGCAAAGCGAATAAATCGACCCATAGGGAAATTAAATTTTCTACCCCACCGCCCTAAACGCCCAGAATCGATTCGTAGCCGTGTTAGATGATGTAGGTAATCTTTATATTGCCGCCAAGTTACTTTGCTTTCGCCAACCTCGCGCTCCTGAAAAACATAGCCCACTTCAGCGATTTGTTGAATATCACCGCGACCAATTACTTCTAATAAAATCTTGTAGCCAACTGGGTTTAGTGGAACTCCGGCGATCGCTTTGCGTTTCACCAAAAAATAGCCACTCATGGGATCACTAACACTGCTCAACACTCGCGGCAAAATCATCAATCCTAACAGTTGTGCCCCACGAGATAAAAAACGTCGAGTTGCACTCCAGCTACTTACACCGCCGCCTTCTACATGGCGACTCGCCACTGCCAAGTCTGCGCCAGCATCAATCTTTTCTAAGAGTTGCAGTAATACTGCGGGTGGGTGCTGCAAATCTGCATCAATCACACCCACTACTTCGCCCCGTGCAGCTTGCCATCCCCGAATAACGGCTGTTGATAAACCGCGTTCGTGTTGTCGTCGTATTACTAGCAAGTTAGGATACTGATCTGTCAAATCTTGAGCATATTCCCAGGTGCGATCGGGGCTGTTGTCATCAACCACAAGCAATTCATAATCATTAGGCAGCACTTCGTCTAAAAGCTGACTCAGTTGTGCAAGCATCTTGTCTATGTTGTCTCGTTCGTTAAAAGTTGGGATGATTAACGAAAAGTGTATCGGAAACACTAGATCCGATGGTTGAGCAGCATATCCATGAGTTGAAGACGATTGAGGGAGTCTTGGAACTTGAAGTAATCCAGACGGTGCTTGCAGTAGATGCTTCTGTTGAATGTTGATCATCGGAAATCCATTCGCTTAGGTAGGTCAACAAATCATGGCGATATTCACGGCTAACATCAGAGATTTGATCAAGCAGATTAAAATATAAATCTGTTTAATTCACGAATGAAAGCTGTCTAAACCTATGCGTCTAAACCTATGCGTCTAAACATATGTAAAGTTACAAGGAAAAGCAAGGGGGTGTAAATATCCCTGTGGGCAGACATTAAGGCAGAATCATCTCAGTTTGGAATACTCCTTAGAACACTCCAGAGCTATCCTCATCCCCCATCCCCTGCTTCGTACGCCCTTTGGTCTACTCCCAAATCGGGGTGAGAGCAAAGGGTGACATGTACCCGATGAAAGTTATTTATAGCGGTTTTCAGATGAATAGACGTGAGCAATGCTCACCGCCCCGATGAGTGAAGCATTCTGGCAATGAATGGGCAGTGCCCATCCTACGGAAAATGACTATGGGTTGACTGCGATCGCAGTCTAAAAAATGCGTTCCGCAATTCTTAGCTTTGCCGATCTCGCCCTGACATTTGCCTGGATCTCATCCTCTCCAGCAATAATGGGCTTTTTAGTCAATATCTTTAACAGCGACGATTCCTTCAGTCGATGTTTAACGATGCGATCTTCCAAACTGTGAAAGCTGATCAGAACCAACCTGCCGCTTGCGTTCAGCCAAGTAGGCGCAGTTTGCACGAAGGTTTCCAACACTTCTAGCTCACGGTTGACGGCAATACGAAGTGCTTGAAAAGTTCGTGTAGCCGGATGAATGCGCCCGTAGCGATAGGAAGGGGGAACAGAGTAGAAAATCGTATCAGTCAGTTCTTTGGTGGTTGTAAGAGGGCGCTTTTCGACAATGCGATGGGCGATTTTGCGCGACAGACGTTCTTCGCCGTAGGTGTAAATTAAATTTGCTAGGTCGGTTTCAGCCCAATGGTTAACAATTTCGGCAGCGGTCAGTTCTTGAGTTTGATCCATCCGCATGTCGAGCGCTGCTTCTTGCCGAAAGCTAAAGCCGCGATCGCCGACATCTAGCTGAGCGGAACTCACACCCAAATCTGCCAGAATGCCGTCGAATTTAATGTCGCCTGGGTTGAAGCTAGCAAAGTTCGTGTGGTGAAACTGTACGCGATCGCCATACTCCGCTAGGTTCGATTTTGCCGCCGCGATCGCCCTTTCATCTTGATCCAGCGCCGTTATTTTCACATCTGCTGCTGCATCCAAAATCAAGCGGCTGTGCCCGCCACCGCCCACCGTGGCATCCAGATAATGCCCCCCCGATTGCACATTTAATCCGTCTACCACTTCCAGTTGCAACACAGGAACGTGAGTAAATGGAGTCGTTGTAGTGTCGTCAGTCATTTCAGAATTCACGTCATCTTAGGAAGTATTGAATTTAACTTATCGTTGATCGTTTCAAAGCATATGATGACTTCGACGCATTTTTGCCTGTTCTAGGGCGAATCCATTCATATAATAAAGAAGCGTCATGGAGACGGATGCAGACTCCTCCATTTAGGTTCTGCTGCTGCTCAAGACCTGCCGAACCGATCGCTAGGGGAGACTGCTCGTTTATGTCAATGCTTGAGACCAAAACCGAACCCATGGTCATTAACATGGGTCCTCACCATCCTGCCAGCCACGGATGCTTCCGGTTGGTGGTGACGTTGGATGGCGAGAACGTGATCGATTGCGAACCCGTGCTGGGCTACCTGCATCGCGGCATGGAAAAAATTGCTGAAAACCGTACCAACCTGATGTATGTGCCCTACACGAGCCGCTGGGATTACTATGGCGGCATGTTTAATGAGGCGGTGACAGTCAACGCGGTGGAAAAACTGGCAAAGGTGCCTGTGCCTAAGCGTGCTAGCTATATTCGTGTGATTATGCTGGAACTGGGTCGCTTGGTGAATCATTTGCTGTGGCTGGGTCCGTTCGTGGCAGATATTGGAGCGCAAACGCCCTTTTTCTACACGCTGCGCGATCGCGAAATGATTTTGGATTTGTATGAAGCGGCAACCGGCTACCGCATGATCAACCACAACTATTTCCGCATTGGTGGGGTGGCGGCAGATTTGCCCTATGGCTGGGTGGATAAGTGCCAAGAATTTGCCGATTACATGATGCCCGTGATCGACGAGTATGAAAAACTGATCACCAACAATCCTATCTTTATCCGTCGGGTCGAAGGTGTGGGCACTCTCAGCCGCGAAGAAGCGATTAACTGGGGTTGCTCTGGTCCTATGTTGCGGGCTTCTGGCGTGAAGTGGGATCTGCGAAAAGTGGATCACTACGAATGCTACGACGAGTTTGATTGGGACGTAGTTTGGGCAACCGAAGGCGACTGCCTTGCTCGGTACGTCGTGCGGATGCAAGAAATGCGTGAGTCAGTCAAAATCATTCAGCAAGCCTTGAAAGGGTTGCCGGGTGGAGCCTACGAAAACCTGGAAGCAAAACGCATCTCTGCGGGTAAGAAATCGGAGTGGGATGGCGCAGATTATCAATACATCAGCAAAAAAGTGGCTCCTACATTCAAAATTCCCGCTGGAGAACACTATGTGCGGATAGAAGCCGGTCGCGGCGAAATGGGCATCTTCATCATGGGCAACGACCATGTCTTCCCATGGCGTTGGAAAATTCGTCCAGCCGATTTCAACAATCTTCAAGTGTTGCCCAATCTGTTGAAGGGACGCAAAGTCGCAGACATTTTTGTGATTCTGGGCAGTGTAGATGTGGTGATGGGATCAGTCGATCGCTAATCCCATTCACTACGGCGTTTTTTTACGAGTTGGGGTAGCAGGTGCTGCCCCTTTTTCATAGGTGGGTCGGCTCAAAATGCGGAAGTACAGGGCTTTGCTATCGCTCTCTAACAGGCATAAGTAGGAGAAATTTTGCCAGCCTTTTTGGGTCATTAATCGACCGTTGCCCATCACTTCAGTGCTGATGAATTGACTGCCGACTTTATTTTCAAAGCGATCGCGGCGAGCTTTTGCATCATCAATTAGCTGAATTTGGCGAATCTCCTTTACTTCTCGATACAGGTCACGGGCGTAAGTTTGGCAACTTTGCACCGTTGGATCGGCAGGTTGAGCGATCGCTAAGTTGGGCAATAAAGCAGCGGCAAGACAGGGTATCAAAAAAAGTTGACGGTTCATTACGCGGTTAGGCAATTGAAACAAGGTGCAAAATATACCGCTCTGTTTTAACGCATTTTGAAGTAGCTGTTGCAAAAAACCTGCGATCGCGTTGCCCAATTGTCTTGCGATCGCCGTATGCTATGGGTGAACCGTGAATTAGGACAATCCCAATGGCAGATCCAATTACGCCCGAAGTCAGTCAACGCATTTGCACCCACATGAACGATGATCACGCTGAGGCTGTAGTGATGTACGCCAAAGTGTATGGCAAATTGCCTGAAGCCACTGCCGCTAAAATTGCTTCCATTGACCCCGAAGGTATGGATCTAGATACGCAAGTTGATGGTTCCAATACTTCTGTCCGCATTCCCTTTGACCATGTTTTGCAAGACTCTGAAGATGCCCACCAAACGTTGATTGCCATGGTCAAACAGGCGAGACAACAGGCGAAAGATTCCTAGATGAGCAGTTTAGGATGGGTGACAGGTTTTGGTGTTGGGTTTTAGAATTCGGAATATCTGGGCTGCTTTCTCAAAAACTGGTTTAAAAGCAGGAGACCCGGAGTCTACGCCTACCGCAAGCATCCCGTATTGCTGCTACCTTCCGGTTCTGACAAAATTTGGGCGTTGCGATCGCATAGATCCGAGTCAAATTCCACAATAGCATTTTTCAGTGCATTCGTTATGAAAGCGATCTCTGCTGCGCTGATCGCACGGGAGCATATCAGTTTAGAAGACTCTAGAACTGCCCTCCGCTTAGGAAAAACAGTGGACGAGCTACAATCTTCACAACAAATTTATAGGGCTTCTCCAAAACTTTATATTTATCCAAAATTAGATCAGTGGATTTTTTGACAGTAACATTTGCATACCTAAATTTAGAGGGAAAAGCGATGAGTTCAAAATTGATTAACTTTGCCGCGTTCACAATCGGGCTTTCCATTACTGCTGGTTTGGTCGTCCCACAGTCCGCTCATGCGGCTATTCTGACGTATGATGTCGTTTTTTCAGCCAGCAGCGCTCAAGTAGGAACGGGCGAGTTTAGCTACCACACCGATAAAACACTGACCGTTTCTTACTTTGCAACAGGAGAAAGTCCGCCTAACAAACTCTTAGACATCTTTAATCCAGTGACTAGCTTTGCTGCAACCATTTTAGGAGTCGAGTGGCAAGGGGTTGGGCAAGCTAAATGGATTGACCCATCCCTTGGTTTCAGGGGACTGATCGCAGATCGATCGCCCGCTTTCCTAGTAGATTATTGGGCTTTTGGAAAACCTCCAACCGCTTTTGGCGGTGGGCTACTGCGCCTATCTGGTAAGGAAGCTGAAGCGGGTGTGTTTGAAGGCTTTTGGGTGCAAGATAATTTACCTCAACGCGGCAACGGCAATTGGACAGCAACACTGCGCGACTCGGAAGCAGTGCCCGAACCTAGCACAATGCTAGGCACAACTTTGATGGGATTCGGTTATCTTGTTCGCAAAAAACTAGACCAATCTAAGTACAAAAAGTAGATCCCTAATTTGCTGAGGGCTAAGGGCGCTCTGCTAAATTGCCTTGATCTAGGGATTCAACTTAATCCTGAGCGCACCAAAGAACTGCCAAAACCGATGCAGCTTTCGACAGCCTGCGTCATGATCCCCATTTTCAATCGCTGGTGATGACTGTCAATTCCTAGTGTTCAAAAATATTTTGATATTCCAGCAAGTCGAGAGACGCGATCGCAGGTAAACATTGAAAGCAATCCTGCGCTAACTGCCACCGTTCCTCGCGCTTCAGCATGGCAATTAGTTTTTCACGAGCACTGATCAAATAGCGAACATCGTTTGCAGCATAGCGGAGTTGCTCATCTGACAGGTTGGCAGCATTGCCCCAATCAGAACTTTGGGCACTTTTGTCTAGTTCTACCTTTTCTAGCTCCATGACCAAATCTTTCAGTCCATGTTTAGGAGCATAGGTACGGGCTAATTTGCTGGCAATCTTAGTACAAAAAATCGGTTGAACGTAAATATTGAGGTGGTGGCGTAGCGTTGTGATGTCAAATCGGGCAAAGTGAAAGATCTTGACTCCGGTTGTCAATTCCAGTAACTGTTTCAAGTTGGGCGCTGACGTTTGCCCTCGCTGAATTTGCACCACGGTAACCCGATCGCTAGGATCGCACAACTGCACCAAACACAGCCGATCTCGCTGCGGATTTAACCCCATAGTTTCGGTATCCACCGCGATCGCCGGGGCTGTCAAATATTCAGCTAGCTGTTCATCCGTTAGGTCGCGATCGCAAACCTGAAAATCCTGTAGCGCCATAAGAAGAAGGGGATAAGGGGATAGGTTATAGGGTACAAGGTTTGCGTTCCCCATACCCTACGACCTGCTCCCTAGCATTAGCTTGCCAAGTATTCACGCACTCGCGCTTTGCGACGACGCAGGTGATCTAATGCTTGACGTTCTAGTTGGCGAACTCTTTCGCGGCTGATGCTCATACGTTCGCCTACTTTTGCCAGCGATAATTCATGACCATCTTCCAACCCAAACCGCAATGCAATCACTTCTTGCTGTTGCGGAGTGAGGTCTGCCATCAAGGTTGCCAGATCTTGCCGCAAAGATTCTTGCACCATGTAGGTTTCAGGGGAAGGTCCGTCGTCTTCTAGCAAGTCTTGCAGTTCGGTATCTTGGTTATCGCCGACACGCAAATCTAGGGAAACAGGCTGTCGTGCCAGAGTCAAAAACTCGCGAATTTGACTAGGCTCTAGTTCCAATGCATCAGCAACTTCACTAGCGGTGGCTGCCCGTCCCAACTGTTGAGAAAGTTCCCGCTGAGTTTTCTTGATTTTATTCAGTTTTTCGGTGATGTGAATGGGTAAGCGAATGGTGCGCGCTTGTTGAGCGATCGCGCGGGTAATCGCCTGACGAATCCACCAGTAGGCATAGGTCGAAAACTTATAGCCGCGCATAGGGTCAAACTTCTCCACTCCGCGCTCTAAGCCCATCGTGCCTTCCTGAATCAGATCCAAAAACTCCAGATTGCGCTTCTGATACTTCTTGGCGATCGACACCACTAGACGCAGATTCGCCTCGATCATTTTTTTCTTAGCCCAAAGACCCCGACGCATCACCTCTTTCAAATCGTCTTCGTTCATAAGCGCGTGATCTGCCAACTCCTGATCAGTTGGCTCATGATCTAACGACTTAGCGAGGACTTCTTTCTGATCTTGCAGCGCCATCATTTGCTGCACTTGCTTGCCAAAGATAATTTCTTGCTCATGAGTCAGCATTGGCACACGACCAATCTCATGAAGATAAGTACGAACCATGTCTGCCGTAAAGGTCGGTTTTGCGGTCTTAGATTTTGCAGTGGCAGTGGTCATTTGCGACAATCACTCCGTAAACTAATGAATAGGAACAACAACTGAGAAACTAAAGATTCTTGTATGTAAGAAGTTAGGTAAATAACATCAACAACAGAAGCCTTTTTGGAAAATGTAAAAACTAAACTCTCTATGGGAATCTGCCTAAAATTTGTGCGCCAGATAGATAGTGAAGATAGAACTAATAGATGAGGCGGTAAATAATTGACAGCAATAGTAAAAACAATGAGTGTGCTTAAGATCAAGATTTGGGTTGACTAAACCGGAATCATTACGAGTTCACTCTAAAAACTTACAAGAATTATAGACGTGATGAATGTTTTTTTGTTTCCTCCGGTGGGGTGATCTTTTGGGATGATAGAGGTATGGATAGTAGCAGATAGACGGCTGACCTTCGAGTCTTCAACGTCTGTGGGGGAATTTCAACATCAGCATAAATTATTTTTCCATTCCTCTATATTGAATTGATTCTTTCAATCTGAATAGCCTCAAAGGAGCAGGATATCCGAATCTGAAAGGGCGGTTTTATGGACTTAGGTAGAGGGAACCGAACCAACAGGTAAAGCAAGCGTTGAGGAATGTTAGTTTTTAAAAATACAACCGAAGTTGTGTGAGTAAAGTAAAGAGAACTAACCGAATGAACTTGGGTTCAACTATGGTTATATCCAAATGGTTTAGCCCTGATGTGAAGGTTATACGACTGTGATGTGTCAGTTGGATTTAATAGAACCCCAAATCTGCTCTGGCAGCTTCAGCCGCTTTGAATACAACCGAATCAGGAATTTCATCCCAAGCGGTGTCGCCCACTTCGGCATAGAAAGTTTCGTCATAAGCGCGAGTGCGGATGACAACTGGCATGGGAACGGCATGACCCAAAATTAGCGCCTGTTGTTTAGAGTCCAGTTTTGCTAGTACCGATCGCAGCCCTTGCGCGCCAGAAACACCTGTAAAAATGGCATCAATATCTTTTTCATCATTCAGTAGAGCCGTAATTCGGGTGCCAATTTGAGACATGACTTCGTTATCTATCCCAGAAGGACGCTGATCGACCACCAGCAAGGTGACAAAATACTTCCGCATCTCACGGGCGATCGTGCCAAAAATGGTTTGCCCCACCGTTGCCGGATCGAGAAATCGATGCGCCTCTTCGATTGTGATCACTAGCTGTTGGGGGCGATCGCTGACGTTCTTAGTCTGCAAAAATCGCTCCGCCTTTTGCACATAGGCATGATGAATCCGTCGAGCGATTACATTAGTCGCCAACATATAGGACAGGAGATTTGACTGAGAGCCAAACTCGACCACTACGTGCTTGCCAGCCTCCAAAGAGTCCAAGATTTGCCCGACATAATTGTGCGGACAGGTATTGCGAATATATTTCAGTCCATCCAATCGTTGCAGTTTGCGTTGCAGCGCCATGATTGAAGACTTACTGCCCATCTTCGTCTCACAGAACTCCTGAATTTCTGGGTTATTCATGGTCAACAGGCGCGAAATCCAGGCTTTGCCAAATTCATTTCGGAGGATGATGGCATTTTCTAAACTAGCCTCCGACAGATTCAGTTCGCCGCGCACTAACATCAAATCTTCCACATCGATTTGGTCGTAGCTGATGTAAAGCTCTTGGGCATCGCGCACCCCGCGTCTTTTGGTAGATTCTGGATCGAGCGTATAAATTTGCACCTGTCCAGGAAACAACTGCCGCAAGCCTTTCACAGTGCTAAACTGCTTGCCTTCACGGGTTGCCTCCCAGCCATATTCTGAGTGCATGTCGAAAATTAAATTTACCGCCGCCTGTTTGCGAATAATCCCCGATAACAGTAGCCGCGCCAGGAAGGATTTGCCTGTCCCCGATTTGCCAAATATGCCATTGCTGCGTTCGACAAAGCGATCGAGATCCAAACAGATTGGCACTTCCATGTCGATCGGCTGACCAATCGCAAAATTTCGCCGATGGGGGTCATCTTCCCAGCCAAACACCGCCCGAAAATCCCATTCACTCGCATCAAACACTTGACTAAAATGGCTAGGAATAGTTTTGACGGGCAACAGTTCGATCGGGGCACTCGACTGAGCTTTGTAGGAAGCCGATTTGGAATTTTGTCTCTTGTCCTGTTTATCTTCTTGCCCTGTCCCCTGCCCCCTGACTTCTGATCCCTCCTGACTTTCGCTAATCATCAACATCGGCGTGAGATTGACCGTGCCATAAGTGCCTGTGCCAGCCAAAACTTCCTGCAAAAAAGTGTTCTCAGGCTCTGGAGGGTTTGCCAAAATGCGGGGACTGCTGGTGCCTAATGCCACATCAGTCAACATACAGAAGAAGCGCGATCGCCGTCCTTGCACCACTAAAAACTTACCCACCCGCATATCCTCCACCAGCACATTTGCGTGGAGACGAACTTCTAATCCCTGACTTAGAGATCCTTGAATCACAGACCCAAGGGGCGGCAGTGCTAGGCTCATGCGATGATTCCCAAAAACAACTCAACCGCTTTTCAGCATTGCTTAATAGACCAAAATAATACACTAGATCTACTAGAAATGGTAGATCTGTTCTATATAGATCGGAAAAGATAGCTTGCTAGAAACTCTTCAAGTTGATATTTACTTTCATTAAGGTTCGGTCTAAGCTAAATACTAAGTTTTTTCTAGAATTTAATCTATGATGATAATCATTATCGTTTTAGATGCTACTTTTAGAGTATTCGCCTTGAAGGAATCTTCCTTTTAAAGCAGGAAGACGGCGCGGGAGTTATGACTGACAGTGTATTGAGTGTGAGGTAAGTAAATGTTGAAGTTAGTTAGAAATGCTTTTCTGCTAAGTCCAGTTTTGTTGGCAGCGATCGCGGTTTCGTCGGTATCGGCTCAAGAAAAAACAGTTCCATCGATCGGAAACATCTCTGAAGTTTCCCAGCTTGAAGCTGAAACAGTCTCCGTAGATGGAATGGATCAAGTCACTTCCGTTTCTCAGCTAACCGATGTCAGACCAACGGATTGGGCATTTCAAGCATTGCAGTCTCTTGTCGAGCGCTACGGCTGCATTGTGGGGTATCCCGACAAAACATTTCGCGGCAACCGTGCTTTGACTCGGTTTGAATTTGCGGCGGGTTTGAATGCTTGCTTAGACAAAATTCAGGAGTTGATTGCGGCTGCCACAGCAGATTTTGTCAAGAAAGAAGATTTGGAAGTAGTCAAAAAACTCCAGGAAGAATTTGCGGCTGAGTTGTCGGCATTGCGGGGTCGGGTTGATGGGTTGGAAGTTCGTACAGCAACCTTAGAGAAGCAGCAGTTTTCCACCACCACCAAGCTGAGTGGTGAAGTGGTTTTGGGTGTGGTTAGCGCCTTTGCTGGACAAAATGCGATTGGGCGAGATATTCCTAGGACGACGATTGTGGGCGATCGCGTTCGGCTCAACTTCGACACCACCTTCACGGGTGAAGATTTGCTGAGAACCCGACTACAAGCCACAAACCTCAATGCTTTTTCGGGCACCTCCACGTTTACGCCTGAAGGAGATCTGCGCTTTGCCGGAGGAGCTTTTGCGAATGATAACAACAACTCGGTTGGGATTGATGCATTGCTCTATCAATTTCCCGTGGGTGAAAAGCTGACGGTGACGCTGGAAGCAAATGCAGGCGCGATCGATGACTTCACCGATACGATTAATCCATTTTTAGATGGAGATGGCGGCACCGGAGCATTGACTCATTTTGGAACTCGCAATGCCATTTACTACTTAGTTAACGGCACTGGGATTGGTTTGCGGTATCAATTTAATGATTTTATTGAGATCAGCGCTGGCTATCTCGCCAATGATGCTAGCTCTCCGTCACGAGGGGGCGGCTTATTTGACGGACCTTATGGCGCGATCGCTCAACTAACTTTAAGACCCTCGGAGAAATTTACCGTCGGCTTTACTTATATACACGCCTACAACACCGATTTCACTGCCAATGGTTCCACAGGTAGCAACCGCGCTAACTTGCGATCGACTCTAGCTAACAATCCGCTGGTACTCGATGCTTTTACAGGTCTGGATATTCCTACCTCTAGCAACGCCTATGGAGCAGCGGCATCTTTCCAGTTGAGTCCTAAGTTCGTGATTAACGGCTCATTTGGCTACACTAACACCCGCACCCTTTCCACGCGAGGTGTGCTGCCACGGGGTGACCTCAACATTTTTAACTGGGCAGTGGGCTTAGCATTCCCCGATTTGCTGAAAGATGGCAGTTTGGGCGGCATCATTGTAGGTGTGGAACCGCGAGTGGATTCGGTTTCTAGCGGACTTAGATCTGCGATCGGTAGAGACCCTAGCACCTCTATCCACGTTGAAGCGTTCTATCAGTATCGCCTCAGTGACAACATCGCGATTACTCCAGGTGTGGTGTGGCTGACGGCTCCCGACCATAACTCTAGAAATCAAGATGTAGTGATTGGCACTGTTAGAACGACCTTCACGTTTTAGAGCCGCATCAGAGCGGATTATTTGTAGCGGCAGGCATAAAATCTGTCGCTTCGGATTGAAGACATCCATGAGTCAACTATTTTTGGATGGGGATGAGTGGATAACACTCTGCGCTCTGCCTCAACCCGCTTCCATCGGGATTAAAGAGAACTCGTAGCGTCCTTTGCCCGATTGCTTTGCTCGGTACATGGCGTTGTCTGCTTCTTTTAATAGAGCTTCTAGATCAGATGCCTGGTGGGGATAGAGGCTAATGCCCACACTGCTGGTGATGGAGATCAGATGCCCGTCTAGTTCAAATGGTCTAGCCAGCGTGGTCAGCAGTTTGGTTGCAACTCTAGCCGCATCTTGTGAACTAGGAATTCCAGGCAGGATAACGGTAAACTCGTCGCCACCCAGCCGTGCTACTGTATCACTGCCGCGTAAACAACCCATCAGGCGACGCGCCACGGCTGTGAGCAATAAATCGCCAATGTCGTGCCCTTTGGTGTCGTTAATTTGTTTGAAGCCATCTAAATCTAGAAAGAGCAAGGCAACCAATTGTTCTTTTTCTTTTGCCCAGGCGATCGCCTGTTCCAATCGTTCGTGAAATAGCTTGCGGTTGGGTAAGCCTGTGAGGGAATCGTGGTTGGCAACATGGCTGAGTTGGGTTGCAGAGCGTTGGAGTTCTGCGTTGGATCGCACCAGTTCAGCGGTGGTGCGTTTGAGTTCGTCTTCCATGCGTTTACGCTCAGTAATATCTCGAATGATGCCGACCAAAAAGCGATTCCCTGCTGCATCTTTATGCAGCGATCGCTTGGTTTCGATGTGGTGGGTGAAACCGCTGCGATCGGTGAAGGCTTCTTCGTTATGGCATTCTTGCTCGGTGCGAAACACCGTATCATCTTGCTGCCGAAAAACATCGGCTTCAGCTTCCGGAAAAACATCGTAGTCCGATTGCTCGATTAGTTCTGCAAGCGGATAGCCCAAGAGCTTTGAGAATGCTTGATTCAGCACGACCCACTGATAGTTTCGGTCTTTTACAAAAATCGGGTCGGGAATCGTGTTGATAATCGTATTGAGAAATTCTTTAGAGCGTCGCAGTTCCTCTTGCACACGGGCGATATGGGCAATAATGACGATCGCCGATGCAGTCATGGTTACCAGCGGCGGCACTACTGGAATCCACCAGCCGATGAGCAAGGAACCGCAGGCAATCAGCACTAAACCCGCTCCGGCGATCGCAATTCCTACAGCAGACAAGCGAGGCGATCGCAGTTGCCAGCTAATTCCTGCCCCCACTGCTGCCCAGGCGAAAATCCACAGCCATTCTAGCGGGTCTGTCCAGCTATTGATCAACGTCCGTCCGTCTTTTGCCGCGCCAATAATTTGACTAATTAAGTTGGCGTGAAACTCTACGCCTGCAATGGGTCGCGGTGCCCCAATCAACTGACTGCTATAGGATGTGAGGACAAAATCGTTGACGCTAACGGCGGTGTAGCCGACTAATACAATGCGATCGCGAAACACCTCCGGAGCCACTTTTCCAGCGAGTACCTCTGCAACCGAAACTTGCCGAAAGCTATTGGCAGGTCCACGAGGATTGAGCAAAATCTGATAGCCCCCATCATCCGACAAGATGTAAGCTCCATCGTCAGCAGTATATCGACGAAAGATTGCACTGCCTAGCTGCAAATTGCCCGACTGGTCGGCGGCAGCCTCAGGCTTAATGCCCTGCATTTGCAAATACTTGAGCGCTAATGCCAATGCGAAACTTTGACGCGCCGGACGCTGATCTTCCTGATTCCAATACAGCAGTCCTCGTCGCACTTTCTCATCTTGATCATGCACCAAGTTGTTAAACCCAACTTGATTCAGCCGCTTCAGGGTAAGAGGGGCTGGAACTTCTGGATTGTCTTGATCGGCAATGTAGTTGATGCCAATTAAATTGGGGTTCTGCTCATAAGCTTGCAGCAAGGCTTGGTGTCCGGGTTCAATGGGCAAGTCTCGATAAACATCTAAGCCGATCGCAGCAGAACGAGCAGTTCGCAAGATTTGCAGCAGCTTAGCCAATTGGGCATCGGGGATGGGATATTTGCCAATGCGACGCAGATCCGCATCATCAATCGTGACTATGACAATGCGATCGTCCCTCGGCTCAGGGGGACGCAGGCGAATCATGTAGTCGTAGGTTGCGAGTTCCCAGCTTTGCAGCAATCCCGTTAATCGCACAGCAATGACACAGCCAGTCACGCCTAATGCCGTCAGCATGACGCGATGTCGATTCCGGGTGACTTTGTGGAGACGTTTCAAAATGCCTTGATACTTATCGAACGCCATAGTGTGTTCCAATCCACAAAGAACCTTACAACTAACCTACAAAAATTAGCCTATAAAAGCGTGGAGATGCCAGGTTGATGAAGACTGTAAATGTAATAGTATGCCAGCGCAATCAGTCCATCCGAAATCACATTCAGCCAAACGAGTTCAGGTTTCCAAAGGTAACAGTGTCTGTGCAGCACAAAAGACTCTGACAAAAGATGATGGAATACCGTGGGCATCACGTTCCTTCCTTGTTAAGCAATATCAAATCGTAGTGTGCCCGTTGAGACTAGAGAAGTTTCTATACTCTGTTTCAATTTCCGAAATAGCGATGCCAAATCTTGTAGAGACAGGCTAGGCTATCGTTAACTTTTCAACCTTTGAATATGGTGAAAGACCTGGCAATTTCTACCCATGGGCTGACCAAGCAGTTCGATCGCCACCGGGCGATTCATGAAGTTGATCTAAACGTCGAAGTGGGCGAGGTATATGGGCTAATTGGACCCAACGGGGCAGGCAAAACTACCTTAATTCGGCTGCTTGCTGCTGCCGAAGATCCAACAACGGGCGAAATCTTTCTCAATGGAGAACGCCTGCTGCGAGATCAAAGCAATGCTCAACTCAAACGGCATATTGGGTATCTGCCTGACGATTACCCGCTCTACGATGACCTGAGCGTTTGGGACTATCTCGATTATTTTGCCCGTCTCTATCAGTTGCGAGAACCCCGTCGTACTCAACGCATGAGAGAGGTGCTGGATTTAGTGCAGCTAAGCCCCAAGCGCAGCAGCCAAATTTCTACGCTATCTCGCGGGATGAAGCAGCGGTTGAGTTTGGCACGAACGATTATTCACGAACCGCTATTGCTATTACTGGATGAACCTGTTTCTGGGCTTGACCCGATCGCCCGGATGCAGTTTCGCGAGATCGTTAAAACCTTGCAAGAAGCAGGCATGACGATTTTGATTTCCTCCCATGTACTCAGCGATTTAGCAGAACTGTGTAGCTCAGTTGGCATCATGGAACTGGGCTATTTGGTGGAAAGTACGTCTTTGCAAAATCTCTACAGCCGTTTGAGTCGTCAGCAAATCATCTTGGCGACCTTGGGCGATCTAGATGCGCTCAGGTCAGAACTTTGCCAGCATCCTGATGTGGAGAATATTGAGATACTGCCAGGAAGTCGGCGACTGCGGGTGGAGTTTTCGGGCAGTGCTGAAGCGGGAGTCACATTATTGCGATCGCTGATTGCCGCCGGAATTCCCCTCTCCGAATTTCATCCCACTCAAGAAGATTTAGAAACCATCTTCCTCAAATTAGGACATCAACAAGCTTCATAAAAGGTAAAGGGTGCGTTTCGGCTACACTCAACACACTCACTGCGATCTCTGTTTTTTATTCACCATTCGTCATTCATCATTCGTCATTCGCCATTCGTCATTCGCCATTCGTCACTCGTCATTTCCTTATTGGAGCCTCCATCATGCTTCCCAATCTCCTGCTATCTTTTTCAGACTGGAATCCGCAGTTTTTTCGAGAAGTTAAAGGTCGCCTTAAAAATCGCAACCTGACTCTCACAGTTTTGTCTTCCTTGTTGGTTCAGTTTGCCCTGCTATTTTACTTTTGGGCAGCTCTCCCCACTCCAAAACTCACAACCTCCAGCCGCTATTGCACAGGCAAAGAAACCTACAGTTGGAACGATTGTGTGCTGGATGCTCAAGGTAATGTTTTAGTCAATTGGCAAAATTGGTGGGCAGATGTGTTTCAAGCCCTCACCTGGATGTTGCCGTTTATTTTGCTAATCGCAGGCGTGTATTTGCTCATCAGCGATTTGGCAAAAGAGGAACAGCGCGGCACATTAAACTTTATTCGCCTCAGTCCTCAAACCAGTCAAACAATCTTAATCGGTAAGCTGCTAGGAGTGCCGCTGCTCGTTTATCTAGGGGTATTGCTGGCAGTGCCGCTGCATTTGTGGTCAGCGGTTCACAGTGGAATTGATACCGCAGAACTGATTAGCCTTTATCTAGTGGTTCCTGCCATCACTTGCACGTTCTACACGGCGGCTATCTTCTATGCCTTTTTGGGTGCTGCCCACGGTTGGCTCGGTGCTGTGCTCGTCTGTGGAGTCTACGCAATTTTTTCTAGCATATGGCAAAGATCACGATATTCTCCAGGGCAAGATTTTGCTAATTTCCCATTCTGGTATCACCTCCCAATCATGAGCAATTTGGGGCTATTGGTAGCTTTCACTTTAGGAAGTTGTGCCGTAACGACATTTTGGTTTTGGCAAACCATTAATCGCCGATTTTGCAATCCTAACCTGACGCTGATTAGCAAACGCCAAAGCTACGCCATGACTATTTGTGTTGAAGTATTCATTTTGGGCTTCGTGTTTCGTGACATGGGCGAAGGGGAATACTACCAACCTATCTATGATTTGTTTGTGTTGATTGTTCTGAGTTCATCCTGGTTTTTGGTGCTGATTGCGGCATTGACTCCACATCGTCAAACCTTGTTGGATTGGGCACGCTATCGGCAAACGCGCACTTCTAGCAGAAAGGTAAAGGTGACGAAAGCGGCGCTACGAGACTGGATGTTTGGCGAGAACAGCCCCGCGATCGCCGCGATCGCCCTTAACCTACTGCTGGCGATCGCCATTTTCACCCCGTGGATTTTGACTTGGGGTCAGCCAACTCAGCAACTGCATGGGTTAGTATCGCTACTGCTAAACGCCACGTTTTTACTGATCTGCGCTGCGATCGCGCAACTGATTTTGTTTAGCCCATCCAAGAAGCGATCGGTCTTTGCCTTAGCCATTGTTGGGGGTCTGATCGCCATTCCACCCATTATGATGATGACCGTTGGAGTTCGCCCCGACCAAGGTAGTCTTCCCTGGATATTGTCTGGCTTTGCTTTTGCCGCTATTGAATCCACGTCCAAAATGACGATTTTGTTAGGTTTATTAGGGCAAATGCTGGTTCTGACTGGGCTAACTGCTCGGCTGAATCATCAACTTCACCGCGCCGGAGAATCAGAAATGAAAGCCTTGATGGCAGAAAAACCTCATATACAGTCCACTTGACATCTACTATTCAGCAGCCTTTTGAGCATGAGTCTGATGAAACAGCGATTGAGTTTAGCTGTGGCATTGACAGAAGTTCTCTCAAATTTGACCAGACTCATGCAACTTTTCACTCAAGCATTTGAGCGTTCATAGAACTTGACTTTGTGAAGGCATTCATTCATTGGGTCGCTACCAAACTGACACGCATTCAAATCGTGTCCTTTTCGGAGCAAACGCTTCACTAAAAATTTAGTATTCCCCCAAGGAGTCACTATGGACAGTGCTTTTATTAATAGCATTGGCAAATTCTTGCCTGGAAATGCCATCAGCAATCATGAGATGGAAGACTATCTTGGATTGGTCAACGATCGCCCATCCAAAGTAAAAAGTCGGATGCTTAAAAGTAACGGAATTCAACAGCGATATTATGCACTGGATAAAAATCAAAAAACGACTTATCTAAATAGTCAAATGGCGGCTTATGCGGTGCAAGATGCGCTGAAGAAATTAGATTTTCCTGCCAGCGAAATTGATTTACTCTGCGCTGGAACGACCTGGGCAGATTTGCTGGTTCCCGGCTTTGCCAGCATGGTGCATGGCGAACTGCCTGAGTTTTCGCCAATTGAATTGAACACCAGTATGGGCGTTTGTTGCGCTGGAATTGGATCGCTAAAATATGCCGCTTCCCAAATAAAACTGGGAGAAAAAAGAAACGCGATCGCGGTTGCTTCTGAGCTTCCATCTCGTCTTTTCAAAAACACAAACTTTGAAGCAGAAACCAATATTAAAGCCGGAAAAACTTTAGGCTTTGACAGTGAATTTTTACGATGGGTGCTATCCGATGGAGCCGGAGCTTTTCTGATTCAAAATCATCCTAATCCAACGGGAATTAGCCTCAAAGTTGAATGGATTGAAATGGTTTCTCATGCCAATGCTTACCCGGTTTGTATGTATGCTGGAACCGAAAATGAAACGGCACAAAAAAGCTGGACGGATTACTCTTCCTATGCAGAAGCAGCCCAAGCCGGGGCAATCAATCTACGGCAAAATATTCGCTTGCTGGATAACGTCGTTAAGTTGGGTGTGGAAGGTTGGCTGAAACTAATTGAATTGGGACGAGTCAAACCAGACGATATTGATTGGCTTTTGTGTCACTATTCTTCTCACTTCTTTAAAGGACAAATCGTGGAGCTACTGGATAAAGCAGGCTGCATGATTCCTGAAGAAAAATGGTTCACCAATCTCTACACTCGTGGGAATACGGGCTGTGCTTCCATCTATTTGATGTTGGAAGAACTCTTCCACTCTGGCAACCTAAAAGCGGGACAAAAAATCTTTTGCTTCATCCCTGAAAGCGGCAGGTTCACGACGGCGTATATGTTGCTGACAGTCCAGGGATCAGGGAATAGGGAACAGGGAACAGGGAATAGGGAAGACAGGGAGACACAAGAGCAGGCGATCGCTACTCACCCCTCGCCAATAGCCCCTCACCCCTTGCCTATCCCCGAAACCGCTTCTGCCTATTTGCTGCGGCAACTTGCCTTAGTGTGGTTGGAGTTTGAGCGCAAGTTGCGATCGCTGCCGATGTTGCGCCGACTGCACCGAGGAGAATTTACGCTGGAGGATTATAAGGCGCTGCTGCGAAACCTGCGCCCCCAAGTGGTGGAAGGTGCCCGCTGGATTGCTCGTGCGGCTTCTAATATGAGCGATTTTCGATTGCGGTCTACCTTTATTGGGCATGCTCAAGATGAACACCGCGATTTTCAAATGTTAGAGCGAAATTATGTTTCTGTGGGCGGCGACCTGCAAGAGATTGTGGAGGCAGAAAAAAACTTGGGCAGTGAGGCGCTGTCTGCGTATATTTTTCATCAGGCATCACGAGAAAATCCTGTGGATTTGATTGGGAGCATGTTTATTATTGAGGGATTGGGCAATAATTTGGCGGCACAATGGGCAGCACAAATTAAGCAAACCCTAAGCCTAAAGGATGAGCAGGTATCATTTTTGGCATATCACGGTGCGAACGATGAAGCCCATATCGGCAAGCTAAATGACATTTTGAATGCGGATTGGATGACGATGGAAATTGCCCAGCGAATTGTGAAAACGGCACAGGTTACGGCACGACTTTATCTGATGCAACTGGAAGAAATTCGATGATATGACGAGGGCGTGGCATACCCTGCGGGAAGCAAGCTACGGGCAAAACTCTTTGCGACGAACCAAAGATTTCCTATCGAATACTACGCCCCTACAGAAAAATTTCAATTTATACAACCTTATGACAATGCCTGACTTTGAACAGATTATGATTCCGCAAAGTGAGTCTCTCATTGAGTCTCCAGCTTATACCCCAGAACCCCGCGATCGCCGCAATCCCAACGCTTGGGATGCGCTGTATTTAGACACTGCCATTCCGGTTGATCCGATCGCTAAAGCTTACATGATTCGGGATTTGAGAAGCTGGACACGAGCCTATTTGCTGCTGCCCATTAAACTGATTGCCAATACGTTGCTGGCGATCATTATGACGGTGAAACGGATACTCCCGTTTCAGTTCAGCAACTATGAGCTAATGCATCATTCTGCCGCATGGTTTCTCAAGCACTTTGTTTCGCCGGAAGCTTGCTATCTCATTGTGAGGCATATTTGCTTGGGTTCTAACATCGTTAATTTCTTAATTGAGAATGGACCTGACCCAACAATTGAATCATCTAAACTTTACCCGCGCACAGTTGATGACTTAGCTGAGAATGCATTTTTAGAACACGATATAATTCTGTATAATTTCGTGCTGGACTATAGCAAAGCTCAGCGGGAAAACCCAATTTGGCTGCAACAAGTGCATCAAAATGGACTAAGTTATGAAAGCATTCAGCCGATTAATTTGAACATTGACCTGACTCGACGAAGCTGGCTGCAAGTATTGGATTTGGAATCGGCGATCGAGCTTTTTAAAGTGTTCTATTCACTTTGCCTAACCAGCGATGAGTTTGAACGGGCAGTGTTGTCATTAGAGTTTGATGAAAACTTTGGCTGCTATATTAGTCAACTCGTAGGCGACTACAACTGGAATCATGTGATTGCGAATCGAAATCCTTTAGCGCCTGATAGTTCTTTTGGTTCAGCACGACGCTTGCTGATGCACGGCATCATTACAGAATATCTACATCACTATTTAGAACTGCGAAAATTAGCACGATCGCAGCCGAGTCATCAGCAAGACAATCTCATCAATGGCGGATCGCACAGTATCGGTTGAAGTGTTGGAATAGTTGGTGAGAATGCTAAAGGCGATCGGCGGATAATTTAGCGGGGTCAGATAGCCTGATAAACTAGTGACTCCAGAAATCGTGCCCGTTTTCGCTTGCAGTCTCCCTTGGGCAGCGGTGCCGCGAAAGCGATTTTTCAATGTGCCGCTCACTCCTGCAACCGGAAGCGAAGCCCGAAATACCTGCGCATTGGGCGACTGCGCCATGCCTTGCAGAGTCTTAGTCAATGTCTCAGCGCTGGCACGGTTATTACTCGCCAATCCCGATCCATCCACCATCGTGTATTGCATGGGCGGCACTCCCACGGCAAACAAGATCGGCTTAATCGCTGTGATGCCGCTAGCTCTCGCATCCAGGTTGTCTGGACTTTGGACTCTGCCTAAGGTTTTTAGCAGCACCTCAGCGTAGATGTTATTGCTTTCCTGATTGGTTTCTTTCAGCAGGTCTGCCAACACGGGCGAGTCTAACGAAACGAGTTCGACTTCTCCAGCAGGGGCAGGGGTCGCTCTAACCAAGGTGGCTTGCATCACCGTAATTTTTGCTTGAGTCAATGCATTGCGAAATTTTTGGATTAAGTAATTTCCTGGATTGGAAATCGATGTGGCGACGGGTTCTGAGGCTGAGCCAGCCCGGAGTTGTCCTTCAATGTTGATGGTGGGTTGGGTGCGATCGCGCGCCACCTCCACGAATTCTCCTTGCCCTGCGGACACCGTGACCGATTGATTATTCAATCGCCAATCGGGAATATCTGTCGGGTCATCCCACTGCACCCGTAACCGTTGCCCCACAGTTTGAGGAAACAGCGTTAGCCCAATCCCGTTTTGATTCAGCATCAAACTATTTATCGGTGCGCCGAAGCCTTGCAGCGTGTCGTCTGCATCCCAATTTGGATTTGTGGCAGCCCCCCGAAAGTAGGTGTCATCGCCCACTAGCAGCGTTACCTGACGAATTCCTCGCTGGCTTAATCGCTGTGACAACAGGTTCAGGTGCGATGTCTTCAAGCTAGGATCGCCCCGACCAATGATTCGTAAAGTTGCTAAAGATGAGTTGGTGCTGGTGCCCGTAACCGAGGTGCGAATCCGGTACGTTGCTCCTAGTTTTTGCAGTGCGGCGGCAGTCGTAAACAATTTATTGTTGGAAGCTGGAGCCAAAAGCGTCGTGGCGTTTCGTGCGTAGAGTGTTCGTCGAGTAGTCGGTGGGCTGAGGGTTTGCACTTGAACGCCCCAGCGCACAGCAGGTAGGCGACTGATGATGCGATTGATATCAATCGGCAACTGAGACGCACAAACGGAGTTAGGAGCGAGGGGCTGGGTCGGAACGATGACGCTTCGTTGGCTCTGTTGTTGGGCAGATTGGGCAATCACCGGAAGCGGCAGTAGGGATAAAGCCCAAATGATAAACAAACCTGTTGATACTGTTTGCTTTGTATCCATGCGATCGCGTCTCCTCACTTCACACTCATCTATCGATAGACCGGCTACCGCTATAGAGCGGGACAAAGACAAGTTGAGAATAGCAAAACCTGCTTCATGGTAAAAAAGCCCTAGCGACGAACACGAGGGCAAGGGTAGTGTTCTAGACATGTTGTTTGGGTCTGTAGAAGTCCCAGTTGGTCAGGTGTCTAGACGCTTCAGCAACATCTTTGAAACACTACCTAAATCTTGAGTTTCCAAACCTTAATTCAAAAAACGCCAGACAATAGCGCCAAAGCCCAAAATACCTGCTAGCACTGCAAATGTTCCCTGCATTCGATTTAGAATCGGCTGAATTTGATAGCTCACTACCAAGCGATCGCGGGCTAAAACTTCTGCGGGCTTGATCCAGGTTTGCCCGTCATACCAGCCCGATTCTTCATAAAACACCTTGGTATCCATCAGGCGAGAAGACACATACGACCAGCCAAGGTAAAGACGGCTTAAAACCAGCAGTACCAGAAAAATTGCTCCGCCGCCGCTGGTGAGCAAAAACTTAGCCGGATATTTTTCAAACGGGAAACTTGCCGCTGCGATGGGAGCCGCGATCGCCCAACTCCACAGCCACACCCAGATTATTTTGCCGATGTAGGGCGATCGCTCGAACGTTGCCCACCGAAAAAACCAAGATTCTTTCAAATCTTCGTATTCATTCAAGGGAAGCTGCTCAGTCGGAACTGGACAAGCCGCGATCGATAAATTTTGGGTCAGGTCATCTGGCAACACGCTGATCTCCCGCAAGTGTAACCATTTGGATAGATAAAATAAATATAACCAAACGTATTTTTCAGTATAAACGACTTACCAAAAGGAGGGATAGGAAGGGAACAAGACGTTGTTAGAGAAAACTGTTAGTAGAAAATAAAAATCCTCTAACCATTCAAGTCTAAGAGGATTTGTATAAGTTGCACCAAGCACTCAACGATTGAATTTTTGTTTGGATGACACTCTCGGTTAAAATGCCTCGTTTTCTAATCGAGCCGTCACCACGGCACAAAAAGCAAATGCGCCGACTAACGGCATAGGGCAAGATGATAGATAGCTGAATAATGCTGACGCGATCGCACTGCTCACTGCCGCCATACACCAAACTTTTTCTTCAAAGCACAACCCCTGTTTGGCTTTAATCGCCCTCATTGCCTTAGATGGAATAGGCATCGGCATGACCCCATGAGGCGGAAAACCCCAGTAAATCGAGCGAGCGATAAACCAATCAGTCCACCCGTTATCTTGGCACCAATCATCAATCCAATGGCTTGCGTAATGATTCATATCTCAGGCAGTAAAAAAAGCGATAAAAGAGGGTCAGGACTTACGCATATGAATTGGAATTCGCCCCCCAACCCCCAATTCTGGGGGAGCAAGAAAATCAAAGTCCCCCAGAATTGGGGGATTTAGGGGGCAAGTGCGTAAGTCCTAAGGGTTTAGATCGTCCAATGAGACTTTCATTATAAAAGAACCTCTCAAGCGTGGTTTTGATGAAATCAAAGTTTACTTATTCAGCAGCGATCGAAAACTTTCGCAATATTTAATCCTTATGAGTGCAAGTTTTTTGGATGCCATCAACCAGGGAAAAAATCGCTGGATTCATTATTTACTAGCTTTTTTATGCATTATTGCAAGCGCTTGGTTTGGAATTTTTGCTTCAATTTTTTTCAGCAGTTTAATAATAAAAACTAGCTTTTTTATAGAAAAAGAAACAACTACTTGCTATTCAACCAACTCCTGGGTTGGCATCTGCTTCTTGCCACAGTTGGCAAATTACATAGTCAACACCATTCCTTTTTTCTTCTTGTTAATGGGTGTGTATGTTGCGACTAAATGGATTCATCAACGTAGTTTTTTGACCCTAATAAATCCAGCAGGTTCTATTCAATGGAGGCGTTTGACATTAGGATTTGGGGTCTGGTTTTTTATATTAAGTATTCAATTATTAGTAGAGCTTTTATGGTTGCCACAACATTTTGAATGGAGCTTTCATCCCTTACAGTGGCTAGCGTTTTTGCCGATCGCGCTTATTTTAACTCCGCTGCAAACCTCTACTGAAGAACTCCTGTTTCGAGGCTATTTTTTGCAAGCCGCAGGGCAACTGATTAAACAGCCTGTAATTTTAGCGATCGCAACTAGCCTGCCGTTTATCACAGCACATTTTAGCAATTCAGAAATGAATCGGGGAGGCTTGTGGACTGGGCTAACCTATGGAATGCTTTCCCTTTTCTTAGCCACGGTGACGCTAAAAGATAATCGGTTAGAACTCGCTATTGGCATTCATGCCGCTAACAATTTGTTCATTTTATTGATAGCCAATTCAGCCGATTCTAGTCTGCGATCGCCTGCTCTTTTAACCCAAATTGCTTTTGCAGATCCTCAAGTTAGTTTTTTGGCAACCTTAATCGGCGCGATCGCGACTTACATCTTTTTATTTAGAAATCACCGCAATGATTGATAACAATGAAAATCAGCGGTCAACATAATTTAGGATTGCATCCATTCCTCCACTGCATCATCCTTCTGATTGGTATTGCGAACAGGAGTTGTTCGATCAAACGTGAGGTGAATTGCGCGAGTTTGCACTCCATCCACAGCAACCGCCAGAATCGGAAAGTCAAGCAACCCATCTTGAAATGACATTTGGAAGCGGAAAGTGCCGTCGGGGTTGAGTTGCACAGGGCGACCTGCGATCGTCAGTGTGGCATCGGGTTCGGTTGCGCCATAGATAATCAACTCTGCATCTGCCACTAGCCAAAACTTGCGAGAACGGATCGGCGGCATGGAAGCAAAAAAACCAATTCCTGACATGCCAATTCCTGACATGCCGACTCCCGATGTAGTCAAACCGCCTATACCAACGCCGGACATGCCGACTCCTGATGTAGTCAAACCGCCTATACCAACGCCGGACATGCCGACTCCCGACATACCGACTCCTGACATACCGACTCCCGACATGCCGACTCCCGACATGCCAACTCCCGACATGCCAATTCCTGATGCAGTCAAAGCACCGATACCAACGCCGGACATGCCAACGCCGGACATGCCGACTCCTGACATGCCGACTCCTGACATGCCGACTCCTGATGCAGTCAAACCGCCTATACCAACGCCGGACATCATGCCGACTCCTGACATGCCGACTCCTGACATGCCAACTCCCGACATGCCAACTCCCGACATGCCAACTCCTGACATGCCGACTCCCGACATGCCGACTCCCGACATGCCAATTCCTGATGCAGTCAAACCGCCTATACCAACGCCGGACATGCCGACTCCTGATGTAGTCAAAGCACCGATGCCGACTCCTGACATACCGACTCCCGACATGCCGACTCCTGATGCAGTCAGACCCATTCCCACGCCAGACATTCCCACACCAGACATTCCCACACCAGACATTCCCACACCAGACATTCCCACACCAGACATTCCCACACCGGACATCATGCCAACACCTGAAGGAAAAACGTCAGAGCGAGCAGCTTGGATTGAGCTATGAAGGGAACTCTCTACGCGATCGCCTGCGGCTGCATGGGCTAACTCATACATCGTTTGGTGAATCGTGCGAGCTTTCTTTTCATAGGTCAGTGGTGTAGCAAAGGTTTTTCCATTCAATTCTTCATCCCAAGCAATGGTAACGTCTTGTTCCTCGATCAAATCTGATGGATAGATAGGCGGAATCCGAATCGGGGCAGACCGTGCCAACATCAACCAGCGACCATCATTTGCCAGATAGCCAATTTCTACGATGTAGTCGCGATCGCTCAAGGGCACTGGAATATACCAATCGGTGGCAATTTCTTCGCAGTCATATTGCTGCAAACTGTGCGGATTTTGTTGACTCAGTTCTGCATCCGTTACGTCATAAAACCGCAGTGCTAATCGTTCGCCGCCTTGATGACGCAGTGCTGCTTTGTGACTCTCGGAAGCATCCCAATAGGCATATGCCCACTGGGGATCGCGGGGCATCAACACAATTCGGCTGTCTCCATAGCCACTGGGCAATTGCGCTAACCCATCATCCACATCTGCGAGTGAGCGACTGTCTAATACTGGAAGCGCTGCGATCGCCGATCCTTGCCCTACGTCGGTATCTTGCGATCGCTTTGCCCAGGCTACTCCTGCACCCGCCGCCAATGCAGCACCCGCTGCTAACCCCAGATTTAAGTCTGGTTGCCCGACCGAGATGGGAAATGCGACTGACGATTCAGGAGAAACAGGAGCCGTCGAACTGACTGCTTCAGGTTTAGGCAGATCGAGCGATGGTTCAATCAAGGTTGACGGTGCAGGTTCCGCTTTGCCATTGCTTGCCAACGCTGCTAATCCTGCACCTCCAGCGATCGCGGCTCCGCCGATGATTGCAGGATTAATTCCTGATAGATCAGTGGCTCCCTGGGTAACAGGTTCGCTGAGCGACACATCTACAATGGGTGTAACGGGGGCAACAGAATCCGGAGGTGGAGCAATGGGTGGAACGGAGGCAACAGAAGCCAGAGGCGTTTCAACTACAGAGGATTGAGGCGATCGCTCAATGTCGGCAGAAGGGAGAGGTGCAGCAGGCGATCTTCGTCCTCTACCCGACCACCAGATCCATCCCAAAATTGCAGCAGGCACCAGTAATAGCCAAGGGATCAATCCGGCTAAACCTCGATTGGTGGCATTGGGCACAGGGGCGATCGCTGCCGGTTCAGGGCTAGGTGATGTGACTGCACTCAATGAGGTGACAACCTCTGGCAAAACGGCGGCGCTGGGAGAAGCGGTTGGAGTAGATTCTAAATCTTCGCCTGAGGTGATTGCAGCGGTTTGAGCTTGATTGGCAGCGGCGATTGTGGCTAAACCAGATGCCCCAGTTGTATAAGTCAAAAAATCTTTGCTGGCAGCAGATGGAGCGCCTTTTGTAACAAAATAACGAGGTTGGGAAAACGGATAAGCAGGATTATCTGGCAAGGTTTTGTGCATGGAGATAATCTTGACTCCATCTATACCTTTGACTTGGCTGTAGACCGCGTAACCTATGCCATCTTTACCCAATTTTTGGATGACCTCAGCCGTGTCGTCTTGACTCGCAGCCTGGGCGGTTGCCCCGGTTTGAAATGGAGCCGCTTTAAACACGGGATAGCTTTTAAATGCCCGCCGAGTATCGCTCGTTTCTGGGCGATCGACGAACCGGATCTTCCCTGGAGTGCCGCCGAGTTGTGACCAGTTGGCAATTTCGCCGCGAAAGATTTTAGCAAACTGCTCAAAAGTAACGTCACCGCTATAAGGATTTTTAGAACTGGTAATAATTGCAATCTTTTCACGCCCAATCGAAACGGGAACCAACCCCTTCTGCTTTTCTGCCGCAGTCAAAGGTCGCCCGATCGCCGCTATATCAACCTTTCCATCTAACAATGCTTGCAAAGCTGCCTCTGACCCATTGTTTCCTACATCGACTTGGGTTCCTGGAGATTCCTTTTCATAGCGCTGCTTCAACGATTGATTGACCACTAACAGGCTGTTGGAGCCATCAATTCGCACGATAGAACCTGCAGGAACGGCTGTGGGTGGTGAAATTGGAGACGCGCTAGGAGACTGAGCAACCACAGATTCTAGTGACCAATACAGCACTGCTATGGGGCTTGTAGCCAAAGCAATGAGTAAAGGCAGGTTCAGTATGAAAGGGAACTTCTTGTGCGACATAAGAATAAAAATGACCTAAAAATTTGTGTTGACCTTATTTTTTCTTAACAAGTTACGCTCAAAATATCTCAGCAATTTCCCTCATAGTCAATGGCGATCGCAAAGCTCTTGGTATAACTCGTGCGATTTTCCGCTCAGCAGTCACCATGTTCTGTTGAATATTCGACATATCCCACTGCCTGATATAGTCGCACTGATATAGTCGCAATAGGTTCTTGTTTAAACCATAAAAATTATCTGTGCTGTAGATAAGGCATCTTTTTCATGAACCCATTGCCCCATTCCACCCACTCAAGCGCGGTAGCGAAAGCGCTGACTTGTCAGTTCGCTCCTAGCTCTAATTCTTCTTTTCAAATCATTCCGGTCACAACCGCTGACGAGCAAGCCCTATTTTTGGATGTGCCTGAGATCGTCTATGCCAATGATCCCCAATGGGTGCCTCCAATCCGCAGCAGCATTGCCAACCAGCTAGCTGAGACTAATCCCTTTTTTCAATACGGCAGATTGCAGGCATTCATTGCCGTAGAAACGCAATCAACCGCATCGCCACCAAAACCTGTGGGACGCATCGTTGCTGCGGTGAACCAGCGCCTCATCGATCGCGAAGGGGAAAACATTGGTCTATTTGGCTACTTTGAGTGCATTCAAAATGACGCGATCGCGCAATCCTTATTAGAAACTGCGAGTCAGTGGTTGCGATCGCAAAACATGGTCAAAATTCGCGGACCCATTGACCTGTCTACCCATAACAACTGTCTTTTTTTAGTAGATGGGTTCGACTCGCCGCCCATGATCATGATGCCCTACAATCCGCCCTACTATCCCCAGTTCATGGAGCAAAACGGCTGGCAAAAAGCGAAAGATGCCTACGCCTATGATTTTCCGCTGGATGAGCCATTGCCCAAAGAATTTGAAAAAGCTTTTCAGTTTGCCTGCAAAGCAGGAGTGACTTTTCGCCCGATTCATACTAAGGGCAAAGATTTTGAGGCAGATGCGATCAGCCTATATCACCTATTTAACAAAGCCTTTTCCGCTAACTGGAGTTCTACGCCGCGCACTCAGGAAGAATTTTTGGAAGAAGCCAAGTCGTTACAGGATTTAGTCGATCCCGATGTGTTCCCGGTTGCTGAATACAACGGCGAGATGATTGGCTTTTGGATGGCGCTGCCGGATTACAACATTGCCCTGAAGCATGTGAACGGTAAGCTGAACTGGCTCGGTATTCTCAAATTCCTGTGGTATCGCCGTCAAATCAACCAAGGACGGGTGATTGCGATTTGTGCGTTGCCAGAGTATCGCCGTAAGCGAGTGGCTTTAGCCCTGATCTACTTGGGCATGATGGGCGGCATCAAAAAAGGCAAGCCTTACCAACGCGCTGAACTGTCTTGGGTTTATGAGGACAATTTCCCTTCCCGTAAACTGATCGAAACGTCTGGCGGTACGATCTACAAAACCTATCGAATTTATGAAAAAGCGCTGTAGGCGAGTTTTTTAATTGCTTGAAGCGCTGACTTGGCAGTTGGCATGAACCCAGAACGCCAAAGCCTGATATAAGTAGAGACGAATATACCTGTAATTCAGGTTGTTTTAATGCCCACCTGATTCGTTAAATAAGCATGGTCGCGATCGCAATTTTAGCCGCCGGACGGGGAACCCGCATGAAGTCTGACCTGCCGAAGGTCTTACATCGCATGGGAGGGCGATCGCTCGTGGAATGGGTACTCAATAGCGTCGAAGAGATTCAACCTGTCCGCAGGTTGATCATTGTCGGCTATCGCCATGAGTTGGTCATGGCAGAGCTTTCAGCATCGCAAAGTGAGAAAGCAAACTTACCCGCTCTAGAATTTGTTGAGCAACGACAGCAACTCGGCACCGGGCACGCGGTTCAACAATTGCTTCCTCAGATGGTAGGGTTTGAAGGTGATTTGCTGATTCTCAATGGCGACGTTCCCTTACTACGCCCTCAAACTTTAAAGTTATTGCTGCAAACCCATCAAGAGAAGCATAACGCCGCGACGATTTTGACGGCTCAATTGCCCGATTCCAAGGGATATGGACGGGTGTTCTGTACGGATCAAAACTTGTTGCAGCAAATTGTAGAAGATCGCGACTGCACTCCGATCCAACGGGAAAATCATCGAATTAACGCTGGCGTGTATTGCTTCCGCTGGGATGATTTGGCGAGAGTATTGCCCCAGCTAAACACAAATAATGATCAAAAAGAATATTACTTGACGGATGCGGTGAACTACATGGAACCCGTGATGGCGGTCGATGTAGAAGACCATCAGGAAATTTTAGGCGTTAACGATCGCAAACAGCTTGCCGATGCTTACACCATTTTACAAAATCGCATCAAAGACAACTGGATGAAGCAAGGCATTACGCTGATTGATCCCAGCAGCATCACGATTGATGACACGGTTGAGTTGGAACCCGATGTGGTGATTGAACCCCAAACTCACCTGCGCGGCAAAACGGCGATCGGCGCGGGTAGCCGGATTGGTCCAGGGAGCCTAATTGAAAATAGCCAGGTTGGCAAAAATGTGACGGTGCTGTATTCCGTCGTTACTGATAGTTTAGTTGCAGAAGCGACTCGGATTGGTCCCTATGCTCATTTGCGCGGTCATGTGGAAACGGGATCGCACTGCCGCATCGGAAACTTTGTGGAACTCAAAAATACAAAATTGGGCGATCGCACCAACGTCGCGCATTTATCTTATCTGGGTGACACTACCGCTGGCAATCAAGTCAACATCGGTGCAGGCACGATTACCGCAAACTATGACGGCGTGAAAAAACATCCGACTCACATTGGAGATCGCAGCAAAACAGGTTCCAACAGCGTGTTGGTTGCTCCTGTGACCATCGGCGAAGACGTAAACATTGCGGCAGGTTCAACTATTACCGACGATGTGCCCAACGATTGCTTGGCGATCGCCCGCGCTCGGCAAGTGATCAAACCCGGTTGGCGGTTGAAGTCAAAATCTGATCAGAAAAATACTGGTGATTGAGTAGCCGAATGTGAAATCTGGTTTCCCTGGAAGCAGGGGAGATTCGGCAGCAATGGGTGAAGTCTGATTTGGTGAACTGCATTGTGGTGATGCCGACGCAATTGTTTTACAACATAGGAATTCCGGCGTGTCTGTGTTTTTTGAGTCGCTATAAGAATGGCAACAAAAACCGCGATCGCAAGGGCGAAGTGTTGTTTATTGATGCGCCGGAGTTGGGCGATAGGGTCAATCGGCGCAATCGCTCGTTTGATGATGACGATATCCAAGCGATCGCGGGCACCTATCACGAATGGAAGCGAGACGGCGGCAACTATCAGGACATCAAAGGATTTTGCAAGTCGGCAACGCTGGCGGAGATTGAGAAGCACAATTTTGTGTTAACGCCGGGGCGCTACGTGGGGATTCCAGATGAGGCGGCATCTGAGATTTCTTTTGAGTCAACAATGGGAGCATTGACAGCAGAATTGGCGGCGCAGATGAAAGAAGCGGCTGCGAGTATTGGTTACCGCAATGAGTTGGTCTTGGTGACAAATAATGGGGCAGATTTTCAGGATTTTGAGGGTTTGCAGGCAGAGAATTGGTTGACTGCGGTTGGCGATCGCAAAGTTTAAGCCATGAGTCGCAGAAAACAGAACTCGGTCTGAACGCATTTTCCACGCTGGTTTCGCACTCTCCCGCAGCAGAGCTATCCGAGCGAACAACTTGTCCACATTGCAATAGTCAAAATTGACTAAAAAAACCTAAAATCACCCAATACAAAGAGGGCTAAAAAAATAGTGGCTAGGCAAAACTGTTCCTAAACCCTCTGCCTAGTGGTCTGTCAAACGCGAATTTATGGGTTTGAGGGAAAACGGAGAGGTGATCCACTGTAGACCTCTCCAAATATTCTAGGAACCGACTATGCCTAAACGTTATATCGTGCGGTTGAGTCCAGAAGAACGGCAGGAACTCCAAAGCTTGGTATCGATCGGTAAAGCCGCCGCCTACAAAATCAAACACGCCAACCTTCTGTTGAACATTGATGTGAATGGACAAGGATGGACAGACGAAGAAGCCTCAAGTGCCATCGCAACACCGTTGCCAACCTGCGGCAGAGATTGGTTGAACAGGGAGTGGAGGCTGCTTTGGAACGCAAGCCCCGCAAAACACACCCCCGCCCCCGAATCTGTGATGGAGAGGCAGAAGCAAAACTGATTGCCCTCCGGTGTGGCAAACCGTCTGAGGGTCAGGCTCGATGGACATTGCGGTTGCTCGCTGAGCGAGCAGTCGAGTTAGAGATTGTGCCAGCAATTTCTCATGAAACCGTGCGGCAAACGCTGAAAAAAACGAACTAAAACCGCATTTGCGGCAGATGTATGTGATTCCGCCTGAACAGAGTGCCGAATTTGTGGCTCACAGGTCAGACGTGCTAGAGCTATATCACTGTCCTTACAACCCCAAGCGTCCAGTGATTTGTATGGATGAGCAACCCGTGCAGTTGGTCAAAGAAACCCGGTTGCCATTGCCAGCCAAACCTGGACAGCCAGAATCGGTGGATTACGAATACGAACGCAATGGAACCGCTAACATCTTCATGTTCACAGAACCTTTGAGTGGATGGCGCAAAGCCATCGTGAGTGAGCGCAGGAGAGCAGTTGACTGGGCAACAGAAATCAGGCGATTACTCGATGAAGAGTACCCGGATAGCGAAACGGTGATTCTGGTGTGTGACCAGTTGAACACTCACAAACTTGCCTCACTCTATCAAGCCTTTCCGGCGACTGTTGCCCGCCGTCTAGTAGAACGATTGGAAATTCACCACACTCCCAAACATGGCAGTTGGCTCAATATCGCTGAGAACGAACCGTCCGCTCTGACTCGACAATGCCTAGACCATCGCATTTCAGATCGTGAAATATTGGAACGAGAAACAACCGCTTGGTACACTCAGCGCAATCAAGCGCAAAAATCGGTAGATTGGCAATTTACAACCGCTGATGCCCGCATTCGTCTCAAACGCCTTTACCCACAAATAGAAAACTGACAGACCATTAGGAAATAAGATGAAGCACTTGCCACCGCTGCAAACTTTAAGAATTTTCGGCGCGAGGATTGAGAGTGGTCAGACATGGTTACGACCCTCGGAGGTAAGAGATAGGGGAAGGGGAAAGGCTAGGGTTTGGGGTATAGCCAGCGCTTGAATAGCTGGGTCGGTCGCGGCATGATCAAGTAGGTGAGGAGAGCGACCACCAGCCCTGTGGTAACCAGTTGGTTGAGCAGCACAGGTAATCCAGATAGGAGCGGCGCTAACAGACGACTAACGATCGCCAGGGTGACAAACACACCCAGCCAGGTGACCAGGATCATTTTGTAACGAGAAGGTGGAGATTTGAGCGGTTGATGGGGCAGGCTAAACCAGGTTTCCAAGCCAGTGAGCGTTTGAATGGTTTCCGGTTTTTCAATCAAGGGTTGCAATCGCTCAATCCACTCTCGGCGAACGTCTGACTCTAGCCAGGTTCTGAGGTTGTTGTAGCGATCGAACTTGAGAATCACCACATATTCAGGATGAATGTGATCCTGTGGTCGAATGGTGCTCACCCCCAAATTTCCTTTGAATGTTCGGGCATCGGCGGCGATGCCACGAAACCACTCTTCATAGCCTTGTTCACACCCCGATCGCACCACATGAGAGATGATCGCAGTGACTTGAGAACCTTCGTCTGTACCGAGGGTGAGCGAATCTTCCAGCATCGAATTTGTATCTCCATGATTTGCTGATTGAGCAACACGAAGTTACCCTTGGGCAACCGCAGTTTTTAGAGCGAGTTGAGCATTAGCGATCGCCAGATTTCGAGCGTCATCTCCCAAAGCAAGACTATCGGCGTGAACGAAGTCAATATCTGTAATCCCAATAAAGCCAAAGATGAGTTTCAAATAGGGCGTTTGTAGATCGTAGGCGTAAGTGGGACTACCCTCTGGATAGGCTCCGCCCTGAGCCATAATGATGGTCATTTTCTTGTTATGAACCAGTCCCTTGTAGCCAGTTTCATCCACCGAGAACGTGCGACCTGTCCGCACAATTTGATCGAGGTAGGCTTTGAAATTGGCAGGAATACTGAAGTTATACATGGGAACGGCAAACACATAGCGATCGGCTGCCAAAAACTCATCCACAAGTTCGTTTGAGGGACGAATGGCGGCAGCTTGCTCAGGTGTGTGTTGGTCAGGCGCAGAGTAAGCGGCAGCAATCCAGGGTTCATCGATTAAGGGAACAGGATGATGTCCTAAATCACGGTAAGTTACCGTGTCATTAGGATGTGCCGTTTTCCAATGGGTAATGAATTCTTTCGAGAGGGTACGTGAAACCGAGCGATCGCCACGCGGACTAGCATCAAGATGAAGAATATGAGTCATTTAACTAGTGCAGACTGGCGGAAGAAACGAATCAGTTAATCGGAGGGCATGAAGGATAAGCTGAAGCCGTAAGGTTATAGTCTTTTCCCTGGATAACTGTGATGCCAACACCCCATGCCCAACCCATTTCTGTGTCGATACGACAAACAGCGATTTTGGAACAGATTGTCCGCCAAACGACAAATCCGTATCGCTTAGTGCGACGGGTACAGTTAGTCTTGGGGGCAGCCAAGGGGGAAAGCAGACGATGGTCTCTTTAAGTTTTCTGGCTGCTCCCAGGATCGTGGAAACTGTTGCACCACAGCCGCAAACTTGACAATGCCATAATCCTGTTGCAGTCCCACCAGAATGGCTTCAATGCAAGCATAAATCTGTTTAGACAATAGCCCTGCACAGTAAACGGGCTGCACCACTGCCAGTTTGGTTTTTCCCTGCCGCACGATCGCCGCAATCCCATCAATTGGGGCATTGTAGCGAGGCTCTCGATAAACAATCAACTGGGCAGTGGCTTGAGTTTCAACAGGATTAGCGTCAAAACCCGCTTTTGTCTCATGCCACTTTTGTTTGCGGGTTTGATTGCGCTGATGGTGGTGACGTGCATGAGACCGACGACTGCGGCACACCTCGCTCACATAGCAGTTGTCGCCCATTGCCCCATGCAGCGATCGCACCTCTGACATAGAGAGCATTGCACAGCGGACGCACTTATCTGGAATTTTCTTGGGCGATCGCCCGTCTCGTGTCGTTGATTGCTTCTCAAAGGAAATAGGTAATTTCGTAGTTAAATCTGATGCAGTCTGTGAATTGCTTCTGCTGAGATCATGCGGTTGTGTCATCAGGTCAAATGAGTTCGGGTAAGCATTCTCCTAAGTCACTCTTTAAACAGGTGACGGATTCCAATCAATCCAGAGGACGGAGTGTTTCAACTTGTGCCGCTGACAAATTCAACATCTGAGTCACCTGCTCTAGTTCCATCCCAGTTGCCAGCAAATTTTGAGCGGCTTGCAGCAGTTGAGCTTGAGCTTGGTCAAGTTTCTGTTGGGTTTGTTGTCGGATCAGCCGTTCTTGCTCAGTATCCGTCAGCAACCAATTTCCCTCCGGATCACACCAGCGCAACCAAGCAGCGGTCACCCCCTCAAATTCACCCTGCCAGATGCCCAAGCCAATCTCTAAATCTGTCAGCCACACCAGCGGCGCTTCTGAGTTGAGCGGTTGCTCCTGATACTGTCTACCCTCCAGCTTGAAATAGCGTAAGCGTTGGGTGAAGCGGCTGTAGACAAAATAATATGGAACCCGCAATCGCGTTTCATACACCTCGAACTTTCCGGGTGGTTTTGCCTTCGTTGCCTGATTGTCCCCATTTGAAACGACAGTATTAGCCGCAGGGGGGAGGACTTCATCCTCAGATCCCTCAGCCGTTCCATCGTAGAAACGCCCTAAATCTTCCGCTTCCGTGCCCGGTGACAAAAACTCAACGACCACAGTAGGCGGATTGCCTTCCTGCCAAAGCACATAGCTGCGGCGCAAATCTCGCTGCTCGTACAAGCGAGGCACATCCACCACCAAAAACCAATCTGGGCGCTTGTGCCACAGGGGATGCCGCACGGTGTAGTAAAGGTTAAGGTCAGAAGCCGTAAAGCAATTCTCCCGACTGTAGCCTTTCAAACTGAGCGTCCGACTGAGCAATTGAGGTTGGAGATCATGAAATTCGTCAGGCAAACCAGGTTCCTCCGGGTCTTCACTGGGCAAATCATACATGGTCGGTAAGATATCTTTGGGCGATCGCGGCGGATCATCTGCTCAATATGAATTGCCGTGTCAGTCGCCAGCAGCTTGTGCGTCATCGGAACCATAGCCACCTCGGTGAAGTGAGTTCTCAGCACCAATTCTACCGCCCTTTCAAAGTTTACGGTCATTCACTCTGCTGATTTCGTCTTACAGTCCTATATTCCAGATAATGATGATTATCCGGAATATAATGAAGCAGAGATTTTGAGCTGCTGCCCCTGAACACCTGTTGAATCGGCGATCGCTCAAATTCACCGGACGCTCGATCGTAGTACTATCTCTGGTCACTTTAGCTAATGAAGCGCCGTCAATCCATTCCTAATCCGATCATCGTTCCTCTCCAACCAGTTCCTGGACTGTCTGAAGTGGTTCATGCTATTCCGTCCAGTGAACCCGTCCAATTAAGAAGCTTGCGGGTGGAGGAGTTTTTGCAGGCGCGATCGCTGGCTCCCAAAAGCCAGAAGGCGTATCGACAGGATTTGCGGTGCTTTCTAAATTGGACGGACAAGGGATGGGCGGAGGTAACACCCCGTCAGATTGCTCAGTTTAAAGCCCATCTGATGCGGCGAGATGTTGAGACAACTCAGCGAGAGTTGTCGGATGCTACGGTACGTCGGGTTTTGGGGACACTGAAGAATTTCTATGGCTGGATGGTACGATCTCGCTACGTCAGCATTGATCCGACGACAGAGGTAGATCTGCCGAAGTTATCGGAACCGGAGGCACAGAATTTGCATGATGGGGAGGTGGAGCAAATTATACAAGCAGCGTCGGCGAATTCATTGCCGGAACGGAATATTGCCTTGATTTTAGTGCTGCTGCATGGGCTACGGGCGGAAGAGGTATCGGCGTTAAATCTAGACGATTATGATGGTAGGCGGTTACGCATTCGGCAGGCGAAGGCGGATAGTAAGGGGTTTGTGCCGTTGACTGCTTCAGGAAAGGAATCGCTGGAACGATATCTCCGGTGGCGAGAACTGATGGGGGAGGTGTTATCGCTGGAGCACCCATTGTTTGTTTCTCATTCCCGGCGGAATATCTGGCAGCGGTTGGGCTATGACGGGATTCGTAAGGTGATGGATAGACTTTCAAAGCAAACTGGGATTGATTTTCATGCCCATCAGTTTCGGCATACCTTTGCCACGAATTTGGTGTTGAAGGGGATGAATCCTTACCATGTAATGACTTTAACCCGGCACAAGTCGGTGCAGAATTTTCGACGCTATACAAAAGCGGCGGATCAGCAAGCGGCAGAACAAGCATTTGATGAAGTGATGGGGAGTTCACGGGTGAACGCATCTGAAGCCGTTGCGACCGATGCCTCGAATATTGAGGATGGAGATTAGGAAGATAAGGATTTGTGCTGAACTGAAATGGGCTAAAACTAGCTATTCTCGTTCGACTTGATTCGCGCTTCAATCGAGATGAGGACTCATCCAACGACTTCATCGCGCTTGCACTATCGCACCTTATTTTTATCTGTCACTTACTAAACCTGCTTTGAAATGTCACATACTTCCAGAGCCAATAATTGTGCCTCTAAATCAGTGGGCAGGATGTACCAAAGATGATTGCGGCTTAATCCTTGTCACCGACCTGCAGCAGTTGCAGGAGTGACGGCTGGCTTCCCATTCTGCGAATTGCATTTTGCGGAGACTCAAAACCTTTTACAAGGGGATGCGGTCATCGGAGTCACGATTGGTTTCGGTACTTCTGCATGGACTGTGGGCAGAGGAAGCAATCAACGTGAATGTTGAAGACTAGGATGGGCAGCAAGTAACCAGTTGAGAGGCAAAGCATGACAGCATCGGGGAGGTGCCTTTAACTCGACCAGCAAAGGCTGACCTGGATGCTTAATTGGTGATGGAGCTATCGCGGTACCGAGATATTCGTAGTTTCAAACGCTGTACTAATCGAGAAAATAAACTGGCGGCAAAACGAGCGTTTCTCAAAACGACCGACTAACTAGAGCAAGGGCTATGAACTCTACCCTTTTTAAGGCATCAATTTAGAGGCGTGTAGGAACGCCCATGATGCCAAAGGTGGCAGCAAGCTACATTTTCAAGTCTTCTCTTTTATCTAGCTTCCGCTATCACACCCTGAGTGATGCGTTGCCACATTGGTAGTTGAGCGTCGCCGCCCCCCTCAATCCGCTCCAGCGCTGTCATCATCTCAATACGCACATCAAATTCTACTTCGCGTTCAATTGCTTGATGCAAAGCATCGACAGCAGTACGATCTCCTAGTTCGTTCAAGAATCGAGCGGCTCTCCAGCGCACCAGCTTTGACGGATCTGCTAATGCCTGAGCCATTGTCGCCATGGCGCAGATATCCCCTAAATCGCTTAAGGCATCTCCCGCTGTCCGACGCACGATGGCGGATGAGTCTTTAAGGACAACTTGAGACAGCGGTTGGACGGCTACCGCCATGCCATTGGCACCGAGGAGGGCTGCCGCCCAGCGACGAATTGTACTCTGCTCGTCATGCAATAAAGCTACGAGCAGAGGCAATATTTCAGGGGTTACTTCAATTTGTTGCAGAGCTTTGAGTCGATATTTCCAGTTTAAATGGCGTAGGTCTGCTAAAAGGCGCTGCTGTAGGTCGGCATTATTAATGGGTGCAGTTTTGCGGTCAGAGATTGCAGTGGCTTCAATCCGAGCTAGTTCATCTTCATCGATCAGACTGACAATCTCGTCCGCAACCAGTTGGGCGACCTCGTCGGCGGAGCCAGATAGAGCCTGATAGGGTTCCCAGCGTCGCTCCGCCACATAATTTGCTCCAGTGGCACTAACCACCTTTTGAGTTGTCTGGTTAAATCGCTCTGGTAACGCGACCCGTGCTTGTTGACCCTCAGCAGTAGTTGCCCGCACTTGTACCGGAATCCCGCGAAACATCTGAACGGCAACCTCAACGTGACCCAAGTTTAAGATGGGCGGTGGGTTACTTAGACTAGTGATTGCGGTGGGCAACTGAGCGGGTGAAACCTGAGCGAGCAGCTTTGCGTCTGCGTCTTGGACGACTCCAATAATAGAAGCCGCTTGAGCCAAGATGATCTGCCAGTCAGCATTTCCCTTACGGGTGAGGGTAATAAAATCATTGACGAGGAAGACCGATTGAACAGACTCGATGGCAAGTAACTGTTGAGCAAACGCGGGGGCATCTAGCTGGACTACTCCACTTTGTAGCGTCAGAGCTTTGGCGCTAATTACCTTATTCAAGTTGAGCTTGATGCAATTCGGACTGGGAGTGGTTTCAATCGATCGCAGTTGCATCGCCTATCCTTCTTAACTAGTTCACATCAAATAACCACAAGATGACGAATTTGGATTTCAGCAGGTGTGGCACTCAACCTGATCCTAGCCTGATATATGTGAACAAGAATTTATTGATTTTCATGCCATTAGATTCAGCAAACGAAGTAGTGGAGTTTGTGCCGGAGATCGTCTGCCAGCAAGACATTGTTCTGCCTTCTACTTATTCCCCATCCGCATCCCTTCCCTTGTTGCCGTAAAGATACTCAGAGGAATGGTAAACCAGAAAGCATCAGGGAAAAGTCTAACTACTTTGGTAATTGCTCAACTCAGAGGGAATAAGGATTCCAGGGGGTTTAAGGCAGCCAGGATAGACTCAAAAGCAGAGAAACCTTGTCGTCTTCCAGTATTGACAATAGAACGCACCGGCGCAAACAGATCTCTGCCCCACTCAGAGCGGAACCCATTGGTGACCTTGCGAAAGATCACACTCCAGCGAAGTGCCTGTTCGCTGGCATTGTTTGTGGGCGGGATAGTAGTGTCATCTAAGAACAGAAATAAGTTTCCCTGTAACTCTCGATAACGATTTTGGAGGCGAATCCCATCGGCTTGGGTGGGCGACAGAGCCAGCACTGCTTTGAGGTCTCGATACAACCGACATCGATATTGATACCGGGTAGATTGCGCCAAGTCTAACCACCGTCTTTGC
>ENA-ORBV01001414-ORBV01001414.1-microbial-mat-metagenome-genome-assembly--contig:-NODE-1414-length-53487-cov-5.164819_pt1 | contig 53487 bp, 50 predicted proteins | sample MGYA00237777_ERZ505514 | MGnify/ENA primary metagenome ERZ505514 (study PRJEB26160, sample SAMN06269048) | microbial mat metagenome | isolation source: Oligotrophic lake microbial mat | place... | reverse complement strand
TAATGATACGGCGACCACCGAGATCTACACCTCTCTATTCGTCGGCAGCGTCAGATGTGTATAAGAGACAGGGGCCAAGTAGTGGCCTTCGACCTCGAAAACCCGATCCCTTGCGGTAGCCTGCGCAAGGCGGTGAATCGGTGGTTGCCCCGTGACATCAGGGTGCTGGAATTCCGCGAGGCGGTGGTCGAAACCTTTCATCCGCGTTACGATGCGATTGCCAAAACGTACGAATACCGCATCTATCGGGGTGAGGTTTGTCCTCCGATTCTGCATCGATACGTCTACCATCATCCGTTTCCTTTGAATGAAGAACTCATGAACGCGGCCGCGCCGCTGCTGGTTGGCGAACACGATTTTCGTGCCTATGCGGCAACCAATCCGCAGGCAAGTGACAACAAGGTGCGTGAAATTTTTTCTTCCGCCGGTGAGTCGCGCCGCGATCGGGACGAGTGGGTGTATCGGGTTCGGGGCAGCGGATTCCTAAAGCACATGGTGCGCAATATCATTGGGGTTCTGCTGCAAGTGGGCCAAGGTAACGTGACCAACGAGGGTGTTGTGGCGAGGTTGCGGCCGGGCTGCGGGATCCCCGCGGGACCGAGAGCCGCGCCGCAAGGCCTGTCTCTGGTTTCGGTGGAGTATCCCAAGGAATTAGAATGAACCTTGTATGACCAGACTTTCCCTTGCCGTGACCTTGTCCGTCACCACACTGTTCGTCAATACAGTGCTTGGCCAATCCAAGCTCAGGCCGGTCGACAAATTTCGGCAACTGGAAGAGATTCTGCCGACGCCAAACGAATACCGCACCGCTTCGGGAGCGCCCGGACACAAGTATTGGCAGCAAAAGATCGACTACAAGATCAAGGTTGAAATCGACGACGTCAACCAGAAGCTCAGCGGTTCCGAAAACATCGCCTATCAAAACAACTCGCCGGATACGCTCGTGTATCTGTGGCTGCAGTTGGATCAGAACATCTGGGAACCGGGCTCGGATGCGATGACCACGCGCACTGCTCCTGACTTCAAGCAGTTTCCCTACCGCACCGCCGGAGCGATGCTGCGAGATCCGTTTCCGGGCGGCTACAAGATCGCTTCCGTCACCGACGCGACCGGAGGCAAGCTACCGCACACGGTGGTGAAAACGATGATGCGCGTCGATCTGAAAGAGCCGCTGCTGCCGGGCGCGAAGTTTGTGTTCAACGTTTCGTGGGACTACAACATTACGAACTCGAAGTGGCTGCCGGGACGCACGGGCTACGAGGACTTTCCCAAAGACGGCAACAAACTCTATGCGCTCGCACAGTGGTTTCCGCGCCTCGCCGCCTACTACGACGTCTACGGCTGGCAGCACAAACAGTTTCTGGGACAAGGCGAGTTCACGCTCGAATTCGGCGACTATCAGGTGGACATCACGGTGCCTGACGATCACATCGTTGCCTCCACCGGCGTGTTGCAGAACCCTCGTCAGGTTCTGACTCCAACGCAAATGCAGCGGCTCGAAACGGCCAAGAAAGCGATTCGTCCGGTGATGATCGTCACCGAGGCGGAAGCGATCGCGAACGAGAAGCATAAGCCCACCGGCAAGAAGACTTGGACCTTCCACGCACTGAACGTCCGCGATTTCGCGTTTGCCAGTTCGCGCAAGTTCATTTGGGATGCGCAGTTACACACCGCCGATGGACACAACACCTGGGCAATGTCCTATTACCCGAAAGAAGGCAATCCGCTGTGGGAACGCTATTCGACGCAGGCTGTGGTGCACACGCTCAACACCTACTCGCGCTACTCGTTCCTGTATCCCTACCCGATCGCGATCTCAGTAAACGGCGTCGTCAACGGCGGTATGGAATACCCGATGATCTGCTTCAACGGTCCGCGGCCGCTTGAAGACAAGACATACTCGTCGCGCACCAAATACGGACTCATCTCCGTGGTCATCCACGAAGTCGGACACAACTACTTTCCAATGGTCGTCAACTCAGACGAGCGCCAATGGACCTGGCTCGATGAGGGCATCAACTCATTCCTCCAGTATCTAAGCGAGCAGGAGTGGCAGAGCGATTATCCATCGCGCCGTGGCGAGCCACGCGGCATCACGGAATACATGACGAGCAACATTCAAGAGCCGATCATGACGAATTCCGAAACCATCATCAACCTTGGATCGAACGCCTATCACAAGACCGAAGTGGGCTTGAACATTCTGCGCGAAACCATTCTAGGACGCGAGCTCTTCGACTATGCCTTCAAAGAGTATTCACGCCGTTGGAAGTTCAAGCGGCCCACGCCTTCTGATTTCTTCCGCACGATGGAAGATGCTACAGGCGTCGATCTCGACTGGTTCTGGCGCGGCTGGTTCTACACGACCGAGCACACCGACATCGCATTGGAAGGCGTCAAGCTTTATTCGCTCGACACCAGGAATCCGGACTTAGAGAAGTCGATCAAAAAGAAGTTGAAGGACGAAGAGCCGGTGAGTATTTCCGAACAGCGCAACAAGAACCTGAAGCTGCGCATCAGCGAGTATCCGGAACTCGCCGATTTCTACAACAAGTTCGACGAATTCGCGGTGACCGAACGCGATCGCGCCGACTACAAAAAATTTCTCGATGGGCTGGAGGCGGATGAGAAGTCAGCGCTCGCCCAGGGTTTCAACTTCTATGTGATGGACTTCAAAAACCTCGGCGGCTTGGTGATGCCGCTGATTCTGCAGATCGAGTACGTCGATGGCACGAGCGAATTGCAGCGCATTCCTGCGGAAATCTGGCGCAAGAACAACGTCCAGATCTCGAAGCTGCATGTGACGCGCAAGGAGATCAAGCAGATCACCGTCGATCCGTTCCTGGAAACGGCGGATACCGATCTTTCGAACAACCACTTTCCACGCAAGCCGGTGAAGAGTCCATTCCAGTTGTTCAAAGAGAAGATCGACAAGAATCCAATGCAGTTGGAAAAGGATCCGAAGGCGGAATCTCCAGGAACGAGTCCCGCTGGGCAACAATGAAATGGCTGCTGTTTTTTGTGTCGATGGCGGCGTGGGCGCATGGCGTCCACGCGAGTCTCGGCACAGCGCAGTATTCGGGCAAGAGTCTTGAAATCACGCTGGTCTTTTCAGCGGACGATCTTGAGGCTTTGTTGCGAAAGCAGGCAGGCCACCAGATTGAAGTGGATCGCGGCGCGGAAAAGCTGGTGTTTGCTTATCTTGAACGCTGCCTGGAGTTGAAGTCTGCCCGTGGTGCGGTGTTCAAGCTGAGTTGGATCGGGCTTGAGACTTCGGCGCAGAAGGTGACCGCTTATCTTGAGGTCAAGGTTGCGCCCGAGGAGTTACACGGCATGCGGATCCGCAACGATTTGTTGTTGGATCTGCTTCCCGATCAGATCAACATGATGAGCGTCCGCCGCGACAAGATTGGCTCATCGGACCATCTGTTCCGCACTCGCGGCGAGTGGCAGACAGTCAAACTACCTTAGAAAGCGCTGGTCTTGGTCGCGATTTCAGCGAGGATATCCGGGATCTCGAAGATCGCGCGGTTCTGAATCGCCGTCGCATTGGTTCGATACTTTTCGAGAATCCCAGGGCCAAGCAACTGGCCAACAGCCGCATCGATTTTGTTGAAGTTCTTCAACACGACGCCCACCTGTTTCTCGATCACCCAATCGGCATTGAATCGCTCTTGCGGCAGCGTCCAGGCGTTGCGTTCGATGATCACGGGTAACTTCATATGTAGCGCCTCACTGATAGAACCAGGGCCGGGCTTGCCGATCAGAAAATCCGAAAGATGCATGAAAGTCGGCACCTCACCGGTGAATCCCACGACATGAAACGGGATGTCGAGCTTCAGCGCACGAAGCTTCGCGGCCAGCGATTGATTGCGTCCGCAGATAAAAATGAGTTGCACCCTAAGGCCGCTCGCACCCACTTTGCGCGCGATGTCGAGCATCGCATTGGAGCCTTGTCCACCAAAGAGCACGATGCCGGTTGGCAACGAAGGATCGAGGCCGAGGTTCGTGCGCTCCGCAGCGCGATCAACCTGAATTGGATCGTAGAACTTCGGCCGCAAGATCATGCCCGACGTCGCGAAGATGCGATTCTTCGGATGCCCAAGCTCGATGGCCTGCTTCACGGCGCGATCGGTTCCGCATACCAACCATTGATCCTGATCGCGTTCGATCCAGAAGTGGGGCGGATAGTCCGCCATATCCGTGAGGATCGTGACGTAGGGAATTTTGGGATTGACTGCCCGCAGGGCTTCGTACATCACGCGGTTGAAGTTGGGCACGACGGAGACCACCATCGACGGTTTCGTCTCTTGCCAATGGCGGGTCATGAACTTCACTTGTGATCCATGAATGACCCAACTGACCGCGTGGATGAACTTGAGGCCCTGCGCGGACCCGAGCGTCCAGCCCTTGGCAAGCATCAGATTGTAGATGTCTTCCAGCCGGATACCGGTGACTTTCTTGAAGACATCGAGCGGTTCCATCACTTCTTGAAAGTTGACGAGCCGAACCTGCCAGGGGCGCTGCTGCTGCTTGATCATGGCTTCCAGCGCAGTGGCGGCGCTTCGATGTCCGCCTCCGGCATCGAAGAACATAAAATCCACGACAGGTTGCTGTGAAGCGGCGGGAGGCATCCGTCTCTCACCTTAACAGACTCTTACGGCAACTCGATTAAAAGCGTGCGATAGGGCTTGGATCCCAGGTTGATGAGCAGGGGAGCATCCTCGCCTTTGTCGTGCCAGATGGTTTCGCCGGACTTACGTTCGCGCACCGTCTTCTCGCCGGTCTTCGAATCGATGCGCTGATATTTGCAATCGTCCAGGAAAACGATGACCTGATCGGTCGGGCGAATGTGCCGTTCGCGTGGAACACCCGGCCTGTATACGACTTCGCTCACACGCACTCTCTTGTTTTCGAGCTTCATGCTCTTATTATTCTTCGAAGAGGATGCTGGCGTTTGGGCAACCATCACCATGTAAGTCAGGGCCGAGCATGCAATTGCGGTCAGGAGTAGGCGTCGCATAGGTAGATTTTACATAGGTTTGCAGACTGTTTCAGAAACCCAGCGTGATAGCCTAGTAGAAGAAGGGGTATGAAGTCCGAATTTTTTCGCGCAGTTCGCGAAGGGGTAAGGAGCACACCAATCATTATGTCCAAACGGTTAGTACTAGTTCTCGGTGCACTGCTGTGCGCCGCAAACCTGGCTTCCGCACAAACCATCACCGCCGCCATCACTGGCACGGTGAACGATCCGTCGGGATCGGTTGTGCCGAACGCCAAAGTCATCGCAACCAATACCGGAACCAACGTCTCGTTCGAGACGAGCACCAATGAATCCGGTCTCTATACGTTCCCATTCGTCCCAACTGGCAACTACAACGTCGCGGTTTCGAACGCCGGCTTTAAGAAGTCGGTTGTCGGTCCGTTCAAACTCGAAGTCAATCAGACCGCCCGCGTCGACATCAAGCTCGAAATCGGTGAAACCACACAAACGCTCGAAATCACCGATGTCGCCCCCATTCTGCAAACTGAATCCACGCAGACCGGCAGCACGCTGAGTTCCGCAAAGCTCACCAACATTCCTCTCAACGGACGCAACTTTGTCTCGTTGACGCTGCTCGTTCCAGGCGCGGTTAGCCCGAATCCGAGCGGTATGAATGGACGCCTAGGCGCGCGCCCCTACGTCAATGGCAATCGTGAACAGACCAACAACTTCCTGTTGGATGGCGTGGACGTCAACGATTCGATCGACAATCGCGTCGGCTATGCGCCAAGCGTAGACGCCCTCGAAGAAGTGAAGGTTCTCACGGGTAACGCCGCAGCCGAATTCGGCAGCGCCGGCGGGGCCACCGTCATGCTGCAGATGAAGAGCGGCACCAACCAGTACCGCGGCAATCTGTTTGAGTTCATCCGCAACAGTGAACTCGATGCCAACGGATACTTCCGCAATCGTACAGTCGCCTCGGCCAAGCGTCTCGGTTTCAGACAGAACATCTACGGTGGCACCTTCGGCGGACCCATCAAGCGCGACAAGCTGTTCTTTTTCATCAACTATGAAGGCACGACGCGCCGCAACGATGGTCCCGCGACTGCCACCGTGGCTCCGGCCAATTGGCGACAGGGCGATCTGAGCAGCTTCGTTCCGGTGATCAACGATCCGACGACGGGCTTGCCATTTGCGAACAAGCAGATTCCTGTGGCCCGTTTCAGCCCCATCGCCCGCAACCTGTTCTCGAGTGCGGCTTTGTACCCGCTGCCGAATCAGGCTGGAAACATAGGTATTCAGAACGTTGGCGGCAACTACGCCGGCGGATCGGCGGGCAAGCTCGACAACCACCAGGGCGACGTCAAGATCGACTACCGCCTGTCTGACAAAGACAACATCATGGGCCGTTGGTCGCGCGCCGCGCTGGAATCTTCCACCAGCCAGGCCGCGTTGCCGGTGTTCATGACCGGCGGTCAGGAAAATCCCTCGCAGTCGGCGATGATCAACTGGAACCGTACATTCTCGACCTCAATCGTGAATGAAGCCCGCATCGCTTTTTCCCGCATCGTCATCAACGACAGAGTGCTGGATTGGAGCGGATTGCTCGGCACAGACGGAAATTCGAAGCTCGGTATCCCCGGCGGCCAGCCGATCGCGGGACTAAGCGCCATCAACCTGGGTGGCGGTTTGAGCGGCGTCGGATCGGGAGCTTCAATCTCCAACACCGGCGACAACAAGTACGTCCTCTATGACAACTTGACTTGGTCGAAGGGTAAGCACCTGATCAAGATGGGTGGCCAGTTGATGCGTTATCAGCAGAATCGCTATTACGCCGGCAACAATGGAGCTTTGGGCATTTTCCGCTACACCGCCACCTACACCGGTGTCGACTTCGCTGACTTCCTGCTCGATCAGCTTTCGGGCAAGGGCCGCGGCTCGGCCACCGGCACCTGGGGACATCGCTTCTGGCGTCCTTCGTTGTTCGTTCAGGATGACTTCAAAGTCACCCAGAACTTCACCCTCAACTTGGGCCTGCGTTGGGAGTACATGCAGCCCATCTCCGAAGTTGCCGACCGTCAGATCAACATCAACACCTTCACCGGTGCGTTGATCCGGCCCGGTTCCGGCGAGTTCGGCCGCGCGCTGTATAAGGGCTACAACAAGCAGTTCATGCCCCGCGTTGGTTTCGCCTGGACTCCGGATGGCTTCAACCGCAAGCTTGTCATCCGCGCCGGTGCCGCCTACCAGAGTTTCATGGAAGGCACCGGGGCAAACCTGCGTCTGCCGTTGAATCCGCCGTTCTTCATCGAAACGGACTTCAGCTACGATGCACGCACTCCCGGTTCGATCACCCGCGGCTTCTCGGACGTTGTCACGGCGAACATCGCGCTCGACATGCCGCGTCCCGCCGCTGCCGGCGTCGTTCCTCAGTTGCAAGGCCGTGCTTGGGATCTCGACCTGCGTCCACAGCAAACTTCGCAGTTGAACTTCACCCTCGAATATCAGCTCGATAACAACACCTCGGTGTCGGCCGGTTACGTGGGCCAGAAGGGAACGCACCTTGTCGCCCCGGTGGAAGCCAACCAGCCCCTGCCCGGGACGGGAGCTTTCTCGACCTGGACGAATCTCAACCTCCGCCGTCCGCTCATCAACATCCTGCCGAACTTGGGCAACGTGGCCCGCACCGAGTCTTCCGCCACCATGGATTATCATTCGTTGCAGACCACGATGCGCCGCCGCCTCAAGGGTGGCCTGGATTTCATCGCCGCCTACACTTTTGGCAAGACCCTCACCGACAACCTCGGCTACTATGGCTCGGGCTTTACCTCCGGTGAAGGCGCTTACTGGCAGAATGCGTACGACCGCAAATCGAACCGCGGCCGTTCGTTCTTCGATATCCGCCAGAACTTCACCATCGGTGGCAACTACGACATGCCGTTCGGCAAGGGACAGAAGTTCGGTTCCAGCATGCCGAAGGCCATGGACCTCGTCGCCGGCGGTTGGAGCATCAACTACATGATGGCGGCTCGCACCGGGCTCCCGATGACCGTCCGCGCAGTCGACCGCACCGGTCAGGCTGTTCGCGGAAACGTTCGCGCCAATGCGTTCAAGAACCTCACCATTGACAAGTCAGCGCAAACGATTGACAACTACTTCGGTATTGCCAATCGCGACGCCAACCTGTTCTGCGGTGCGGGCATCAACAACGGCACTTGCGCTTACGGCCAGCCGGCTGACGGTTCGTTCGGAACCGCCGGCATCGGCACCGAGAATGGACCGAGCTTCTTCAACCTGGACTTCTCGGTTGGCAAGCGCTTCGCTGTGACCGAGAGACAATACCTAGACTTCCGTGTCGAGTTCTTCAACGGACTCAACCACGCGAGTTGGGCACCCCCGGGACTCAACATTGCCACGCCGCAGACCTTCGGTCTGGTGGGTGGCATTGTGCAGAATCCCCGCAACATCCAGTTTGGCCTGAAGTACCACTTCTAGACTGACCTCCACCAAGGGAAACGAAAGCCCCGGATTCGCCTGCAACGGCGGATCCGGGGCTTCGTTGTTTCGGCTTGGCTTGGTTAGTTAAGGGATCAACGCAACCGCAGCCTTCGTGAATGCCTCAACATAGGCAGCACCATTGGTCCGGCGATTCTCAAGCGTCCGGTATTCCACCTCGATCTCCGGATGCACGCCTGCGTTCTCCACATACGGACCTTCCGGGTACCCAGGATTCTTGACAGACTTCGAGCGCACCATCACCGCATCTTTCACACTCAAAAACATTTCGCTAAAGGCGGGTCCCCGAACGCCAAAGCTCTGTCCCTGGTATCCACGGGTACGTGAACCGAAGACTTTCGCCCGGCCTTCGTCCTGCAAGATCGCGGGGACAAGATCGGTGGAGAGTTCGTCGGTCAACAAGAGAATCGGCCTGGTGTATGCAACGACATTCCCCGCTCGATCGCGCACTGGCAAGCGATTCTCCAGGTCGACGCCACAGAACGGAACCGCACCTGTCATGCCGCGATTCTGCGCGTAGGCGGCGCGCAGAGCACGCACGATATCCTCAAAGCCGCCGAGCAGATCCGCAGGAGCGCCAAGATCCTTCAGCAGTTCGAGCGTATCCTCGTAGGCGAGTAAATTAGTCCACGTCGCGCGGATTGCAAAGCCTGGCTGCGTGAAATTGCGGCCAATGAATCGCGCGGCCACACGTTCCCCGGCGCAGACGTCGGTGAGGCGGTCGCGCATCTGATCGAGCACCAGCACATCGGTGTTCGCAGAGAGCCAGACAATCTCGGCATCCAACTGCGTCAGGAAGGCCGCGCCAGTCGTGGCCGCGGGAATTCGCAGATAGCCGATGCGTTTGCCTTCCGCCTGATAGGAACCGGAAAAGATCTGATCGGTGCGTCCGCGACCTAGGCGTGTCACGAAATTCGAGGGTAGGTTGAACACCGGCGCCACAGTGGAGGCATTGAGTTCGGCTGGTACCGGATCGCCTGCCGCAGCCCGTTGTTGCCGACCTGCAGTGAGGCGAAAACGGCGGCTCAGAACATCCTCGTAGGATGCCGCCGCCAAGGCAAGCTTCTCGCCAAACTCCGGCACAGGACCCACCTTCATCGGCGTCCCAATCTTCAACCAGGGCAGATCGAGCGTGACCATCTCGCCATGGGCCTTGCGCAGCACCACCTTCGACGTCGCGCCGAGTTCACCCGCGCGTGGAACGAAAGCTTGCGGACGGTAGGTAGCAAAATCCACAGCAAATCGGTCAGTTGCACGCTGGTTGCCTTCGATCACATACTTGCCGTAATCCGCGACGATGCGATTGATCGCGACGCCGTCGATCGAAATCAGCTCATCGCCCGTTACAATCGCAAACCGCGCGACAGGAAGCTGCGTCCGATCGATGAAGTCGACGATCGCCTTGCCGTCGTAGAGATCCGCCGTGAAACCAAGATAGGCCTCAAAATCCGAAGGAAGCTGCAGATAGGTGTTTGCATCCCGCAAGCTGCCGACATATTCCATGCAGATGTCATAAAACTCGAAATCGTCCTTTGCACCGCGAACACGTTCGAGCCAAGGCTTGGTATCGAGCATGTCGAAGCCGAAGACGCGCTGCTTCCATTCATAGGCGGCGTGGTTGCGATTCAACAGCCCCGCAAGGTAATTGAAGTCGTCAACGCGTTGCTGCATCGACACCTGAGCCCAAGCCGCACAGCATGTGGCCAAAACCGCTAAGAACAGCTTTCTCATTTTTCGGCTCCAGACGTCTTTAGGATGCGGATATAGTTGACAACGGCCTTCGAAAACGAATCGACAAACACCCGTCCTCGATTGCGCAGATTGTCTTCCGTCATGTAGTCATCGTCTATATCCGGATGCACGCCGACATTCTCGACGTAGCTTGTCACCGGATACAAACCTCCCGTAAACACGGGATTCTTGCGAACCATGAGGCTCGTTGTGATGCGAGTATCCACTTCGGCGTAGCCATCCAAAGACCAGTCGATGACGTTGCCCCCCAAGCCCATGGTTCGGACGCCGTAAATCAAACCTCGCCCGTTGTCCTGCACCATCGCCGCAAAGGCGTCACCGCCGGATGCGGTCATTTCGTCGACAAGCACAAGTATCGGTTTGGTGTACGCCGCATTCGCACCGCGAATCTGCAAGCCCGGACGGTCGAGCGAGGCTTCGAAATCGGGACCGCTATCCAAAGGCAACGCTCCGGTTCTACCGCGGTTCTGCGAATTGGCGGCCTTCACCGCGTTCAAGGCATCGCGCCACGTCTGCACAACCCACGGCGGATCCCCGGAGTCGTCCGACTCGGTGAGCAGTTGCGAGAACACCGTCACCCAGAAGGAATTGGCGCGCAACTCGAAGCCAGTTACGCGATGCGTGGATGGCATAATCGCGCTCACTAGAAAATTCGCGTAACTCACGCTGCCCCCCGGATTGCGCATGATATCGATCACCAACGCATCGGTATTCGCTTCGAAAAAGGTCATCTCGGCAAGGAACTGCTGCGCAGCAAAAGCCTGGGAATCCGGCACAAAATCAGGGATTCTGATGTACCCAATCCGTTGGCCGTCGAAGGTGTACGATCCCGAATAGAAGTTGTCGATCGACGAACGGCCCAGCCGCTGCGTGAATCCCGTCGGCGGCGCAAACAAGGGTGCTACAGCGCCAACGCCCTGCACAGCTTGCGCGGCCTTCTGATACGGGGCTCGCGGCGAAACATTCATCAACAGACGGTTCCAGGCCCGACGTGCGGGAGACTCCGTTCGCACACCGGCGGCCAGTGCTTGCGAAGTGACCGGAGGCAGAGTTCCCAAGCTCGTCATTGGGATTCCGAACTTGTCCCACTTGACGGTGTAGGTATCGGTAGTGCCCGTGGCGGCTCGCTTGATTACCACGGTCGCATCGGCACCAACTTGATGCGCCCGCGGAATCACGGACTGCGGGCGCAGCGTATACCAGAGCGCCGTAGACCGTTTGGTCGCGCTGTCGTTGGCCGCAATCGAGTAATTCCAATAGCGACGCGTCATCTCTTCTGTGGATACGCCGTCGATCGAGATCAACTCATCGCCGACTTCGAACGGATAAGCCGCGCGCGGCAGCAGAGTGCGGCTTATGCCGTCGATGAGCGGTTTCTTATCGTAGAAATCGACAACGAAACCAAGAAATCCCCGCCATGTAGAACGCAGCGTGAGGATGTCGTGCCCGTCGTTCAACGCGGCGACGTAGTCGATCATGACGTCGGCAAAGTCGAGATCATTCTTGGTTGCTCTGACGCGATCGAGCCAGGGGTTGAGGTTGAGCAGATCGAAGTTCTGGGTGTCCCGCTTCCACTCATAGGGACCGTAGTTCTTCGCATAGAGCCCGGCAAGCTGCCGGAACTCCGTGATCTTCTGTTCCGGAGTCAGTTCCGCAAGCAGAACCGCTGGAAGCAGAGCAAACAGCAGAAAGAGCTTAGTCAAGAAGGCGGTCCTCGTAATAGATCAAGTCTGTATAGGGGGGCACATGGCCCAACTGGCGGAGCATCGCGGCGATCTGACCGCGATGATATGTTCCGTGATTCACGACATGCAGCACGATCCGATAGACCGGCCTAGCGAACGGCTCGCCTTTCAGATTCTTGTACTCAATCACCCGACTGGTATCTTGCGTTGCCGCCCACTGCTGGAATCGCTCAAGAATGGCAAACCAGCGATCGCTGAGTTCCGCGAGCGTTGGGCCAGGTTCCGCATCCGCGAACGCGGTCGGCGCAGCTTCCATTCTCGACAGCCAAACACGATCGGCGTAATAGATGTGTTGAAAGGTCTTGAGAATACCGCCGTGAGAGTTCGCGATTTCACGGATCAGGTGTTCTGCGGGAATTCCGGCGGCGAAGTCAATAAGCTGTTTCGTGGCCCAAGATGAATATCGCAGGTGAGCGGCCAGTGCCGCGGCGTCAATCATGTGCCCGAATGGTATCAAATGTCCTGGCTCTTAAAGGTTCAGCACCACACGCACGTGGTACCCTGAATCGACCTCTAGGTTTATGCGTTCCTTCCAATACACGACCCCGCACGGAATTGCCGTGACGAGCTCGGTGTCGAAGGTTTCCTATCAACGGGGACTAAGCGGAATCCTCCGCAAACTCGATCGCCAGCGCGGCATTTATCTCTCATCCGGTTACGAGTATCCTGGGCGTTATTCCCGATGGGACGTTGCAGCGATCGCTCCGCCGATTGAGATGATTTCCACCGGGCGGAATCTCGAAATCCGGGCGCTGAACAAACGCGGCGAGATGATCAACCGCATGTTGCTGCCGGTGTTGGAAAAGCATCCGGATTGGGAAGCCTTTGCGTTCATCGGCGGCAATTTCAAGGGACTTTTGAAGCCGCTGCCAAAGTTCTTTCCCGAAGAAGAGCGCAGCAAACAGCCTTCGGCCTTCACGATCCTGCGGACGCTCATGCATGAGCTTCGCTGCAACGAGCAGGACACCAAACTGGCCTTTGTCGGTGCTTTCGGATACGACTTGCTGTTTCAGTTCGACCCGATCGAGTTGATTCTTCCGCGCGAAGGCGTGAAGGACATGCATCTGTTTCTCTGCGACGAGATCTATTTCATGGATCGCAAAAAGGAAGAGATAGATCGCTATCAGTTCGAATTCTCCCTCGGCGATTTGTCGACGGTTGGCTTGCCCCGTAGCGCCGAGCAAGTGAAAAGGCCCGCAGGCAAGGCCACGGGCGAGATTATATCCGACCACACGCCGCAAGAGTATATGGCCGGTGTTGAGAAGGTCCGCGAGGGGATGAAGCGCGGCGACTACTATGAAGTTGTGTTGCGGCAGACCTTTTCGGCACCCTTCACCGAGAGTCCGTCGCGGCTTTTTGAACGGATTCAAACGGCGAGTCCGAGTCCGTACGAGTTCATGCTGCAGTTGGGTGAACAGCAGCTCATTGGCGCATCGCCGGAAATGTTTGTGCGGGTGGAAGGGCGACGCGTCGAGACCTGCCCTATCGCTGGAACCGCTCGCCGCACCGGAGATCCTCTGCGCGACGCCGACAACATCCGCGAGTTGCTGTCGTCGGCCAAGGAAGAGTCGGAACTGACCATGTGCACGGATGTGGACCGCAACGACAAATCGCGCGTCTGCATTCCGGGTTCTGTGAAAGTCGTCGGTCGGCGTCTCATCGAATCCTATGCGGGGGTCTTTCACACCGTGGATCACGTTGAAGGAACGCTAGCCGAAGGCTTCGACTCGCTCGATGCTTTCCTCACGCATATGTGGGCAGTCACGATCATCGGCGCTCCCAAGAAGTGGGCCGCGCAGGCGATCGAACAGTATGAAAAAACCGCGCGGGGCTGGTATGGCGGCGCGGTCGGCATGATTTCGGTGAACGGCGACATCAACACCGGCATCCTGATCCGCACGGTGCATCTGAGTAACGGCGTCGCAAAGTATCCCGTAGGCGCTACGCTGCTCTACGATTCGATTCCTGAGAACGAAGAGCTGGAAACCCGCATGAAAGCGACGGGATTCTTCCGCGCACTGAGTTCCACGCCCGCGGCTGCGGCGACTGCGATCGAAGCTCGCACAAAGGTCGGCGAAGGCATCAGGCTACTGCTGGTCGACAACGAAGACTGCTTTATCCACACTCTCGCGAACTACGCGCGCCAAACCGGCGCAGATGTCGTGACCTATCGTTCCGGATCTTTCGCGCTCGACGTGCTGAAAGAGATGAACCCCGATCTCATCCTGGTTTCCCCCGGTCCGGGAAGACCAGTCGACTTCGGTGTTCCCGATCTCGTCCGTGCGGTCGCGCGCCTCGGCATCCCGACGTTTGGCGTCTGCCTCGGGCTGCAAGGCATGGTGGAAGCCTTCGGCGGCGAACTGGGCATCCTCGACTATCCAATGCATGGCAAGCCGTCTCTCGTGAAACACCGCAACGTTGGCGTCTTTGAAGGCCTGCCCAAGGAATTCAAGATCGGGCGCTATCACTCTCTCTACGCGATCCCGTCGAAACTGCCATCGGTCTTGGAAGTCACTGCGGAATCCGACGATGGCGTGATTATGGGTGTGCGTCATCGCGAACTTCCGATGGAAGCGGTGCAGTTTCACCCCGAGTCGATCTTGAGCCTCGAAGACAACTGCGGACTTCGCCTCATCGAGAATATGATCCGCATCCACGGACGCAGTCGCGTGTTGGCCGTCTAAAATGCCGCCCCGGCGAACGCTACTCATCTGCCTTGCGGCGTTTGTCGTCACATCGGTTTTGTTCATAAACTTCTGCGACCTCGTCTACGGCTGCGGATGCCAATCGCTCTGGAACGGCGCGGATGCACATTGCAACATCCACGCGCACCACGGAAAACATTGCCCGTGGTGCAGCCATGGCATGGTGGGCTACGCAATGATCTTCGCCTGCATTCAGATTCCTGAATTCGCAGTGGCGTGGGCAGTGCGCCACAGATCCTGGATGATCGGTCTCACGGCAACGCTGCTCAGTTTTCCTGTATTCGGAGGCATCATGGCGCTGATCGTCGGGCTCTTCGACGGCTACTGGAAGTAAACTATAGGTAGGACGGTCGTAGAACTGGTACTGGTAGTCCCGGCCATTGTGATCCACCCGCTCAAAGCTTTACCCTAAGAGAACCAAATGGAAGCCCAAGACATCGTATTTTTCGCACTGGTTCTTTATATCGCCTGGGAATTACTCAGTGACGGTTCGGGTGGCGGCAAGCGTGGCCGTTTCCCGAACCTCGCATGGCAACTATCCTTATAATCGGCGGCGGACTCGCCGGCTTGGCCACGGCAGCAGCCCTCGGCTCTGCTGGTCACCAAGTGAAAGTGCTGGAGGCGCGCGGCTTTCTCGGAGGCCGCGCAACTTCCTATCCGGTTCCCGGAACAACTGAAGACCCAATCGACAACTGCCAGCACATCCTGCTGCGCTGCTGCGTGAACCTCATCGATTTCTATCGACGCCTTGGCGTCGAACACAAGATCGAGTTCCACCGCGAATTCTACTTTATGGAACCCGGTGGACGCACATCGATCCTGAAAGGCGGCATCTTTCCGTATCCACTGCATTTCACCGAATCGTTTCTTTCGATGAAGTGTCTCAGCCTCGGCGACAAGCTTGGCATCGGACGAGCGCTGATCGCGGTGCTGCTCGAGTACGGCAAACGCTCAGATCTCGACGGCATCACGATGCTGCAGTGGCTGCAAGAGAAGCGGCAGAGTGTGAACTCCATCGAGCGCTTTTGGCGGCAAGTGCTAGTGAGCGCGATCAATGAAGAGCTCGATCAGATGGCGGCCTCCCATGGTCTGCAGGTGTTTCGCGTGGCTTTCCTTGGCTCTGGCGATTCGTATGAGATGGGGATCCCACGCGTCCCGCTGGCGGAACTTTACGGCGAGAATGCTTGGAAGCAGTTGCCTTCAGTGGAGATCCTGACGCGTCGCACCGTGGACACGATCGAGGTCTCCGAAGGCCGCGTCACTGCCGTGATGTCCGCAGGCGAGCGTCTCACAGCCGATGTCTACGTGAGCGCTTTGCCCTTCGAGCGGCTGCAACCGCTGATGCCTGCGCTGCCTATCGATTGGAGCGTCTTCACACACTCTCCGATCACGGGGATCCATCTTTGGTTCGACCGGCCGATCACTTCCCTGCCCCATGCGACGTTATTGGATCGTACGATTCAGTGGATGTACAACAAGTCCGATGGCCGCCACGTGCAGCTTGTAGTGAGCGCATCGCGATCGCTGACCACGATGCCGCGTCAGGATGTCATCGATCTCGCCTTGCGAGAGCTTGCCGAATTCTTCCCTCTTGTTCGCGAAGCCCGGCTAGAGAAGGCACATGTGGTGAAGGAAGTTCGCGCGACCTTCTCGGCGGTGCCAGGGTTGGAATCGAAGCGTCCGTTGCCCGCGACATGGATGGCGAACTTTTTCCTGGCAGGTGATTGGACAAGATCCGGCTGGCCCGCGACGATGGAAGGATCTGTGCGGAGCGGCTATCAGGCCGCAGATGCGGTGGAGCGTTCGTTGGGTCGCGGGAGTGAGTTCCTGCTACCGGATATCGCATGACAGCAGCGAATGACGATGCTTGAGATTCTGTTCGCAACGATGCTGATGCAACATTGCGCCGGGGGAACGAATGATTCGATTTTTCGCTCACACGAAATGAAGCGACGTGCAACCCAGAGAGTCGAATTGAATGTCGCAATCCGAATGGAGAAGCCCATATCATTAGCGACCCTGAGATCATGAACGGAATGCCCTGTTTCCGAGGAACTCGAGTTCCTTTCAAGAACCTCATCGACTATCTTGAGGGTGACTACTCGATCGCCGAATTTCTAGAGCAGTTCCCGTCGATCTCAAGGGAAATGGCAATCCAAGCGTTGGAGGAAGCCAAATGATCGATGAAGATCCTTATAGACGAGTGTCTGCCGAATCAATTCCGCCACGAACTACCGGAACACGAAGTCCACAGCGTGCAGTGGGCGGGATTCAGTGGCAAGAAGAATGGCGAACTCCTCAGGGCTGCCAGCGAAGCATCCTACGACCTGTTCCTGACCATCGATCAAGGGGTTCCATATCAAGATAAACTTTCAAACTTTGGAATCTCATTGGACTTGGAACCGCTTGCAGGTGCGATCAGAAAAGCTCTCGCTCAAGTCACACCGGGGCGAGTGATCTTCGTTCCGGCAGACTGAGTCTATTCCCCAGCCTTCCGCACCAACTCCAGGGCCTTCTCGATCAGAATCTCACCCGTCATCTCACCCAGCGAAGTCCGTGAAATGTACTTGTACGCCGGAAAGCTCTCGAAATCCACCTTGGTCAGAATGTATCCAAACGCGTCGTTCGTAAGCCCAAAAAGCAGATTGTGCTCGCCCCGCATCTTGCGCTTCAGATAGAACCCAATGTTCGGCAGGGCCTCCCCCGGAATCGTCAGGATCTGGGCATTCCCCAACGTCAACAGATTCACCCTCGTCGCAACGCTCCGATCCGAAGCCCGTCTCGGATAGTTCAACGGCGAGCCTTCCACCACCTGCCACATCTCCGCGGACTCCACAGGAAACCGCACCTCCACCGACTGATTCCGCACTACCGGACCCTTCTGCCACACAGCAGTACCCACAATCCGCAGCGCTTCATTCGCCAACAATCCGCCGATGCGCTCGCACTCTTCCCACGTCCGGCTATCGCGCCAATAAGCACGCGCACTATCGCGCGGAGCCTCATTCAAATTGCGGTTGTCCGCCGTGATCATCCCACCCTGCGCACCGTTCATGAAGATGCCGATTCCACCTTCTTTCTCAAGCCGATCATTCAGCGGACCCACAAGATCCGGACTCAGAATGCCCACGCCATTCCCCAGCACTTCCGGATGAATCGCGTAGTTCACCAGCGTGGAAATGATCCCGCTCTCTGCGCGCACCTGGATCACACTCGCCCGCCGATCGTAGAGATCCGGAGCATAGTAGTTGTACGCGATCTTGCCCTTCACCTCGCCTGTAGCGACCCGTAATTCCGCGGGTTTCATTGCATCTAAGGCATCGTTCACCGCGCCAGCCGCCTGCTCGGTCACGAACTTCAAGTAGTCGAGCGACGCCGTATGGCCGCCCTTCCCATCCGGAAACGCATACGCATCGGGAGCACTGTGCGTATGCGTCGCCCCGATAAGGATCCTTTCGGGGGCCAACCGCGGAACCAAGGCTCGCACTCGATCTCCTAACACTGAAGGAAAGCCGATCAGGTCTACGCTGACAATGGCAACAGTCTCAGCGGCGTTGCGCAGCACCAACGCGCGAGCCGTCAGATCGCCGCGCTTCGACGTCACCGCACGAGGCATCCCCATGCCGCCGCTCACCGGCAGCAGCGGATCCGGCGTGATGATCCGCTTCGCGGCGCCCGCCTCGAAGCCCGCTTGCCCTCTCAACTGCGAGATCCCAACCACCACAAAGCAACACAGCGCGATGTTTCTCATAAACGCCTAGTCTACTCCAGTTGGGATAACCTAAAGCCATGGAACGAGCAATTGTGTCCGACCCTGAATTGATGAATGGCATCCCATGTTTTCGCGGTACGAGAGTGCCTTTCACTCACCTCATGGATTATCTCGAAGCTGGAGATCCGTTGTCCGAATTCCTCCGCCAGTTCCCGACGGTATCGAAAGAACTGGCAGTTCAAGCGCTCGAAGAAGCCAAAGAGTCACTGCTCGTTATCGTCGCATGAAGATCCTGCTGGACGAGTGTCTACCGACTGAGTTCCGGCACTTTTTTCAATCCGACGAAGTCCACTCGGCCGAGTGGGCGGGCTGAAGGGCAAGAAGAACGGTGAACTTATCCGAGGAACTGAGGCAAGAGGCTACGCGGTCATTCTCACAATCGATCAAGGCATTCCGTTTCAACAACAGATTGAAGGAGACGGCACTTCAGACAATTACGCCCGGTCAATTCCTCATGATCGGACCGCAGAAGGCTTAGATTAGTAAAATGCGCATCGATCTCACCGGCAAAATCGCGGTCGTCACAGGAGGCTCCCAAGGCATCGGAGCCGCCATCGTTTCTTCACTCCAATCCTGTGGAGCCACGGTCCACATTTTCGACCTCAAAACAGATCCCTCCGTCGATGTTTCAAAGCGTGAAGACCTCGATCGCGCCTTCGCAACGCTCGACCGTTGCGACATTGTCGTCGCCAACGCCGGCATCGGCAGCACGGCCGACCTCTGCGAAACTCCGCAGCAACTCTGGGATCGCACCATCGCCATCAATCTCACTGGCGTCTACAACACCGTCCAGATCGCAGCCCGCATGATGAAGGCCCAACGCAGCGGCGGAAGCATCGTGCTCATAGCCTCCACCAACTCCTACGACGGCGAACCCATGCTCAGCGCCTACAATGCCTCAAAGGCCGGCGTACTGGGCATCCTTCATACCGCAGCCTGCGAACTTGGACCCCACCGGATCCGCGTCAACGCCGTCTGTCCGGGACTCATCCGCACGCCTCTCACCAAAGGCTCCTTCGACAATCCCGGCATCCTCAAAGACTACTTCCGCCACATGCCGCTCGGTCGAGGAGGAGAACCCCAGGAGGTCGCCAACACCGTCGCCTTTCTCGCCTCAGACCTCGCCAGCTACGTCACCGGCGCTGCTCTACTCGTCGACGGTGGACAGCTCAGTTCCAAGTTCGGAACCTGGAATGAAGAGACCGCCGAATTCAAGACAGATCACTGGGAATTAAAGTAAGGGTGTTACGCTGAAAGATCACCCCGTTTCATGTTGACCGTAAACCCACCCAAGCGCTTCCTGTTTGGTCCAGGACCGACCCAGGTAGCCGACCGCGTCTATGACGCCATGCACCAGCCCATCGTCGGGCACCTCGATCCGTATTTCTTCGAGGTTGTGCAAGACATTCAAAAGGGTCTGCGCACTGCTTATGGCACTGCAAATGACTTCACCATGGCCATCTCAGGCACTGGTAGTGCAGGCATGGAAGCAGCAGTTTCCAACTTCCTCGAGCCCGGCCACAAGATGCTCGTCTTCAACGCAGGTTACTTCGCAGATCGCCTCTGCGATATGGGTCAACGCCATCGCGCAAATGTCGTCAGATGCGACAAGCCGTGGGGCCAATGGTTCAGCGACGAAGAAGTCCGCGAAGCGATTTTGCGCGAACAGCCGCACGTCGTCGGATTCGTGCACGCCGAAACTTCGACCGGTGTCCTGCAAGACGGCCGCGCCATCTGCAAAGCCGCTCATGAAATCGGCGCGCTCGTCATCGCCGACTGCGTCACCTCGCTTGGCGCCGTCGCGATCCATGCCGACGAATTGGGCATCGATATCGCTTATAGCTGCACCCAGAAAGGCTTGTCCTGCCCCCCCGGACTCTCGCCTCTCACCGTTTCTGCAATGGCCATGGATCGCCTGCGAGCACGAGAGGGCAACCCGGACATCTGGTACCTCGACCTCAAACTTCTCGATACCTACTATGGCGGGGCAGGCCGTTATCATCACACTGCGCCGATTACCACTTTCTATGCGTTAAAAGAAGGTTTGGCTCTGGTTGCAGAAGAAGGACTCGACAACCGCATCGCGCGCCACAAAGCGGCACATGAGTTGTTCGTGAAGGAGATCGAAGCCCTGGGCTTGAAGATGCACGTTCCCGCAGGCCATCGCATTCCCAATCTAAATACTGTGGTCGTGCCCGAAGGCTGCGATGAACTGGCACTGCGCAAGCGGTTGCTCAATGAATACGGCATCGAAATTTCCGGTGGCTTCGGACCTCTCGCAGGTAAGATCTTCCGCGTCGGCATCATGGGTCCTCTGGCCACCGATGCTGGTGTGGCGATGTTCCTGAACGCATTCAAAACCGTTCTTGGTAAATAAATGTCGGAGTTGGCAAGAATCGGCGTTGCAATCGAGTCCGACTTGCTGGCGGAGTTCGATCACCTGATAGAGTCCCGTGGCTATGCAAGCCGTTCGGAGGCGTTTCGCGATCTCATCCGCGCGGAACTGAACGCCGAGCAGACGCAGCAGCATCAACCCGATGCCCGCGTCATCGGGACTCTCACTCTTCTCTACGATCATCATGTGCGCATGTTGAGCGAGAAACTGACGGAGATGCAGCACGAGCATCACGACTCCATCGTTTCCACGCTGCATGTCCATCTCGATCATCACATCTGTTTGGAAGTAATCATCCTCAAGGGCAAGAATGCCGAAGTGCAGACGATCTCCTCGAAGCTGATCGCGGCGAAGGGCGTGAAGCAAGGCCGGCTCACGCTATCTGCGGGACACTGATGCTGATCCCATTGCTTTTCCTCACCCTTTCGGCGGATCGCCTCGTTCTTGAAGGGCGCGGCAAGCACATCGTCTTCGTCAGCGGCGACGAAGAGTATCGCTCCGAGGAAGCCCTGCCGGCGCTAGCGCGGATCCTCAATCAACATCACGGCTTCAAATGCACCGTGCTCTACGCCATCGATCCTAAAGACGGCACCATCGATCCGGACGTCAACAACAACATCCCCGGCCTCGATTCCCTCGAATCAGCCGACCTCATCGTGATCGCCACCCGCTTCCGCAATCTTCCGGATGAACAGATGCGACACATCGTCAACTACATCGACCGTGGCGGACCCATCGTCGCACTGCGCACCGCGACGCACGCGTTCGCGCTGAAACAGGGGTCCCACCAGGACTACAGTTGGAACGCGAAAGATGGAGGATTCGGCAAGCGGATTCTCGGCGAAACCTGGATCCGCCATCACGGCAAGCACGCTTTCGAAAGCACCCGCGGACTGATCGTCAACGCCAAGCATCCGGTCCTCAAAGGCGTGAAAGACATCTGGGGACCTTCGGATGTTTACGAAGCACATCCGCCCGTGGACGCAATGATCCTCGCGAACGGGCAAGTTTTAAAGGGCATGAATCCAGCGGATCCTCCGCTCGAAGGCAAGTCCACCATGCCGATCGCCTGGACCCGGACCTTGGGCAAACAGCGCATCTTCACCACAACGATGGGAGGCGCAACCGACCTACCGAACGACGGCGTTCGTCGGATGATCCTCAATGCCTGCTATTGGGCGCTCGGTCAAGAACGCCGCATCAAAGGGAATTCCAACATTTCGTTCGTTCGCGAATACAAGCCCACGCCCTTCAAGTTCGGAGGCTACATTCGCGGCCTGAAACCAGGCGATCGCTAGTTCTTGAGCGACTTCAGAATTCGCTCCCGATACTCTTTCGCCTTCGCAACAATCTCCGCAGGCTTCAGCGTCAGCACCTGCCGGTTGCGGACAATCTGCTTGCCGTTTACCATCACGTCCCGTACATCGGATCCCTTCAAGGCGTACACAATCTGCGAGTAGACGTTGTACATCGGCGTCGCGCGCGGCTCATCCAGCGAAATCGTAATCATGTCCGCACGCTTGCCCGCCTCGAGGGATCCAGTGATCTTCTCGATGCCCAGTGCCTTTGCTCCCGTAATCGTGGACATCTCAACAATCTGCTGCGCACGCAGCGAAGTCGGATCCATACTCGCCACCTTCGCAAGTTTGCCAGCGAGATCCATCTCCTCCATCAGCGTCGCGTCGTTGTTCGATCCCGCAAAGCCGTCGGTCCCGAGTCCCATATGGATTCCCGCCGCCAGGATATCGACCACGCGCGCCGCGCCACTAGCAAGCTTCATGTTGCTCGAAGGGCAATGCGCCAGGCCCACGCCGCGCTGCTTTAACGTCCGGATATCCGCATCGTCAAGCCACACGCCATGCGCGCCAACGGTACGCCCGCTAAAGAACCCCAACTTGTCCAGGATCTGCGTTGGCGAGGACTGCCGCTTCTTCATCTCGTCATCGTTCTCGCGCTTGGTCTCGGAAAGATGAATGAGGATCGGAGCATCGTACTTGTTCGCCAGCGCGCGCGATGATTGCAACACATCGTCTGCCACAGTGTAGATTGCATGAGGCGCGACTGCCGGAACAATGAGCGGATCGTTCTGGAACCGCTTCAAGAACTTCTCGGCCCCCGCCAATGCCGCCGCAGGCGTCTTGTAGTCCGGCGCGGGAAAGCCAATCACAGTCTGTCCCAACACGCCGCGCAGGCCGGCAATCTTGGTCTCCTCCGCAATCGCGTCTTCAAAATAGTACATGTCGGTGAAGGTAGTCGTGCCCGCCAGCATCATTTCGAGGCAAGCCAAGCGGGTTCCCCAGCGCACGAAATCCACGTCGACATTGCGCGCCTCTGCTGGAAAGATGAACTTCTCCAACCACTCCTGCAAACGCATATCGTCCGCGATGCCGCGGAACAGCACCATCGGGGCATGCGTATGCGTATCGATAAAGCCCGGCATTAGAATTGACGAAGGCTTGTCCTGCCGACTCTTCGGCGCGTACTTGGCGTCGATCTCCGCCCGCGGACCCACCGCGACGATGTGATCGCCCTTTACAGCCACGGCGCCATTTTCGATCACGCGGCGCGCTACATCCATCGTCACCACAAAACCGCCAGACCAGACCGCATCCACCGGCTCACGTGTTTGCGCGAAACACACAGCAGTGAGAAAAATGCTAGAGAAAAGACGCATCGAAAGGCCTCGGAAACAGTTCACTGAGTCGCATGGTTTCACTTTTGCCGTGCGGGCTGACTAAAATGATCTCGATATCGCCGCAGAATTCCCAGAGGATCTGCCGGCACGCGCCACAGGGGGGCGTCAGCGTGTCGGTATCAGCAGAGATCGCGATGCGGCTGAAGCTGCGCGGCCTAGCGCCTTCAGAAATTGCCTTGAAAACGGCAACCCTTTCGGCGCAGACAGTAAGCCCATAGGTGGCGTTCTCTACGTTACAACCTGTAAAAACACGACCGTCGGATGTCGCTTCCAGAGCGGCACCGACTAGAAACTTCGAGAAGGGCGCCCAAGCGTTCAGCCGGACGTCCAACGCAGCTTGTAAGAGTGAATCCAAGCTATCAGTGTAACTATGATAGAGATTATGCGTAAGCTTTTCTTGCTCACAGCCTTGGCGTCCTCGCTGACTGCGCAGACCGCCGTTACTCGCATTGAGTTGAAGCCGGATCCGGCTTCGACCGACCTCCGCCCGGGCGAATCGGCCGTGGTACAAGTACGCGTCTACGGCGAAATCACCACCAAAGACAGCGAGGGCAAGGAATCGAAACGCAGCGGCCGCCTGCAAGACCAAAAGTTCACCGTCAAGGTCGCAGAGAAAGACGGAGGCTGGCTTTCGAAGCCCTTCAAGTTTCAAGGCTCTGACACCGAAGGATTCATCAGCGACAACAGCGGCGGCATGTTCAGCCAGATCTTGAAGTCGGCTGCCGGCAACTTCATCAGCAAAGACACCTACCTGTATACGGCTCCTTCAAAGCCCGGCAAGTACACCGTGGAAGCTACGGGAAGCAACATCGGCGGCAAGGTGGAATTCTCCGTGAGCGAGTCCGCTGTCTCGCGCAAGACAGCCGAGAAATCCACATTCGACGAATCCGAAACGCGCACCGAGTCGGAAAACAGGAACGAAGTCTATCGCAAGCTGGCCGAACGCTACGCCCCGTTCGTCGCGCAGGAAACGTGGTTCGACCCCAAGGCTGACATCCCCACGCGCTTCGACTACGACAAAGACTGGAACGGAGCGAACAACTGGAAGAACCTTGGTGAAGGTTCTTCGCAGGCCTACGTTTATTACGCCGTTGTGGAAACCAAGACCCATTGGTTCCTGCACTACAATTTCTTTCACCCGCGCGACTACTCGGACAACTGCATCGCAGGCATGTGCCATGAGAACGACAACGAGGGCGTCATTCTGACCGTTAAGAAAGATGGCGAGTTCGGAAAGCTCATTGTGATGGAAACTCTCGCCCACAACAATGTCTACTCGTACACCACGGACAACCGGATCGGCAAAGGCGCGCACAACATCGAAGGACCCATCGCCTTCCATGACAACTCTCATCCAATTGTCTTCATCGAAGCCGGCGGACATGGAGTGCTTTCGGCTACCGACAAAAAGTCGTTCTTCAGCACCACATCGATGGATTGGAAGCAGAACACCGGAATGACGTTCCTTTACAAGGGCAAGGCCGAGCGCGCAAACACAACTACAGCTAAGGAAGTCGGCTATGAGTTGCTTCCCATCTACGATCATTGGTGGCTCAAGATGACGCAGGAATGGAAGGAGAACACCTTCGATTCGTTCTACCAATACAAGCCTTTGGGCGGTCGCCCTGCAGGCAAAGCGCTGCAATATTCCGGTGCGTTCTTTGGCCGCGAGAAGTCCGCGAACAAGGCGCGTCCCTTCTGGGGTTGGTTCGATACAGCGACCCAAAAGAAGAAGATTCTGGCGACCGGACAGTGGGCATTGGATCCCGCCTATGCCGTTACACGCAATCTGAAGTTTCCCGCCGGTGAGGAATTCTCGCTCGACTATGTCTACAATCCCTACCTGGGAATCGAGCCGTAACCTTCGAACACCTTCGCGCAGTATCCGCCCACGCGGATATTGCGCAAGCCGTCCGCAGCCACATAGATCTCGCTCGGACGGTTCATCTCGCTTCGCTGCTCGATGATCACCCGCTCGTTCTTTGTTGCGATGCCCGCTTCCACCAAATAGGCCGCTGCCGCCCCTGCAGCGGATCCGGTCCCGCTGCGCCCTGGCTTGCGCGCGTGCACTCTCGCGGTCTTCGCTTCGGTGTCGCGGGTCAACAGATAGAATCCGCGCTGCTTCTCACCTGAGGCGAAGAACTTCGCCGTGGCATTCCAATCGACATTGATGGAACGAATCGCCTGCAGCGACCGCAGCATCACCATCAGATTTGGACGCCCTGTCGATACGTTGCGAATCGGATAAGCCTCGTCAAAGTCATCCGCCGACAATCCCAATAGCGGAGCGAGATCTTCGATCTTATAATTCTCAGGCGCAAACACAGCATCCTGCTGCACCATTTCGCCATAGCCTTCGCCATCGAAGGTCACGGGAATCGGGCCGGCATTCAGATCGAGCACGATCTTTTTCAGTCCGGGACGCCGCGCCAGCAATGCGCGCGAGGTGCCCAAGGTAGGATGCCCGGCAAATGGCAACTCCTGTTCACGCGTGAAGATTCGCACCCGCACGCCCTTTTCCGCCTCTGTCTTGGCATCGCGCGGAAGCACAAATGTCGTCTCAGATAGGTTGGTTTCGCGCGCGATCGCCTGCATCTGCGTGTCGCTTAAACCCCTTGCATCGACAAACACCGCAAGGGGATTGCCTGTCAACGGAGTCTTTGTGAAGACATCCCACTGCTCGTATGCATATAGTTGCGGCAATGCGGAAACAATGCCAGTTGAGACAGCCATGAGTTTGAGAAAGTGTCGCCGGTCCAACCAGCCATAATACACTGAATGTATACACGATGATCGCCGTACATATTGAGCGTGGCAAAGTCTCCATGCGAGACATTGTGAAACCGAAGCGCGGCAAGAGCCAGGCGATCCTGCGCCTGATCACTGGCGGCATTTGCAGCACCGACCTCGAACTGATGCGCGGCTACTACGGATTCAAAGGAACACCGGGTCACGAGTTCGTCGCCGAAGTGGTGGATGCGGATTCCAAGAAGTGGGTGGGCAAGCGCGTCGTGGGCGACATCAATTCGGGCTGCGGCAAGTGTGAGTGGTGTAGACGCAAGCTGGGACGCCATTGCCCCGAACGTACGGTGCTCGGCATTGTCAATCATCCCGGGGCCTTCGCCGAGTTCTTCATGCTTCCTGAAGCGAACCTTCTTGAAGTGCCCGCCGCGGTGCCATCCGAATACGCTGTCTTCACGGAACCTGTGGCCGCCGCGTGCGAGATCCTGGAACAGGTCAAAATCGCCAAGGGCGAAGCCGTGGCCGTGCTCGGCGACGGCAAGCTTGGATTGCTGATCGCGCAAGTGTTGCAAGCCCACGGAGCGAAAGTTTCGCAGTTCGGCAAGCACAAGGCCAAGCTCGAGATCGCAGCTGCCACTGGCGTCAAAACATATATCACCGATAAGCTTCCCGAAGAGGCCTTCGGCAAAGTGGTGGATGCCACCGGATCGGCACAAGGCCTTTCCTTGGCGATCCACATGACCCGCCCCCGCGGCGTGGTGATCATGAAGTCGACGGTGAATGAGAAGGCAACGATCGACACCGCACCAATCATCGTCAACGAGATCACCTTAGTCGGCTCGCGTTGTGGACGCTTTGAGCCTGCCATGAAACTGATCCGTGGCAAGAAACTGAACCTCGGCCCGATGATTCACGATCGCTTCCCTCTGGAAGCCGCTCCGAACGCGTTCAAGAAGGCTGCGGAACGCGGCGTGTTGAAAGTGTTGCTCAATGCGTGATGTCGTGGTTCCGAACTCCCCTTGGGTGATGCGTCAAACCTGGAGCGACCTGCTGTTTCTGCACTGGCGCGTTCCGTATGCCAAACTGCGGGCGCTCGTACCGGAACCCCTTGAAGTCGACCTATTGGATGACGGAACCGCGTACATCGCCGTGGTGCCGTTCCTGATGTCCGGCATACGCATGCACTGGCTGCCGCCAGTCCCCGGAACCACACGCACTCTTGAGTTGAACGTCCGCACCTACGTCACCTACAACGGACGCCCGGGCGTTTACTTTCTGTCTTTGGATGCTGAGAACAGCCTGATCGTGAACACCGCGCGCGCATGGTTCGGGTTGCCCTATCACAAGGCAAAAATGTCGCTGCGAAAGTCGATGTACACCCGCTACGACAGCCTGCGGACACATCGCGGCTCACCGCCCGCGGAGTTCCGCGCGGTCTACCGCCCCATCAGCGAGCCTCGTCTGTATGAGAAAGACACCGTCGAATACTTTCTCACCGAACGCTATTGCCTGTTCACCGTCGACGCCAACGGCAAGGTCAAAAGAGGCGAGATCGACCACAATCCATGGCCGATCCGCCGTGCTGAAGTGGAAATCGAAGCGAACACCATGACCGAGCCTTACGGCATCCAAGTCGATGGACGCCCACTCGTGCACTACGCCTCAACGATCGACGTCAAGCTGTGGCCGATGGTTGCTGCTGGGTCATGCAATGCAGTGTCCCCAGGCCAAGCACAAGATCCGTACAAGCAATCCCGATAACTTCGCGATCTGGAAAGATCTCAGCGAGAATGTTGAGCGCAACGCGATCGTTCTTGTCCTGAAACGTTGGAACCAGCACCATTTTGTTCGCGATATAGAAGTTCGCATAGCTTGCCGGAAGCCTCTGTCCGTCGAAGAAGACAGGCGACGGCATGGGCAATGTGGCCACTCTCAGATCGCCGCGCTGCTGAAGCAAAGCCAGATTTTCATGCGTCGGTCCATAGTTGTAGTCACTTTTGTCTGGTTCAAGAACAGTCACCACAGTATCTTCAGATACGAACCGCGCGAGATCATCGACATGCCCATGCGTATCGTCACCTGCGATGCCATCGCGCAGCCAGATCACTTCGTCGATGCCCAGAAACTCACGCATCTTCGTCTCAATCTGTTCGCGTGACCAGCCCGGGTTACGGCATTGGATTTTCGACAGCAGGCACTCTTCCGTCGTCAGCAACTTGCCCTTGCCGTTGACGTCGAAGCTGCCGCCCTCGAGCACCATCTGGGGTGCAAAACTTCGCAAGCCAAGCTTTTCAGCCACAAACGCCGGAACCGCGTTGTCCCGCGCGTAGTTCTCGTACTTCGCCCAGCCGTTGAAGATCCAATCCGTCACCGCAACCTCGGTGGAAGACTTCACAAAGATCGGACAAAAATCGCGAGTCCAACTGCGGTCGGTCTCGTATGGATAGAGATTCACGGCATCGAGATTCGCATGAACTTTCCGCAGCACCTCGCGCACTGCCTCGGCATCTTTCACCAGGATGCGGACCTGTTCCACCTTCGCCAAGCGAGCAACGATCTCGCCATAGACCCAGGGAATCGACTCAAACTTGCCCGGCCAGTCGGACTCTTCATGTGGCCACGCGAGCCAGGTCGCTTCATGCGGTTCCCATTCCGCGGGCATTCTAAAACTCAAGCCAGCCACCTCGACGTCACTCCGCCGTAGAAATCGATGCGCCGATCTCGGAAGAACGGCCAATTGCGTCGGACCTCATCCTGCAACTTCGGGTCGATCTCGGCAATCAGGATCTCTTCCTGATCCACAGAGGCCTGCTGCAACACGCGCCCGAACGGATCGGCGATGAAAGAATTGCCCCAAAATTCCAGGCCATTGTCGGGCGTACCCTCGAAGCCAATGCGATTGACCGCCGCCACATAGATGCCGTTGGCGATGGCATGCGATCGCTGAATCGTGCGCCAGGCATCGAGTTGTGCCGGACCGTATTGCTCTTTCTCGTGTGGATGCCAACCGATCGCCGTCGGATAAAACAGCACCGACGCACCCTGCATCGCGGTCAAGCGGGCGGCTTCGGGATACCACTGATCCCAACACACAAGCACACCAAAGCGTCCGAACGGCGCGTCGAAATTCTTGAAGCCGATGTCGCCCGGCGTGAAGTAAAACTTCTCATAGAACAGCGGATCGTCGGGGATGTGCATTTTTCGATAAATCCCCTGAAGTTCGCCATCGGCATTCAGAATCGCGGCGGTGTTGTGATAAAGCCCTTGCGCTCGCTTCTCAAACAATGACGCGACCACCACGACTTTGTTCTCTTTGGCGACCTTTGAAATCGCAGCGGTGGATGGACCGGGAATCTCTTCGGCCAGATCGAACAATTCGGCGGATTCCACTCGACAGAAGTATTGCGAGCGGAACAGTTCCTGCAGACAGACCACCTGTGCGCCCATCCGGGCGGCCTCTTGTATCTTCAGCAGAGCCTTTTCCAGGTTCTCGGCCCGGTCGGTGGAACAGGTCATCTGCACCAATCCGAGACGGTATTTGCTTTCGGGCAGCATAGTACTATTGTCAACGAATGACGTACCGCGCGACACACCTCGGCATCTTTGCCGCCCTCGCTCTCGTTCTCAATGCCGCTGTGCCATCGCCGAAGGATCACTTCGGCTTCACACCCGGCGACGACAAGAAGATGTTCAACTACACGGAAACCGTGGCCTACTTTCAGAAGTTGCAGGCCTCGTCCGACCGCATCAGGTTGCAGCAGTTCGGCGTGTCAACAGGCGGACGCCCCATGTACGTTGCGTTCCTCTCCTCGCCCGAAAACCTTAAGAAACTCGATCAATTCAAGCAGATGAACCGCAAGCTTGCCCTGGCGCAAGCATCGCCCGAAGAGGCGCAGCGGCTCGCCAAACAATCCAAGGCGATTGTCTGGATCGATGCCGGCATCCACTCTTCCGAAGTCGCGCCGGTGCAGCACATGCCCGATCTCGCCTACAAGATGTTGACCGGCGAAACCGATGAAGTGAAGCGCATCCGCGAGAATGTGATCCTCATGCAGGTGCTCTCCATCAACCCCGACGGCACCGACTGGCTCAACGAGTGGTATCGCGGCAACGCCGGAACCCCCTATGAGAATGCGCCAATGGTGAAGCTCTATCAGAAATACGCTGGCCACGACAACAATCGCGACTGGTACATGATGAACCTCGTCGAGACGCGAGCGGTGAGCAAACTGCTTTTCGAAGAGTGGTTCCCGCAGATCGTTTACAACCAGCATCAGGTTGCGCCATACCCGGCCCGCATCTTCATTCCGCCATATGCGGAACCGTTCAATCCCAACATTCCTGCATCAGTGATGGAAGGCATCAATGTCATCGGATCTGTGATGAAAGAGCGTTTCGCCCGCGAAAACAAGCCAGGCGCGATCTCTTATGTCGGCTTCGACGGCTGGTGGAACGGCGGACTTCGCAGCGTGCCAGCTTTCCACAATATGCATGGAATCCTCACCGAAACCGCTGGCTGGGGATACGCGACGACGCGCACCGTCAAAGTCGGTGATCTGCCCGAACGCTTTGCCAACGGCATCCCCACCAAAGAGCCTTCGATGTTCTATCAAGTCCCCTGGTTGGGCGGCAAATGGGGCTTGCGCGACGCCATCGAATACAATCTGACTGCCGATTTCGCAATTCTCGATCTCGCGGCCATGCGTACTGAATACTTCCTCTCAAAAGCTTATGAAGTGGCACGCAACAGCATTGAGGCCAAGACAGGCGCATTCGCTTATGCGGTCTCGCCTGAACAATGGGATCCGTCGAACGCGCGCGAAATGCTCTCGAGGCTTGCACTCGGTGGCATCTCGATCAAGCGCGCCAACGCGCCGTTTGAAGCGGGAGGCAAGAAGTTCCCCGAGGGCACCGCCGTCATGCTCGCCGGTCAACCGTTCCGCAGCTATCTCGTCGACCTGATGGAACCCCATCGCTATCCCGAGCTCAAAACCGGAACCACTGGCCCCACTAAGCGCCCGTACGATTCCGCGGGCTGGACGCTGCACATGCTCATGGGCGTCAAGGTGGATCGCATCGACACGCCGTTCGAAGCCAAGCTCGAGGACATGCCCGTGTTGGCCGCCACCGCGCCATCGAAGGATCATAAAGAGAACTCTTCGTTCCTCTTCACGGCCGACGCGCTCAACAAAGGACAGAAGATCCGCTGGGCCAAAGATGGATCCATCCTCGCGCAAGGCGATGCAGGATTCGACGCCGCTGCCTGGGAACTCAACAAGCCGCGCGTTGCCATCTACGAGCCTTACAGCACCAACATGGACGCTGGCTGGACCGACTGGATGCTCGACAACTACAAGGTTCCGCATCAGATGGTCCACAACGATGAGTTCCACAAGGGCGATCTCAAGTCGCGCTTCGACACCATCATCCTGGCCTCGCAGACACTGAATTCGATCATGCACGGTATCCGCAACGGCGAGCGCCGCAGTGGACGCGCCGGCGCTTTCGAAGATGGTCAACAGCGCCCTGAGTTCACTGGCGGCATCGAAGTGGAAGGCATCTCAAACCTCCAGAAGTTTGTTCGTGAGGGCGGAACGCTGCTCGCATTTGACGGCGCAACCGAACTACCCGCCACGCTGTTCCCATTGCCCGTGCGGCTCAATCTTCGCGCGAGCGAAGAAGGCGGCGGGCGCGAAGAAGCCTCCTCAACCAACGCCTACTATTGCCCCGGATCTCTCATCCGCATCACGGTCGACAACAAGAACCCGCTTGCCTTCGGCATGGAAGAGAACGCGATTGCCTACTCGCAAGGCGGACAGGCGTTCGACATCACGCTCATCCAGGAATTCAACAAAGGCGACCGCGCGATCAAAGCCGTCGCATCGTACGCCAAGAAAGATCTGCTCGCCTCGGGTTGGATCTCTGGCGAACGCCAAGTGCTCGGCAAGTCGATCGTGGTGGAAGCTCAACACGGCGCAGGCAAGGTGGTGATGTACGGCTTCCGCCCGCAGTTCCGCGGACAAACCTTCGGTACGTTCAAACTGGTGCTCAATGCGATCTATCTCGCCTCTGCCAAAACGCTCTAGCGCGGTACTAGCGCTCTTGCTGATCCTGTCGGCTTGCTCGATTCGCAAGAGCGCGTACAAAACTATTGGATCCGCGCTCTCCGGCGCGGCCGATGAGTTCACGCGCGATGAGGACCCTGAACTTGTTCGGGGAGCCATTCCCTTCAGCCTGAAGGTCATGGAAACCGTACTCAAAGAGGATCCGAAGAACGCCACGCTCTTGAGTGGACTCACGAAAGGTTTCTCATCGTTCGCTTACGGCTTCGTGATGCAGGACGCCGATGAGATTGAGGACAAAGACAAGCTCGCCGCAAAGTCGGCGCGTGATCGCGCAGCCAAGTTGTTCCTGCGCGGTCGCAACTATGGCCTCCGCTACTTCGAATTGAAGAATCCCAACTTCACGGCTGATCTCAAGGCCGAACCAAAAAGGACGCTGGTGAAGATGACCAAGGCCGACGTCCCCATGCTCTACTGGACAGCCCTGGGCTGGGCCGGTGCACTCTCCGCGTCGCGCGACTTCATGATGCTGCCCCAAATCCCTCAATTCGAAGCGCTGCTCGAACGCGCACTCGAACTTGACGAGACCTATGAGCAAGGAGCAATCCATGGGTTTTATGTCACCTATGAGATGGCCAAGCTCACCGCCAAAGCCGATAAGGCGGTAAAGGCCAGGCACCACTTCGACCGCGCCATGGAACTCGGCGGGGGCAAACAAGCTGGCCCACTGGTCGCCTATGCGGAGAGCGTCCTCGTGCAGGCCAAGAAACGAGAGGAATTCGAAACTACTTTGAAACAAGCCCTCAAAGTAGACGTCAATGCGGCACCCGATTACCGCGTTCTCAACCTGATCATGCAACGCCGCGCCAGGATGCTTCTGAGCCGTGCCGACAAGCTGTTTCCAGCGCGCTAGATCAGGTACAATAACAGAGGCTCAACGGCAATTCTTCGCTACTCACCTGGCGAGATGAACTTTTTACAACCAACCCCAAACAAAAGGCTCAATGAAGCCGTTGCAGCAGTATGCCTTGCCGCAGGCCTGTGGCTTGGCCTCTCTTTGGTTTCCTACTACCCTCTTGATCATTCCATCAATACGGCTGCCTTAGCATCCGTTAAAGCGTCCAATCTCGGCGGCCGTTGGGGTGCCCACGTTGCAGATCTGCTTGTGCAGATTTTCGGATTGGCGGCTTACGTTTTTCCCAGTTTAGTGCTTGCCTTTGGCTGGAAATGGATTCGCTCAGCCGAGATTCGCGCACCCTGGATCAAGGTCATGGGGTGGGCCATGCTCGCCACCTCAATCGCCGCAGCCTTCGGACTCGCCCAAAGCTGGCGTCCCATCGGCCGTTCGATCCCCGCCAGTGGACTCGCCGGCATCATCCTGGCCGACGCACTTGTCGCACGGGTAAACGATGCGGGTGCCATCCTCATCGTACTGGTGACCGCGCTGCTTTCGCTCTATCTCATCTCCAGTTTCTCGCTTGAAATTCTCGCCTCGTGGATGCAGGTTCCCGCAGGATGGTTTCGTGGAATCGTTGCCCGGTGGCGGGCTTGGCGCGTGGCGGTCAAACGTCGTGCCGATGAGAAAGCAGCCGCGAGGCAGGCAGAGGCAAAAGTTCTTGCACGCGAGCAGAAGCAGCAGCGCCGCGCCCCTGTTGGTGTTCCGCAACCCACATCCGACTCGCCACCGTCTGGCGCGGAACGTTTCTACGACGAAAACGCTCCTCCGTTCGACGTCGATGAAATGCCCGCGATTATTCCGCTGCGCAACAATATCACCTCGGACAGCGGCGAGTTCCCCACACCAGAGGAACACCAAGAACTCGGCAACATACCGATCAAAATGCTGGAACTGCCGAAACAGGAATTCAACGTCCCACAGCCTGAACCCCTTCACACTGACCGCAAGCCGGCGGCGAGACCCAGCGCGCGCAAGTTCTTTACGCTTCCACCCACGAACCTGCTCACTGAAGCCGAAGCCTCAGCGGGATTCGACAAAGAGGAATTGCACGACATCGCCAGCAAGATCAAGGCGAAGTTCGAAGAGTTCAACGTCCGTGGTAACGTGGTGCAGATCAACCCTGGCCCGGTCGTGACGACTTACGAATTCAAGCCTGAAGCCGGCGTCAAGTACAGCCGCATCACCAATCTTCGCGACGATTTGTGTCTTGGCCTGCAAGCCGAGTCGCTGCTGATCGAACGAATCCCAGGCAAGCCCACAGTCGGCATCGAAGTGCCAAATTCGCGCCGCGAGGTCATCAGCTTGCGCGAGATTCTGGAGTCGCCTGAGTTCCAGTCAGCGCCATCGAAGCTAACTATTTCGCTCGGCAAGGACATCAGCGGCCGTATCAAAACCGCCCCAATGGAAACCATGCCGCACTTGCTCATTGCTGGATCCACGGGAGCCGGCAAGTCGGTGATGCTCAATGCGCTCATCATGTCGGTGCTCTACAAAGCCACGCCAGACGACGTGCGATTGATCATGGTCGATCCCAAGCGGCTCGAACTTGGCCTATATGAAGGCATCCCGCACCTGCTGACGCCCGTCATCACCGACGCCAAAAAGGCGACCAACGCCTTACGCAACGCCGTGATTGAGATGGAAAACCGGCTCAAGCTTCTGGCGTCGCACGGCGCGCGCAACATCGATCAGTTCAACAAAAAGATGCGAGCGCTGATGAACCAGCCCCGCAGCCTTTTTGAGAATGACGATCCCAGCGCGGGTCCCAACGAAGAGTTGAAGCCCCTGCCCTATATTCTGATCATCATCGACGAACTTGCCGACTTGATGATGCTCGAACGAGCTGGCGTCGAAGAATCGGTAACGCGCCTTGCACAGATGGCTCGCGCGGTCGGTATGCACCTTGTGCTTGCGACGCAGCGTCCGTCGGTGGACGTCATCACAGGCCTGATCAAAGCCAACTTCCCTTCTCGCATCAGCTTCCGAGTGGCAACGAGAGTTGACTCGCGCACGGTGCTCGACGTCATGGGCGCGGAACATCTCCTGGGCAAGGGCGACATGCTTTACCTCGCCCCTGGAACCTCTCGCCTTGTGCGCGTGCACGGCGCGTATGTTTCGGAAGCCGAAACCAATACGGTCGTCGAATACTGGAAGCAACAGGCGCAACCCGAATACGACAAGAGCTACCTGATGGCACCACCGTCGGACGATGGCACCACCGATATCGATGGCGAAGACACCAACGAATCGTCGTCCGAAGATCCCGTTTATCAGGACGCTGTACGCGTCGTCTGCGAAATGGGCAAGGCGTCCACATCGATCCTTCAACGGCGTTTGCGGCTCGGATACGGTCGGGCAGCGCGTATGCTGGACGTCATGCAGCGCGACGGAATCATTGGAGCACCGGATGGATCGCGACCACGCGAGGTGCTCAAGAAGCCCGACTGGCTGCACGAGATCGACGCGCAAATACGGTAACATCGCCTCTTGGAACGTCCAGCCATCGATGACCTTGGCGCGCCACACTCAGCCAGATTCCCTCGGAATTAGGGCAATTGGCCTATCTTGCCCCCCTCAGACATCCAAACACCGGGGCCTAGCGTCACGCGGGTTTGGAAAAGCGCTGCGGCGGTCCGATTGCAGACGAGGCGATCTGCACCAGCCATGAACGGATTCTTCGACATTGGCTCACGTTGCCGATCACCGAGCATCGCGATGACTGTGAACTCTATCGGTCGGGTTTGATGGAAAAGGCCTTGAATTTCACCGCATGAGGACGAGCGATTTCGGTCACGCGCGAGTCCGCTGGCATCTGAGAGAGATCGACGCCATACTAACCAAGCATTTCTTCGATGTCTTGCTTGTAGATGGCGCACAATGGATAGAGACGAAAGATCGACGGAATGACGCCCTTGTTTTCGATGTCGGCCAACCGGCTGATGGCGATGCAAAACTCGTCGTTCTTGTGGATAGCTGCGATTCGATAGCTGGGTTCTTCGACATCGCGAAACCGCAGATCGAGGCGTTCGCGAATGGACTTCAGCTTGAGCCCCGGCAGGTCTATCGCGGTCTTGGTTTGGCTCATTTTGGGCGGGTCCTTATGCGGAATTATACCGTTCAGCGGCCTCACCGGCAACCGAACAGATCGATGCTCTGTGTGTTCCGGATTCGGAACAGATCGAGAAAGGTAGCGTGCAAACTTGAAGGTGATCGTCGGAATTTCAGGTGCCAGTGGAGCCATCTACGGCTGGCGTTTGCTGGAAAAACTTAGGGAAAACAACAGTGTCGAGACACATCTTATCCTTTCGCGATCGGGCGAACGCACAGCCTACCTCGAGATGGGAAAACTTGCGGCGGACTTCAAGGCACTCGCAGACCGCTCATACCCGTTTGAAGATATTGGCGGAGCCATCGCCTCTGGATCGTTCCAAACCGACGCCATGGTCATCGCTCCCTGTTCTATTCAGACCATGTCCGCCATCGCCCATGGAATCAGTTCCAACCTGATGGTGCGGTCCGCCGACGTGATCCTCAAAGAGCGCCGTAAACTGGTTTTGATGGTCCGCGAAACACCGTTCCACTTGGGTCATCTCCGCGCCATGACTTCCCTAACGGAAATGGGCGCGATCATCGCGCCGCCAATCCCGGGGTTTTATCACAATCCGCAGTCTGTAATGGACATCGTCGACCACAGTGTGGATCGCGTCCTCGATCTCATTGGGGCAAGTGCCGCCGACACCAAGCGATGGGATGGAGGGCCGCAGAAAAGTGACAGATAGCAGGGAAACCGCATCTTTTCAAGGCGAACTCGGAGCCTTCAGCCAACAGGCCATCCGCCAACTTCTCGGCCCGGACGCCTCTCCCAAACCGTACCAGCGCTTCGATGAAGCCTTTAAGGCACTGCGCGACAAAAAAGTCACCGCTGCGGTCATTCCGATCGAGAACACGCTGCATGGTTCAGTCCACGAGAACTACGACCATCTGCTGAATTTCGACCATGAGATCGTCGCCGAAACCAGCGTACGCATCGTTCACAATCTGATCGCTTGTCCGGGTGTCTCCTTCTCAAAGGTAAAGCGAGTCTACTCGCATCCCGTGGCACTCACTCAGTGCCTCCGATTCTTCGAACGAAATCCCCAAGTCGAACGCGTTCCGTTTTACGATACGGCTGGCAGCGTGAAGATGATTTTGGAACAGAACTTGCCGGATGCCGCCGCCATAGCGTCGTCCCTTTCCGCGGAAATTTACGGTGGCAGAATCCTCAAGAAGTCCATCGAAGACGACCGCGAGAACCATACGCGCTTCTTTCTGCTGCGTCCTCCAGGTCAACGCAGAATCGATTCTAACGAGTACGCCCACTGGAAGACTTCGATCGTCTTCACCACCCGCAACACACCCGGCTCCCTCTTTCGCGGGCTCGCGGCATTTGCTCTTCGCGACATCAGCCTTGCCAAGATCGAGTCACGCCCAATTCGCGGCAAGCCCTGGGAATATCTGTTCTACCTGGATGTCCACGGCCACATCGACGAGCCCCGCGTGAAGAATGCGCTCGCACATCTCAGCGAACTTGCGGATATGATCCGTATGCTCGGCTGCTATCCGAAGGGCTACTAGTGCCTGCCACCGAGTGGGGTTGGCGGATTGAGCCGGATGAGTTGGAATCGTGGATCCTGCGCAACGACGATGAAATGCTTGTCATCAACAAGCCTGGGCTCGTCGTCTGCCACCCCTCGAAGCACGGCCCCTGGTCGAGCCTTGTCGGCGCTTGCCGCGAGTATCTGGGCGTTGAGCGACTTCACATGCCTTCGCGTCTCGATCGCGAAACCAGCGGTGTTGTGGTGTTTGTGAAGAAGCCGGAACTGGCTTCTATTTTGCAAACGGCGATTCAACGTCGTTTGGTGACAAAGTCTTATGTGGCGGTTCTGCAGGGGGAATTCAAAGATCCCGTCGTTGTCGATCAACCTCTCGGCAATGACGAAGGCTCTTTGGTGCGAATTCGTCAATGGGTGGTTCCTGCGGGTTCGCCGTCCGTCACGGAGTTCGAGCCCATTCGATCGAACAGAGATTTCACGTTCGTGAAGGTACGTCCCCGCACTGGCCGGTTGCACCAGATCCGCGTTCACGCCGCGTGGCTTGGACATCCGGTCGTTGGCGACAAAATCTACGGGCCAGATCAGAAGTTGTTCGTGGAATTTGTGGAAGAAGGCTTCACCCGTAATCTGGCGAAGCATTTGCCGCTGCGTCGGCAAGCCTTGCATGCGAGCAGAATCGAATACCACCTGGAATCCGGCGGGATTATTTTCGAAGCACCGCTGGCGGTGGATCTCGCTGAGTTCCACCGCCAGCAGTTCGGCAGCAATCCTTAAATCGCGACCGGACGCTCTTTCGCCGCGTCCCACTTCATATACTTGCGCTTGCGATACGACAGCGTCGCCATCTCGCAAACCACAACTCCGTGATACCCAAGGTCGACGTCGCACTTCACCGGAACATCCCTGCGTATCGCTTCGAACAGATTGCGGTGATGCAGAACGACATTTTCCGCGCCCTCGCGCTCGTACGTAACTTGCTTCGCCTCAGTCTCAAACAGCTTCTGCGGCGTAATTGTGAACCCCGTGCTCGTGAACTCAAGCGTCCCCTTCTGCCCGCGGATCACGTGCGGAATCTTGTAGTCACTCGCCATTGACGAAACCAAGTGCAGCGTCAAACCTCCTGGATAATCGATGAGGACGCTCATTGTATCCGGAATCTCGGCCTTCGAATCGGCAAACGCAAACTTGCCGCCGGTCGCAACCACATACTCGGGGGTCTTCAGATCCAGCGATTTCAGCATTCGTGTCGCACGATGCACGAACAGATCGGATGCGATACCGCTTGAGTAATCCCAATAGCGACGCCAGTTCTGATAACGGTCTGGATCGAAAGCTCGCTTCGGTCGGTTGCCCAGCCACATGTTCCAGTCTAGATTTTCTCCCGGCCGCGTATCGGGATCGAGATCGTAATCGAAGAAGTCTTTCTTGTGATTGCGCGAATAATCGATCTGCGCCAACACCACCTTGCCGAGCGCGCCCTCTTTGATGTATTTGGCCGCCGTCGCATACGACTCATCGGACATGCCCTGCACACCCACCTGGAACTTGATCTTGCTGCCGTGGATCTTCTGCACCACCTTCTTTGCTTCTTCGATGTGCTGTGTCATCGGCTTCTCGCAATAGATGTGCTTGCCCGCGTTGGCCGCGTCGATGATCATCTGATAGTGCCAGTGTTCGGGCGTCGCGATCAGCACATAGTCGATGTTCTTGTCGGCGAGAAGATTGCGGTAATCCTGATAAACCTTCGGGGTGCCGTCCGCCATCGCCTTGAACTTTTCGGCGCGCTTCGTGAAAACATCGCTCATCGCGATGAACTCGATGTTGTCCTTCTCTCGTCCGGGCAGAAGATCGCGAAGATGTCCATTGGCTTGCCCACCGCAACCGATGATGCCGATTCGGATCCTGTCGTTCGCGCCCTTGATTTGCGAGTAGGCCAACGCGCTGGTGGCGGCGCCTGCAACAAAACTTCTGCGTGTGATCATAACCCGTTATTTTATCTCGCCTGAGGTCCAGGCGGCTTGGACAATCGCGAGTCCCGCAATGGCTGCGGTCTCGGAGCGCAGGATCTGCGATCCCAAAGAGGCCCGAGTCCAGCCAGCCGCTGTGAATTGCGCGCGTTCTTCCGGTGTCCAGCCGCCTTCGGGCCCTAGCGCCAAAACCATTTGCGCCTCGCGATGTTTTCGCGCCGGAAGGGCATTCAACAGGGGCTCGCCACCTTCTTCATCGAGCATGAATCCTCTCGAACGGAGGGCCGCATTGAGCTTCACCGGCAATTCCACGATCGGAACCCGATCGCGCCGCGACTGCTGGCTCGCCTCCATCACGATTCGCCGCCAGCGTTCGATGCGTTTGCCAGCGGCCTGTTCCAAGCCGTGCTCACTGCGAGTCGCGATCAGCGGCGTTACTCGTTCCACGCCCAGTTCCGTTGCCTTTTCGAGCATCCACTCAAAGTGATCGAACTTGAAAAGCGCGGGCAGCAGCGTGATGCGCACCAGTACGGGCTTCGGCTCAACCGTCTCCTTCACGTCAAAAACAACTTCGCCCTTGTGCGCAAGCGTGATCTCGGCCAAGTAAATCTTGCCGGACCCGTCAGAGATCTCGTACATTTCGCCGCGTTCCACGCGCAGCACACGCGTCAAATGCTTCGCATCCTCACCGCTGATCGAAGCTTGTCCATTTCGGACCTCGTCCACAAAGAATCGCCGTCGTGACATCCTGAAACAATATGATCGCTTTTCTGCGTGGCTCTCTGCTTGAGAAACATCCGAACCAGGTGATCGTCGATGTCCAAGGTGTCGGCTACGATGTCACGATTCCGGTGTCGACGTTCTCTTCGTTGGGTGACGCCGGTTCGGAAGTTCGCCTGCGCATCCACACGCACGTCCGCGAAGACGCCATCTCGCTTTTCGGATTCCTGACCACCAACGAGAAGATGATCTTCGAAAAGCTCATTGGCGTCTCCGGCATCGGACCCAAGCTTGCGATCACTGTGTTGTCAGGCCTCCCCATCGGCGAGCTCGTCGGTGCCATCCGCGGCAATCAATTGACCGCGTTAGTGAAGATACCCGGCGTCGGAAAGAAGACAGCAGAACGAATGGTGCTGGAACTGAAGGACAAGCTCGACATGCTTGCGGCAATCGCTCCGGCGAATAGCCCGGGCGGCGCAAACGCAATGCCAGCAAAGTCGAAGGCGAGCTTCAGTGTCATCGAAGAGGACGTTATCAGTGCACTCATCAACTTCGGATCTGCGCGCCCTAACGCTGAAGCCGCCATGCTCAAAGCCAAGGCCGGGGCAGGAGACGACCTGGAATTCGATCCGCTCTTCCGACTTGCACTCAAGCTCGTACGCTAATCTGAAAAGTCGCCCACAATGCCGATTAAGGGAATCGCCTCGCCAGAGTTCAATCCTGACTCGAACGACGACGAACTGCAATTCGAAACCTCGCTGCGCCCCAGCCGTCTCGACGACTTCGCGGGCCAGACCAAGGTCAAAGAGAATCTGAAGATCGCCATCGAAGCGGCACGCCGCCGTGGCGAGGCGATGGATCATGTGCTGCTCTACGGCCCACCTGGGCTCGGCAAAACCACGCTCTCGAACATCATCGCGCAGGAACTAGGCGTCGGCGTGCAAACCACTTCCGGCCCCGTGCTGCAGAAAAAGCTCGACCTGGTCGGCATTCTCAGCAACATCCAGCTACGAGAAGTCTTCTTCATCGATGAAATCCATCGCCTTTTGCCCGACGTCGAAGAGATGATCTATTCGGCGCTCGAGGACTTCCGCATGGACATCCTCATCGGGACAGGACCAGGCGCCCGCACCGTCTCTATGGACGTGCAGCGCTTCACCTGCATCGGCGCAACGACACGCCAGGGACTCATTAGCGCCCCTCTGCGCGGGCGTTTCGGGCTTGTCCTAAGGCTGAATCCTTACGATGTCGAAGAGCTCACACGGATCGTCTCTCGCTCCGCAAAACTCTTGAGTGTGACCATCGATCCCAAGGGCGCGGAAGAGATCGCTCGGCGCGCCCGTGGAACGCCGCGCATCGCAAACCGGTTGCTGCGGCGTGTCCGCGACTATGCAGAGGTGCGCGCATCCGGGCACATCGACATGGCAGTGGCCTCAGCGGCTTTGGATCTGCTGGAAGTGGATCGTTTCGGGCTCGATGAAATCGATCAGAAGATCATGCAGTGCATTCTTGTGAAGTATCGCGGCGGACCCGTGGGATTGAACACAATCGCCGCCTCGATCGATGAGGAATCCGACACAATTGAGGAAGTCTACGAGCCGTACCTGATGCAGTTGGGATTCATCGACCGCACCCCAAGAGGCCGGGTGGCGACCTCCGCTGCATTCGATTACTTCAAGATCCCGCGCCAAATGTTGACGATCGGCGGGCAGGACTCATTGTTCTAGAGGATCTAGAGGCCCTTCTTATCAGCTCCACCCGGAGGCGGCCCCGTAGCGATCTTCACCTTCGCGCCGGTGTCAAGACGGGCCAAGCCACTTACCGCAACCCTATCGCCTTCAACCACACCTTCGAGAATCTCCACCGAGTTCTCAAACCTGTCACCCAGCTTCACATCGCGAGTTTCCACCGTATTGTCCTTGACGACGTAAACTTTGTTTGCGCCAAAAACATATGCCACGGCACGCGCAGGAATCATCGTCACTCGTTCCACCTTGTCGGTAGGAACTCGTGCCCGGGCATACGATCCAGGTTTCAACGCGTTGTTGGAATTGTCGATGAGCACTTCCGTCACAAACGTACGCTTGGCCTGATCTACCGTCGGAGAAATGCGCCAAACCTTGCCGGTGAACTTCTTGCCTTCGAATGCTTCCACTTCGACTTCGACGATTTGACCGACCTTCACCCAAGGCGCCATGCGCTCTGGGACCTCAAGCTTCAGTCGAATCGGATTCGTTTTCACCAAAGTCAACAGCGGAGAATTCGTACGGACATACTGTCCGGCGTTCACGCTGCGCTCTTTCACAGCACCGGCGAAAGGCGCGCGAACCGTGGTGTCCCGAAGCTTCTTACGCTGTAGGTCCAACTGTGCCTTAAACCGCTCCACTTCTTGCGCCAAGTTGCGGGCCTGATAGAGGCTGGCATCGTAGTTCGCCTGCGCCGCCCGCAATCGAGCCTGCGCCTGATCGGAATCAGCCTGCGCGCCAATACCCTGATCCGTGAGTTGCTTCTGCCGCTTGGCGCGCTGTTCCGCCTCGTAAAGCTCAGCCGCAGCGCGGCGGGTTTCAGGCGCATCCTTCGCGTCCTTTAACTTTTCTTTCTCATCGCGCAAGCCGAGGCGTTCCATCGACTGTCTCAGCTGTGCTTCGTTTTGCGCCATGATGTAGCGCTGCTCTTCGTCCCCGATACGCACCAAAATCTGCCCGGTAACAACGCTGTCACCTAGGTCGACTTCGACTTTCTCGACTTTTCCGTCGATTTCGGCTGACACGACAGTTTCATCGAACGGAAACATCGTGCCGACGGATTCTACGACCCGAGTGATATCGCGAGCACCAACTTGAGCGACCCGTACTTCCACAGCATCTGCTTGCTTCCTGGCAGCCTGAACCGCCGGTTTTTTGTTGCAGCCGGACAAGAATACGAGTGCGAACGCGACTGTGGCGAGGAACTGGAAGCTGAAGTTCTGCATGAAAGGACTTAGTGTATCAGGCGAAGCAATTCCACTGGACGTTACATCATGCCCGAAAGCTTAGCGAGAGCAGCCCCGGAATCGATCGATTCCCCTGCCAGAGCCACTCCCCCGCGGAAATCCTTCGCACGCCCGGCCAGCACCAGCGCAGCAGCCGCATTCACCAAAACGATATCTCGACGCGGCCCGCTCTCACCTCGTAACACCGCACGCGCGATCTCGATATTCTCTCCGCGGCCGAATGGGATCAACGAAGACAGGCGCGCGCGATGCACGCCGAAATCCGACGGTTCCCACAGGTGACGCTCGATCCGTCCCTCAATGACCTCAAACACAATCGTGGAACCAGTTGTGCTGATTTCGTCCAACCCGTCAACCGAATGCACAACAAAAGACCGCTCGGTGCCCAAAGCGATCAGCGCCTCAGCCATCAAACGCGCGGCCATCTCTGACGGCGCGCCAATCAATTGACGCTGCGTGCGAGCAGGATTCGATAGTGGCCCCAACAGATTGAACACCGTTCGCATTCTTAGTTCTGTGCGCGCTGTGCGAGCGTGCATCATAGCCGGATGATGGGCGGGCGCGAAAAGAAAGCCAATACCGTTGCGGCGGATATCGTCGGCAGTCTGCTCTGGACTTTTGTCGAGCTTGGCACCCAGCGCCTCCAGCAAGTCCGCGGATCCGAAGGTACCCGACGCCGAGCGGTTGCCATGCTTCGCCACATGCAAACCCACACCCGCCAACACGAGGGCAACGATCGTCGAGATGTTGAACGTTCCAACGCCATCGCCGCCGGTTCCGCACGTGTCGATGAGGGCTAGCCCATCCAGCCCGCTGACCGGAACCATGCGTGCTCGCATCGCCTGCGCGAAGCCGACGATCTCTTCCGCTACTTCGCCGCGCATTTTGATCGCAACCAGCAGGCCCGCGATCTGGGCCGTGGTCGCGCTGCCTTCCAATATTGCGGACATCGCCTCGTACGCTTCCGCGCGTGAAAGGATGCCGCCTTCAGCCACTCGATGTAGATAAGGTAGAAAGGCCATGTTAAGATGAGGTTCTCCCAGTTTTGCACGAGAATCCTCTGGAATCCATATGAAAATCCATGAGTACCAGGCCAAGGCCCTCTTGGCAAAGTACGGCGTACCTGTGCCGCAAGGCAAGGCCGCATCGACCCACGAAGAAGCAGAAGCCGCTATTCGTGAAATTAGCGCCATTTCCGCCACCGGCGGTGTAGTTGTCAAGGCGCAGATTCACGCTGGCGGTCGCGGAAAGGGCGGCGGCGTCAAGGTTGGCAAGACCGTTGACGATGCGATCGGCTACGCCAAGAATATTCTTGGCATGACTTTGATCACCCCCCAGACCGGACCCGAGGGCCGCCTCGTCCAGAAGTTGCTGATCGAAGAGACCCTGCCGATCGACAAGGAACTCTACCTCGGCATCGTCCTCGACCGCACTTCCGGCAAGAACGTGTTTATGGCTTCGTCAGAAGGCGGCATGGACATTGAAGAGGTTGCCGCGCACACTCCGGAAAAGATCTTGAAAGAGGCGATCGAGCCCGGTCTCGGCCTCTGTGCCTTTCAGGCCCGCAAGCTTGCTTTCGGGATAGGGATACCCGCGCCCATGGTCAATGCCGCAGCAGCCACCATGCAGGCGCTTGCCAAAGCCTATGAGGCTTGCGACTGTTCGTTGGCGGAAATCAACCCTTTCATCCTCTGCTCTGACGGACGCTCGGTCGCCCTCGACGCCAAGATCACCATCGACGACAACGCGATGTACCGCCACAAAGATCTGGCCGAACTCCGGGACATCAACGAAGAAGATCCGCTCGAAGTGGAAGCGTCGGAGTACTCACTCAACTACATCAAGCTCGACGGCAACGTCGCCTGCATGGTAAACGGCGCGGGACTCGCGATGGCCACCATGGACATCATCCAATACGCCGGCGGAAGCCCGGCGAACTTTCTCGATGTCGGCGGCGGCGCGTCGCCCGAACAGATCAAGAACGCGTTCCGCATTCTCACCTCCGACCCCAATGTGAAAGCGATTCTCATCAACGTCTTCGGCGGCATCCTGCGCTGCGATCGCCTCGCTACCGGCGTGGTGGCCGCTTGTCGCGAGTTGAATGTCTCGCTGCCAATTGTCGTCCGCATGGAAGGCACCAACTTCGAACTAGGCAAGCAGATTCTCGAAGAATCCGGATTGAAATTCACCGTTGCCAACGGCATGAAAGACGCGGCGGATAAGGTTGTGGCCGCAGCAAAGGAGGCCGCATGAGCATTCTCGTCAACAAAAATACCCGCCTGATCGTGCAAGGCTTCACCGGCAAAGAAGGAACTTTTCACGCTGAACAGGCCATCGCTTACGGAACCGATCTCGTCGGAGGCGTGACGCCAGGCAAGGGCGGTCAAAAGCATCTCGACAAGCCCGTGTTCAATACCGTCGCGGATGCCGTGAAGGTAACCGGCGCCAACGCCAGCGTCATCTTTGTACCCCCACCGTTCGCTGCCGAAGCCATCATGGAAGCTGCCGATGCGGGCGTCGCGCTCGTCGTCTGCATCACCGAAGGCATACCGGTCAACGACATGATCAAGGTGCGCCAGTATCTGTTGTCGCATCCTGGCACTCGCCTCATCGGACCCAACTGCCCCGGTATCATTACGCCCGATGAATGCAAGATCGGCATCATGCCCGGCCACATTCATCTCAAGGGCAACGTCGGCGTGGTGTCCCGCTCGGGAACCCTGACCTACGAGGCCGTGGGACAGTTAACCAAGCTCGGCATCGGACAATCCACCTGCATCGGCATTGGCGGCGACCCGATCATCGGAACCAACCACACCGACGCGGTTCGCCTGTTCAATGAAGATCCGGATACGCACTGCATCGTTATGATCGGTGAAATCGGTGGCGACGCGGAAGAGAAAGCCGCAGCCTACATCAAAGAACACGTGAAGAAGCCTGTCATCGGTTTCATCGCCGGTCAAACCGCGCCTCCGGGACGCCGTATGGGCCACGCCGGCGCGATCATTTCCGGCGGATCGGGCAAAGCCGAAGACAAGATTCAGGCCATGGTCGATGCCGGCATCACCGTGTGCGCCACGCCCGCTGAGATGGGCGAGAAAGTGAAGAGCAGACTCTAGGCGCAAAGGGTGCGGCGCACCTTCTTTGCGCGTTCAAGGAACTTTTATGGAACGTACATTTGCAATTATCAAACCGGATGCCGTGGCCGATGGCCACACCGGCAAGATCCTCGACATCGTCCTTTCGAACGGCTTCAAGCTCGTCGGCATGAAGCTGAAGCATCTGACCCGTAAAGAAGCAGAAGGCTTCTACGCCGTCCACAAAGAACGCGGCTTCTTCGGTGAACTCGTAGAGTTCATGAGCGAAGGCCCAGTCGTGGTCCTCTGCATGGAACGCGAAGGCGCAATCGCCAAGTGGCGCGAAGTGATGGGAGCCACCAACCCCGCAAACGCCGCGGAAGGCACCATCCGCAAGCAGTTCGCCGCCTCGGTGGGACGCAACTGTGTCCACGGTTCGGATGCTCCTGAAACCGCCGCCGTCGAAGTGCCGTATTTCTTCGCCGCCACCGAACTGGTCTAACTTCAAACTACAATGGGCGAGTGATCACAGCGCTGCTCCTCGCCCATTTCCTATCTCAAGATCTCCGCACCAACCTTCCGCCCATCCCGCGCTACGAAGTCAAACGCGCCACCTCTAAAATCAACATCGACGGAAAACTGGACGACGCAGCCTGGGCCAACGCCCCTGTGATAGATTTTGTGTTCCCGTGGGATGCCCAAACAGGAGCGAAACAGAAAACCCGCGCGCGGGTTCTCTGGGACGATCAGAACCTCTACGTCGGCTATGAGGCCGAAGATGTCGATGTCGTCGCGCATCACACCGAACGCGACGACCCGACCTACAAAGACGACGCTGTCGAGATCTTCATCAACCCCAACCCCAAGCAGCAGGACTTCTATTACGGCCTCGAAATGAACGCCAAGGCTGTGATGTACGACTATTTCTACGCCTTTCCGAAGTTTCTGATGAAGCGATTGAACTTCACCAACTGGCACATGGCGACGTTCCTTCGCGGAACACTGAACATGCGCGGCGATAGCGACGAAGGCTGGGGACTCGAGATATCCATCCCGTGGGAAAACTTCGAAGAACTGACCGGCAAGGCGACGGCGCCCGCAACAGGCTCCGTCTGGACTGCGAACCTCAACCGCTGGGATGGAGTGGAACCCAATCGCCGCTTGAGCCAATGGTCCGACTCTGGGCAGGTGAAGCCGAATCCTCACTTCCCCAGCCGCTTCGGCGAGCTGGTCTTCGTCAAGTAGTTTTGCCCCAAAGGATGATCCATCTCATGAGAGCGTTCGCGGCATTCCTCTTCCTCTTCCTCTCCCTCCCAACTGAGGCTCAGGATCTCGACCTCGTCATTCGCAATGGCAAAGTCCTCGACGGAACGGGCAACCCCTGGTTCCTAGCCGACCTCGGCGTCAAAGACGGCCGCATCGCCGCCGTCGGAGATCTCTCCAAAACCAAAGCCCGACGCACCATCGACGCCCAAGGACACTTCGTCACCCCGGGCTTCATCGACATACACTCGCACAGCGAAGCCGATCTGCGAGACTTGCCCACGCGATTCAATCACAATATGATCGCCCAGGGCATCACCCTATCCGTCGTCAATCAGGACGGCCGTTCCCCGATCTGGCCTCTCACGTCGCAGCGCGCGGCTTATGAAAAACAAGGTATCGGAAGCAACGTGATCCTCATGGCCGGTCACGGAACCGCCCGTCAAAAAGTTATGGGTAAACGCTCTCGCGAAGCCGCAACCGAGGCTGATATTCAGGCCATGCGGATGTTCATCGAGCAAGGCATGAAGGACGGCGCCTGGGGACTTTCCGCGGGACTCGAGTACGACCCCGGGCGCTTCAGCGAACCGCGCGAAGTCATCGAGCTCACTCGCGCCGTCAAGCCCTTTGGCGGAGTTTACATCAGCCACGAACGCAGCGAAGGAAAAGATCCGATGTGGAAGAACGCCTCCGACGCGACGCCGGGCTTCGATCTTCTGGCGGCCGTCAAAGAGACGATCCAGATCGGACGCGAAACCGGCGTACCCGTCGTCTGCTCGCACATCAAAGCCAAGGGTGCCTCGTATTGGGGATCGAGCCACACCGCCACCCGCCTCATCCGCGAGGCTCGCGAACAGGGCGTCGAGGTCTATGCCGACCAGTATCCGTATGAGACTTCCGGCACCGATGGATCCACTGTGCTGGTCCCTCTGTGGGCCTTGAGCAAGCCGGGCACAAAAGTCTCTGGCCAACTCGATCGCGATGGCGACTCGCCGGAGACCTATCGCAACGCGAAGGAAAATCTGCAGGCGCGTCTGAAAGATCCCAAGAGCCGCGAGATGGTCCTGCTCGACATCGATCATGAGATCGACCGCCGCGGAGGTGCCCGGCGTATCGTCATCCACGAATTCCCCGACGCCAAGTATGTTGGCAAGACCTTGGACTTCGTCGCCACCGATCGCAAGCTCAGCCTCACCGATGCTGTCATCTGGATCGAGATGAATGGACTCGACGGCGTCAGCGGCGGCGCCCGCATGCGCGGTTTTTCCATCGACGAAGCCGACGTCGAGCACTTCATGCAGCAGGACTTCACCGCCACCTGCACCGACGGCGCGCTGCGCATCGACCATCCGCGCTCGTGGGGCACCTTTCCTCGCAAGATCCGCCGGTACACGTTGGAACGCAACGCCATCGCCCTGCCTTTCGCGATCCGTTCGATGACTTCCCTGCCCGCGCAAATCCTTGGACTCAAAAACCGGGGACGCATCGAAACCGGCTACTGGGCCGATCTCGTCATCTTCAATCCGGAAACAATCGCGGAGAAGGCCACTTCGTTTCAGCCGCGCCAACATCCGGAAGGCATCCCGTATGTCTTCGTCAACGGTGTCGCCGTGGTCGATCAAGGAAAGTTCACGGACGCAATACCCGGCAAGGTCCTGACGCCCCAAACAGATGGTTGGCGAGCCAGACCCTAAACGCTCCTCAACACTGCGAGCCGTAACGTCCAACCGCGCGATACGTGCTGCCTACCGTTGTTCTTACTCTCACCACGCTTACCGCTCTATCCGCCACCGAGGGCCTTGTCTTTCGCTAACTAAACAAGAGCTGCTCGGAACACGTTCAGATTTAGGATGGAGTGCTCGTTTACCGCACTTATTCCCTGGTCGACGGCAATCGCGACATCGAACAAGCCGTCGTCCTGGTGCACCGAGCGCAACGCAACGGAAACGACTACTTCGGAACCGCCCTCGCTTCCACCGCCTCGCGTGGACAAGCCCGGCGAAGGCCAACTCATTCGATGCGATGGACCACATCGTCCAACTGCCCGCCGACAGGAGCCGGTTCCTGAACCTGCGGTCTATCGTCCTTGCCGGACATTCGGGCGAAGGTCAGTTCATGCAACGCTACGCCGCCGTGAATCAGATGGAACAGAAGCTTGGGGTCTCGATTCGCTACGTTGTCGCGAACCCTTCTTCCTACCTCTATTTTGAGGGCCAACTGCACCAACTACACCTAGGGAAAACTCGCCGGATTCGCCGTTGACCGCCGCAACATGAATCGCCCGCTTCATGGTCTCGACCACCTCTTCCAGTGGCTTTACATTGCGCTCGGCCTCAAAGAACTTCTGCTCCTCCGTTACCTCGACGAGGCTGCTTCCGCTACAAAACCACTAGGGTGGATTTAGCCACTTGCGCGGTCGAAGCCTCGGAACCAAGCGCCTGCCGCGCGACGAATACCTTTTGAATCCGGAAGGTCCAGGGATTCGCGCGGCCCCACGCCCGAGTCCTCTAGCTGCGCTTCGAATTCCACGCTGTAACGCCGCCGCCACGCGCGTGGATAGAGCCTCAGCAAAACCCGAATCATCAACTCATTCGCTTCGCCAGCGGCAAGGCCGCACCAACGATCCGAGGACGGCGAAACCAAAAGAAAACAATGCCGGAAAGAAGGCCGACCATCATCCCGACAACCGCCACCGCCGTCCGATTGGGCGCTAGCAATCCAGTCAGGTAAGGAATGTCGGCGACTAAAGTTTCGTTGCCCTGGCGCTCATTTTCTTCAACCAGCCTCTGCGTCAAGTCCTTGACGACGCGATCGCACAGTTCCGGGTCCCCTGAGGTGAACGAAATCAAGAATACGTTCTTGTTTTTAGAGGAAACATGGACGGACCGCTTCATCTTCTCCACAATCTCTTCGAGCGGCTGCGTTTTTCGCTCCACTTCAAAGAGTGTGTGGCGGTCGATGACTTCGACAAGACTCTTGCGCTGTAGCACCTCAGCGACGAGCGAATTGACCTTCTCTGGAGTAGCCGAGAAGTGAAACCCCTTCCCGGCCACGTAGAGTCTAGGAATCGCAAAGCTGCCCGCAAACCCCACGAGTAGGCCGATCGCCGCCGCAAGCGCCACCATTCCGATCGTTCGTGTCTGCATTTCCAATGCTCCCTTTGCAATATCCGCCAAATCAAGCAACCCGACACTCGAGTCCTCTAGAAGCGCCTCGAATTCTGCACCGTAGCGCCGCCGCCATACGCGCGGATACAGATGCATCAACCAACTCGCTACGCGCCTCATCGTCAGGCGTTTCCCAGCCTCCGGATCCCCGTCTTCACGATCTTTTCCAGTGCGCTTAACTGCTCCTGAAGATGAGTCCGGCCCGACGCCGTCAAGGTGTAAGGCTGCCGCCGCTGGTTTGCCGTCGCCAGCGCGCGGATCCAACCCCGCTCATCCAGCCTTGTGATCGCGCCATACAGCGTCCCAGGGCCCAGACGCACTCCCGCAAACGCCTCGATGTCTTCCATCAACAAGTAGCCATGTTTGTCGCCTTCCGCAAGACTCGCCAGGATCAACAATCCAGGATCGCTCATCTATTACGCCTCACGTAGTATCGTCGCACGTAGTAGTGTCTGCGTCAACAAAAAAAGGCCCAACCGCAGAGCACTTCGAGCGCGATACACTATGCAGCAATCGATGCTGCTGCTCTCTTTGATCGCTACCTTGGCCATTCCTGTGGCCGAGGGTCCCTGCGTGACTCCGAACAAAAGCTGTTCGGAACAGGTTCCACTCAAGGACGGATGGGTGCTCGTCTACCGTACCCATCCCCTCACCGAAGGGAGCCGCGAAGTCGAACAGGCAGTTGTGATGGTGCACGGCGCGCAACGCAATGGTGACGGCTACTTCGGAACTGCACTTGCCTCCGCAGTTTCCCGGGGCCAACTCGCCAAGAGCCTCATCGTGGCTCCGCACTTCAAGGGGAATGAAGGGCCTTCCTGCAAAGACGCCGTGGAAGAGGGCGAACTCTTCTTTGGATGCCAAGGCTGGAACGCCGGCTTCCCTGCCATCAACAGCACGGCAAAATCGAACTCGTTCGATGCGATGGACAAGATCGTTCAACTGCTTGCCGACAAGAGCCGATTCCCCAACCTGCGATCCATCGTCCTGGCCGGACATTCGGGCGGAGGTCAGTTCATGCAACGCTACGCCGCCGTGAATCAGATGGAACAGAAGCTTGGGGTTTCGATTCGCTACGTCGTCGCGAACCCTTCTTCCTACGTCTATTTGAGTGACGTACGCCTTCGCAGTGACGCAACCTGCACACCGGACGGCAAGTGCACCTCGCCATTCGGTGCTTATTGGGATCGAGCCAACTGCACCAACTACAACCGCTACCGCTATGGACTCGAGAACCTCGTCGGCTACGCCGCATCCACCGGTACGCCAACGATTCGCAAGCAGTTTCCCACTCGCGCCGTGACGTATCTGCTCGGCAATCTCGATCAGTTGCAGGATACGGATCTCGACAAGAGTTGCTCGGCGCAGGCTCAGGGACCCAATCGCCGCGAACGCGGCATCACTTTCTGGAACTACATGCGTCAGCAGTATCAAGCTGAGCACAGGCTCGTGATGGTTCCACGCTGTGGGCACAACGCCGCGTGCATGTTCGTCAGCAGCGCTGGTGCGAGGGTCCTATTTCCGTGAGGCTTTGTGAACCTTGCCTGTCGTTAGCATAAGTTCTTCAGGCGCATTCGCGTGCAAAAATACAGCGAATAGCGCGGCGGGCCACAGGTGCAACACGATTCGAATCGCCGCCGCGTCGCCGATGTTGTCGTCGCGAACGATGATCGCGAGGCAACCGGCAACGAAGAGACACGCCAACGCCACCCACCCATTGCGGCGATCCTTCGACGTTCCCATGCAATAGAGATAGAGGGCGAAAATAAGGAACGGACTCACAACCCAACCCAGAAACTGGAAGGTGAACAGTTTCGATGCGATCGCGATGAGCAGCAAAATCGGATCGGCGCTGATCGCCGCTATCGAAGGCGCAAGCGTCATTCGGAAATACACCAGCATCGCAACGCCCGGAATGGCGCCTGCAACAAAGGGCAAGAGGCTGCGAACCCCGAGACGCCAAACCGCTACCGCAAGCAGCGCAACCGCGTAAAAGACACCTTCGAACTTGGTCCAGGAAGCGAAGCCGGAACACAATCCAGCGATCGACAGCAATCGCGGCAGATCCAACCGATCTGCGGCTGCGATCGCGGCGAGTGCACCGAACAGAAAGGCCGCCAACGGAAAGTCGGCATACTGAACGGCACCATTGCCAACAAACCCGGCGGATCCTAAGATTGCCGCCAGTGCGAGAAAGCCCTGCGTTTGTGTCCGCAGGAAACACACTGCGCCGTACATTGCCATCGCCAGCGATCCAACGAACACGGCGGCCAACAACATCGGCGCAGTCATCGATTCCTCACCCGCCCAATGCCAACTGCGCAATACCAGCGAAGGCAGAAGATAAGGAAACTCCGGGTGGATCCAGGTAAGCAACGGGTCGGCC
>ENA-ORBV01001413-ORBV01001413.1-microbial-mat-metagenome-genome-assembly--contig:-NODE-1413-length-53493-cov-14.643721_pt1 | contig 53493 bp, 54 predicted proteins | sample MGYA00237777_ERZ505514 | MGnify/ENA primary metagenome ERZ505514 (study PRJEB26160, sample SAMN06269048) | microbial mat metagenome | isolation source: Oligotrophic lake microbial mat | place... | reverse complement strand
TCCAGCATCAGCAGCTTGTTGCGATGGCGGACTTCTTCCGGAATCTGCTCGTAGGTCAGTCCGGAAACGAAGGCGGCTATGCCGCGGGTGTAGGGATTGTCGCTGGTGGATTGTTTGGCCATGGTGATGATTCCGGTAGAGAGTCAATTAATATAAATTTGTGATCTAATTTATTGCGATGCTACTCAGATATGCGGGCCGCGGCGCTCAGCGGCGGCATAATGGCGCCGATATTCGTCAATGTTTAAAGCTGTTGACTGTGGCAACGGTATAACCGTATTTCATTACAACGCCAAAACTCGCGAAGCTGCGCGTGGTTTAGTTGAGAAACGACAGCTTTTGTGTAGACATGCGATGCGATTACTATTTCGCGTTCTGTCCGGCAGAAGTGCCGGCCAGTTTTCCGAATACTGCGCCGGAGACCAAGCCGGTGCCACTGGGGTAGTTGAAATAAAATAGACCACCGACCATCTCGCCTGCGCAATATAGCCCAGGGATCGGCAAATGGTTGGTGTCGAGCACCTGGCCCGATTCCTTGTCTATGCGCAGTCCGCCAAAGGTAAACGTGATACCGCAGGTCGTGGCATAGGCGTCGAACGGCGGAGTGTCGAGTGCCTGCGCCCAGTTCGATTTCGGAGGTTCGATGCCGACCGTACCTTTGCCGTCCTTGATTACATGGTTGAACGTCACATTTTTCTTCACCGCGGCGTTGTACTCGCGTACGGTTTTCAGAAATTGCTCAGCGTTTACGCCTTCGAGTTGCGGTGCGAGTTCTTCCAGAGAATTCGCGCTGACCTTGGTTACGAACTTGATGCGGTATTCAGAACGCAGCAACTTAGTAACTTTGGAATCAAACACCTGCCAAGCGAACTGGCCCGGTTGTTTCAGTACTTCGGCACCGTACTTGGCATAGGTAAACGCATGAAAATCCGCTGCTTCGTCAACAAAGCGTTTGCCGTTGGCATTGATCAGCAGTCCGAAAATGTAACTATGCTTCTGGAATTGGTCACCGACGTTGACATCGCCGAACTCCGGCGCGTAACGGTCCCACCCAGTGGCGTGGCAGCCTGACCAGTTGCCGTAGGGTGCCGCACCAATGTTTAGTGCCATTTGGATGCCGTCGCCAACATTGAAGCGAGTGCCACGCACTTTTGCCAGTTCCCAGCCTGGCCCGAGATAACGCGCGCGCATTTCGGGATTAGCTTCAAAGCCTCCACAGGCAAGTATTACCGATTTGGCTTTCATTTCAAAGGACTTACCTTGTTGGCGTACTTGCACGCCACTGACGATTGCGCCGTCGTAGAGTAGCTTGATAGCACGAGTTTCGTACAATACCTTGATGCCAGCTTTTTGAGCTGCCTTGTCGAGGAACTGTACCAGTCCGGATCCGCCGCCAGAGACCTCGATTGGCATGTTGCCAAAAAATCTACGCTTGCCGTCTACCACAGCAGATTGACGCCCCCAGTTGGGGATGAAGCGCACCCCCTTTGATCTTAACCACACCATGATATCTAGACTGTTGTTGACCAGCATCTCGGACAGGTCGGGATCGGTGCGGTAGCTAGTCAGCTGATGAATTTTGTCGAGAAATTCTTCACGCGTATTCGTGCCGAAATCGCTATTCACGACTTCGTCGTCTGTGATATCGGTGACCTTCTTCAAATCCTCTACACCCGAGTAGGCGAAGCGCATCACGCCACCGGCAAAACGGGTGTTGCCGCCGGACTCGTCCTCATTGGCAGCTTCCAATACCGCGACGCTAGCGCCTTGATCGTGTGCGGCAAGTGCTGCGCAGAGCGCTGCATTGCCTTTGCCTACTACGATTACGTCAAACTGCTCCATGTTGTGTTTCGCCTTTCTGCTTTGTGTTTGGGAAAGAGGTTTTATGCCGCCATATCGCGGGTTGCCATCTTGCGCGATGAAATTAGCGTTGTCATCAAGCGCGTATCTGCGAGATTTTCGAATCTTTGTATCGCTTGGTACAGCGGTTCGATGTTGTCGTTATGGATGATATCTTGGACGCAGTTGTCGAACTTTTCCCTGAGCTGTGCCGTTGACAGCGGATTGGCTGATGTGCGCCCGTGCGGTTGATCAACTTTTTTGGTGAGCAGCGTACCGTCCTTGAGGGTCACGCGCAATTCGGCGCCGAAATGGTTCTCGGCGGGAAATTGCGCCGTTGTATAGGGTGTGGCGGTCATGCGTGCCATGATGGAACGTACCTTGGGATCAAGATAGGCATCGCCTTCGAAGTGCTCGGCAACGACGCGTTTTTCGACCAGCGCGCGGGATACGGCGTAATAGACGCTGAATTTGGCATCAACCGAACTCACCGGATCGGGCCGGTTGGTATGTTCGAGGCGGCGCGAGTGAGTGTACGACTCGATTTTTTCAACATTCTCCGGTGTAAGACCGTGCTCGCTGATGAGTTCAAGCATGGCGTCTATGGCCGGATGCGTGCTTGCGCAACAGGGATATTGCTTGACCGCGATGCCGGGCGACACGATGTCGAGCGGGTCAGCCCAGTGCGGGAGAATTCTGGCGATATCGAAATTGCCTTCGCCATTGAAGACATTGAAATAACCGTGTTTATGTTCGAATGCCATCGGATTAGCCGTAAAACCTTGGCGCGCGAGCATCGCGGCAAACAGGGCATTGCGCGCGCAATTGCCCACATGCAGCGGCTTGGTCATGGTGCCCAGGTTGGATTTGATGCCAGCCGCCATCGATGTGGCGATGGCAAGGGCGGTGGCAGTTTGTTCCTCTGTCAACCGCATCAAATGAGCTGCTGCGACGGCTCCACCGAAAATCCCGACAGTGACTGTCGGGTGCCAGCCCTTCACGTACTGATGAAGGTTGACCCCCATTGAAATCTTGCATTCGGTTTCGAAGCCCGCCACGTAGGCGGCGATGAAATCGCGTCCCGTTGCCCCGACTTGATCAGCGAGAGCGAACAATCCTGGCAGGATGGGCACCGAGGGATGGCCGCAGAACGTATTGTTACAGTCATCAAAATCCAGCGCATGGGCGGCAGTACCGTTGACCAGTGCGGCAGTGAGTGGGTCGGTACCACGGTCGAAGCCGAAAAGCAGACTTGGACCTGAAGAATCGAAGTCCGTGATTTGCTCCACCATGCGTGTGGAGTTGTCGCGACTGCCCAGTATCGTCACGGCAACGGTGTCGAGTATGCCGATTTTGGCCCAATGCACAGCCTCGGGCGGCAACGTTTCGTAGCGTATTGCGCAAGCTTTTTTGGCGATTTCCAGTGCGATCGACATATCCGATTCCTTTACTTGGTCAGTGGCGGTTTGGTTCGCCATCACGGTCATTCAGCCGTCATACCTGCGGCTTTTACGATTTCCGCATTTTTGGCGATTTCACGTTTGATGTGCGCTGCGAACTCAGCAGGTGAACTGCCGACAGGTTCTGAGCCGTCAGCCGCAAAGCGCGGACCGACATCGGGTGATTTGAGCGCGTCTAAGATACTTTGATTCAGGCGATTAATTATTTGTTTTGGCGTTTTTGCAGGCGCGAGTACGCCGTACCAACCAGAGATGTCATATCCGGGTAATCCAGCTTCACTGATCGTTGGTAGATCGGGTGCCGCGGCCGATCGTTTGGGCGTGCTGACGGCAATCCACCGCAGTTTCCCCGCCTTGACGTGAGGCAGCGTCCCAATGATGGTCGCGAACTGGGAGTGAATTTGACCACCGAGCATGGCGGTGATTCCGGCAGCGCCTCCCCTGAATGGCACATGTACCCAATTTACTTTGGCCATCGAACCAAAGAGCACACCGGCAAGATGGCTGAGTCCTCCGGTTCCGGAAGAACCGTACGTGTAAAAATCGGGTTTCGCTTGCATCAGCGCAATCATTTCCTTAACCGTCTTCGCAGGGATCGATAAGTTGACTGTGAGGGAATAAGGCTGGGCAGTAACTTGAGAGATCGGTGCGAGGTCCCGCTCAAGGTTGTAAGGCATGTTTTTACGCAAGGCCGGATTGACTGAGTGAGATGCGGACACCAAGGCTATGGTGTAGCCGTCGGGCGCGGCTTTTGCATTGAGATTCATGCCTATGTTGCCGGCGGCCCCCGGCCGGTTGTCGACGATGACCTGCTGGCCGAAGGAGTCAGTCATTTTCGCGGCAATGGTGCGTGCAGTAATGTCGGTCCCAGCGCCAGCAACAAAGGGCACAATGAAGCGTATGGGTCTACTAGGATATTTATCTGCTGCGATACCCACAGTGGGTGCTGTAAACAGACTCCCTAGCGCTATTAATGTGACTACATTTCCAAAGATGGGCATTGTGGATATCCTCCGCGTGAGTGGTTATTATTTTTTTGAGAAAGTAGATGCTGCAACAATTAATCATTGCTGGTTAATGGTAAAGCTGGCTGCTGAATAATTATCCGACGAGCCTACTGATTAGTATAATGATATTATTTAAATAATTGTTCTATTTTGTTGATGAGTATAGATGATGAGTATAGATACAGGCGGCCTGCAAGCTTTTGTTGAAATCGCAGATCGAGGCACATTTCACCAAGCTGCCGAAGTGCTCTCATTGTCGCAATCGGCGCTTTCGATGCGGATTAGCAAACTCGAAGGCAATCTAGGGGTTCGTCTGCTCAACAGGACAACTCGTCGCGTAACGCTCACCACTGTTGGCAGGGATTTCTTGCCTAGGGCTCGTCGCTTGATTGGAGAGCTTGGCAGTCTGATGGATGGCCTACGAGACATGGGGCGTAGTGGTAGTGGTCATGTGACGCTCGCCTGTGTGCCGACGCCGGCAATACACCTTCTCCCCCCGGTTATCAGTCAGTACAGCGCGAAGCATCCTGACAACCAAATTCGCATCCTTGATGGGCATGCCAACGAGGTCTTGCAGGCAGTAGTCCGTGGAGAGGCGGAGTTCGGTATTACCCACATCGGTACCGATGATGAACCAGAAATCGAGACCGAACCTCTATTCGACGAAGCGTTCGTGCTGGCTTGCCGCAAGGATCATCCGCTTGCGGCGCTGAAAAAGGTCAAATGGTCAGATTTAGAATCACACCGGGTGATTGCGGTGGGTCGACTAAGCGGGAATCGGTCTACATTGGACTTCGGTTTTCCTGCCAAAAGCTTCAAGCAACGCTGGGCTTACGAGGTTCAGCACTCAACATGGACTGGTCTTGGTATGGCAGAGGCAGGAATTGGCGTTATTGTGGTTCCCGCCCTTGCCTTATCTGGCGGCAGACATCCAACGCTGGTCAGCAGGCCTTTGATAGAGCCGAAAGTTGTTCGGACGATTGCGGTGATCCGGAAACGGGGAGCTTCTCTGTCGCCCGCCGTGGAGGTGTTTCTCGCGATGCTTAGAAAACGGTGGTCACAAAAAATAAAAATGTAAGTTGACTCTGACTGTTCAGTGCAGTCTAAAGTCCGTCACGCACAGCGTCATCTAATACGCAACTCTACCCTGTGGGTGTGGGAGGCGAAATCCTAATTCACGAGTTTAGTGCGCGCGGTTCGCGCGGTGCAGTCTTGCATTGAATGCCAGCCGTGGTAGCGTGCTCTCCATGCGCGAACTGCTCCTCCTCGCGATTCGCCTGCCGAAGCTTATTTCATACTCCGAGTGCCGCATAGCTACGATTTCGCCTCCCACAGGTTCGCACAACCAGCGTTATGTCTTGCGCCCCAGCCCAGCTACCGCAACGTCCTCTCGCGCGCACGTTGCTCAACTGCCTGATCGGCGCACTCGTGCTAGCGCGCCAGTGCGTTGGTCTGGTCAGGCGCTTCGCGCAGGGATGGAGTGTGGCCCCCGCCCACCCAGCGCGTCTGCCTGCGGCGGCTCGCTCCTCGATTGCTCCGGGTTTTACTTGTTGAGAGCTTGCGCAGTTTGAGAGTCATGGGTCCTCATCAGGAATCGGCAAAGAAAAATGCATTGGCAGGCTCGTCGGCCCACGGACGATCGCGGCGGATGCGGCTGACCGCGGCCAGCACCGGCGGCGCGACGCGGTAGAGCAGGGCGCGCTGCTCGTCGTTCAACTCGAGCCCCGCGCGTGACACTGCGGCTTCGGCGCTGGGGGGTGTGCGGGATTTTGTGTAAACGGGTTTCTGTTTAAAACGGCGGCATGCGATCTTCGAATTGAATCGTGAAGCGGTTCAGTGCGGCTTTCCAGTCATGAATTGGCATGGTCCATTTGCGGCTGATGTTGTTTAGGGCCAGATACAACAGCTTGCTCGCGGCCTCGTCGGTGGGAAACGAACTGCGGTTCTTAATAATTTTACGCAGACTCATGTTAATCGATTCGATCGCATTGGTGGTGTAGATCACCTTGCGAATTTCTGGCGGGTAGTCGAAGAACGGGATGACGCGCGACCAGTTGCGCCGCCAGATCTGGGCAATCGAAGGATACTGGCCATCCCATTTGGCCTCAAATTCACCGAGTCGTTGCTCGGCGTCCTCGACGGTTGCCGACTGATAGATCAGTCGTAGATCGGCGGCGACGTCCTTACGCGTTTTCCACGACAAGAAGTTCAGGCTGTTGCGCACCATATGCACGATGCACAGCTGAACGCTGGCTGTCGGGTAGACCGTCTCGATGGCTTCCGGGAAACCCTTGAGTCCGTCGACACAGGCAATGAAGATGTCCTGGACCCCGCGATTCTTGAGTTCGGTCACCACCTGCAGCCAGAACTTCGCCCCTTCGGTCTGGGCGATCCACAGGCCCAAGACTTCCTTGTGGCCGGTGAAGTTCACACCGATCGCCAAGTAGACGGCCTTCACCCGCACGGCGCCGGTGTCACGCACTTTGATGTGGATACAGTCCAGATACAGGATCGGATACAGGGGTCGAGCGGTCGGGCCTGCCAGGCCTTCACTTCCTCGCTCACCGCGTCGGTGACCGCGGAGATGAGGCTCGGGGATACCTCCGTGCCATACATCTCGGTGAGATGCCCCTGGATCTCCCGCACGGTCCCGCGGGCGTAGAGCGACACAATCTTGTCGTCGAAGCCCGCCCAGCGGGTCTGGTGCTTGCCAATGAGTTGCGGCTCAAAGGCGCCTTGGCGATCGCGCGGAATGTCCAGCGGCAACTCGCCGAACTCCCCCTTGAGTGTCTTCGCGCTATGCCCGTTGCGGGCGTTGCCGGTGATATTGGTCACCGGATCGCTCTTGTCGTGGCCGAGATGTTCGGCCATTTCGGCTTCCAGAGCCCGCTCGACCAGCATCTTGGTCAGTTGCTTGAGCAGACCGTTCTCGCCAATGAGGTCTTCGGGCTTTTTGTATTCGTCAGTAACCTGTCGGCCAACTGCATCAGCTCGGCGTTCGGCTTCGGTCGTTTGGTGCGCTTCGTTACGGTCATCATCACTCCTTGAAGGACGGCAGTTTCCTGCCAAATGACCGTTTACACAAAACTTATTACACCCCCGACGAATTATCCAAAAACGTCCAGTCGGTAACTGACTGTCCTTGAATGCTTGTCCGTACCGTGCCATATTTCTTCCTTATCGCCCCCGGTTTCTGATTCTATCGAGGCGACAACTAGTCTGACACGGGGGGTTACGGCCTGCATCTTTGTCGTTTAGGAACTCACGACCTCCGATCACTCGAACGCCGCTCCTGCGTGCTACCAAGGCGCATGGACAATTCCTTGGACGGGACTTTAACCCGCTAGCTCAATTGCTGTTACTGCGAACGTCTGACCCCATTTATTGACCTGCTTCACAAATCATCCCGTTCATCACAAATTCATAATAGACTCTAGACTTGACCGTTACTCGATGAAGCTCCGGCAGATAGGCGGGACTAAAAAAGCTCGCGAATTGCGTAGCTATTACGTAACATTGCCATGTTGCATATGATGCTGAGAGACTTTGTGTGGCTTCTTTTGAGAGACAGCGAGCACCGCAAGGCTTTGATTTACAATATGTCCATAAACTTGAATCCAAATGTGATACGGGCTACCCCCGATTATTACCATGAATGAAGAGCTTTGTTTCCTTTCGATTCGCGAGGCTGGTAATCTCATTCGCAAAAGAGAATTGTCGCCAGTCGAACTTACCCAAGCTTTTCTCAGGCGCATTGAGGCCATCGATCCTCAGTTGAATGCTTACCTGCTGGTTACATCTGAGCTGGCGCAGAAGCAGGCGCGTATCGCGGAGTCGGAGATCACACACGGAAATTACAGAGGGCCGCTGCACGGCATTCCGTTTGCGCTGAAGGACATGTTCGACACTGCGCAAATCCGCACGACTGCGCATTCGAAGATACTAAAGGATAACGTTCCAGCACGCGACGCCACGGTGGTCGGAAAACTCTACGCCGCCGGAGGCGTATTGCTCGGCAAACTGGCCACACATGAATTCGCCCACGGTGGCCCGTCCTTTGATCTACCGTGGCCCCCGGCTCGCAACCCGTGGAATCCGACCCATTTTACTGGTGGTTCAAGCAGCGGTTCGGCGGCTGCGGTCGCGGCGGGACTCGCCATGTATTCGCTGGGCACAGACACCGGCGGTTCCGTGCGCAGTCCGTCCTGGCTATGCGGAATCGTCGGCATGAAGCCGACCTTCGGTCTGATCAGTCGCACAGGAGTGGTGCCGTTTTCATCGAGTTGCGACCACGTCGGACCGATGACATGGTCGGTGCAGGACTGCGTAACCGTGCTTCAAGAGGTTGCGGGCCATGACAACTCGGATTCAGGCAGTTCTCACGTGCCGCTACCGCCGCTGCCGAACAGTTTCCCAACCGATCTTCGCGGCATACGCTTGGGTGTTGTAAGACATTTCTGGGAACGTGACCTCAAGGTGAATCCTGAACTTTGCACAGCAGTCGATGCTGCCATTGAGGTTTTCAGGAAGCTCGGTGCGCAAATCGAGGACATAGAATTGCGCTCACTCCACGATTATTACGCCGTTCGCCTGATGGTGACCGAGAGTGAGATGTACGAGATGCATCTGAAAAATCTTCAGGAGCGAGCGGGCGATTACGGCCATCATTTCCTTTCGCGCTGCCTGCCGGCCTGCCTTTACACCGCGGCGGATTATATTGCGGCACAGCGCGACCGCGGCCGGATCATCAGGGAAATGCAGCCGATCTATGAAAAATACGACGCGCTAATCACTGCGGGAGCAGGCCCTGCGCCAAGCCTGCACGACCACAAGACCCTTGGGTCGGCAGACAAGTTCCTGCGCCCAGGTCTTGGCACGTTATTCAGTGTTACGGGTGCGCCGGCACTCGCGTTGTGCTGCGGCTTCAGCGAGTCCGGATTGCCGCTCGGCTTACAAATTGGCGGACGGCTATTCGGAGATGTTACCGTGCTCAAGATCGCTTATGCGTACGAGAAAGCAACTCCGTGGCGGGACAAACGGCCAGTATTGAAAGCCGGCGCGGTAGCTCCTAAGATTCGCGTGGACGCTGATTCACATATCGAGATAACCGCCGACGAGAAGATCCGCGAGCTAGCCGAAAAAATGACTGCCCGTGCCGGTCTCAAACTTACCCGCACACACTTCGACCTATTATTGGAAACAGCACCCTATGCGATGCAACTTGTTGGCCGCCTGCGTCGTAACGGTATTGTCAGCTCAATTTAACCCCCGAGTGATCTACTGGGGAACTGGCTACCTTGGAATGGGTGTCTTGGTTCAATCACCACCGACTGCTCGAACCAATAGATTATATTCCACCGACAGAAGTTGAAACAAACTACCATCTGCAACTCGCCGAGAAGACCTCTTCACTGGCCTTAACTTAAACCACCCCCCAGTCTCCATGAAACCCGAGGCGATTCAGCTTCGTCCATTTATACCGGTGTTAAGTTGACAAAGCCCGCTTCGTGATTCTTGTTTACTCCGATTTGAGCCCGATCGCCTTTACGACTTTTCGCCATTTCTCGACCTCGTGACCAACGTGAGTCCAAAACGCTTCGGGCGTTGAGCCAACCGGCTCAATCCCTCCGTTGATCATCCGCTCCTTGATTTCGGCCATCTCAAGAATACGCGCTATCTCCTTGTTTAGTTGCGTGATGATATGATTCGGCGTTCTGTCTGGTGCGACTACCCCGTACCAGCCAGTGACATCAAAACCAGGAATGGATTCTGCGACACTGGGAATATCTGGTAACAAGCGGAATCGTTTTTCCGAGCTCACCGCAAGCCATTTGAGACGACCAGCCTTAACGTGCGGCTGACTCGACAGGACCGTCGCGAAGAGCAACTGAATCTCCCCGCTCAGGACACCGGCGAGTGCCGGAGCCCCCCCCTTATAGGGGACATTAACCATATCCACGCCGGCAAGCACGGACAGCAACGCGCCGGTAAGATGACTGAGACCTCCCACTCCGGACGAGCCGTAGTTGATCTGACCGGGCCGGGATTTCGCAAGCGCAATTAATTGCTGGACGTTGTTGGCAGCAACACCCGGATACGCAACTAGCATGTAAGGTTGGCGGCTGAGCTGAATGACAGGCGCCAGATCTTTTAGCAAATTGTACGGGGGATGTTTGTTGACCGAAGGATTCACCGATAGCGTAGCCGTGATATCTCCGATGGTATAACCATCCGGTGCAGCCTTGGCGATAATATCAACACCGATCATGCCGGACGCACCGCCACGATTATCCACGATCACAGCCTGTTTCCAAGTTTCCGTCATCTTCTGTGCCACCATACGCGCGAGGATGTCGCTGGCGCCACCGGCGGGGAAAGGATCAATCCAGCGTATGGGCTTGCTCGGAAAAACTGAGGGCGATGATTCGGCAGCGTTTGTTGCACACGCAACGACACTTGCCAGCATTGCAGCCACGCCCAGCACAAGTCGACTGCGCCGCCGCGTTGATTTTTTCTTTGCCATGGACTCCTCCCTTACCGGTCTCGATTTTAACTTTAATGAATGGGTGAGAATATTGTCAACTCTTAGCCTTTTTCATGGAAGAAGCTCCATTAGTATTTTCCAAAGAGAACGGGATACAAATAACGGATATCAACAATGGCAAACGAAATTATGCAATCAATCGAACTCTTTTAGCACTCATCATGGTATCTGAATTTCCATCAACGGAGCATACTGTTGTCCACCATGTCCATCGCTGTCACGCGGATCGCCCTGCGTAAAAGGTCGCGGAATTGATGCCTTAATCGCCAAGGCCGCGTCGCAAAAGAAAAATTTCACGTCATTCGCTGAGAGATTATAAAGTTTCGCTACGATTTCACGGGTCACTTTGTTGGATTGTTTTACGCGTTCGTAAGTTTTAGCATCATCGAACATGATGTCAAAGGTGAGTTCAAATGGACCGGCATTCTTGCTTCGGATAAGTTGCGCGAGTTGTGCAAGTGATGTCATGCGGAGACCTTTTTCGATGCGCTCGCCCCAATCTCTACAATTGTCATGGGAAACATTTCATAGGGATCAGAAGGCTCTACAACGTGGTTCACATTAAAGCGGTAAACCGGACCTCGATCGAGGTGGTTATATGGACATGCCAGCGAAGTGATCAAACCACTCCATTCAGGGATTGGTAGATGCAAGGCCTGGTGGCGAAGGATGCCAGCTATGGTACTGGCAATTTCCTGCGTTTGTGCTGTTACCTCGAACGTAAGGCAAAGTTCGTGCGAGCTGATCTCCTTTACCGGTTCGAGCGGCCCCATGGTCCCATTCTTACCATAAATCCGGATGTGCAGTAGATAATCTTCACGAGTAATTCTCTCGCTATAAACCATATCGACGCGGTTGTGAACCTTTTCCCGCAATCGTGCAATCCAGTCGTCAATCTGACGAATAATAAACGGATCCCGAATGGAGCCGATCAGAATACTCTGATAGCCGACTTTCTCTGCACCTTCAAGCTTGACAGTATAGCGCTCTGCGGGAAGAAACGCGCTATCTGATACTCGAACCGAACGATCACCGGCAGATTCGTAGCGCGACCTGGTAAGGTCAAGCGTCCCCGAGCATTCAACGAGCCGAAAAGGGTCAGCATTCTCGTATAGACTATGTGATGCAATACTTTGCGGAGTGCATCTAAGTTCGGGGTCTGGGGCTTCCACCACGAAATGATCTTTGCGTACCCATGCGAACATGCAATCCGGCGTCTTGCGCTGAACCACCGACGCGGCGCCACATTCCAATATTTTTGCTGCGTGCCATGCTAAGCCCTCTGGAAACCCCATCATGATCGGCATGGCAGCAAAAATGGCAGTATCGCTTGCTCGCCCAGCAATAATCACATCAGCGCCGGCCTTTAATGCTCGAATGAACGGCTCAGCGCCCATCATACCGACAATATGCTCGCTGCGATCGATGGTCGCACTGTCAAAGTGCGGGGCCGGAGAGAGAGGTTTTATACCCCCTTCGTTTAAGCGCTGTTTTAGGTATACCTTATTTTGTTCTGCTTGGATGAGCGCAAGTCGAAAACTCAGATGATCAGATGCAGCAATGTCATTGACCATTTGATGCATCATTTCCAATTGCGTATCGTTGCCACCCGTACCCGCCGATCCAATGATTAATGGGATATTCAAGCGTCGGGCGCCAATGAGCATCAGTCGCAGATCACGCCGAATAGCATCCTTGGGGAACACCGTTCGGCTTGACCCGAGATAAGCAGGGCCGGGATCTGTCGATCCACCATCACAACCGATGAAGTGCGGTTTCTGAGCTAACGCTCTTTCGAACGAACTCTCGAGAAATCCAGCGCCACACACGCTGCTAGTTGAAAGGATTCTGATTTCTTCCTGCATGATCCGTCGCCCAATCACCAATGTGAGTACATCAAGTTGCCCGCAACCGGCATCTTTGCCGTCAGAATGGTGCCGGTATCGGATTCGGTGATGAACAACGTTTTGCGATCCGCTCCACCATAAGCAAGATTAGTGGTCCGGATACCAGTACATGATTTGATGCGATAAATCGGTTCTCCAATCCGGCTGAAGAGCCAAACGGTACCGAATCCAGCATGAGCAATAGCCAAGTTTCCTTCCGAATCAATCGCTAGGCCGTCCGGCCCCCCTAATCCGCCGGAGAGTTGAAGAAAAACGCCCGCCTTGGTTACCTCGCCCGACCCTAGCAGAGGCAATCGCCATACTGCATTGGCTCGACGGCGCGTGTCAAGGTAGAGCCTTTTCCTTGTTGCGAGTTCGTGATCTGTCCGGTTCTGTAGCACGTGATCTGTCCGGTTGTCATAGTCACCCAAAGGGGGTGACCGATGAGACGGACGGAGCTGTTACAGGAGATTCAGAAGATGAGATTCGAGGAAGCGTATGCAGGGTGGCATGCTCGGCTCGGGATTCGTGGAGGACAGCCTCAAGCGGGCGCTCGAGTGGGATCCGGATTTCATCGGCTGCGATGCGGGCTCCACCGATGGCGGCGCCACCAGCTTGGGCACTGGTGCATGCGCCTATTCGAAGGCGGCCGTGAAGCGCGATCTGCGCCTCGCCATGCTCGGGGCTCGCGAGAAGAAGATTCCCCTGCTCATCGGGTCTTCCGGCTACGCGGGAGGCGACATTAATCTGGCGTGGGCTGTCGATATTACACGGGAGATCGCGAGGGAAGAGCGCCTCAAGTTCAAGATGGCGGTCATCCATTCCGAACAGGATAAAAAATACCTGAAGAAAAAGCTGGCCGCCGGGAAGATCACTCCGCTCAAGCCGGTCATCCCCTTCAGCGAGGACGTTATCGACCGCAGCGAACACATCGTCGGGATGATGGGGGCGGAGCCGTTCATCCGTGCCATGGAGCAGGGTGCTGAAGTTATCATGGCTGGCCGGTCGAGCGACACGTCAATATTTGCTGCCCTGCCACTCATGCGGGGGGTATCCCCTGGGCCTGCATGGCACGCCGCAAAAATTCTGGAGTGCGGTGCTGCCTGCGTGACACACCGATTGCGCGGCGACTGCATGTTCGCGCGTATCGGGTCGGAGAGCTTTATCATAGAGCCACCGAACCTCGATTACGCGTGCAGCCCGGCGAGTGTGGCGGCCCATACGTTCTACGAGACGTCGAATCCCGTGAACCTGTACGAGCCCTCCGGGATGGTCGATACAACGACAGCCGTCTATGAGGCGGTCAACGACCGCGTTGTGCGAGTGACGGGCAGCGGCTTCGTGCACGCCGACCAATACACCATAAAGCTCGAAGGGTCGGAGCGTGTTGGTTATCAGACGATCAGTGTGGTCGGCATCTGCGATCCGTGGCTGCTGAGTCAGCTCGATGACTGGCTCAAGCTGCTTACGGATAAAGTGAAGGTCCGTGCGACGGAGGTCTTTGGGCCCGAGGTGGCGAATGGCGGCTACATACTCCATATCAGGGTGTACGGACGCAATGGCGTGATGGGCAAAAGCGAGCCGCTCATGGACAAGCCGTTGCACGAAGTGGGTCTCGTCTTCGAAGTGACCGCGGCGACGCAGGATCTCGCCAACGGGCTCATGTCGATGATCACCTATCTCGGGCTCCACCAGTCCGTGCCGCAGTGGAAGGGACGGGTTTCGAACTTCGCGTTCCCGTACAGTCCCAAGGAAGTGCCACGCGGCCCGCTCTACCGGTTTAACATGAACCACGTGGTTGAGCCCGCCGATCCCTACGAAATGTTTCCGATGGAAATGGAAACGGTCTGACTCCGGGAGCAGAAAACATGGCAAGACTGATGGACATTGCGCAACTGTGCCGCAGCAAAAATGCGGGCCCCTTCTCGCTCACCTTCGACTTCATGTTCGACAAGGTCGAAAACTACCGACGCGTAAAGGACTCCGGCATCCTCAGCAAGGCGCTAATACAGAAGCTGTATGGCACGCCGCCAGACGATATCGAAATCTTCTACGTCGAGGCCGCGCGCGGCATCAAGATCACGATTCCACGCCCCATGATCCAGGGAGATCCCGAGGACAGCGACCAGTACGGGTGTCAGCAGTTCCGGCCCCTAGCAGAGCTGGAGCTTCCGGACTGATCTGCTGCGCCTTCACGCAGCTGCTGTAGATGCTTACGATGTTTTCCATCTTTCAGGGGGTGATTTTATGGGCAGGAGTCTCAACCGCTATGCCGTGATCGCCGGGTTGGCTATCGTTGCTTCCGGCGGAGCGTTCGCGGCAGACGCCTATCCCTCTCGTCCCATAAGGCTCGTCGTGCCTTACACCCCGGGCGGAGGTTCAGACACCGTCGCACGCATTGTTTCGCCGAAAGTCGGCGACGATCTGGGCGGAACCATCGTCATCGATAACCGTCCCGGGGCCGCTGGATCCATCGGCACGGGGATCGTTGCCAACGCCCCGGCAGATGGCTACACTCTGCTGCTCGCCGACTCGCCGTTCGCCATCAACAGCCTCAGCAAGCGCGCGCGTTACGATGCCCAGAAGAGCTTCACTGCAGTGGCGATGCTGGCGTTTACACCCTACGTCCTTGTGGTGTACCCCTCGCTGCCTGCCACCACTCTGAAAGAATTCATTGCGTTGGCGAAATCGCAACCGGGCAAGCTGAACATGGGGTCGTCGGGGACGGGCGGCGGCAATCACCTGACGGGAGAACTGTTCAAGCTCAAGGCAGGCGTCGACATCAATCATGTCCCCTACAAAGGTGCCGGGCCGGCAATCTCCGACGTCATGGGCGGGCAGATACAGTCGACGTTCGCGTCCGCACCGGGTGCGGTTCCGGGCATCAAGGCGGGTCGCCTGCGCCCCCTCGCAGTGACTTCCGCAAAGCGGAGCGCGACGCTGCCCGATGTGCCGTCACTCTCGGAGCAGGGCTTCAGCGATTTTGCCGTGGTGAATTGGTATGGCATCACTGCCCCGGCTGGTACGCCGAAGGCCGCTGTGTCGAGGCTTTATGACGCCGTCGCGGTGGCGCTCGCTCAATCCGACGTGAAGAGTCGGCTGGGCATCGCGGCACTGGAGGCGGTGAAGCCCGCGCCGGGACAGTTCACCCAGCAGATCGACGGCGAGCTCGTGCGCTGGCGTACCATCATCCGGGACGCGAAAGTGCAGCTGGAGTGAGCAATAGGAAAAATCAATCCTTTATAACAGCCTTGTTTTTAATGATTTTTTGTGACTGTTCAGCCTGAAGCTATTGTACAGATTGTATGCGGCGCGTATGCTGTGATTCATGGAAGAACTGCCGGATCTTTCGCGCCTTACCCACGAACAGAAGGACGATCTGATCCGCATGCTGTTTCCGTTGATCGCGCAGGTTCGGCAGTTAACGGCACGCGTAGAAGCTCTGGAAGCGCGGCTTTCCAAGGACTGATCACCGCCGACGCTGGTTACCACTGACGCAAACGTTGCCGCGCTCAAGCGCGAGGGGATCCCCGCACTGATCGCCGACAACCAGATGCGCAAGCGCGAAGAACGACTCAACGACCAGGACAAGCACGGTGCCAAGAAGACCCGCTTTACAACAAACAGGCGACCGGGAAAGCCAAAGTCATCAAGCGCTTTACACCTCAGGATTTTCAATTCCAAGACGACCACACCGCCATCTGTCCGGCGGGCAGGACTCTCAAGAGCAACGGCGCCCGATACACAACCGCCGCCGGTCTGCGCTACCAGCTCTATGCTGGCGACGCAGCAGATTGCCAAACCTGCACGCGCGAGGCCAATGCCTGAAAGACCAAAGCAGTCGACGCGGCAGACAAGTCACCCGTTTCGAACCAAAAGCCACAGACCCGTCGAACCCTAGCGAGCGCATGAGGCGCGCCATTGATTCGGTGCGCGGCAGGCGGCTATACAGCCAGCGCATCGGCACCGTTGAGCCGGTGTTCGGCAATCTAAGACACAACAAGCGCCTGACGCGCTTGAACCTGCGCGGGAGCGAAAAGGTCAACGCGCAGTGGCACCTGTACTGTATGGTTCACAACATTGAAAAAATTGCCAACAGCGGTTGGGCACCGTGAAAGAGGGCAATCGCTGGTCACGAGGCCTCTCAAAGAGGGAAAATCGCGTCATGCCAAACGAACACGTGATGAAAATCGCATCGATTGCGAATCTTCGGTCAGAGTTTTGTGATTGCTCCGGCGCGTGTGTGCCAAGTGGGGTTTTTGGTCAGCCTAGTTATATTATGTGAGATTGTGTGATATTCTGAAATAAATATAATAAGACTATAATAATCAAATGGTTATAATGTAATTGTCTTTGACGCCTCCGCGGTTCCCCGAGGATCCATCCCATTACACATGGCCGCGGGGGGGGCTGTAATGAGTCAGCCGTGCAGTAGAGTTTGCTATACGCGCTCTGGTTTGCGCCGGTAAACCCGGGCTGTCATGCGGCTATCGACGTGTGCCAGCAACTTTCTCGCTGTCTCCAGACTTGCAGCGTCTGAGGCGCACTTGGCCCGCAGGTCGTGCTCAGTGAACCGCTCGGTGACTTTGGTCTCTGCCAGCAACCGGGTCATAAAGTTTTGCCACATGGAGTTGAATCCCGAGGCAGTGCCTCGGGACTCGTTGATGTAGCACTTGCCGGCGACGTTGCAGAACAGGAACGGCGAAATGTCCACCGGCCGGGCGGCCGTTGCTTCCTCAACAGCCGCGCGGCGCTCGGGGGTCCACTCGTAGATGGTGCGCTGTCCAGTAGTGCTGGCCGTCTTGTGGCGTTGCACGTGGATGCCGTCATCCCTGAAGTGCCGGGCCGGTTCCAGGCGTAGCAGGTCACCACGCGCCATGCCGGTGAGAAGCTTGAGTCGGATGTAAGCCTGAATAACCAGAACGCTGCCACGCTTGCGCGATGCTGGCATGGCCAGGCATTCCTGCACTTCCCAATCCTCGACGTAGCGGGTGCGCGGTGACTCGCCCTTTAGCCGCACCTGACCTTTGAACGGGTGCCGGTTGATGATGCCCCACTCGACGGCCTTGGTAAACGCGTGGCTCAACACTTCGATCTCGCGGTGCGCAGCGACGCGCGCCCCGCGCAGGTCCACGTAACGGTAGACGTGATGCGGTTCGATTCCGGTGATGGGCATTGCCCCGAATACTGCGCGTAGACGGCGCAGGTGGTTCGCATTATCGTATTGCGTCTTGGGCGCTTTGGTCGGCACGACCTCAAGCTCATAGCGATTGAAAAGTTGCCCAATATTGCCGATCTCAGATGGTTTGTTGATGCGCTCGGCGTATACCTTGAAAGCCTCGGGCAACGTGGCACCCAGGCGAAACTGCTTCTTGCCATCCCACTGCATCTCAAGCCCCGCTGGCACACGATAAATGTATGCGCCGTGGTAGTGGCGCCAGCGTGCCGGCAATCCTCTGTTGTGGTTTAGTCGGGCCTTAGACATTGATTGCATCCCAATCCGGTTCTAGTTTCTTGCTCACTTTAACAGGCGCCGTACCGCCCAGCAAATGTTCGACATGCGCGCGCAAAACCACCAAGGATCCGTCTGGCCGCTGCTTGTGGTGGATGCCCATGGCACGCAATACTGCGGCCTGGGAGCCGTGCCTGGTGCGACGGGTGAGTTCGGCAATATCTTTGTCAGTCAACAGCATGATGAATTTCAATTCATTAAGACTAACCGTCGATTTCGGTCGTGCGATAGCCGTGAACTTGTGCCGATAAACTGGTCTCAGGGACGTGCGGCCTAAAACGATTGACGAAACAGCGTTGGGAGGTGCATGGGAAGTGATGGGCGACGCTGGCGTACGCCCGGCACGGCCACGCGAATTCAGGCTGGACGGTAATGCGCAGTGAATTCTTGCCTGATTTCGTGATTGCTTCAGCAAGATTTTCGAGAGGCTGCGGTGTGAAACCATAATCCATATTCTGTTCCTCGTCACGGATCATTCGCGCTTGCACAATGACCAGCGTTCACCGGGCTCTCGTTGAGTCGGATGTGCAGGTCTAATGATCTTGCCCCGATTTTTCTGACAGTGGTGCAGACAATCCCCACAAAAATGGGGGGGGATGGGCAGGAAAAGGATTTTTATTTCCGTTTATTCGCTCCCTGACCCCGAAACCGCCGCGCGGCTTTGCCTGCCTGAGCCGCCAGACGCTGGAGATTGGTGTTTATGGCGCATAGCGGGCAGCGTTGTGTCTGCGGGTCCTTGTATGCCAGAACGGGATAATTTATCGAGCAGGTCGGGCACTGTTTGCGCTGTACTTCTGCGGTGCCGTGTGGGGTGAGAAACCCGCAATAGGTGAGCAGCGCATAGGCCTGGTTGATATCCAGGCGTTTGATGGGTGCGTTCTGTTTGGGCGTCTCGGTGAAACTCACGTAGGTATTGAATGCGGCCAGCAGACGCCAACCCCGTTGCAGCGGCATCGCGCAGACCGTGCCCATGCGCTCATAGCACGCGAGAAAGAGCGCGCATTGAATGGTCCATGCTTCAGAGGTTTGCGCACTGGGCTGGGTGAAATAACTGGCCTTGCCCTGCAGGATAGGGCCTCCCGGCGGTGGTATTCCCCGCAAAGCCATGTACATGGCGCTGACGCGGCGATGGGATACCGATGTGTATCGCTCAATGAGTTTCGCCTTCGCGCCGGCCATGACAAAGCCGTTGGCGAGCTCCAGGTAGGCAACTTCCCACCGGGGATCACCCGTGCGGGCATCCTCCGGAATGGGGGTCACGATCCGTTAACGGTGTTCAGTTGCGGTTTAGTCGCAAGCAATGCTCTGGCGTGCTGTTTGGCAGCACCCTCATGCATGGCCGTCCCTTGTCTGAATGAGCGACTGGCGAATTGCACGATCGGCCCCTGCCAGGCCAAGGCAAGCAGCGCGATATCTTCATCGCTCAACTGCCCCAGCACGGCGGCCTGAGCCATGTTGATTCCCAGCTTGATAAGCATTTCGAGTTTGCCAGCTGCCACATCTTTGGCAGCCAGGCGCGCAAATTGTAGATAACGGCGATTAAGTTCCAAGATGCGTAATCGGTCGGCGCGGGTTTTCTTCGAGGCTTCAAGCGTCTGGGCGAGTTCAGCGGCGCTGCAGGCAAGATCGCCAAGGCAAACCGGCGTGTAGCCCAGGTATTCCTCCTGACGGCCATCCAGCTTGCCCAGCCAGTGTTCGGCGATGCTGCGGTTCAGCTGTAAAAGATCATCCATGCGGCAATCAGGAGGAAGCGGCTATAGCGGGACGGGGCGCTAAAATTATTTGAATTTTGATTGCGGAGTGACTTATATGTTTTATTATCTTGATTGAGTTACAATATGTCAACACATAAATCAAATAAGTGTGTTATATTTATGGCGCTGCTTTGATAGATTGTTGATCTGTTTAATTTTTACTGCGTTGTCCGCACTCGTTGGGCATCGCGCCGGGAGGTGATGACATGGCTGCAGCACCACGAAAATCCTCGAAGCCCGAAATCGTTGCTGAGACAACGAGAAAGCTGCGTGCGGACCCGCGGCGCCTCAAGGCATTCTCGGATCGACTCAATTTGATGATGGGTGAACTGGGGCTGCCGCCGCGAGGACGAGCAAGAGTAATCACGGATCGCGTAGGTGTGAGTACCACGACGGCCGCGAACTGGTTGCGCGGCCGCAGTTTCCCGAGCTACGAGGAACTGGGTCGAATAGGGCGCTTAGGGGTGGATCCTGTGCGTCTGATGCCGGACAAGACGGACGTGCTTCCGTCAAAGGCCAGTGCCAGACCATCATCCTCACCGGGTTCTAAACGGCTGGCACGCCTGATTGAATCGAAGCAGCTAATGGCAATTACACAACTGCATACTGACGATGGAGAGTGGGACCATACGGCACTGCCCAACAGTATCTGGCAGCAGCTCCTGGGTCACGACCTTGGCGGCTTTGTGTTGTTGTGCATGAAAGGTGACACCATGGGGGAGCGGATCAAGGACGGCACGCCGTTACTGATCGACACCAACGTTGTGCAGATTACCGAAGATAACGGAATTTACGCGCTGCTACTCGGTGAGTCTGTCATCGTGCGCCGGGTGCAGCGCCGGTTGCAGGGTGGCTATTTGATTGCCAGCGACAATGCTGCTATCGCACCGGAAACCATAGATCGATTGGGTGCGCATAACGACGAATCAGCGAAGGCGGGCACCGTTTTGATACTGGGGCGGGTGGCGCTGGCTATACAGAAGCTTTAGTTTGTAATGAGTGCGACTTGATCTTGCGATGGTTGTTAGATCGCGACCTATCGAATGGCTGCAACCAGCAGTGAAGCGGTCATTGGGCAGATTCCTGTCACTGTTGCTGACCGGCCAGGAGCGGAAGTACATCAACGTGAGGCCGAGCTTCCGCTTTTCGGTGCGGCCGTTGGCTCCTCTGCCCGAATCCGGCAGCTATGCGTTCGATACCGGTCGCACGGCACGATAGACCAGCATACTGCGGTTGAGCGGCCACTTTTTCATTTGCCGACCGGCAGCACCCGACCCACAAGAGCCATTCGAGCAATTCTTTTCGACCGACCGCTTAGTGCAGATGAAGGAGCCGGTCAGAGAAATGCACTGATCGGCAGCAGTTCGGCCGAAGCCGTCAGCAGCTGACCGTGCTGATAGCATCCGCTGTCGGCCTGGAGCAGACGCTCCGGATAGACTGCTTTCGGCGTGTCCATCGAAGCAGGAGGAGCTCAATCTACTTGAACGTGGGTAGGTGGGAGCTGGGCGCTCAGCGGATGGCGCGAGGCCGATCAATCCTGGGGGTGAAGAGTTCGAGAACCGCCGACGTCTTCACGATGAGCCGGTTTGACAAAGCGATGCACGTGGGTTCGGACGCGCAAAGGTCCCGCAGCTGCTTCCAGTTGTCCCAGTCCAGCCTGAGTCAGGATGACAAGGATGCCCTCGCCCAATATGACGTCTCCATGGTTATCGACCGGGCCTCCGTCACGCCACCAGACGATTCGAGCGGTCGTAACGCCTGCGCTGTCACGAAGGGTTTATCGAGGGTCTGTTCGGATCTGAGCAAGTTATCCATTTGCCTGAGCGCGCGCATAAAGCAGTTGCAGTGCTTGTTGAAGTGCGTGCTATGTTGGCGGGTGCTGTCGGCTTGCTTGATGACCTGACCAAACCTGCAGATTCCGATAGCTTGATGACACTAATTTACAACATTCAGAAAATCACCCTTGCCGCCGAGACGGAAATGAACAAAGCAATCCTTTCGTGCAAGCGGGCGCGAGGCCAGACGCTGGAGAACGTTTCTTTAACCAAGCCGACTTTGCATTAGATAAATCTAAACAGTCACCGGTTATTCATGGATAACTGGTATGCAAGGCAGCAAGACATGTTCAATTGCAGACTTGATAGTTGACAACCATTCCGTTTGCTCATGTCGAGGGAATCAGGATTCAGTACCAGGCGGCCGGAGCAGGGCAACCCATGCTGCTGTTCGCTCCGCTGCGTACACGAGGATAAAGGCCGCGTACGACTGCACGCGTCCTGTGGCTGCCGCTGCAGCTTGCTCTACTTTGCTGATCGCTAAAGTCCCGCCTGACTGTTTTTTCCGAGAGCAAAGCCAACACTGTTGTTAATCGTCCAAGCTGTGGCCGACACCGGCACAGCGGGTTAAGCCTTCACTGCGTAAGGCTTACCGACTGACGCGCCTTTCAGCAATTACCCCTTTCCCGACGTGGGGGGGGCTTGCCTGTAATGCCCATGGTGTCACAGCGTTCTCGCGTTCAAGGCGACCGCTGTGCGGCTCGCTGCGCTCGGCCTTGAGCGCTGCGCTGCGCCGTGACCCAGAGGGTCAGGGCAATCCCGCCCTGCAATCAAAAGGACATGTCATGAATTACGTTTCCGGTTACGATTCATTCAAAACACCTGCACTCACCATCGGCGACTTGCACCGCTGCGCACCTGCGGCCTTTGCCACTACGCCGTTTTCCAGCACCTCACCCAGCTACCGCTTCATTTCGACCGCGCAGATCGTGTCGACACTGCTGGATGCAGGGTTTGAACCTGTAGCAGCGCAGCAAGCAAATTCCCGAGGGGAGCGCAGCAACTACGCACGTCATATGCTGAGGTTTCGCTCCATATCGCTGCCGAAGAAGTTCAACGACGTAGTGCCGCAGATTGTGCTGATCAACTCACACGATGGCACCAGCGCCTATCAACTGCGGGCTGGGCTGTACCGCACCTTGTGCATGAACGGCCTGCTGGCACGGGTTGGCGACTTCGGTGTGATTCATGTTCCGCACCGCGGCAACGTTATCGCCAATATTGTTGAGGCGGCTTTGCAGATATCCAGTGGGTTCTCCGCGATCAACGATGTCATCGACGTCATGCATACAGCCATGCTGACTGAGACACAGCGCCTGCGGTTTGCGGAGCAGGCGTTCGACATTCGCTTTCACCGATTCGATACCAAGCCGACCTTCGCACCCAAGCGATTGCTGGAAGTACGTCGCGAGTTGGACCAAGGTAACGATCTCTGGCGCATTTTCAACCGGGTTCAGGAAAATTTAATGCGTGGCGGTGTCTCATTCATCAACCACCGGGGTCGTGCTGCCAGCACACGCGGCATTCGTGCGATTCGCGAGGATGTGCACATCAATACCGCACTGTGGGGCACGGCCATGACGACGCTGACTACACTGTAGCGGCGTCACTTTGGGGAGCGCTTCTGCGTTCCCCTTTTTTGCTTCTCCGTATTTACAGGGAGCAGGTTTAGGCTGTTGCTTGTTCCGCGTCGCGTGATGATATGCCGGAACGTTTGGCAAGGAAGCGTTTCATCGCATCCATAGTCACGGATACACACGCACGCAGTTCTGCTATACGCCCTTGCTGATCATCCGGTGTAATCGTATCCAGCGATTTAAATTTTCTTGCGAGACTCACGATGGCAGTCGCACCGCTGCTGCGTGCAGTGCCTTCCATCGTGTGCAGGATATCCGGAATTACCGGCCAGTTTCCCGTGCTTATCGCTGACTGCAGGCGCTCAATCAGGTCTTGCATATCGGATTCAAAAGATTCCACGACAGCGACGATAAATTGAGAGGAGTAGGCGTGTTTGTCCAGCTCCGTGAGGACCGACTCATCGATAATTGCAGAAGCTGTCTGATCTGCGCCGGTCGCGGCTGCCTTGCTTATATCGCTGCGTCTGTCACCTATGCCGGTTAGTGCATTGATGGTCTCGAACAACATATCGGGATCAATGGGCTTGGTGAGAAAGGCTTTCATTCCGGCAGCCTTGCATTCCTGCATTGCTTCCGCCGTGGCCTCGGCGGTGAGCATGATCATCGGCGCTGCTGCCGCTCCACGCATATCGAGGTAGCGGGTGGCGACTTCCAAGCCGCTCATGCCTGGCATATGCTTGTCCAGAATGACCACATCGAATTCAGAGTGTTGAAGATCTTCCAGTGCCTGCGTACCTGTGGTGGAGAGGCTGACGTCGTAGCCCCCGTATTCAAGGATTTGCGCAATGATTTTGCGGTTGGTCGGATTATCTTCGGCCACCAGCACTCTCGGCTTGGCGCCGGATTTGCCGCGAGAGTGGAACGTGTCTTTCTGAATGCGCCGTTCGTTGGCGCCATCCGGTTCCTGTGCCGCAAAATGCACCGCACGCAGCAGTTGTTCCTTTTTGATGGGCAAGTTCAGAACCGCGGTATAGGGTGAATTGACCGTCGCCATCCGCTCGTCATCAGCCTTCGCTGGGTAGAGCGCGATCATGCGGGGCTTGTGAGAGCCGCTCGGCAGCGCGGTGTCCAGGTCAAGGACGGGCTTCGTCTGATCGCTCTGGTTCACCATGATGACCTGCCATGGTTTTTCAGTGCTTTCGGCAGCAACGATCATTGGAACGGCGCTGTTTACCGAGGTTGCAGCTACCTCGGCGTGTCGTGCTTCGAGCAACCCGATGATCTGCTGTTGTATCGGGATCTGGAGACCGACCAGAAGGACGCGGATCGCTTCCAGTGGCGGTTCGGCCTCGGTAAGTTCCTGGGTCGGGAACGGCACTTCGAACCAGAAGGTGCTGCCGTGTCCGAGACCACTGCTCGCACCCATTCTGCCATTCATGAGTTCGATCAATTGCTTGGCGATAGTGGTGCCAAGACCGGTCCCACCGTATTCGCGGGTGGTGCTTTGATCGGCTTGCACAAAAGGTTCAAAGATCCTCGACAGGGCGTCTTGTGATATGCCGACACCGGTATCGATCACTTCGCAGCGCACCGTTGCTAGTTTTCTCACTTCGCTGATCAGGTTTATGCGCAGATGTACACCGCCATGCTGGGTAAATTTTATGGCGTTTGCCAACAGATTGATCATCACCTGCCGCAGTCGGTGGGGGTCCCCGATCAATTGTCGGGGAACGGCAGCATCGAGACAAACGCTGATGCGCAGAGCTTTGGGGACGGCCTGGGTAGCAGCGAATTTCAGGGCGCCCTTGATGACGTTGTGGAAATCGAAGGGAGCACTCTCGATGGACATTTTGCCGGCTTCGATCTTGGCAATATCCAGCACGTTATCCAGCAGGGAGAGCAGGATTTCTGAGGACATACCGAGTGTATTGATCAGGTCCAGTTGTTCAGGAGTCACCCGTGTCCTGCGCAATAGCGCATTGATGCCGATGATTCCATTGAGTGGTGTGCGAATTTCGTGGCTCATCACGGACAGGAAGCGGCTCTTGGCTTCATTCGCCTGTTCGGCCTTGCCTTGGGCCGTGGTGACACTCTTGATCAGGACAGCGCCGTAGAATGGGACGGCTGCGAGCAGAATCAGAAAACCACCCGCCATCAAAGCGTGTTGATGCCAGAACGGGTTGAACACCACCACCGATGCAAACCCCGCCATGCTCATGGCCTGCGACTCACGCAAGGAGCGTACGCCATAGCGGAAGCCGTTGCCGAACGTGACCCACAGGTAAATGCCGTAAAGGGGGGCACCGACCTCGCCGTTGGTCCACATCAGGTAAGTCGTTGTGCCAAGGTCAAGGACGGCTCCGAGCCAGCGACGTATCGCTGATGGCCGTGGACGCAAGACAATAGCCATGAATATCGCGCACGAAAGAAGCTCAAAGCCAATGCATACGACATGGATATCGAAGCGTGCCCCTATGGTGGAGTACAGGTATATCGAGATAGCCAGGCCAAACCCGATTCTGATCAGCGCTTGAACGTGCTCGCTGTCTTCGCGTCTGGCAAGTTGCTGGCGCAGCGCAGCCAACCCTGCCCGGAAGCGGGAAAAGGAAATGGGTGACATGTGCGCGATGGACCTCTGCTGGATCAGGCAGAATCCGCGAAGGTGACGATGATTTCGGTAGCCGATTCTATTTGCGTACCCAATGCTTCGACGCACACGGGATCGAATTCGCTGCCTTTTCTGGCCATGAGGCTGCTGATGACCGGTGCCATGTCCATGCTGGCCTTGTGCTGCATGTCTGATGTCAGCATGTCGAAGGCTTCCGCCAGCGCCACGATGCGCGCGGCCAGTGGTATATCGCGGCCTTTTAACCCTTTGGGATAGCCCTTTCCATCGAAGCGCTCGTGATGGTGGAGGGCAATCTCCGCAGCCATTTGCAGATACTCGGACGTTTTGTTCTCCAGCAGCCTGTGCCCGAGGTCTGCGTGCTCGCGGAGCACCGTCGCATGGGCTTCAGATAATTCCCCATCGTTGAGCAGAATGTGATCGGGAATGCCGATTTTGCCGACGTCGTGCAGGGTTGATGCGAGCTCTATGCGTTCAGCCATATCGTCTTCGAGTCCCATGCCCTCGGCGATCAGCCTGGCGTAGCGCGAGATACGCAACAGCCGGTAACCTTGCTGATTGGCGTGGTATTCGGCCAGATTGGCCGCGAACAGTATGGTTTCACGCTCGCGGTTACGCATTGTCCGGATAGCGTTACCGATTTCAAACTCCAGCAGCCTGGCGCGGTCCTTGAGTTGCAGCGTTTGCTCACGCAGGATGAGCAGATTGCGGCAGCGGGCGCGGCATTCGTAATGATCGTACGGTTTCACCAGGAAGTCTGTTACGCCGGCATCAAAGGCGGCGTGACGCACCGTGGTGTCGGCGCTGACGGTCACCATGACGATGGGCACGTCGGCGCAGGTGGGTAGTTGCCGTAAGCGCCTGATGGTTTCGATGCCGTCGATTTCGCGCATCTTGTAATCGGTCAGGATCAGGTCGGGGGCGTTATTTCGCGCCCATTCGATGGCCTCCAATGGACTGGCGTATGCATTGGTCTTGATGTATGGATCAATGCATCGAACCACACCTTCCATGATCAGTCTGGCGCTTTTCTGGTCATCGATGACCAGGACTTTTTTGGTGGCAATGCCATAGAGCGGGCTGCTCGTTCCTTCCGATTTGAGGTTGACTACCGATGCCATGATTCTTGTCTTTCCTTTGGTTAACGAAGTCTGTCCTGACGTGCGACAAGGTGCCCCATGAGTTTCAGGTCGCGCGGATTGATGCGTAGGGCGGTGTCCACCCATATGCGCACGATGTCATCGAGTTCCCGCCGCTGGAGAGGACGTACGCGCTTACGCACCTGAAACAGGGCGCGCATGGCGGGTTCCTTGTAGCGCAGGTAATCGTTTACGGCAGCCGGCCCTTCACCGTCGTCCACCACCAGATCAATGATGCCCTTTTCCAGCATTTCTTCGGCGCTGAAGACGGTGGGACTGCTGGTCAGTTCCTCGGCGATTTGTGTACTGGAGCGCCGCAATACGAAGGACATGGCACCCATGCCGGGGAAGAGGTTGAACATGATTTCCGGAAAGCCAAAGCGCGCGCTGCGCTCGGCGATGACCACCTGACTGGAGAGGGCGGCTTCAAATCCGCCGCCCAGGCATTCGCCCTGCACCAGAGAAATCGTTGTGATGGGCAGGCCGTAGGACATGTAGTTCTGGTAAACCGCATCGACGCATGCCATGCCGTATTTCAACAGTCCCGGTTTGTCGCGCTCTTCAATCAGCGTCGTGAACAAGTCCAGATCACCGCCGAGATTGAACACGCCCGGTACATCGGAACTGATCACCGACGATCTTACGTTGTGAGTCTGACCGTCATACTCGATGAGGCCGCATGACGCCTGAAGAAACTGCGCATAGGCCGCGCACGCTTCGAGCAATGGCGGATTAAAGCAGGGACGGGGTTGTGGATTCCAGCGCAGCCAAAGCGCGCCCATATGTGGATCGAAGGTCGCGCGCAACTGCTCCGAAAACTGAAAACCGATGAAGCCTGAATCGGTTGCGCTATTCGTCGTGTTGTTATTGTCAGTGGTCATCGTTATATAAATATCGACATAACATTGTGATTCGTGATGCTGCATTCGCTGCGCAAAACATCCCGAGCGGTGTGTTACTGCGGTGACGCTACTGGCAGGCGACTTACTGCGGATACGGGTGACGGTCCATGATGTGCCTGGGGCATCCGGTGATTCAGGTCAGACATTCGTCCGGCCTCGTCTTCTGAGAACCTTGGATTATTTGTTCCGCTTCGGCGAGGACGGCGGATGGTCGAAGCCCGTGCCCTTTGCAGACTCTGGACAGCATGCGCAGGGTCGCGCTGCTGCTTCCACGCTCGATGAGGGAAACGTAGGTGCGCGCGATCCCGGCGTCTTCCGCGAACCTTTCCTGTGAAAGTCCCCTCGCCTTGCGGGTCTTACGCAATATTTTCCCCACGGCTTCTTCCAGCTCCATGCGAACCCCTGTTGGTGCAGAAGCTAAAGGGGTGCGATGACTCCGTCATCCCTATATATAGGGAATTTTCAAGGATCGGGATCAGGCCCCATTCATGATGCGTGACCGTATCCCGAACTGTTCGCACGTGATTTGCGGGGGATGTTGCGACCGATGAACGGCGCACTTTTAGCGAGGACCCAGACCGGCAAGTCGCCGGAAGTTGTCCCGGAAGTCGCGCCGGGCACCCTTAGACCGCAAATAAAAATCCTTTTCCTGCCCATCCCCCCTCATTTTTGTGGGGATATGTTGCACATGACTCTGAAATTCTTTTGGACAATTGTTCAGCGCGCGAATACCGCGAGTGTTGTTTAAGCGAAGCGCTCGTATTCGTGAGATGGGTGAACGGGATGGCGGTTTGCGGATGATTGTAGCTATCCCTTCAATGGAATGAACCGTTCAGGAGGCTTGCCGGTGATCAGGATTACGATACTCAGTACCAAGGGCGGGGTAGGCAAAACCACCCTCACTGCCAATCTGGGGGCGTTGCTGGCCGACATGGGGCTGCGCGTCCTGCTGATCGACGCGGACGTACAGCCCTCGCTGTCAAAATACTTTCCGCTCAGCACCTCCAAGCCATCTGCAGGATTGACTGAAGTCATCGTGCGCGGCGAGGTCACGGAGTCTTGCATCACTGCGACCCTGTATCAAAACCTCGATATCGTCGTCTCGGACGATCCCGAAGGCAATCTTCCGCACTGGCTGCTGAATCGTATCGACCGCGGCTTTCGTTTGCGCTTTGCACTGCAGTCGCCAGTGGTAGCCGATGCCTACGACTGCGTGCTGATCGACACGCAAGGCGCCATTGGTCCCTTGCAGGACGCCGCCGTGCTGGCCGCCGACATTCTGATCTCGCCAATCACGCCGGAGATGCTCTCGGCGCGCGAATTCAAGGACGGGACGATGGAGTTGCTCGATCGTCTCGAGCCCGGCGGTGCGCTCGGCGCGACATTGGGACCGATGAAAGCGGTGATCTACCGCCAGGATCGAACCACCGATGCACGGATCATCGCCAGCGGCATCCGCGATGACTTCATCAAGTTCAAAGGCCGGGTTTCCGTCCTTGACACCGTAGTTCCCCATGCCAAGGCCTACAAGGAGGCTGCGACGTTGCGCATTCCTGTACACCGCCACGAACGCAAACGCGAGGGCGTCACCCCCAGTGCCTCTACGGTAATGCATCAGCTTGCCTGGGAATTGATACCCAGTCTGCAGGGTGTGCTGGCCGGCTCGCTGTACACCCGGCAGAGGATCGCGTGAGCGGGGAGGCCTTGAAGTCGGTGGTGGCCAGCAGCGGTACTGCTGCTGCTGCCGCTGCCGCGCCATCGCGGCAGGTATCTGTCGAGGCGCGCCGGCGGCTGGTCGCCGAGTCGTTACAGGTTGGCAACCCCGGCAACAAGTCAAAAGACCTTCCGGCCCAGGCTGACCCACGGCATGACTGTCAGATCGAACTTGCGGTCGACGACATCCGGCCCTACGAGCACAACCCGCGCCGCGTCAGCAACACCAGGTTCGCACCAATCAAGGAATCGATCCGCGCCAGCGGAATCCGCAACCCGTTTACGGTCACTCGCAGACCCGGGGAGGCGCATTTCATCGTCGAGGCAGGCGGCAACACCCGTCTGCTGGCGATCCAGCAGCTCTGGGCGGAAACGCGGGATGCGCGCTTCCGCAGGCTCATGGTGCTGTTTCGACCGTGGCGCGGCGAGAGCCACGTGCTCACCGCGCATCTCATCGAGAACGAACTGCGCGGTGAGATGAGTTTTTGGGACAAGGCGAGCGGTGTTGTCGCCCTGAAGGCGCGACTCGAAACGGAGCGGGAGCATGCACTCTCCCTGCGCGAGCTCGAAGAAGGGATGAAAGCCTTGGGCCTGTCCGTCAACACGGCGACACTCGCCCACTACCTGTTCGCAACAGAACGGTTGCGCACTCTGGGTGAGGCCATTGCCGAACTGTCGGGTCTGGACGTGAAGATGATGCAACCACAGCTCAATGGTATGAAGCGGCATGCGCAGACGCACGCTGCACTTGCCGAGGACGATCTTTACGCTACGGTCTTCGAACCGGTCTTTCGGCAAGCGGCGGAGCAGTATCGGGAATCACGGCGTTTCAGTGCCTTGACCGTGTGCGGGGCATGCGAGGAGGCCCTGGCCCGGCAACTTGATGCGCCTGTGACCGCAGTGCGCGCAGCACATCCGTCGACGCGATTGGCATCGGCCGTCAGCACGGCTGACAGCAGAAACATTGTTTTCGGCCGACAGGTTGGGCAGGGAGGGGAGATCCGCGCGACCGATGAGTTTTCCGTGATGCTTGCGCACCTCATCGAGCAGATTCAGTGTATCGCGGGTCTTGCCGGGATCGAAGATGGTCTGCGTTTTGATGCTGCAGCGCCCCTGGGCTATTACATGGATGGCCTGTCTGTCCCGGTCGATGGCAATACGCCACCCCCAATCCGTCAGCGCGTTTGGTGGCTGCTCGCGCTGGCCTCCGGACAATTCGACGCCTCTGCCGTGGCGGCTGTGCAAAAAGGGGGCACCGGGGATGGTTCAGGGAACCGTGATGCTGTGGCGTGTCGAGTGCAAGTCAATCTGCCAACCGCGATTTCTTTCGATCACGCATTCTTCGGCTGGCTCGTCGATGCACAGGACGAGATGGCCAGTGCCTGCTGGAATGTATTGACGCTCGTCAGGGTGTTGCGGACTTCGACCTCAAAGCGTCACGGGAAAGTTTTCCCGCTGCCCGCATCGGGGGATGAGTGATGCTGCAGTTGCTTGATGCGCAGGTTCGCCTGGTGCTCCTCAATCACGTCGCTGTGCGGCTTGCCGAGGGTGAACCGACGGCGCTGCATGCTGCCGGCATCGACACTGAACAGATCGCCCGCTTAGGGCAACTCTCCGCGCTTGATCTCAACCGCCTCGCCGCCATGCGCGATTTCGCCATCGGCATTGCCTTTGACGCGTCCGGCCTCAGAGCAGGGCTGCGAGCCGTCGCGCTGGCCAACGAGGTCAGGGCAATGGAGACGTATTTCATACGCAATGGCGCGTCCTGCAAGATGATGAGCGAGTGCTTCAAGATCCGGTACAAGGCAACGCTCAAGCGCCGCCGGGAATGTGCTGCGGTGAGGCCTTCCGGCCGCCTCCCGCTTCCAGGCTACGACACCCGGGAGCATATCTACCGGACATGGCTTGCCATCAAGGACGCCATCCTCCGGATTCGTTACTACCGGCTGCACCAGGCGTTTCCACACCTCGCCATCGCCGTGCTTGAGGCGGTGGTATGCGAATTCGAGGCAGACCGGTGAATACACGCATTTCGGCTGCGTCCAATATCACCACAGAATTGCTGTTGGAGGTCTTCGATCTTCCGGTGAGCTTTCACCGGTGCCTGGTGCCGATCACGGGTGGCGTGACCGCAGCGTTGATGCTCTCGCAGGCCATCTGGACGACCCAGGAAATCGATCACACCGCCAACGGCTGGTTCTCCAAGTCCCAGGAACAGTGGGCCGAAGCGACCGGGCTCACCCGCTGGGAACAGGAAACGGCGCGTCGCGCCTTGCGCAGCTTTGGATTCCTGGAGGAGCGGCGGATCGGCATGCCGGCGAAGCTCTGGTATCGGGTGCGACCCGAACTGGTGTGGTTCGCGTTGCAGCGGCATGCCGCTGCGCTTGGCCGATGACCGCGTGCAGTGTTGAGGGTGAGAGACAGGAAATATGCAGTCAACGCTGGCAAGGACATATGCATAGCTACACACAACACGGAGCTTGCAATCATCTGGCCGCTGCTGGGCCGGCACATCGCGTTTCATCGGCGGCTCGTGGACCTGACGGCAAGCGTGAAGGCGGCCCTGTTGCTGTCCCAGACCATCTACTGGACACGCCACGGTCGGGATATCGCGAGTAACGGTGGATGGTTCCTCAAAACAACTGAGCAATGGGCAATGGAGACCGGACTTTCAGCCAAGGAACAAACCACGGCGCGCGCCGTGTTGTGCGATCTGGCGCTCATTGATGAGCGGCGCCTGGGGATGCCAGCGAAACTGCACTTCCGGCTCTGTGTTGATCAGCTTGGCGCCTTGCTCTCGGATCGGATCAGCAAGGCATCCGGTGACCTGGACTGGGACGATGGCGTCGCGGTCGCGCAATTGTTGGGGCCATCGCTGGCCTATCACCGCACGCTCGCGGCATCCGGCGGCGGGGTCCATGCCGGACTGCTGCTGTCACGCGCGCTGCACCTGATGCGGCTGCAATCAAAACGGCAGCAGGACGGTTGGGTTAGCCGCACGGCCATACAGTGGACGGAGGAGACCGGCCTCACGCGCCGGGAGCAGGAGACCGCGCGGCGCTCGCTCAGGCTGGCCGGGCTCTGGGAGGAGGTGCTTACCGGAATTCCGCCCCGACTTCTCGTCCGCATCAGGCTGGACGGTCTGCTCGCGCGGTTGGCCGGCAGTGAGCGGGCGCACGTCGGTCGCATCGCTGCGTCCAGCTTCCCGGACGGCGGTATCCCCGCAAGCAGATTTCCACAAAAAGGCGCAACAGGATGGCGGGAATCCCGCAGTCTTGTGTCGCCAAAAGCGCCAAATCAGTTGCACCGAATCGGCCACGACAGTTCCGCCGAAAGCGCCAATCCATATGTACAAAGAAGTACAGGTGATTCAGTACAACCACTACACAACAGCCCTGAAAACAGCAATGAGCGTTTTTCACAATGTGGTGGTGAACTGATATTTCCGGAAACATTTCTTCCAGAAGAACGTGCTGCGGCAATCCTCCTGGTCCGGCACTGCGCAGGTCAAGCCCAGGCATTGCTCGACGAGCTGAGCGCCCGCATGCAGGCGAAATCAGTGCACACCAGCCCGATCGCGTATCTGCGCGGCCTCATCAGGCGTGCCGAGGCCGGCGAATTCGTGCCGGAACTGGGGCTACGCGTAGCCGCTGCCAGGCAGAGGCACCACGAGGAATCGATCCTGCGCCAGCAGCGTGCGGCGGAGGCGCAGCGCTTGGCCGCCGAGCAGGCGACACCGGAACACCGGCGAATGGCCGCAAAACGCCGGGCAGAGATCCGGGAAATGCTTGAGGCGATGCGGGCGGGGCAGAAGTGGAGAAAACCCGCATGACCGCCCGGCACGGCATCCGGGCTGACTGGATGGGCCAGCCGGACCCATGGATGAGCGGGGTGTGGCGGCTTGTCAGCACTGCTAACACGGCGCCACGCCACCTGATTTACCGATAACGAGGTCCATCGAGATGGAGTCACCCATGACAGTCACTGACGTAAGTCCGCAGCAAAACCACGACGATCCGGATGCAGCGCCAGTCGGCGTCGCGCCGTTCCCGGTCAGCCCGGATTCGCCTTTTGCCGATGGCTACGACATCGCCGGCGAGCGCGATGCGTTGGCGGATCTCGAGGCCGCAGGGCATTCCGCACAGGACGATCCGCGCTGGGCGAGGTTCGTCGAACTGCGCGAACGGGAAAACGAATTGTGCGAGGCGGCCCTGAACGAAAAACGGGACCCTGCACCTGCACCTGCCGCCGCCGCCGCCGCCGTGGTGGTGCGGGGAGTGCGCCCCGCCGCGAAACTCGGGCAATTGGCGGATGCCACGCCCGACACGATGACCCTGCACACCAAGGATGCCTATCGCATGTTCACGGGCCGTCTGGTCGACGCTGCAGCCAACCTGCCGCACATCCCCGGAGGCCGGCGGTTTGCGGCGATCCTCAAATCCATCTGGCATCTCTCGGCAAACGATAACCCGTATGCCGACTGGATCCTGGTGCGGATGTATGACGGTCTGGTCACGATCCGCAATCATCTGGACCGCGTGATCACGGCCCGTGAGGAAGCCTTCGATCTCCTGAAGCGCAAAGGTCTCACCCTATCCGTCATGGGGTCGCGCACTCCCAAGACCGTGGAACTCGGATTTCGCAGTCCCTACGGCTATGCCACGGCAGAGGCGATCGTCGAGTTCGACTACTACGTGCGGATGGTCAAGACCCTCATTCACAAGGATCGCATCAGCGACGCGGAAGGCAGGACGGCGATCCGCCAGGTCGGCCGCGAGATGCGCGCCTTGTTCATCGAACCGATCCGCTGGGAGAAACATTTGCTGCGCGAGGAGCTGCGTGCGCTGAGCCGCAGCGATTTTCTGCCGGGTGCAGACGATGCGGCCCGCCAGCGTGTGCATGCCGCCATCGCGTTGTTCGGCGAAGTGCCGCGCAAGGTGTTCACAGGCGCGCTGGCGCCACGGCATACGCGGCGCCGCGTGAAGCTGAGCGATGCCGAACTGCGTCTTCTGGAGCAGGCCTCCCTCAAAGCTGGCGAGGATCTGCCGCAACCTGACACGGAGCTGCTGTGAGGGCGCGGTCGGCGATGAATGGTGAGCAGGGCCATGACGTTATGGCTGAAATGGTTTCCCGTGGAACACCAAATACCCGCGCACGGGAACAGCGCCCGCCGGTTATTGCGGGTCGCGCGCGAACGGAGCGGTGCAGATGTGAATGGATCAGTAAATCAATCATCAGTAAATCAATCAACCCAACGGAGGTAGTGATGTCGAACGAGTTTCGTGGCACCGGTAATGCAGGCGATCTTCCGGTCTTGAAGACAGTCCTGGTCGGTAACGAGGAGCGGCAGGTCGCCGAGCTTCGGGTGTTCTTTGACGAGTACCGCCAGGATGGTAATGGCGGGGTGGAGCAGGCCGGCGGATTCTGGCTCGATGTCAATGTCTGGGGTGAGCGCCATGCGGCAGAAGTGGCCCGGATCGTCAAAAAGGGCGCGCGGGTGCATGTCATCGGGCGTCTTGTCGAGTCCCGGTGGACAGTGACGGCAACCGGCGAGGAGCGCACCGCGTTCTATTTGAACGCGGATCATCTGTTCCTGAGCCTCACCCGTCTGGCGGAGGCCCGATTCCAGCCGCGGCGGGACGTGTCCGCAGTCAGGGTCTGACCTTGCAGGCAAGCATCGTTGCGGGCAGCGGTAGCCGTTCCTCGCTGGGTTATCCGGAGGCGGAAGAACTCCGCATGCTCCGGGCGATTGCGCAGCTTGCACTGTTGGAAGCGGCGCGTCATGGCGAATACCGCGCAACCTTTCATGGTTTTAGTGTTCTGGCCAGGCGGCAATGTCCGATTCCCGGCGACGGTGTTGTTGTTGCAGTGAATCTTTGCGTGCGTCTCGGGAGAACCATTGTCGAACGCAGCTTGGTGCACACGATGGATAGCGCCGTGATGGAACAAATACCGTGAGCGATGGTCATCATCATTTGAATAGGCACTGCCCGACGTCATGCCGCATGGCGCGCGTCGAGCGGATGCGATCAGAGTTCTACGCTGGCTGTGTCAGCCCGCTTGATGCGCGTTATGCATCGCCCTTCGCTCGCAAGAGCGCTAAAACCGGTCAGATCTCCTGAGAGCCGGTGGCCGCAAGGCTTGGAGGTAGCTGTCAGTCGTTTCAACCCAGTCGGGGAGTCACATCCCCGTTCTAGGGGATGGTCTCCCTGTTTATTTTTTTCATGTTCAAGGAGACCATCATGTCTGATCAAACTCAAGCTGCAACACAGCCGTCGTACTTCAATCTGATTGTCGAAGGCGTCGGCTATCTCAACCGTGTGCGTACGGTGAAACCGAAGAAGGGCCAGGATTTTCTGGCCTGCTCCGTGTCAGCAATGCGGGGCAGCACTGCCGAAATCGGCTACACCAAGTTCGACTGCAAGGTCAGCGGCTCTGAGGCGCAGAAAATCATCAAGCGTCTCGAGTCCGATGTTGCGGCCGAGAAGTCGGTAATCATCGGTTTCAGGATTGCCGATATCTATCCCGAAATGTTCACCTTCGAAAAAGGTGACAAGAAGGGACAGTCCGGCGTGAGCATCAAAGGCCGTCTGCTCAGGGTCAAGTTCGTCAAGGTTGACGGTGTTTCACTTGACCTGCCCGAGCAGGAGCCAGTGAGCGAAGCCGAGAGCGTCGCCGCATAGGCGTATCCCTCAAGCCGTAGTGCTTTCACCCCCCGGGGAGATTCCTCTCCCCGGGGGAGTGGTCTCCCCTGTTTTTATCAAGGAGACCGTCATGAAAGAGGCTTTGTTGAATGTCGTCTCGGACCTGAAGCTCATGGTCCTGATCTTCGTTCTCTCCCAGGTCATTGCGCTCGCCAAAACGATCGCCTGACCGTCGTCGAAAACCTCTCCTTCGGGCGGGGTTTTCACCTGTGGGCTGCCCAGAGGTGAAACCCCCGCCAACCACCTGAAGGAGAGAACCCATGAAACAAGCCCTGTGGAACGTTGTGACCAACCTGCAGATCATGGTGCTGTGCATCGTGCTCTCGCAAGTCATCGCCATCGCCCGGGCACTGGCATGAGGCGTTAGCAGCCTCATGTGCTGGTGTTCCGGAACGGGTCAATCGGTGTCAGGAGCCCCCGCCACTGTTTCCTTACAGCGGGGGCTCTACCCGAGCCGTAGGTCACTACGGCTCAGGTAGAGCGCATTGCGGTGCGTCCGGCTTGGTCGGACGCGTCATCGATTTTGTTTGCTGTTTGTCCACTGCCTTGAGGCAGTGCCCTTGAAACCGGCCTCATCTCCTGCAAGCCGGTGGCCGCAAGGCCTGGAGATCACTGTCAAGCATCAGGTTGTAGCCGTGGTCCGCTGGACCTGTATCACGCCCGGACTCGCCTCCGGCGGTATCGTCGTGATTGAGCAGTTTTGTTGTTTTTCAACCCTCGGGGGATCTCTCTTCCCTCAAGGGGGAGGTGTTCCCCTTACTTTTGTTAAGGAGAACACCATGAGTCAAGTCGTTCAAGCGATGTCGGATGCCGATCTGCTCGGCATGATGGTCGGGAGCAAAACCGCTGCGCGCATGCTGCAGGACGCAGGGGGCAGTCTGTCAACGCTGTTAAACGAGTCGATGCCGTCCTACGACGTGCAGCCGAAGGGCAGAACGAAGCTGCAGGTGGCCAAGGAACTGGTGCGACGCTCGCTGCTCGAAACGCTGCGCCACAGGGATGTGCTGACCTCACCAGCCAGTGTGCGTGACTACCTGCGCATGACGCTGGCAGGCCGGGAGTATGAAGTCTTCATGGTCCTGTTCCTGGATGCCCAGCACCGGGTGATTGATTCCGAGGAAATGTTTCGCGGCACGTTGACACAAACCAGCGTGTATCCGCGGGAAGTCGTCAAAAGAAGCCTGTTCAACAATGCGGCGGCCGTGATCTTCGCGCATAACCATCCGTCCGGCATTCCGGAACCCAGTCGCGCGGATGAAGCGTTGACGCAGGCATTGAAGCAGGCTCTGGCGATGGTTGACGTAAAAGTGCTCGATCATTTTGTGATCGCTGCCAGTGGTGTGATGTCGTTTGCAGAGCGCGGTTTGCTGTAGCTCTGTGTAGTGCTGCCTGAAGGGGATTCATTCCCTTCAGGCGGTCCATGCAGTTCGCGTGACGCGAGTCACGCCCACAGTCCGGTGCGGAATCCTCCGAACCGGTTCATAGACCCCAGCGGGGATGTTGCAGCCCCGTACTGGGGTCTGCCGTCCCCGCTTTTTTATTGGAGTATCGATATGAAAAGCGGACGTTCTCTCGTAAATCTCGCGCAGGAACTCGAGCGGCAGCTTGCATCCAAGCGGGACCTGGTATTGCCCTCATCACTGTTGCAGTGTCACACCGATGAGAGCGGTGATTTGAAGCTGATCGTCAATGCAAGGGAAGGTGACGGGGTGTACGGCATTACCAGCCTCGCACGTCGTCAACTGGCCGAAAAGTTGAAAATCCCGTTCACGTACTTCGAGCGCATGCGCACGGAGCACCCGGGTCTCCTCGACCGTAACGTCAACACCTGGCTTGAAAACAGCAATGAGCCGAGGATGATTCGTACGCTGGACGGGCAGGTGCGCGCGGTGCTGTCCGACCGCTATCGCCGCTTGGACAACTACGAATTGGCAGAAAATGTGCTGCCAATCCTGCAGCGGCTGGAGGGTGCCCGCTTCGAATCGGTCGAGCTGACCGAAACGAAGATGTATCTCAAGGTCGTCACACCCCGGGTCGAGTACGAGATTGCGCCGGGGGATGTGGTGCAGGCGGGTATCGTGATCACGAACTCCGAAGTCGGACACGGTACGTTGTCGGTGCAGCCTCTGGTCTACCGGCTGGTCTGTCGAAACGGGCTGATCGCGTCGGACCATTCGTTGCGCAAAACACATGTCGGGCGCATTCTGCATTCGGAAGACGAGGCGATCACTGTATTCAGGGACGATACCCTGGCCGCGGACGATAAGGCATTCTTCCTGAAGGTGCGTGATGTCGTCGAGGCGGCAGTCTCCGAGGCGACGTTCCGTCATGTGGCGCAGAAGATGCAGAAGACGCTCGACATCAAAATATCGGGCGATCCTGTCAAGGCCGTCGAGGTGCTCGCTAACCGCTACATGCTCAACGAGTCTGAACGTGCCGGCGTGTTGCGTCACCTCATTGTCGAAGGCGATCTGTCCGCCTATGGTCTGGTCAACGCGGTTACGCACTACTCGCATGACGTCGAGGACTACGACCGGGCGACGGAGTTCGAAGCGCTGGGCGGCAAGTTGATTGAATTGCCTTCCAGCGAATGGGAAGAACTTGCGGAAGCGGCTTGATCGCCGAAGCCGGGGCCGGTGATCCGGCTTCGGTGTCCATTAACCACCTGTCAGGGTGGTTCCTCAATCGGTGCAGCCAAAAGCTGTGCCGATTTTTTTTGGACTGTCGTGCTCACTTTTCGGAGGGCATATGGGCGCTGTATAGGGACTGGCAGGTACGCAAAAAATAACCAACCGTGAGGGTTGGTATTTGAAGAAGTGCTGAAGGGAAGGGAACTGTCTACTAACCACGTATGAATAGCCAGAGTGGGGTAGGGTGGGCTGGGGTTAATAATCGCCAATTCGACTGATCTCCCATTGGAAAAACGACGGCACGTTACCACGGCCGGCATTCAATGCAAGACTGCACCGCGCGAACCGCCTGCGCAAAATTCGCGAATTAGGACTTCGCCTCCCACACGTCGACCAAGTGCTCGAAGTGACTGAAGGGAGCAAATTCCAGCAACTGCGCAAAGACGGTCCTGCCATTGTTCATGATAGCGTCTCGTCTGCCCTAAAATGGGCGACGATACAGCACCTGCGCTTTCCGCGATTTCAAATCGCCGGAATCGCGTTTCGGCTGAAGACGTTCCAGTCCGTCGCGCTCGTGGGCCTCGATGCGCACCGCGGCATCGACCGGGAAACCGCCGCCGTGTTCCTGGGCGGCCATGGCTTGCGCGTCTTCTGGCGTCAGCAGGCCACGCCGCCCGACCGCTCGGAGCATTCGCCAGCGCACGGCGGCTTGTAACTTCCCAATCGCGGGCGCATCCAGTGCGCTGGCCGGGTAAAAGGTGATGCCTCCGGGGCATCGGCATCAAACACACCATCGACGAGCATTGTAGGGTCCATGTTGTTCAGGTGAGCAGGCGCGTGAGAGCGCGCACGTCGGAGAGCGCCTCCAGCCGCCAGACGAGCTCCGCGACTTGCGCCGCGCTGCCCGCGCCGATGATGGGCTCAGCATTCGCGAGAAACTTGCGTTGTATCGCGTCGTCGCTCATCGGATTGTCGACGGTTCCGGTGGCGTGTGCCACGGACGCCTCGAAGCGCCGGCCTTGTGCGATGACGCTCGCGTAAGCCTCGTCCTTGCGCAACGATTCGTCAGTCGTGACTTTCACTTTTCGTCTCAACGCACCGATGTTCGAGTCGAGCGCCTTGGCGTCGCTGTATTGTGCGATACCGGCGTCGCAGTCGATGTACGCGACTGCAGCGGAGTGCGAGATGCTGAACTTCGATTGCAGGCCCGTCTGCGGTTCTACGACACCGGTGATGCTCGCGACGAGCGGGTGCACGCGTAGCTCAACCACGTCGACCGCGTCAGGTGGGGCGCCGACGCGCGTGCCGAGGTCGATCATCGCGTCGATCGGCGGATGCAACACCACGCCGCACGCATAAGGTTTGTGGCCGTTGTTCGCGATCTCCCAGCGTTCGCCGAGATCCGCGGTGACGCGTTCAGGTTCCGCGACCGTGCTGTAGATGTGGCAAAACCCTTTCTTCCCATCGAGGATCTCCTGCGAGCTGTCGAAACCCTGCTGTGCGAGCAATGCTGCGAGCACGCCGCTTGATGCGGCCTTGCCCGCATGAAACGATTTGCACATTGTGCCGCGATTCTGCTGCATGCCTGCGGACTGCGTTGCCGCAATGCCCAGCGTATACGTCATCTGCATCGCGTCGAGCCCGAGCAGCCGGCCTGAGGCCGCGCCGGCCGCGAGAGTGCCCAGCGTTCCGGTGAGATGCCATCCGCCGTCGTGATGTTTCGGTGCAGCCTGTCCGGTGCGCACACCCGCTTCGAAACCCGCGACATAGGCTGAGATGAAATCCCGGCCGCTGGCCCCACCGCGGTCTGTGAGCGCAAAAAGTGCGGCGAGCGTGGGTGAGCTCGTATGCAACAGCGTGCCGCCAGTGTGCGTGTCGTCGTAATCGAGCACGTGCCCCGCCTGACCGTTGGCGAGCGGCGCATCAAGCAGTCCGAGTCTGGTGTTGCGCCCGAACACAGTCGCAACGGGCTTGCCCGTGGTCTGCGACAGAACGGTGTTGAGCTTGTCCAACGTAGGGTGGCGTGCGCCCGCGAGCGCACAGCCGATCCAATCGAGCACGCCTCTTCGCGCGGCGTGTACCACGTTCTCTGGCAGAGCATCGAATGCGAAGCTCGAAAGGTGTGAGCAAAGCGCGTGCGTCACCTGCGTTTGCTGCTGAGACTCCTTCATGCGGGTCTCTATTCGGGTTTGATTCCGGCATCGCGAATTACGCGCGACCAGCGGGTGATGTCGTCCTTCAGGAATCGTGCGCTCTGCTCAGGCGACAGACTAATGACTTCGAGCCCCTGGCTTTTCAGCCGCTCTTTCATCGTTTCGGCTTCCAGGACATTTTTCAGCTCGGCGTTGAGACGGTTCACGATTGCGCGAGGCGTTGCTGCCGGGGCGAGCAGGCCGTACCAGCCGCTGACTTCGAAGCCGGGCAGAGCGGCTTCGGCGATCGTCGGGATCTCGGGGGCGAGTGCCGAGCGCTTGCCCGAGGTGACGCCGAGTGCTTTGATCTTGCCCGCCTTCGCCATCGGCTGCATGACGATGACCGGCGCGAACATCATCTGGATGTTGCCTGCAATGACGTCGGTCATCGCGAGTCCCGCGCTCTTGTAGGCGACGTGCACGATGTCGATGCGCGCCATGCTCTTGAGCATCTCTCCGGCGAGGTGAATGGTGGAACCCGCGCCTGAAGAGCCAAAGTTGAATTTGCCAGGGCTCTGCTTTGCCAGCGCGATCAGCTCCTTGATCGAGGTCGCCGGAACAGATGGAGACACGCCGAGCAGATAGGTGCCGGTGATCGCAATGCTGACCGGAACGAAGTCCCTGACCGCGTCGAACGGAAGCTTGCGATAAAGCCCGGACAATGAAGCCAGGCCGACGCTGCCGACGAGCAGCGTATAGCCATCGGCTGCCGCGTGTGCCGCGATGTCCATACCGACGATGCCGCCGCCGCCCGCGCGGTTGTCCACGACGAACTGTTGTCCGAGTCGCGGCGAGAGATCCCGCGCGATGAGGCGACCCACGGTATCGACCGCGCCGCCGGGTGCATAAGGCACGATGAGCCTGACCGGCCGCGTCGGAAACGTTGCATCGGCGGCATGCGCGCAAGGCGCTGCAGACAGCATAGCCGCAGTGGTCATCGCGATCGCTGCGTATTGCGCGAGTGCACGGCCGCCTATTGCGTGTTTCGATCGGTTCATTTGTTCTCCTCCCCCGAAAGAGCATACACCGATAACGCATTGGAAAATCAATCCCGCTCCTTCCCCTCACACCCGACGGGCGCAGTGCTCCTGAGCCGAACGGCGCGCTCGCAGCAATGAGTTCTGGGTATTTTTCCCTCAATGCCGAACGATGGCGCCTACTGGCACCGCCCAGTAGCGTCAACGTGATAGCCATGCCGATACTTACCAGGCTGGTCTGATAACCGATCAATGACGGATCGAAACCGTATCGCCGGTAACTGCTGGTGCCACAACCGGAATCATCAACGTGGTGATGGAGGTGCCCTAAAGTGATACCATCCTGCTTGGCAAAAAAGGGCGTTTAAATTTCCTATTCACCCCCAATGGGCGCGAAGGCTGGGCGGTGAGGGCGCACGTGCCTGCGCTCAAAGCCCTGCACGATCTTTACGAAGTGGTAGCTGTTGCATGACGCAAAAAGAAACCGCTCAAGCGTCGGTGCAAACGCGCTCCTTGAGGCAGATCGATTACAGCGACATTTGATATATGGCAAGCACGCTTACCGAACAATTCATCGATTGCATCTACTCGATCGACTTCGACACCCTGCCCGCGGAAGCGGTCGAAGTCGCCCAGCACGTCACGCTTGACGGGCTCGCCGTGATGCTCGCAGGCGCAACCGAGCCGCTCGGCGTGGGCCGCCTGTCGATCGCATACGTGAAAGAAATGGGCGGTGCGCCGCAGGCGAGCGTCATCGCGGGCGGCTTCAAAACCTCGCTTACGAACGCGGCGTACGCGAACGGAACGATGGCGCATGCGCTCGATTTCGACAACACCTGGTATCCGCTCAACCACCCGACTTCCCCCACGCTGCCGGCGATACTCGCGATCGCCGAGCATCGCGCTTTGCCGGGGCGCAAAGTCATCGAAGCCATCGCCGTTGCCTTCGAAGTGCAGGGAAGGCTGCGGCTGGCGGCAACGGGGCTCGAGACCGGATCGGGTTTTCACAAACCGGGGATGACGGGCACCTTCGGCGCCGTCGCAGGCGCAGGGCGGCTCCTCGATTTGACCCGCGCCCAGATGCTCATGGCGTTCGGCCTCGCGGGCTCTCGCGCGGGCAGCATTTCGATCAACACCGGCACGATGACCAAATCGTCGCACTCGGGACACGCCGCGCGCATGGGCGTGGAATGCGCGGTGCTCGCGAAAATGGGCTGGACCGCGAGCCGTGATCTGTTCGGGCGCGGCGGCTTTTTCGATACGTTCTTCGGCGGGCGCGGCGAGCCCCAGCTCCTGGTGGAAGGTTTCGCGCAACCGCTGCGCATGGTCGATCCCGGAGTCGGCTTCAAGAAGCACCCGAGCAACTACTTCACGCACCGGCCGATCGATGCTGCGCTCGCGCTGCGCGCCGAACGCAACCTGGACCCGGCGCTGATCGAAAGCGTCGAAGTCGTGTTTCCGCAGTTCGATTACGTGAACCGGCCGTTCCCCGAGACCGGCCTTGAAGGCAAATTCAGCGTCCAGTACGCGACCGCGGTCGCTCTGCTCGATGGCGAAGTGACGGTCGATTCGTTCACGAACGAACGGCGGTTCGCGCCCGACGTCGAGCAATTGTTGAAGCGGACCCAGATTGAGTTCGACGACACAATACCGAACGACTTCGACCGCATGCACGTCATCGTTACGGTGACGCTGAAGAACGGCGAGAGCCATTCGAAACGAGTTGACAAACTTTCGGGGTGGATCGGGCAACCACTCACGCGCGAGCAGCGGCTGAAGAAATTTTATTCGTGCGCTCGGCGCGTGCTTGACGCGCAAGCCGCAGACCGGGTTGTCGAGCTCGTCGATCGGCTGGGTGAGCTGGAACATGTGACCGAGATTATGGATATTGTCAGAGCGGAAAAACCGTAAGTGGTAAACCGTGAAGGGCGGCTGACCGCTTACGAAAAAGGATATTGAGATGACTGAACCCTCCAGGCCATGGCATCAACCGGGCAAGTGGCTCGTCAATTCTGCGTACTGGGACGACGAAGCGAAAGCCGCACGTACGCAGGCGCGGCGCAGCGTCAAGTTCATCGACTGCACTGTGAGCGAAGGCGACGATTGCGTCGGGCACCAGCTCAACTGGAACACGCGGCTTGGGGTGATCGAGCGACTCGATGCGATCGGGGTGGGCGAAATAACCATGCCCAGCCACATCACTTTCAGTGAGGAGCGCGATCTCGTCAAAGCGTGCCGACGCTTGGGGATCCGCACGCCGCTGGTCGCCAAAGGCCCCGGCGTAAGAGCGCCGCTCAAAGGCGACTGGAAAGCCGTCATCGACCGGCATATCGATATGGGCACCGAAGTGATCAGCCCGATTTTCAAGTGGAGCTACGCGGACACGATCTCCGATTTTTCGGCGGGACTTTCAAAAGACCAGATCGTCGAAGCGATCGACGAGAGTATCCGCTATATGAAGCGCCACCAGGTCCGCGTCGTGCCGTGGATGGAGGATGCGATGCGCTCGCCCGTCGACACGGCGTGCCTGTTCTTTAAAGCGATGGCCGATGCCGGCGCCGACGGCGTGTATGTCGTCGACAGTCGCGGCAACAGCACACCGCTCGCCACACGCGTTTTTATCGGGCGCATTCGTAAAGCCGTGGGCGATCGCTGCGATGTCTATGTCCAGCACCACAACGATCTTGGCGTGGCCACCGCGAACGCCATGGCGGCAGCCGAAGGCGGTGCGAACTGGATCGACGCCTCCGTAATTGGTATCGGCGATCGCGGCGGCTGTGTCGCGCTCGAGGAAGCCGCGGCGCTCTTCGAAATGTACGGCATCGGCACCGGAATCAAGCTCGACAAGCTGTTCGACCTCTGCCGTTACGTGCAGGACGCTTATGGAATCCAGCTTCCTCCCTGGAAGCCGATCATCGGGTCCAACTGGAACAAGGAGGAGGGCGTCGGTCATCTCGATGGGACGGTGAGCGCCGAAGCGACGATCGGCATCGCACCCGAAGTTGTTGGCCGCGAGTTTGAAGCGGTGGTCGGCGGCAAGATTCTTTTCGGCCGCGAGCGGAGCAGCGCTCACACCGACGACCCGGTTTTCCTGCGCGAGCTCATGGAAAAGTGGGGATGGAAACCGCGCGAGGAACAGTTTCAGACGGTCCTTTTTCGCGCACGTGCGGCAGTGGCGACGAACTACGGCCGGCACTATTTAAGGTTCGATGAATTTCGCGCGATCTGCGAAGGCGTGATGCTGGCAGGCTATGAAGAACGCAAGAAGACTGATAGAAATTGATCGTCATGCCGGCGAAGGCCGGCATCCAATTTTGAACTCGGCCGCCTGAATTCTGGCCTTCGCCAGAATGGCGACTTTTCTTAAAGTTCGAGGAGCGATGCAGTGAACGTAAAAACCGTCTTTACAACTTTACCCAGCCTACTTGCAGCAGTCGCGTCGACGTTTTTGTTGAGCGTCGCGCACGCGGTGGACGCCTCGAACTACCCCAACCGACCCATCCGCTTCATCATGCCGTATCCTGTCGGCGGCACGATTGACACGTCGGGCCGCATGGTCGCGCAGCGGCTTGGCGGAAACCTGGGCCAGCAGGTCGTCGTGGACAATCGCACTGGCGCGGGAGGTACGCTGGGGACCGAGCTCGGCGCAAAATCTCCTTCGGACGGCTACACGATCATGATGGGCGGAACCGGGACTCTCGCGATCAGCCCCGGTCTCGGGCGTCCGCTCGGCTATCACCCCATCAACGATTTCGCGCCGGTCACGCTCCTCGCGACAACGCCTTACGTGCTGGTCGTCCATCCTTCCGTGCCGGCAGCCTCCACAAAAGAATTGATCGCGCTCGCCAAAACGCAACCGGGCAAGCTCAATTACGCATCGGGTGGGAGCGGCAGCGCGCCGCATCTCATCGGTGAAATGTTCAGGACTCGCGCTGCGATCAACGTCTTGCACATTCCCTACAAAGGAAGCACCCCCGCCAAGATCGATCTTATCGCTGGTCGCGTGCACATGTTCTTCACCGGCATCCCGCCGGTGCTCTCTGAGATCCGCAATGGCACTTTGCGCGCGATCGGCGTCACGACCGCGAAGCGCATCAACACGCTGCCCGAGGTGCCGACGATCGCCGAATCGGGCGTCAAAGATTTCGACGTGAGTCCGTGGTTTGGCGTGCTCGCCCCGGCGAAATCGCCGCCGGCAATCGTCGCGCGCCTGAACGGTGAAATCGTGAAGGTGCTGCGCAATGCGACCCTCCGCGAGCGCCTCGCACGCGACGGCGTCGACGCCGTCGGCAATTCGCCGAAGGAATTCGGCGACTTCATTCGAGTTGAAATGGACAGGTGGGCGAAGGCGGTCAAGGAGTCGGGCGCGAAGGTAGAATAACGTCCACGCCGCTCCTTCGGCTGCCATTCGGGAGCCTGAAGTCCGGAAGAACCCACGGAAACCCCAACGAACACGCAGGGATACCCAAAAAAATAACCAACCGTGAGGGTTGGTATTTGAAGAAGTGCTGAAGGGAAGGGAACTGTCTACAAACCACGTATGAATAGCCAGAGTGGGGTAAGGTGGGCTGGGGTTAATAATCGCCAATTCGACTGATCTCCCATTGGAAAAACGACGGCACGTTACCTCGACCGGCATTCAATGCAAGGCTGCACCGCGCGCGCTAAGCTCGTGAATTTGGATTTCACCCCGCATAGGTCCTCCTCAGGAATCGGCAAAGAAAAATGCATTGGCAGGCTCGTCGGCCCACGGACGATCGCGGCGGATGCGGCTGACCGCGGCCAGCACCGGCGGCGCGACGCGGTAGAGCAGGGCGCGCTGCTCGTCGTTCAACTCGAGCCCCGCGCGTGACACTGCGGCTTCGACGGCGCTGCGCGTGGCGCTGTCGACATCTGCACTCGCGAGCTTCTCTGGTGGCGGTGTTTTGAGTTTTTGCACGCGCGCGCCAGGCGTGAGCTGCGGCCGACGCTTGCGCCACGACGTAGCCTGTTCGTACGCGTGACCCGCACGCAGCACGGTCTCTTCATCGAACGGTCGTCCGGCGATTTGCATCGCGAGCGGCAGGCCCTCTGCCGTGTAGCCGTTGCACAGCGCGAGCGCGGGCCCGCCTGTCACGTTGAACGGCGTGTAGATGTTGGGTCTCTCCCATTTGTGCGCGAAGCCTGAGCCGATGAGCTGGTCGAGACGCCCCGCAGGGGTGCTGCTCGCGGTGAGCAGCACATCGAACTCCTCGTACAGCGGCTGCATCTCATCGACCATGTGTTTGCGCTCGCGCTGTGCGCGCACATAGTCCGCTGCAGTGAAGAGAAAGCCCGGAAGATTGCGCCCGATGAAGTCGGCGCCGAAATCCTGCAGGCGCTCGCGCATGTCTTTTTCATGGATCACGACGAGCTCGGCTTTGGCGATCACCATCTTAACGTCGTTGTATTCCTGCCGCGAGCGCATGCGGGCGGTGCCGATGCGCGCGCCGAGCCGCTTTAGCACGTCGATCGCTTCGTCCATCGCACGTGCCATGTCCGGCGGTGTGGTGTCTTCGTCTTCCCAGAAGTGACGCACCACGCCGACGCGCAGGCCGCGGATATCGCCGGTGAGCGCCTTACGATACTCCGGCACCTCGCGTTTGGAGCTCGTGTGATCCTTCGGGTCGTGGCCGGCGATCACCTGCAACAGTAGCGCACAGTCTTCGACGGTCCAGGCGAGCGGGCCGGCGTGATCGAACGTGAACGAGTTCGGAATCACGCCGCGGCGACTGACGCGTCCGTAAGTGGGTTTCAGTCCGGCGATGCCGCAAAGCGAGGCCGGAATGCGGATTGAGCCACCGGTGTCGCTGCCGAGGGTCGCGGGAACGAAGCCCGCGGCGACCGCTGCCCCAGAGCCGCTGCTCGAGCTGCCGGTAAAGTGCGCGGTGTCCCATGGATTGCGCGCAGGCGGCCACGGCAGATCCAGCGACGGACCGCCGCTGGCAAATTCATGCGTGGCAAGCTTGCCAAGGAGCACCGCGCCCGCATCGATCAGGCGCTGTGCGGTCGTGGCGTTCTCGACAGGAATGTTCTCGATGCCGATCTTCGAGTGCCCCGACGTCAGGATGCCCGCGGTGTCGTAGATGTCCTTCAACGCGAACGGTATGCCGTGCAGCGCACCGCGATAGCGCCCTTGCGCGATCTCGCGTTCCGCATCGCGCGCCTGATCGAGCGCGAGCTCGCTGGTGCGCGTGATGAACGCGTTCAGCTGGTCGTCGAGCGCGTCGGCGCGAGCGATCAGAGCCTGGGCGTAATCCACTGGCGAGAGCGCCTTGCTCTCGATGAGGCGCGCCGCTTCGGCGAGTGTCAGAAAGTGCAGCTCCTGGTGTGTGGATGCGCGCGCTGTGGTCAGCGTGTTCATGCTGTGGCCTGAGGTGTTGTGACAGAGCGCCGTATTGTAAGCGATGAATCGCGCCGCTATAATCGACAGCTCGTCACCACACGCCGGTCATACTTCATGCAAAGCATCAAAGGTGTTCTGCTTGCCGTGTGCGCCCTGCTCGGCGCGACCGCGGCATTTTCGCAAGGTTATCCCGTGAAGCCCGTCCGCTTGGTGGTGGGCTTTCCGCCCGGCGGCTCCACCGACATCATGGCACGGCTCATCGCGCCCGGACTGAGCGACGCGTTCAAACAGCAGTTCATCATCGACAACCGCCCGGGTGCCAACAGCAACATCGCTGCTGAGCTCGTGGCGCGTGCCGCCCCCGACGGCTATACGCTCATCGTCGTGTCGGCTTCGTTCTCGACTAATGTCAGTCTCTATCCGAAGATGGGTTATGACCCGTTGCGTGACTTCTCCCCGATCACGCGCATCGCTGCGGTTCACAACGTGATGCTCGTTCACCCGTCGTTGCCGGTGAAGACCGTGAAGGAGTTCGTCGCGTTGGCGAAGGCCAAGCGCGGCGAGATCGTGTTCGCTTCGTCGGGCAGCGGCAGCACCTCGCATCTGGCGGCGGAGTTGCTGAAGACCAGTGTCGGCGGGCTCGACACGATTCATGTGCCCTACAAAGGCGTCGCACCCGCACTGGTGGACCTGATCTCCGGTCAGGTCCATGCGCTCGTCTCGACCATGCCTTCTGCCACCCCGCACGTGAAAAGCGGCAGATTGCGCGCCCTCGCGGTGGCGAGCGCACAGCGCGCCCGGACCATGCCCGAGGTGCCGACGTTTCAGGAGGCTGGCTTCCCGGGCTTCGAAGCTTCGGCATGGAACGCCGTGCTTGCGCCCGCTGGAACGCCCGACGAAATCATCAAGCGGCTGAATGGCGCCATCACGAAAATCGTGCAGAACCCGGACATCCAGGACAGGCTCGCAGCGCAGGGTGCCGAGCCGATCGGTGATGCGCCCGAGCAGTTCGGCAAATATCTGCAAGCTGAAGTGGCGAAGTGGGCGAAGGTCGTCAAGGCTTCTGGCGCGAAGCTGGATTGAGCGCGTGAGCGGGGCGAAATTCTAATTTGCGAGTTTAGCGCACGTGGCTCGCGCGGTACAGTATTGCATTGAATGCCAGCCGTGGTAGCGTGCTCTCTATGCGCGATCTGCTCCTCCTCGCGCGATTCGCCTGCCGAAGCTTATTTCATAATCTGAGTGCGGCATAGCTACGATTTAGCCACTCACAGGCTAAAGCGCAGCACCGAGGGTTGTGAGCAGACGCTAATCCTGTGCCGCCTTGGGATTGGCGGCGGGCGAGGAAGGAGAAGCGGTGAATTCTGATTCCGTAAGCCACGTATTAACCGCGGGCCGAGCACGATAAAATCGTCGGATCGCTAATCAAGCTGAGGTAACAAATGTCCGAAGAAGAAATGAAAGCTGAACTCGAGAGGCTGCGCAACGAAAACGCATCTCTCAAAAAAGGTGCGGCAACCGGTATCACAATGAAGGTTAGCGAAAAGGGTGCCGTTTCCATTTACGGCATGGGCCGCTTTCCTGTGACGCTGTACAAAGAGCAATGGTTGAAACTGCTGGACATGTCGACCGAGATCCGCACGTTCATTGCCGCCAACGACGCGCAGTTGAAGACGAAGGTGTAGACCGTTGTCGAAGCGAAAGCCTGCTAAAGATCATAGAGAAGTCATCGCGCTCCTTGATCGCTACAAGTGCTCGGTACCGTTTCATGCTGTGCGCACGAGATTCATCGGCAGCATCTGCTCCCCTGTGGACCCTGTGGCTCCGCTGCAGACGCTCAAGAACCTGTGGGACGGTGAATTCCCGGCGTTCGATGCGATAGAGGACGTGAATCATTTGCTCAATACGCTGATCAACGGCTTGTGGAATGAACTCACGGCGCACCAAAACCCGGAATATCCTTTTCGGCTGACGCCGCTGATTACAAAGCCGACTCCAGACAGCCTGAGGCTACTGGCGCTTACGCGTCAGCAGGAAATTGAAGGCTTTGTTGAAGGCGTATTTGGTCATCACGAAAGTCTGGATTTCCCCGAAAGTGCGCATCACGCAATGCAGGTGCTCCAAGATCTGCGGAGCATGTTTTCAGGGGCCGTTCACCTGCTCGATAATCCCAACCCACAGGATGACGATAGCAGCTTGCCAGGGCTGGTATCCAACCTGAACAAGATCAGCCACATATTGGAGGCCGATATGAATGTTGCCATTCAGTCGTTTGCGCGGGCTCGGGTGCAAGGCAACGTCAGCACATCAATGACCAAACCGACCATGCACTGAACCGATCACGCGCCGTATTCCCGTCGCCCTCAAACTGAGCACTTTCCCAACAATGCGTCGATCCAGAATTGACCATCACAACTGTTGGCCGATGGCCGCCCGTCCTGTTTAAGCAGTCTGGCCTGTTCACTTACACCCAGCCAATTCGAGGCCGGCGTCAGCACCTTGGCTACTTGCTTGGTCCGCTCATACAGTTCCCGCTCTTCGTGTGTGTTGATGCTAGCAAAGTCAAAGTGTATAGTTATCCACAGTTGAATGGATCCAAGTCAGCAAAAGCCCTTGGTCAAATAAAAAGCTCTTGGTCAAAATTCAGCCGGCACAGGTATTCAAGATTCAAGCTGCGCTAACACTCCGGAGTAAAGTTATCTTTTCTCCAGAGTCGCGGCTGCGCCACCGGTGTCTGGTTTCACTTAATAGAGGTGTCTATGTCTCAAACAATGCAGGAATTCTTAGGAATTCAATGGCCCGACCGTTCGAAGAAGCCGCGCAAAGAAGGTTTAACCATGGTCATGGATACCGGCTGGCCGACCGCATTCGTCGACAGCCTCATGGATCAATACGGTGAGTACCTCGACGTCGTCAAAATCTGGGATCCGCATCTGCGCGCGCCGGAAGCGGAGGTGCGCCGCAAGATTGAGGTCTATAAGAAGCACAAGGTTCGCGTGCAACCCGGTGGCATCTTCATGGAGATCGCACGCATCCAGGGCGCCGAGGACAAGGTGATGCGCAAGCTTGCCGACATTGGCTTCGACATCCTTGAGGTGTCGGGCACGGCGACGAACGCCGAGCGCGACATGCGCAAGGAAGCGGATTTCGTAAAGAAGGCGAAGGACCTCGGCTTCGCCGTATTCGGTGAAGTCGGCAAGAAGTTTGCCGACCACGATCAGACGCGGCGCAGCGACGAAGTCGTGGATGAAGAGGTCACCATCAAGGAAATGGTGGCTTTGCTCGAAGCGGGCGCCGAGCGCGTCTACTGGGAAGGTCATCTGCTGAGACGTGTGATGGGCGAGTCGGCCGAAGACCTACTCGCGAAACGGGAGACAGGCACCCAGCAGGCGATCCGCGTGGCGAAGGAAATCGGACAGGACCGCATCATTTTCGAAGTGTCACCGCTGCGCGAGCTGAACCAGCGCCGCACGCTGCAGTTCTGGCTGGTCTCGGTGTTCGGCACAGAAGTGAATCTTGGCAATGTGCGCCTCGAAGAGCTGGGCTTCCTTGAAGCCTTGCGTTCGGGCAGCCACCCTGTCCATGGCTTCGGTCTGGCGGGCGACTACCCGTGGATCCGCGCCGTAGAAAACAACAAGGGTGCGGATTACAAGTGGTGGGCTGAAGCGCTAACCGTCTAAAGCCCTGACCAGGAGGCAAGACACTCCATGAAGCAAATTGTATCAGCGATATTGCTCGCATTGGTGGCGAGTACGGGCGTGGAGTCGACGCTCGCCGCTGAAGCGTACCCTGCGCGGCCTCTACGACTTGTCGTGCCGTTTCCACCCGGCGGCGGAACAGACATAATGGGTCGCTTAGTGGCGGCGCACCTCACAGACAAGCTCGGCGTGCAGACCGTGGTCGACAACCGCGGGGGCGCCGGCGGCATTATCGGCACCGACCTCGCCGCGAAAGCGACTCCAGATGGGCATACGCTGCTTATCGGCTCGGTAAGCACCATCAGCATCAATCCAAGCCTTTATGCCAAGCTGCCTTTCGATACGCAGAAAGACCTCGCGCCGGTGTCGCTGATCGCATCCACGCCGAGCGTCGTGGTCGTGCCGGCAAGCTTGGCGGCGCGTTCAGTCAAAGAGCTGGTCGCGCTGGCGAAGTCGAAGCCGGGGCAGTTGAATTTCGCATCAGCCGGCAGCGGCACGTCGCATCATCTGGGCGGCGAGCTTTTCAAGATCACGGCCGGTATCAACATTGTGCACGTTCCCTATAAAGGGACCGCACCCGCAGTGACCGATCTCGTCGCAGGCCAGGTGTCGATGATGATCGCCAACATGCCCTCGGTGTTGCCAATGATCAAGGCAGCGCGGTTGCGACCGCTCGCGGTCACGAGTCTCAACCGATCCTCGCTCATGCCTGAGCTTCCGACCGTCGCCGAATCGGGTCTCCCGGGTTTCGAGGTTATCGTGTGGTATGGGGTGCTTGCGCCAGCCGCGACGCCGAAGCCGATCGTCACAAAACTGAATGGGCATCTGAAGCAGATGGCGAGCAATCCTGAGGTCAAGGAGCGGCTGGCGGGGCAGGGTGCGGAGGCTATCAGCAGTACGCCGGAAGAGTTTGCCCGCAAGATACGCGAAGACATGAAGAAGTGGTCACAGGTGGTAGAAGTTTCCGGCGCGCGAGCGAATTGATCGATTATCCGGACCGAATCTCCAGCTGCACCCGACCAGTTGCTCCTAGACATCGGCGTGTATTTCAGGCAGATGTGGGTCGAGATCGACGTCGAGTCGGATAGCGGAACGCACTACAGACGAGCGTGCTCGAAGCCGATCGGCTTCCGGAGC
>ENA-ORBV01001411-ORBV01001411.1-microbial-mat-metagenome-genome-assembly--contig:-NODE-1411-length-53524-cov-12.687316_pt1 | contig 53524 bp, 42 predicted proteins | sample MGYA00237777_ERZ505514 | MGnify/ENA primary metagenome ERZ505514 (study PRJEB26160, sample SAMN06269048) | microbial mat metagenome | isolation source: Oligotrophic lake microbial mat | place... | reverse complement strand
TGCAAGCCCATATCCCACGTCAACACATTGTGCTGGCATATGCGGGCGAATCTGCCGAAGTCACCGCCGCGTAACCCTTATGATTCTCGTGTATAGGGACGAGACGTTCCAGCACAGGATCGCGCCCGATCAAGCGGCGATAGGGCGGATGGGGCGGCAAGCGCGCCACCAGATCGTTGGGGCGCAAGGTCGGAAAGTAAGCGGCGATCTCCTCGGCGCTGACAGCATGATAGCCCGCATTGTAAAAGACGGCATTCAGTGTCTCAATCGTTTCAAAGCCGGTGCGCGCCGCCAACAATGCGCACACGCGCCGCAAGACCTCGCGATCGGGCAGGCGCATCCCGGTTTCCCACGCTTGCAACGCGGATTCGGAATAGGCGATCCCACCGAATTGCCCGACAAGGGGCGGGTCTGAGTCCCGCCCCCTACAAATCCATAACGATGCGGTTACTCCAACAGACGCCCGACGACCTCGTATTCGGGGTTGTTGATGTACTCCTGCAATTCGCCGCTCAGCGGCGGTACGCCGGTCGCGCTGATCGCCTGCTGTCCGGTCTTATCGAGTTCGATGACGAAATTGACCATCAACGCCGGGTCGAGTTCGGGGTAATCGGTGCGCTGGTGCGCGCCGCGACTTTCACGCCGCTCAATCGCGCTCCGCACGGTGGCTTCTGCCGACGCCAACGCCGCACGCAGGTCGAACGCCAACGCCACATCCTGAAAACCTTCCGACGATGGGCGCACATCCAGATCGACCGTCGCCGCGCGCAGGTCATTCAACTTGGCGAGCGCCTCTTGCAAGCGCGGCTCCGAGCGGACAACCCCGCAGCCTTCCCACATCGTATTCCGTACTGCGCGCTGCAACGGACGCGCCATCTCGCTGCCAGGCTTAATCTGTGCGCTCAGATCATCGTTCGCCGCGCGGATCACTGCCTGTGAGCGGTGCTGTGCGTTGATCATCCGCGCATAACTTGCCGCCGCTTCACCTGCGCGCCGCCCGAACACGACGGTCTCTGCCAGTGAATTGCCGCCGAGTCGATTTGCGCCATGCAAGCCGCTCGTCACTTCGCCTGCCGCGAACAACCCGATCACGCGCGTCTCTTGCGTCTCAGGATGCACAATCACGCCACCCATGCTGTAATGCGCGGTCGGTGCAACTTCCATCGGCTGCTTGCTGATGTCGAGCATCTGATATTCCAGGAACTGACGATACATACGCGGCAGCTTGGTCAGGATCATATCTTTTTCGCGGTGGCTGATATCCAGGAACACGCCGCCGTTTGGTCCGCCGCGCCCTTCGACGATCTCGGTATAATTCGCCAATGCCACACGGTCGCGCGTCGAAAGCTCCATGCGTTCGGGGTCGTACTTCGCCATAAAGCGTTCGCCGAGCGCATTGAATAAACGTCCGCCTTCACCGCGTACCGCTTCGGTGACCAGCGTGCCAGCGACATCTTCTGGTGCAACCATGCCTGTGGGGTGAAACTGTACCAGTTCCATGTCCGCGAGCGCAGCACCCGCTTTCAGTGACAAATACATGCCGTCACCGACGTTCTCATCGCGGCGCGACGAGCTGCGTCGCCACAAACGCGTATGCCCGCCCGTCGCCAAAATTACGGCGTCTGCGAGATATACCGTGCGCTTGCCCGTCTTAAGATCAAACGCCAGCGCGCCAAAACACAGGTTGTCATCGACCAATAACTGCGTCACATATTGATGTTCATGCACCGGGATCGCCAGTTCTTCGACGCGATCGGCGAGACCGTACAAAATCGCGCGCCCGGTGTAATCCCCGGCAAAGCACGTTCGACGCCATTTGTGCGCGCCGAAAAAGCGCTGATCGAGGTCGCCATTCTTCTGACGCGCGAACGGTACGCCATAATTGACTAATTCTTCGATGGCGGCAGGTGCTTCTTTGACCAATAGTTCGACGGTGTGTGGGTTCGACAAAAAATAGCCGTCGCGGAAGGTATCCGCGAAGTGCTGCTGCCAGCTATCTTCGGGGTCAACCGTGCCGAGTGCCGCGTTGATGCCGCCCGCCGCAAGCACGGTATGCGCGTCACGCTTGAGGCTTTTGCCAACGATGACGACATCGCTGCCCGCTTCGTGCGCCGCGATCCCCGCGCGTAAGCCCGCCGCGCCAGAGCCAATGACCAGTACATTCGATACGTGCGTCCGGTAGTCCATGTTTACGCTAACCCTCACTTGATTAACCGAATTCAGCCGCCGATGACAAATCGTGCTGTTCGTCCGCTTTTTCAATGACATTCATCGCTTTACAGCGTACAGCATTCGTTCAAACGTAGTAGACAGATCAGCACGATAAGCGTTATCATGAAAAGTGATAACGGGATCGAACGATGCTCACTTTACATAAGCTCAAAATTTTCATGATCGTCTATGACAAGCACAGCTTTAACGCTGCCGCAACCGCGCTGTACATGGCGCAGTCCGCCGTCAGCCAGCACATCGCCAGCCTGGAAACAGCGCTGGGCGTCGCATTGTTCGAGCGCAGTTCGCGCGGAGTCAAACCGACGCCAGCAGGCGATGTTTTATATGAATACGCGGGGCGCATCATGGCGCTCGTCACAGACGCCGAACGCGCGATCTTGCGGCTAAGTGACGCACAAACCGGACAGTTGATCGTGAGTGCGACGCCCGGCGTCAGCGTATACCTGATTCCGGCGTGGTTACAGCAGTTCCAGACCTTGCACCCAACGATCAATGTGTCGCTGCAAACCGCGCTGACCAGCGAAGTCGCGCGCGATGTGCTGAACGGCACGTATGATCTGGGTTTTCTCGAAGGCGCTTTGGACGAACTCGACAATGATGCGCTCGGCAGAATGCGCGTGCAGGATGTTCTTCATGATGTCGTCGTTCATGCTGATCACGAATGGGCGGCGCGCGAGTCGATTTCGGCGCGCGAACTCGACGGCGTACCATTCATCAATCGTCAGCCGAGCAGCCGCGCGCGCCATTGGCTGGAACGCGCGCTCAAGCCATCGGGCGTCAAGCTGAAAAATACCGCCGAACTGGATAGTCCGGGTGCGATCAAGTATGCGCTGCTCAACAAGATGGGCGTGGCGGTGCTGCCGCGCTACAGCATCGAGCGCGAGATCGAACGCGGCGAACTGCGCGCGCTATCTCTCAACGATGTCGCGCTGGTGCGCCCGCTTTTGATAGTGTGGGATAAACGGCGTCCGTTCACGCCGATTCAACGCGCGTTCGTGGCGATGCTGGCGGAATCGTCGGCAGGGTTGGGGATGTTGTTGTGATTCAGATGAAATGTTTCAAATTAGCGAACCTCACCACCCAGAAATTTTGACACAAGAAAAGCGTGACAAAGTATCACTAAAAAAACAGGAGGAACATTTTTAACAGAATACGTTTTGGAGATTGACTAGTCGTAAACACTCTGAAATATTTGACCTCCCATAAACCTTCATGACCTCTTATAATACCTATATGACATCAGGGAGGGGGTACAACAGCATGAAATTAGCCGAAGCTTTGATCATCCGTGCTGACACGCAAAAACGGATCGCGCAGTTGACTGCAACTTTAGCTCCGGGAATATGTCGAGTTGAAATAATCGTTCAGGGTGTTGTAGGGTATTTTACTGCTGGGTCGGCGGCAATTGCTGACAGTTCTTCTTCGGCTTACACGTTTCAAGCAGGGGATCAGGTCGAGGTGTATAAGCGATCCATTTTGTATCTAAATTTAGTTCAAGTAGGTTTTGCCGCTACACCCACCCAATTTTATTGGATTGACTCAGGTGGATCAGGTGTAAATTTAGTGAGTGGTGATTGTGGGCGGCTTCCGACTGAAACATATCAGGTGAACAATCCAATTTTACACCCTGCATTTATCGCCTACCCGCTTAAAGTTTCAAATCCAGCTGAGCCCTTTAATACATTATCAGTACCACCATTTTATGAGGTTTACCAATTTGCGGCGGGTAACGCAAGATATACCTCGACAGGTGGTCGTCATCCCGGTTTAGACTTTTTTCAAGGACCTGTTAGCAGTTCTCCTCCAGATATTGGTGTGAGAGCGGTTGCCAATGGCGAAATTGTTGCGCTTTTTGATCCAACGCTTGCTATACCCTTACAAACAGGTATATCGGATTGGGCGGCAAACGCTAGTCCAACTGACCGAGATGAGAACAGAGCATACATCGTCGTTAGACATGGAAATACGCTTGTTGTTTATTCACACCTTAATCCGGGTTTACGTGTTGGAGATGTTGGTGATCCTGTCGTTGCTGGACAGTGGATTGGTTCTATTGCGTATCAAACGACGGACACCGGAGGAAATAATTCTCATCTCCATATGGAAGTTCGTACTTATGGTCAAGGCGCATTCAACATCTCGTCTCCGCCTCTCATATTCGTAAATCCGTACTTCTATTTTTTTCCTCTGCTTTAGAGTTCCATAGACCAAAATTTACAAAATCGACAGCTAGATGATGGGCAGGTAGCGCCTCAGTTAACTCAGTGCTTTACATTTACGGTTGCTAATACAGGAGAAGTGTCAGCAGTTACCCTGTATAAACAAAATGGTACGGATTTAATCACCGCTGTTGGATACTTATCTACGAGCGGTGCTGTTTCTGAGCGTAGCAATCCGGTTACAACGCCGAATGGCAATTGGGAAGTGTTTTGTGTACCTTGATGTCTAAAGTATAAAGGCGACGAAATGAACACATCGACAAAAATCAAGTTAGTCACTACATTATCTTTCATAACGCTGTTCGTGATGGGCGGGTATCGCGCTTTCACACAAGAGCGAGGCTGCTTGCCCCTAAATACAACTTACCCCCACGTATCGACAACTTGGACATGGCTTGACGACGCCACCGTTGTCTTTGAAGTAAGCAATAACGAGAGATCGGACAGTCTAGTTGCAAGAGAAAATATTTGGTATCAATACGACTTCCAAACAGGCTCTTTGACAACATTAATGGCTTCACCCCTAAATACGTTGGTCAATTTACCCGTGACTATTGCCACTGATCTTATAGATTTAGCAGAGAACAGGGCAGGTACTTTTGCGGAGGTTGACGTGTCCCCGTCGCAGCAAGCCCTCGTCTATCCAAGAAATGCTTTCAACGAGGAAGATGATGCGTATTGGTATCTAGACATAAGCACCGATAGGCAAATTGATCTCAATATAAGCCGTGATGCGGATTTGCCCGCTGACACTATTTGGGCTTCACAAGCATCACGTTTTGTATTTCAAGGTAAAGATATTCGGAATTCTGAAGTTTTTCCCACAGTCTATGTAACAATGGAATCGAATATTCCAGAAATGACTGTATTACAAGATTTAGAAGCATTTGGTTCAATTGGGCAATATGGTCAAGGCTTTACAGTGATGGGCATTAATCCAGAGGGTCGCTATCTCATTATTGACCCAATTCTTATTGATAATTGGGTTCGGATACTCGATTGGGAGACGCAAACATGGAAAGTGTTAGCCTTCAAAGCGCGTGGCGAACGGCGCATCGTGTGGACAGAAACGCCTAACGAATTTGTCACCTTAACCGATCAGGGCGTTATTCGGTACAATATTGACACTGAACAAACAGAAATTATTAAATTGCCTTCGGAGTTGGGGAATATCGCACTGTCGGGAAGTTTGTCTCCAACTGGTGCATATTTGATCGGTCAATGGTATGAACCCACTCTTGAAGGTGGCGTAGAACGTGGCATAGAAGTTTGTACTTTGAATTAGATAGTTGAAAGAGACGCCAGCACTTTCGACAGCGTCTCTCATTTCCCATCAACCCGCAAAATACCTACTGTTATTGACGTCCGCCGACGGTCGTGCTGCCGACGCCGAAGACACGCGCGCTCAGGCGGATGCCGCTGTCTTCCAGGCGCTCCATGAAGTTGGGACGGAAGCCGCTCGGTTCGAGCTTGCCGCCCGTCACCGTGCCGGGATCATTGCCACGCTGACCGGGCAGTTTGTAGATGAACAAGTCCTGGAACGTGATCGACTCGCCTTCCATGCCTTGAATTTCGGTGATCTGGGTAATTTTGCGCGTGCCGTCTTTGAGTCGGCTTTGCTGGATGATCAAATCGACGGCGCTGACGATCTGGCGGCGGATGGTGAACAGGGGCAGATCCATGCCGCTCATCAAGACCAGCGTTTCCAGACGCGAGAGGGTATCGCGCGGCGTGTTGGCGTGGATGGTGGTGAGCGAGCCATCATGACCGGTGTTCATGGCTTGCAGCATGTCGAGCGCTTCGCCCGACCGACACTCACCGACGACGATCCGGTCGGGGCGCATACGCAGCGATCCGCGCACGAGATCGCGAATTGCGAGCAGCCCTTCTTTACCATCACCGCCAGCGACGGCGGGCGCGGTTTCGAGCCGGACGACATGTCGTTGATCCAACTGAAGTTCGGCGCTGTCTTCGATGGTGACGATTCGTTCCTCATCGGGGATGAACGATGACAGTACGTTGAGGGTGGTGGTTTTGCCGCTGCCTGTACCGCCGCTGACAATCATGTTGAGGCGCGCTTTGACACAGCCTTCAAGGAACTCTGCGACTTCTCTGGTCAGCGAGCCAAAACGGATCATATCGTCGATGGTCAGGCGTTTTTCAGGAAATTTACGGATGGTCAGGGTTGTCCCTGCCAGCGCCGACGGCAGCGAGACAATGTGCACGCGCGATCCATCGGGCAGGCGGGCATCGACCATCGGATTATTGCGGCTGAGCGTGCGCGAAAGCGGGCGGACGATGCGCTGCGCGGTATACTGCACATGTTCTTCGTCGTCGAACACGATGTCGGTTTCGATCATCTTGCCGCGAAATTCTGCGAAAATGACATCGGGTCCGTTGACCATAATTTCATTACACTCGCGGTTGCGCACGAGCGGGTCAATTGCGCCGAAGCCGAGCACGTCGTCGCACACCATCTCGCTCAACAGCGTGAATTCACCCGGCGAGACACGAAACTCGGCGCGCTGGGCGGCGAGCGTTTCCAAAAGCTGCTTGAGGCGTTCGTTGATCAGGGCGATTTTTTCCGGGTCGTCGCGCCGCCACAAGTCGGCTTCTTCGACCGATTTTAAGAGTTTGGAGCGCAGCATCCGGCGTAAATGCGCGAGTTTGCCAGGTGTGCGCCGTTTGGGAGGCGCGCCATCCGCCTGGGGGACGAGTGCAGGTGAGCTGACGCTGACCTGCGCGGGAGGCGCGGGTGATGCGGCGGGCGCATCAAGATGATCAAAAGGATCGGCGGGTTTGTTGGCGGCGGCATCTTTCGCTGCTTGTTCATTGAGTTTACGTTGAATAAAAGAGGACATGGGCGCTATTTTCCAAGACTCTGGTGGTTTTGAATACGTTATCATTCTATGGCAGAAATGTGCAACAATTCATTGAATGTTTGAAACCCGGGGGCTACGTCGTGCTGCAAATCATCATCCGCGCTGCATCGGTGATCCGCGAGACGGTTGAAAACTGGTCGATAGATCGCGCGCCGCGCCTCGCCGCTGCGATTGCGTATTATGCGATGTTCGCTATCGCGCCGCTGTTGGTGATCATTGTGGCGATTGCAGGGGCGGCGTTTGGCGAAAGCGCGGTGCGCGGCGAAGTGCAAGAGGCACTGACAGGCGTTCTGGGCGCATCGACGGCGCAGTTTCTCGAAGAAATCGTGTTGAGCATCAACACGGAGCAAGCGGGAGGGCTGGCGACGATTTTGAGTATCGCGCTGTTATTTTTCGGCGCGATGGGCGTATTCGGGGCGCTGCAAGACGCGCTCAATACGATCTGGGGAGTACAGCCGCATTTGAGCACAGTGCGGTCGTCGGTGGTGTTTTTTCTGCAAAGTCGGCTGCTGGCATTTTTGATGGTGCTTTTAATCGGCGGCGCACTGCTGATATTCATCGCGCTCAGTTCGGTGATCAGCGGGTTGATCACGCTGGCGGACGATACAGGGATGCTGACCGGTTTCACGCCGACGCTGTTACGCATTCTGGATGTCACGCTGTCGGTCAGCGTGATCACAGTATTTTTTGCGATGATCTTCAAGTTCCTACCCGACGCGTATGTCGGCTGGAGCGATGTATTTTTTGGCGCGCTGGTGACAGCGCTGTTATTCGTGGTCGGTGAAACGCTGCTCGGGTTGTACTTAGGCAGCGGTGCGGTCGCGTCGATTTTTGGGGTGGCGGGGTCGCTGGTGGTGCTGTTGGTATGGGTGTATTACTCGGCGCAGATTTTACTGCTCGGCGCAGAATTTACGCAGGTATTCGCGCGGCGGCGCGGCGCGTTGATTCGTCCACGCCGACCGCGCCCGGATGTGCCCGTGACGAAGACGTAGAAATAGGCACTGTGACATACTCCCCACGCCTAAAGGCAGGGGTTTTACGGCGCTTTTCTGATAAAACCTAAATATCCTCGAAACCGCCGATGTTTTCATCCAGATCAATGTCATCGAACAGTGACGGCTGAACGGCATCGGCAGTATTGATACGCTGCGCTTGTTTATAAGCGTAACCCGTTCCTGTGATGGGTAGTTCGGGCTGTTCTCCGCGCATTAATTGTTCGACCGTGCGAATTTGCAGACGTGGATAGTCGGGCTTGCCCGCCGACTGCTGATTGCGATAAAGACCCGCCGCCGCCGCTTCCGTATTCATTTCGCGTGTGGCAGGTTCAAGCGTGATGAAGATCGCCATCGCCGCGTTTTCGCGCGTGAGCGTGCCAGCCAGATCGCGCATGTCGCCGCTTTTCACTTTGCCGCTTTTGACCTGTACGATGACGCGATCCATTTTGCCATTGGGCGCGGCGACGAACGGGATTACGCCGTCGATCCCGCGATCACTCCCTTTTTTACCGCGCTTACTGTCGTCTTCGCCGCCGAGCGGTTTAGCGCCCGGAATGAGCGAGAGCGCCCACCATTGAAATTGATAGCGGTCTTCGCTGGCAAGCTGGCGTGCGCCGTTGGTATCGGTCGGTTCACCGATGACGGCGTAATCTTTGCTGGGTTCAAGCCCAAACATATCTTTGAGACGATATTTTTGCAGCGCAACGCTCAAATGTGTGATGTCAATGCCGATCCAGCGTCGATCCAGTTTATGGGCGGCAACGGTCGCCGTGCCGCAGCCGCAAAACGGATCAAGGATGACATCACCGGGATTACTGCTCGCTTGAATGATGCGTTCGAGCAGCGCAAGCGGCTTTTGCGTGGGGTAGCCGAGCCGTTCGCGGGCTTGCGATTGCAGCGGTTGAATATCGTCCCAAATATCTTGAATTTGCACACCGCTCATTTCATCTAGATAACGTTTGTAAGACGGAACTGTACCTTTGAGCGGCCAGTGCAAACGCCCTTGTACATCGAGTTCATCCAATTCACGCGGTGGACGCATCCAATGCCGTCCTTTGGCTGTCACATCAATTCCGCGCCAAATTTCGCCTGTTTCACCATTTCTTGTTCCCGCGCCCGTAAGGTCTGACAAACGATAACGGCGTCCTTTTTCATCGGTGAAACGGTAAAACTTTTTGAGATAGCTTTCGTCGTAAGGTGAAGTGATCTTATTCCATAGATAAGTGTCAGATTTCGTATACATCAAAATATCATCGTGTATTGGCGCGGGACGTTTTGCAGAATTATGCGCGCTGGTGCGTTTCCAGATGATTTCGGCGCGAAATCGTTCAATTCCAAATACCGCGTCCATGACAATTTTTAGATAATGACTCGCGGTTGGGTCGCAGTGTAAGTAAATGCTGCCTGTCGGTTTCAAAACGCGGCGAAGTTCGACCAAGCGCACTGTCATCATGACGAGATATGCCAATAACTGGTTGCGCCCGATGACAGTGAGTAACGCGCCGATGACCGCGCTCACTTCTGGCGGGGCATTTTCAACCAAGTCGAAATAGGTGCGCTCGGCGGTTATATCCCAATGCCATGTATCTTTGAACGCCTTGATCTGGGCTTCGCTTTGCTGACCGCCCTCGTCTTTGAACAGGACGTTGTAATCGCGTGCGCTGTTGAACGGCGGATCGAGATAGATCAAATCAACCGATTGATCGGGCAAATACTCGCGCAAAATCGCTAAATTGTCGCCGTAATAGAGTTGATTTTGCGTGTTGGACATGAGAAAAACGAACTCCAGTAGATCGATAACTTGTTCTACTGGAGTATAACACGAAAGTCGGCGTTTTTAGGTTACGCCGCCATCATCGCCATGGCGCGGCACGACGCTTCACAATCGCGGCAGGCTTCGACGCACGCCTGATGCATCGCGTCATCGGGATCGACTTGTTCGCAGCTTTGCGCGCACGCAGCGCACACATCGGCGCACACGCCGCACATTTGTGGGTGAAAAGCAGAGTAACGCGCCATCATATGGACGCTGGTTTCGCACACCTTGGCACAATCGATCAACAACTGAATATGTTTGACTTCGGCATGGCTGCCACCCATGGACAAACAGTAATCGAGCATTTCTAAGCATTGGCGGTAACAGCGTTCGCAGTTAAGAATACACTGTTCCATTTCGGGCGTACGCGCTTGGTGCTGATGCTGCATGATCGGATTCCTGATCGATTACGGATACAGACCAGCGTAATCAACATGACCAGCGCCCGAAACCGCCACATGGCGGATTTTCACACAGGTAAAAAGCGGCGCACATTGTGCATGAGCCGTGCCAAAAACACCGCGCGCGGTGTCATGTGGGCGAGCGCGGGCGGCACGCCCAGCCCACTGTCATAGGTAATTGACTGCGGCGTCACGAAGCGCATTAAGCCTTCGATGCCGTTACGCCGCCCCAAGCCGCTGCTGCGCCGCGCCGCGCCGCCCATCGGCGCACCGGGTGTGCCAAAGGTAAGATGTGCACGATTGATGCTGACATCGCCCGCAATAACCTGCTGGGCGATCCGCGCGGCATGGGCGGGATTGGACGAGAAAATCGCCGCTGCCAACCCGTACTCGCTGTCGTTCGCAAGGCGCACGGCTTCGGCGGTATCGCGGACTTTCATGATCGGTACAATCGGGCCGAAGGTTTCTTCGGTCATGACTTTCATGGTGTGATCGACATCGGTCAAGATCGTCGGTGCAAAGAACAAAGGACCCAAATCGGGGCGACGCACGCCGCCAAACACGATTTTCGCGCCCTTCGCCACGGCATCCGCGATGTGATCTTCGGTACGCAGCAGTTCACGCTCGTTGGTCAAACTGCCAAAATGGACTTCGAGACCGCCGCCGCCGCTAAAGACCAGATCGTTGGCATACTCGATCAGCTTGTGCATAAACGGATCGTAGACTACCTGATCGACATAAACGCGCTCGGTGCTGACGCAGACTTGTCCGGTATTTTCGAGCGCGCCGACCAGTACGCCTTGTGCTGCCGCATCGATATCGGCATCTGCCAGCACGAGCGCCGGGTCTTTGCCACCCAGTTCAAGCGTGCATGGGATCAAGCGTTCGGCACAGCGCACAGCGACTTTACGCCCGATTTGGGTGCTGCCCGTGAACGACACACAATCGACATGATCGATTAACGCTGCGCCTGTGATGCCGTCGCCCGTCACGATCTGCACGATGTCGCGCGGAATTCCAGCCTGGTGCATGAGTTCGACCGCACGAATGGCGGTGAACGGTGTGATCTCGCTCGGCTTGACCACCGCTGCATTGCCTGTGATGAGCGCGGCGATAATATCACCGATGCCGTTCAGAAGCGGGTAGTTCCACGGCGTGATAAAGCCAACAACCCCCCACGCTTTATAGACCACGGTCGCGCGGTGGACAATCGGAAAGGCGGGGGTGCGCTTTTGTGGGCGCATCAGACGCGGCGCATGACGAATGGCAAACCCCGCCATTAAATCAACGACGAGCGTTTCGCTCAGCGCACCGCCGTGAGATTTGCCTGTTTCCGCGCGGATAATGTCGATCAGGCTGGCTTGTTCTTGCCACATCAACGCCTGCCACGCACGAATGACGCGGGCGCGAGCCGCGACGCCGAGCGATTCCCAGTCGGGTTGCGCGGCGGACGCACGCGCGACGGCAGATGCGACCTGATCAGGTGGGGTGATGGGGATCGTACCGACGGTTTCGCTGGTAATCGGGTTGGTGACGGTGATCATGAAGAACTCCACATTTACGATTGCGTGTAAGCGTCGGTGGTCAACTGCCACATCGGGCGGACATCCATCGCCAAATCACCACGCAAGCCATCTCGATAACGATAATACGCCGCCGCGCCGATCATCGCCGCATTGTCGGTACATAAATGAAGCGGTGGAACACGTACCGGCAGATCCGTGCTCTGGCGCATCAACTGACGCAGCAGCGCGTTGGCGCTGACGCCGCCTGTGATAAAGACTTCGGTCGCGCCATATTCTTTGGCGGCTTTAGCGGTCTTTTCGACGAGCGCGGTGACGACGGCTTTTTGAAAGCTCGCTGCGACATCATTGATCGAAATATCGGAGCGCAAAATTGTGCCCTTATCGACGATACCACTTTCGGCGGCGTCGCGGCGCGATTTGAGACGGGCGGCAGCAGATTGGGCGACGGTGGCTTCACGCATGACGGCAGTTTTGAGTCCGCTAAAGCTAAAATCGTATGGTTTATCGAGGCGCGCGCGCGGAAATTCATACGCCGATGGGTTGCCTTGCAGCGCCGCCCGTTCGATATTGGGTCCGCCGGGGAACGGCAGCCCCAACATACGCCCGATCTTATCGAAGGCTTCGCCTGCGGCGTCGTCAATCGTGCCGCCCAAACGTTCATATATGCCATGATCGCGCATCAACAGCAGTTCGGTATGACCGCCGCTTACGATCAAAACGACGACCGGAAAGACCACGTCTTTATACGGCTCAGTCAACCAGAGCGCGTACACATGTCCTTCGAGATGGTTGATTCCTAGAAGTGGTTTATCCGCCGCGAGCGCCAAGCCCTTGGCGTAATTGACGCCGACCAGCAGCGACCCAACCAAACCGGGTCCGCGTGTGACCGCAATCGCATCGACTTTATTGAGCTTGATGCCAGCGTCGGCAAGCGCTTGATCGACAACAGGCGTAATCGCTTCGACATGCGCGCGGCTGGCGGCTTCGGGAAAGACGCCGCCGTATTTGGCATGGAGTTCAATCTGAGAGGCGATGACATTGGACGTGCATTTGCGCCCATCGATGACGACCGACGCCGCTGTTTCATCACACGAAGATTCAATGGCAAGTATGGTGGTCATGCTAAAACTCCTCAAAGTGCTGAGTACCCAGTGCTGAGTGCCGAGGTATCGCTTTTTTCAGCGTTCAGCGCTCAGTATTTTACTGACTGTAGTGTGTTCAAACGCGAGACCCGCAAAAACGATCCAGATCAACAGGGTTGGGAACAAATAGCGCGGCAGTGCGAGCAAGAAAAAATGCACGGCGAGTGTATAGCCGATATAGCCGACCAACGGCAGCGCGAGCTGCCACGCGCGGCGCGCCCGCCATATGCCGATGAATCCAAGTATGATCGCGCCGTAGTGAAACAGATAGATCGCCAGTTTTGGCACGAACGCAGCGCCGCGTGTGAGATCGATTAAACCGTCAAACGAACGATCATCGCGCAGCCATGTCACGCCGATATCGCGCAAACTTTCGCCAGCAAAATACGTCGTAGCGTGCGGCTGCAAAAATGCGCCCGCCAATTCGCTCACGCGGCGCTGAAGATAACCGACGGTATCGGCAGTGATAGCGTTTGTCGCCGCCCCTGTGATTTGCGCTTGCGTCGGCGCACCTAAATCCGCGTCGGGAATATCGTCGGCAAGGCGTTGATCGACCGATGACGGATCATCCCAGCCAGTCGCACCGATGTACAAAAAGGAGGCGAATCCTTCACCCGCAATGACAAGACGATCCCACCGAGCAAGATTGTACCCTGTCCATGTCAAAACGACGGCGGCATAGATGAGCAAAAAGGCGGCGGGGCGCGCGACCTTACGCGGCGCTATGACGACCCAATACACCACCAATGCCACTGGAAACGCGAGAAAGACTGCGCGCGTCAGGGTCGCCAAGCCAAAACAGATCGCGGCGAGCAAAAGCAGCCCCCACCCCCGCTCCCCGTCAACTGAGAGCGGGTAATGTGCTGCCGCCGCTAAGCCCGCCGCCAGGAAAAATATGAACAGCGTCTCGGTCGTAATCTGCGTTGATTCCAGGATGAAGGCGGGCGAAAACGCAAGGATGGCGGCGGCGATTAAGCCTGATTTATCTATAAACGGGCGACCCACCGCGTCGCCACGACGAAGTACACGAGTCAGTTGAATTGTCATTCGATAAACAAAATAACACGTCGCTGTACTCATCAATGCTTGCACGACGCGCACGACGATCAAAGCGGATGGTTGCGACAAAAACTGCTGTGGAATACCGATAAAGATCAGGTAGAGCGGCGGCGGTGCAAGGTTTGATACATCGATCTGCACGCCGTCGATCTCGGTGGTGGTGACGCCGCTCACGAGCGCACGCCCGTTGAGCCAGTACCAACCGTCATCGCCGCCACCTGCCTGATACTGAATCGTCGTCGGTTGGCTGAACGCGATGATCAGCCGCAAGACCAGCGCCGCCGCGAGGATGATCCCTAAAACGTACCGATTCATGAGGCAGGCTCGACGCGCCAGAATTCATAGGTTGTGCGCGGCACATCACGCACAAAGGTGAAGCGTGCATCGACGACCGTGCGCCAGTAAATCGGATCAAGGACAGGGCGATCGGGCGGCATGAGCAGGTAATCGATGGCGTACTGGTCGATGACGCCATCGACGGACGCGCGATCTGGATACGGGTACATGACGGACGATAAACCTTCGTAAGCGAGCATGAACGGGTCTTGTGTCATGAAGATAAGCTGACCATCGCCGTTGACATCGGGGAGTTCACGCGCGATGGCGGACATGGCGGTGATTTGTCCGCGATAGGTGGCGACAAAATTGGCGTCCTGACGCACAAACTCGATGGCGTTGGCACCGAGCAGCAGCACGATCAGGATCATCGCGCCCGCGCGAATACGGGCATCGGTGATGGCGCGTTCGAGCGCATATGCCGCCAACGGAATCAAGAGCGGGATGAGCGCCAGAAAGAATTTTTTGGTGCTGCCCGCTTGCGATTTATACGGGATAAACACGGCGTAAGCGACCACCGCGCCGAGCAAAATGATCAACGTGGGCGCGATGACTGCCCACCGTGGGCGTTCGGTGCGGCGCAGCGCGACCAGCAGCAAGACGCTGGCGGCAAGCCCGACCGCGAGCGCGTCGCCCAATACGCCGATCATCATGTCGAACGCCGCCGCGAGTTCAAAGGCACGCTTGCCGATGATGTCGGCAGGCGTTTGCCGTTCGAGCAGCGTGGCTAGTGTAAACGTCTGGTCGAAGGCGTAATGATCGTTATGATGAGTGAAGAAAAACATATCGTCGGTTTCGCCAGAGCCGAGCCGACCGAGGGTGTTCAGGTTGCGAATCAACCACGGTGAAACGACGATTAGTGCGATCAAGGGGGCGACCACCGCAGCGATCAACGCGCGGCGCTTGATCGGGGTGTGCGCGCCGATGAGTGCGTAGAAAACAGCGACGGCGATCCCCATCGGGACGATCAAGAGCGCATCGTTGCGCGTCAAATACGCGAGTCCGGCGGCAATACCCGCGACAATCAACGCGAACGGCTTGCCGTGATGCGTCCAGCGCACCAGACACAGCAGGCATAAACATATCAAGAAAGCAAACGGGATCGTGGTGTCCGTGCGTACCGAGTTCAAGACGAGTTCGGGGATCACGGCGGTGGCGGCGGCGGCAAACAATGCCGTGTCATCGCGGAGCGCGAGCTGACGCGCGCCCCAAAACGCGAGCGCGGGCAGCAGTGAGCCGATCAACGCGAACCCGATCAACGCGGCGGCGGGCTGCACACCGAACAACGTCATCGGCACGCCCGCCAGCAGCGATGCCAACGGCATCCAGTGATCTTCGGGGTGGGTGACAGACGCAGGCGGCGGGTTGTACATCCACACGTAATCGAAGGTCAAACCGTCGCCTTGCGCCCAGCGCGCGCCGACGTTGTAGTAATGATTGGGGTCTGCGATGCCGGGAAAGCGGACGACGGCGGCGATCAAGACCAACCGCAAGACGAGGGCAGCGAGACAGATAAACAGCAAATTGCGGGATGTAGTCATTCACACGTCATTCATTGGTTTTCAGGGCGCATTATAGCAGTGTTATCTCAGGGTGAGTGAGCGGTAGTCACCCCGTGTTTGAATAGTCGGCGGGCAAACCGGAATCATCACATGATGAAGGATAAGACCCTTGAAATGTAGCTTGCGCTCTCTTGTACACTCGAAATTGTCCCGGATGATGGTGCGTGGTGCGTCCAAATCAAAGAATTACCCGGCTGCACGACGGAAGTCGATGAATGCGATGAAATTTTGCTCGCCATCGAGGATGCAAAACGGCTTTGGCTTGAACTCGCTTTAGAACGCGGACGCTTTATCCCCGAACCGCAGCCTTTGCCCGCGCTTCTCTAAAATTCGATAAGCGGTTCGCTTTTCGCTTTTGGCTGCGCACTAACGGCTAATCGCTCACCATCATGTAATCGAACCGATGCGTGACACTGTGATTAAACCAAATACAATGCCACGACTAGACAACCTGTACGAACACGCGCCGCTGCATTCCAGTGGATCGTCCGTTGGCGGGTCGTCATATGATTCTTAGAATGGGTTAAGGTTTGTGACGTATTCACCTATAGAACTTAAGATTTGATTTGAAGTGTTAACCATTCGATCATCATGATTAAAAGCTCGTTATACTGGTAGGATGTTTTTGAGAGAAAGCAATTCACTATGCGCCGTACTCCCGCTCAAAAGTCGTTCCCTGTTTTAATAATGCTGGCTGTGCTTGTCAGTGTCGGGTGCAGCAGCTTGCCCGGTCTGCGTGTGCTCACCGGCGAAGATGGACAAGAAACTGTCGCTGACCGCGCCGTGCAAAGCACAACCTGGGTGATGGCAGACAAGACCAGCCGCACCGACCCGCTGTTGATCGCCGCCGCTGATCGCATCGAAGCCGCAAACCCGTTTATCGACATCATCGAAATTCGCCCAACCCTCAACCGCTCGAATCAGTCGGTGTTCGCAGTGACGCTGCTATACAACCCGCCGCGTACCGATAACAGCGCGCAAGAACAAGTACAAAGCTTAGAAAACGCGCGCCGTATGTTTGAGGTGGTGTGGCAAGGCGTGATGAGTGAAAGCGCGGGCAGCCAGATCATCGAAGTGACGACCTATGCGCCGTCGCAGATCGTGACGCTCGATAACGGGCTGAGTTACGCGGGTATTCAATTGGAATACACCAGCATCGACCGCAGTCTGGCACAAAGTTATTTAGCGTCGCCGCGTTCGCTCGATTCATTCTTCAATTTGATCGTCGGTAACGATTTGACGTATGACACGCCGGATACGATCACCTTATATGAAGGCGATCCAAACCACCCGATGTTCTTAATTCCGTCGATACAGACGACCAACCGCGCCGAATAGCGGCTTGATCGCCAAACGGAAAAACATAACACACAGGCACGGACACACAAAGAAAATCGCTCATTTAGTTTATTGGATGTAAACCTAATGGCACTCGCACAACAAGCTCCGAAACTGCCCGCGAACCCGGAACCGCCGAAGCGCTATGCATGGGAAGATGAAGAAACACTTGTCCAGAAGCGCAACCGTCTCCCCAATCGCATCGGACGTTTTTTCGGCAACAACTGGTTCAAGCTGATTCTCATCATGGTTTTGCTGTTCATCCTGCTCGATGCGGCAACCGCACGCACGATGGTCGCCATGGTCGAGCGCTTCGGACAAAGCATCCTGCGCCTGTTCATCACTGCGTTCGTGGTATTGGGTCAGTTTGGCTTGATGTTCTGGTTTCTCGGTCGGGCGCGTATGTACACGATCTGGCCCGGCACAGAAGGCGTCAGCTTCAAAGATTATCGCGGGCAGCCAGAACTGCTCGATCAGGCAAAACAAATCGTCAAGCTGCTGCGCGGCGTGCGCGTGTTTGAAGAAGCGGGTGGCGAACCGCTCAATGGGCTGATGCTGGAAGGTCCGCCCGGAACGGGCAAGACATGGCTGGCGCAAGCGATCAGCACTGAAGCGGGTGTGCCGTTCTTTTACGTCGATGCGTCGAGCATGAACTCGATGTTCATCGGCATCGCGCCGCTCAAGGTCGCCAATTTGTATCGGCGCGCGCGTAAAGCTGCGAAACAATTCGGCGCATCGGTGATTTTCATCGATGAAATCGACGCGATTGGGTCGCGTTCTGGCGTGGCGACGCCAGAACGTGAATTGTGGACGACAGGGATGGGCGAAGACGCCGAACGCGCTGCCGCCGAGCGCATCGGCAAATGGCGCAAACTACCGATTTTCTTTGGCGGTGGCAACGCGCAAAACGGGCTGCTTTCGACGCTCTTGATCGAGATGAGCGGGTTCAGCCTGGAACATGGATGGGCGGCACGGCAAAAACGTGCGTTCTACAAGACATTTTTGCGGCGCAACCCACCCAAGGTCAACAAGCGCATTTTGACCATCGGCGCGACCAACCGTATTGGCGCCCTTGATCCCGCGCTGCTGCGTCCCGGTCGTTTCGATAAGAAAATTCGTGTCGATGCGCCGGATATGGAAGGGCGACGCGACATCATCGCGTATTACATGAGCAAAATGTCGCACGATGACACGGTTGATCCGTTAATCGTCGCCAGTGAGACGCCATTTTATACGCCTGCCGACCTGAAATATCTGCTCAATGAAGCGCTGCGTTATGCGCTGTTCGATAACCGTACGGTGATGACGGTGGATGATATTCGTCGCGCGCAGCCGGAACACGAGTTCGGTTTACGCACCCCGATCAAGAATCTGGCGGCGGAAGACAAGTATCGCCTGTGCGCGCACGAAGCAGGACACGCGGTCGCCATCCGTCTGTATATGCCGAATTATCGTATTTCACGCATCACCGTGATTCGTCAGGGTCAAGCGCACGGCTATGTACAGTCGTACCCGGCACAAGAAGAAGATCAATATATGGCGCTGGGCACGTACGAGCAATTGATGAATCGTTTGCGCGTCTCGGTGGCGGGTAAGGCGGGCGAAATGGAATATGTCGGCGTCGGCGCGCAAACGCTGGGCGTCGGCGGCGACTTCCAGAATATCCGCGCGATTTTGTACATGCTGGCAAATTCGGGCATGTTCGGTCCTTTGGGCGCGGCGCTGGAAGGCACGAATTACCCGGCGGAAATGCGCGAAGCGATGGAAGACGCGTTCCGCATGGCATTGGATGATGTGCGCATGATGCTGCGCTTGCACCGCGAGATGGGCGAAGCGTTGATCAATCAGTTGATGGAAAAAGACGAGCTGCTGGCGAACGAAGTCGAGGCGTTCTTCGATACCTATGGCTTCATGACGCCGAAGGTCAAGCTGTATCAGAGCGAACCGCAAGCCGAGATCGTGACGCTGCCGGCTGAACAAGACCTCACGCCTGCTCCCGCGCCATAGGAGCAGATCGAACGACGTAAGGGCGGGACTGAGACCCGCCCACGCAATGGATAAAACAAAACAACAGGAATTTTCTTTTGCCAGCAACACGCGCAACCCAAACCCTGCAAATGAAGTCACGGCGTTCATTTCGGGAAACGCATTTTCGGTGGACGTGGACGCTAAAATCGTCGCCCAGCGTATTGTGGCGTTATGTCGCAAATACGGATCGTTTTAACCGCGATACGCAGGTGCCATCTGTGACGATGGAAGGCAGCCCGATGGAAAATCATCGGCGGCGCTTGAAGATGCACCGTTTCACACTTGGCGCGCTCAAACTTGTACCGATTGAATGGACAGAAAACCCTTTCGAGTGGATCAAGCCGGAGCGTTTCGGCGTGGTGCGCAATTACAGCAAGGGACCCGTCGCCTATATGCGCACGCTGACGGAACTCAAAGCGCGCGCCGACGGTGGCACCGATGCCGTGTATGAAGTATGGGCAGTGCCGCGTAACCTGCTGGGCGTGCTGGCGATTCCGTTTCAAATCGGGTTGTTGAGCGCGGGTGCGTTTCGCCGTGCGTTCTTTCGTTATGACAAAATGGCGCAAGAACAGCGCGTCTTTGAAACCGAAAAGACCGTCGTGCGCCCCGCGCTTGTGCCGGGTGGCAAAGCACGTTTGGAAAAAGGACAGGCGGCGCTGCAAGCACGCGGGATCGATCCCGGTTTGGCGCTGCGCCTGGTCGCGTTGATCCAGTTAGGTGATGAAATGTCGCTGACGCGAATGCGCCCGTATGCGCTGGCGGATGCGTGGAAAACGGCGCGCCGTCCCATGCTGGAGATGTTCTTGCACGCGACACGCATCGGCTTGCTCGATTCGCGCTGGGAACTACTGTGTCCGTTGTGCCGGGGTGCGAAAGCATCGGCGACGACGCTGGGCGAGATCAACCCGCAAGTGCACTGCGATGTGTGTCAGATCGATTATCAGGTCAATTTTGAACAGTCGGTCGAGCTGGTATTTAAGCCGAATTCGTCGGTGCGCCCCATCGATGAGGCGACATACTGTATCGGCGGTCCTCAGATTACCCCGCATATTTTGTTGCAAAGTCTGGTCGCGCCCGGTCGGTCGGTGACGTTTGCGACGCCGACCGAAATGGGACGTTACCGCGTGCGGACGGCGCTGTTGATGGGCGGACAATATTTGCATGTCGATATGAGCGGACGCGATACCGCGCTGCTGCGCGCACAAGCGAAAGGGTGGGAAAAAGGCGAGGCGATCATTCATCCGGGCGCGACCATCACCTTTGAAAACGCGACCGATGCCGAGCAGTTGTTCATGTTCGAGCGCATGGCGTGGAGCGACCAAGCCGCGACCGCCGCCGCCGTAACGACGCTGCAACTGTTCCGCGATTTGTTCGGGCATGAAACGCTGCGGTCAGATGTGCAGATTGGCGTGGGCAGTTTGACGATGATGTTCACCGATTTGCGCAGTTCGACGGCGATGTACCGCGAAATGGGCGACGCGCGCGCTTTTGGCATGGTGATGAGTCATTTCGAGGTGTTGAAACGGATCATCGATGAACACGGTGGCGCGATCATCAAGACCAATGGTGACGCGGCGATGGCAGTCTTTCGCCGCCCCATCAACGCGATTCGGGCGGCGGTGGCGACTCAAATCGCGCTGGCACTGCCGACGACCACCCTGAAACCGCTCGCGCTAAAAATTGGACTGCACAGTGGGAGCTGTATCGCGGTCAATTTGAACGAACGGCTCGATTATTTCGGGTCGGTGGTCAATATCGCCGCGCGCCTGGAAAGTTTATCGAGCGGCGAAGACATCGTGATTTCGCAGGAAGTGTACTTAGACCCGGAAGTCGTCGATTATTTCAGCCGTACGCAAGAAATTGGGATCACGTCCTTCAAGAGCACGCTGAAGGGCTTTGACGAGCAGCGTTTTGAACTTTGGCGGTTGACGACCGCCGCGCCAGACATTCGCACGGTAGAAGAGTATTAACGGATAAAGAACCATGTCGAAGATCAAGAATGCACCGAATCAGCCGTTCATTGAAACCAATGGACGCTTCGATTGGGAAGATGACGAAACACTGGTTGACCGCCGCAACCGACTCCCCCATAAAGTCGGGCGCTTATTCCGCAGTGTCTGGTTGTGGCTGGCACTGATCGCCATTGTGACGTATGCGCTGTTCGATGCCAATTTTATGCGGACGTTGGCATCGGTTCTCGAATTAGCGATCACGATTGGCGGCATCGTCTTGTCGTTCGTGGTGCAAATGGTGGTGTTATTCTGGTTTTTGAGTCGTTCGCGCATGTACACGGTGATGCCGGGCGCGGAAGGCGTCAGTTTTCAGGATTATCGTGGGCAGCCAGAAGTCGTCGAGCAGGCGCGCCAGATCGTGACATTGCTGCGCGGCGTGCGCGCGTTTGAAAGTTCGGGTGGCGAACCCTTGAACGGGCTGCTGCTCGAAGGTCCGCCGGGGACGGGCAAAACCTGGCTGGCACAAGCGATCAGCACCGAGGCGGGTGTGCCCTATTACTACGTCGATACGGCGTCGCTGCAAGGCATGTTTATGGGCATGGGCGCGCTCAAGGTTGGCAACTTATATCGCAAGGCACGCAAAGCCGCCAAAGAATACGGCGCGGCGGTCATCTTTATGGATGAGATCGACTCGGTCGGGTCACGCGGTGGGGTGGCGACGGTCGGTGGTGGCACGGCGGGTGATATGGGCGGCGGCGGCATGGGCGGATCGGGCTTGCTGAATACGCTGTTAATCGAGATGAGCGGGTTCAATTTGCAGCACGGATGGCGCGCGCGCTTACGAGGCTGGTGGTTCAAGACGGTGCTGCACAGCGAACCGCCGCAGTATCACAAGCGCGTATTGACCATCGGTGCGACCAATCGAATGCAAGCGCTCGACCCAGCGCTGCTGCGCCCCGGTCGTTTCGATAAGAAACTGCGCATCGACGCGCCCGACATGGAAGGGCGGCGCGATGTCTTGGGCTATTATCTGGGCAAGATGGCGCACGACGAGAGCATGGACCCGGTCGTGCTTGCCAGTGAGACGCCCGGTTATACGCCTGCTGACCTTAAGTATCTGCTCAACGAGACCCTGCGTTACGCGCTGTTCGATGGGCGGCGTTATATGACCTATCGCGATTTCCAGATGGCGCTGCCAGAACATTCGTATGGAATGCGCGCGCCGATCAAGCATATGTCGGAAGAAGCACGCCGACGGCTGGCGTATCGTGAGGCGGGTCATGCCGTCGCTGTTCGGTTGTTCCAGCAGCATCACCGCATCTCGCAGATCACGATCATCCGGCAGGGCAGCGCGTTCGGACACGTCTCGCATTATCCCGCGCGCGAAAGTTATCAGGGGATGCGCACGCTCGACCAGTACATGAATCAACTGCGCGTCGTCGTCGGTGGGCGCGCGTCGGAGATCGAATTTTGTGGGGTGCCAAATCAATCGCTCGGCGTCGGCGGCGATTTCGCGCGGATTCGCTTCTTGCTCAAGCACATGGCGCTCGCAGGGATGTTCGGTCCGCTTGGCGGCGCGCTCCAGCAGCAGATCACCCCGTATGGTGTGTCGATGTCGATGCCCAAAGAGATGACGCAAGAGATGGAGAAAGTGTTCCAGCAGGTGCTGCGTGAAACCCGCGAATCGCTGCGCGAACACGGCGAGATTGTGCACGCATTGGTGGTGCTGTTGATGGAGAAAAATGAATTGATGGCGGAAGATGTGCGCGCGTTCTTCGATCAATATGGGCTGCACACGCCCGACCCGACATTGATCCGCGATGGCGAAGAAATCAGTTTGCTGGCGGATATCGAGATTCAGTGAATCACGAAAGTTCACCAGCCCTCATCCCCCGACCCCTTCTCCCTCAGGGAGAAGGGGAGAAAAGCGCGCTTTTGAAGTCCCTCGCCCTGAGGGAGAGGGATTTAGGGTGAGGGCAAAAACAAGGTTTCGTGATTCACTGAGATTGACGACTACCGTTCCATAGGTTCGCCCACGTTTCAACGCCCAGTCATCCACGCCAATGATCGGCAGTACACTTGGAGGACTCGCGGCACCGATCTGGCGCAGAATCCGCAGCAGCGTAGCCGCGCTTACTCGAATGCCTAATCGGGCTGCAACCCGGTGTGCCACTTCGCCCCCAATTTCCAGAGCCATCGCGTAAAGCACCTCTGTCAGGGACAGTGTTCGTCGTGCGTAAGCAGGTAACCAACCGGAAAGTGGTTCTGCAAATGTCTTTCGGACACAGGCAGGGTTTACACAGCGAAACCGCTTAACCGCTAACACCAGTCGTACTGTACGTTCAACACTGGAGATTTCTTGGGGATGGCGTGCGTACCAACCATGTACCCGACGCGATTCTTGTCCACAGGCGGGACAGCTTGCCTGACGGTTCCTGCTGTAGGCATGAATTTCGAGTCTATCGGGCGTCGCCGTCACGCCCCGAATGTGAAAACCGGCAATTGTGTAAGGAAGTACCGATATGAGCGTCTACCGTTCCAGCCAAGGCTTGTATACCTCGTCAATCTATTCGGCACTTCGCTCCCATCACACAAACTGCGGATGAGCCACTAAATCCGGGTCAGTCCACTCATTGTGCGGCAGCAGCCCCTGGACCATGACATCTTTTAACGTGCCCCCGTCGAGGTAACGCACGACGAAATAGGGCGGCTGATGCGTCCCATCAAAGTCGTACACCGGGACAATGTGCGGATGCTCAAGGCAGGCGATGAGCTTGGCTTCGGTTTGAAGGTGCTGGATCGCGCTGGGACCTCCAGCGATGCCCTTGAGGATGACCTTAATCGCCACATTGCGGTGGCACTGGTCTATGAGCACGCTAGACGACCGCCATGCCCCCTTCCCGGCGTTCTTCGACTGGTGTATACGGACCGAGCCATGTATGAGCCAGCATAAAAGACCTTTGACGAATAATATGAACTATTAATAATAACCAAGGTTATCGTAGACAGACTATCGTGTCTTTTCGTGTGTCCATACATGTGCTGCGATAGCACCATCATTGACGAGTACATGGATAGGCTGATTGTTTCATTCACCGAAGGGAGAATTGAGCATCCAACTGGGGTAGAATTTGCGCAGAGAAAAGCAGAAAAACCATAAGTTGCGTAAACTTATGTGACATTTAATGGGGCATTTTTATGATTCTGCCTGTTCAAACAGTATCCACGAACCTGACCGCACCCATCACTCATCTGATAGGGCGACACACAGAAATAAATACGCTAAACCAACTGCTTTCTGACACCAAGATTCGTATGATCACGCTTCTTGGTCCGGGTGGTATGGGTAAAACGCTGCTCGCGCTTGAAGTCGCGCGCCAACAGCTTCATAGATTCGCACAGGGTGTTTTTCTGATTACCCTGCCAACCCCCGTAACCGCCGAACACTTCGCCACATTGATTGCTGACGCAATAGACTGCCAGATCTATCCCGGTGACAGCGGACAGCAGCAGATCCTGCATTTCCTACAGCCGCGAGACTTGCTTTTGTTGGTGGATAATGCGGAATATGGTCTAGACGCCGCCCCCTATATGAGTGAAATTCTACAGACCGCTCCTCACGTCAAAATAGTGGCAACCTCACAGGTAAAACTCAATCTGTATGCTGAAACACTGTTTCACCTAGGAGGATTAAGCTATAACGAAGACGGTACTCTGCCCTCTCCTGGTAATGAAGCGTTTGAGCTTTTTATTCAGCGTTCGAAACATGTACGGACTGATTTTCAAATAACACCGCAATCGCAGTTGGCTATATTAGAAATATGCCGTCTCACGCAGGGAATGCCGCTAGCCCTGGTTCTCGCAGCAAGTTGGACGGCACTCCTCTCGCCCGACGAAATCGTTCGCGAACTCAAGCATGGATTTGATTTTCTTGAAATCGATGTCCATGATGTGCCAAAACGCCAGCGTAGCATCCGGGCAATTTTCGATTACACATGGAAGCTGATGAACGATAATGAGCGGCAGATGCTTGCCCGCCTCTCTATATTTCGACATGGTTTTACACGGGAAGCTGCCCAGAATATCGCCCAGGGAAATTTGCACAGCTTAATGAGTTTACTCAAGAGAGCCTTAATTCAACCGTCCAACCACGAGGGACGGTTTGAAGTCCATGAGCTTTTGCGTCTCTATGCAGCAGAACACCTTCTGAGTTCAGGTGAATTTGAGACAATTGCTGCGGCGCACAGTCGATATTTCCTTAGATTTCTTCAGCAGCACGAACAAGATATCAAAGGTACACGACAGCTAGAAATCCTCAATGCGTTTCAGATCGATGAAGAAAATATCTGGGTCGCGTGGCAATGGGCAGTACAGCAGCATGAGAACATCCTTCTATCTGAGTCGCTCGAGGGTTTGTTCTGGTACTGCATGATGCGCAGTCGTTATTCGCTATTTGAGGCGATTCACCAAGTCACACAAGACATCGTTGCGCAACCATCTGCCTTAGAAGTGCGCTTACTGGTTGCCCGATTGCAACTTCGTTACTGGTGGATGCGTCGTTGGAGCAAAGGGTCATCAGCACAACATCCAGAAATAATTGAAGCTCTACAAGTTCTCATCGAGTTATTCCGTGAATTCAATGCTCTGCGCGAGATCGCTATCTGTACACTATTGATGGGTGATGCAATACATACCGTGCGCGACGATTTTGAACAGGCGCAGGCACTGTTGCAAACAGCTTATCTTGCATTCATCGACTTAGAAGATGAATATTATGCGGCGTGGACGCTGCACTTCAGCGCAAAGCAAATCAGCGATTCACAGGGGATTGAGGCAGGTATCGAACAACTCAATCAGGTGTTGGAACTGCGGCGCAAGCATGGTGATCAGATCGGTGCAGTGTATTCACTCTACAATCTGAGTACCGATCTACTGCTGCTTGGACGGTTGGAAGAGTGCACGGAAATCACCGAGGAAATTCTGAGCATCAGCCGTGTCACAGGAGAACGATCCAGCTTGCTGTTAGCACAAATCACGATGTCCCTACTGGCATTTTTAGCAGGACGTTTTGAGGATGTACGCAAGCAAAACGAGATAAACCACAGCATTGCCAGCAGCTTGAATCACATTTTGGGACTGGCATGGACGAACCTCATCCAGAGCTTCATGGATTACTTCGACGGCAAGACTCTGAGTGCGGCTCAGGCGCTGGCAGCCAGCGAAAAAATGGCGGCGCAAGGCGTTGTTCGCTACTTTGTTCATATCGCTTATGCCCTCATGCAGCATACTGATGAAATGACCTTGAAACGACATCTGCTGAGTGCAGCACACCAAGCTGATGACTTTGCAGCGTTTGGTGCACAACTTTGGTGTTTGCCACTGTTGGCAATATGGGAAGCAAACAACGGACAGCCTATTCACGCCGTTGAACTCCTTGCCATGGCCCAGAAACAGCCTGCAAGCCTGATGGGATGGCTGCCCGCATGGTTAGAGCGAACATCATTGCAGGCACAGCTTGAACAGAAATTAGGCACAGAAGTATTTGAAATTGCTTCTATACGTGGACACGCACTTGATGTGCCAACAGTCATCCGATCATTCATTTCGCTCACCGCATCGCCAACGGCAACATTCTTGACAATTTCCCTCACTATTCAGGAAGCCAATCAGCAGCTATTCGAGCCACTGTCTAATCGTGAGTTGGAAGTGCTGAGTTATATCGGACGTGGATTATCCAATCGCGAGATTGCCAACGAAATGGTTGTGGAGCTGAGTACGGTCAAAAAACATTTGACCCATGTTTACGGAAAGCTTGCTGTCAGCACACGCGCCCAGGCGATCCTTCAAGCGCAGAAGCTCCATCTCGTTTAATCCGCGCCCAGGGTATTAACAGGAGCAGGAGCCAAACGATCAACAAGGCGTATATTGAAGGAAAACATTCCGGCAGTCAGCGCGAGGAAGGCACCAATACCGATGACCAGGTAAGCCAGCAGAGAGGAGGCAACAAGAGCGTTCTGATACAGAATGACGCCCCAGATAACAGAAAATGGGGAGTCCAGGAAGATAAATACTCCTAAGACGGTTGAAGAGAGATGGCGTCCACACCACATCATCAAAACAGTAGATCCCACAGACCCGATCAATGCGCTGATAATGGCAGGCAGAAGAACATCAGTCTGAAGAGAAAACTGCGTTTGCTCTGTCATGACTGCGGCACCAAGTGAAATGATCGCTACAACTGTCACATTGACAAAGCAGGAGACCCGCCAGTCTTCGCCAGCATAGTGCCCGACAAGCAGAAGCATAATTGCACACACTGCTGCTCGTAAAATAGCATAGATATCCCCTATGCTGCTGTCATTCTGTACAGCCAACAACTGCTGCGCCCCCAAAAGCATGATGACACTGCCCAGTATCGCAGCGGGATAGAGTTTTTCGGAACGCACAAAGTAGGCGAGAAACGGCATAAAGGCAATAAACAGGTTGCCAAGAAAGGTGACACGCCCTGCTTCCCCATAAGCGAGTGCCTGACTTTCCAGCCCAATTGTGATCGCGAAAAACAAGCCCACGATGAAACCGCCGCGTACAGCCCGTTTTGTAAACCTTGCTCGTGTGACAAGGCAAATACCACCCAAAACCAGTGCTGCAATTATGAAACGTTCGGTGTTAAATGCGAGTGCACTGGACGCATGGATTGCCGATTGTGTGAACCATGCCTGGAGGCCAAACCACGCTGAGGTTGAGAACATAATTCCCATGGCGACCTTTGTTTGAGTCTTCATCAATTGCATCCCCTACGTCAGAAATGTTATGTGCTTTCAGCGTATCAGGGGTGGCCTGTAGCTGTCTTTCTACAAAGGGTGAATTCTTGGAAGTAAGGGGGGTGAATTGTGTTCAAATATCTGACCCTAGCAGCACAATGCTCATTCAGCAGAAAAAGCCCGCTTAGCGGGCTTTTTCTAGTATGTTCACATGCTATCTACTCGGTATAAGTTCCGATCAAGCAACGCGCAGAAGACGCTTAAACAACAGCGGCACCCCAGCAGGACGAACGGCAGCCACTGTTTGGGTTTTCTTTTTCAGAGAACGAGTCAGGCTGTGGAATAAGCGTTCGATTTCCTGGTTTCTGGGATTGATGTAGAGGGCGCGCTGCATGCAATACAACTTCTCCTCAGGCTGTGTGACGTAATCGACAGCCCACAACCACTCCAGCTCCCGATTGGAGTCTTCACGGATGTAGTCAGACAGAAAAGGGCTTGGGTTGCGAATGGTATTTTCTGGCAAGATCCACTGCGGTTGGTTTTTCATCATAATCCCCTGGGCTGTCGTTTTGTGCGATACCTGATTCAAGCACATATGAACAGGCGGAGTCGTTCTCCTAAAGGAGAATTATGATGCATAGAGGGGTAGAAGATTTTAGGCTATGTATACGTGTTAATTCCTCCGCTATCCGTCTGAAATACTCCTAACGGGGGTTTGACAGTGTCAACCATATCTTATATAATCAATGGTGCAAGTCGTAAATTTGAGGTGGGATTGGCGTAGGGGCGCAGCATGCTGCGCCCCTACAAAAGCGCTTTGGCCCTTTAAAAACTCTTCGCCATCAAAAACTGAGCCTCGGAATTTGATTTTGCGGGCCAAAACGATCGCAAAAGCGAGACTTGCACCATTGGTTATATACTGACGTATAATAGCGAGGACAGCTATACTCATTATCAATTATTCTAAAATTAGGAGGTAATATCGTGCTGAATTTCAAGAAAGTTCTGTTCACACTAATACTTGCATTAGTACTCGTTTCTGCATTCTCTGTTACATACAGGCCCACTTCAGGGGCACATCAACTATATGTGGTTGCGAACAGCATATATGAAGGAGGAGGAGCTCAGTAGTTTGACAATGTCACATTGCATAAATGTTCTAAAAACAGGCGAGAACCTTTTGTAATTTGATGAGACATTAGATCCGCTCATCTGTGCTTTGAACTTGACCTCATAGAACAAATGTTTAATATGACATTGTCAAATTAGTCAAACCCCTGGCAAGGTTGCCGGGGGTTACTAGCGCAATATATCTAGACCAATTCTGCCATCAGACGCGCGACAACCCCATCCAGATCGAGCGATTTTCCACGTTCAAGGGCCGCTTCGAGTGTAGGTGTATCAAGATATGGGCGCAGCTCATCGAGAAGCTGATCTACATTTAGACGTGATCGGTACGATATTGCGTGCTTGAGGATCTGCCCAATCAATTCCCCTAATATGATATAACGTCCATCTGTGAACAATACCTGGGCAGTTTCAATCAAGGTCAGGAGTGTTGACCGAAGTGAGTTCTTTCCCTGTTCAAGAGTTAATGCTTCTTGGAGCAGAGGATAGACGCTCTCTCCAGATTGACCTAACCTGCGCTTAACAAGCGCCATAATAGCAAGCGCCCGTGGCAGGTCTGCCAGGTCAAGCTCACGAAATAGAGTAAGGGCTTCTATCAACTGGTTTTCTGCTTCCATGAGCATCCCCAACCGCGTATCGATATAGGCTAGAGACATTAACGAGATAGGAATACCTCGCTGATCGTCAATACCGCGTTGCATGTTTAGGGCCTCTTCATATAACGCGCGTGCCGTTGTTAAATCGTTTTGTTCATAGGCCAAGTCTCCCTGAAACGTGAGCGTCTCAGCAATACCTAATGGCTGATCAAGCTCACGGTAAAGTGCCATACCCTCTGTCAAGTATGCCTGTGCCTCTGTAAAGCGCCCTTCAAAACCAGCCCCCTGACCGAGGTTGATGAGTGTCGTGGCGATGCCCCAACGGTCATTGACCACACGCTGCATCTCTAATACATCTTCGTAATAACGCTGCGCAGTGGTAAAGTCATTTTGTTCACGAGTAATCGAGGCGACAATTCCTAAGGCATTGGCAATACCACCTTTATCACCAATCGCACGTCGTTCTTGCAGGCTTGCCTCTGCGTAAGTTTTCGCATCTACCAGATGACCCTGACGAATCTCGAGAATAGCAAGATTTCCCAGAACCCCTCCGATTCCATGTCGCTGACCCATCTCGCGATACATGCTTAAGGTGTTTTCATAGTGTGAGCGGGCGGTCTGATAGTCACCCTGCTGCAATGCTGTGGTCCCTAGATTATAGAGAGCATTACCTATCGCCAAACGATTGCCCATTTTCCTGGCAAGAGAGAGGCTTTCTTCTAGATAATTATAGGCCGTGGTGTGATGACCTTTGATGCCCGCCACCATGCTCATATTGTTGAGCACATTTATAATTCCTACTTGGTGGCTAATCTCGCGGTATTTTTGCAGACTGTCGACAAAGTGAGTTTGAGCAGTATCATTGTAGCCTTGCCGGAAAGCTAATAAACCGAGGAAATTGAGACCTGTAGCCACATGATTTTGATGCTGATTGTGGCGTGCCAGACCAAGGCCTTGTTCAAATAAAGTGGCCGCCTGCGTATTATTGCCCTGCATCATATGGTTACTCCCTAAGCCGAATAGTGTCAGAATGCGTCCTATTACATCTGTGCCATTCTCTGCCAGAGCGGATTCATATTGTGCAGTAGCCGCTTCATATTGTCCTCGCAGCCGCGCTAAATCTCCATTCAGGCGCAGTAATACCGCGCGAAAAGGTATTTCACCTCTTGAAAGCGCCTGCTGAAGCAACCGCTCTGCCCGTGCGAAATCCGCATTGCTCCTGATTAAACGTTCACAAACCGGCACCAGATAGTGCAATTCCTTTACAGGGTCGTCCGCTACTCGCCAGTGTTCCAACAGCACATCATTCTGCGTCTGGTCTTCAGGATATAAGACCTCAATGGTCTCTGCCGCCAGTCGGTGCAGCGCCTTCAGCCGCTCCTGAGCTTGCATGTCGTAAGCAGCGTCGCGCAGCAGGGCATGGCGGAAGAGATAGCGCAGTTCACTCAGGGCTGACCAGATGGCTTCGCGCTCCGCGTCACGAATAGTAGTTGTATCGGCTTCTCGCAGCATTCGTGACAGCACTTCAAGCTCAAATTCTCTTCCCAGTACGGCCGCTGTTTGCACGACTGCTTTGACCTGTACTGTCAACCGATCCAACCGCGCAATCAGGACCGCATTGATTCCAGAAGGTACTTCAGCGGCGGATTCTGGACGGAGAGTCCATTCACCTCCTTGTTGAGTCAATGCACTACGTTCTTTCAAATCCAGCGCCAGTTGTTCCGTGAAGAACGGGTTGCCTTCGGCACGCTGCTGAATGAAGCGAGCCAACGAATCGCTGATGCTCCCTTGCAGAATGGCTCCTGCCACCGTCCGCACTCCCTCATCACTCAACTGATTGAGATCGATTGAATGCACAGGGACACTATGAATATTTGGTATTGTGTACAGGCTGCCATCATCCTTATAGCGACTGGTCAGCAGCAGCGCTAACGGCAGATTCTCCATGTTGTAAGTCAACTGCTGCACGGCGCTGATTGAACTTGTATCGAGCCAGTGAGAATCCTCAAGATGCAAAATGAGCGGTTGGCGGCGGGCTTCAGCACGCACCCATGCCTTGATCGCGGCGATGCCGTTGTCAACCTGTGTCCTGGCCTCTGCCGTTTCATAAGGGGAACCTGGGATTATCAAACCAAGAATGCCTGCGAGATACGACCTATAGAGGTTAAGATCCGCCTGATTTGCCTCATCTGCCACTGCCAATACACTCTCAAAAGCTGCATCAAACGCTGTCTTATTGGCGGCACGGTCATGATCTCGCCGCTGCCCAAAGTAAGGACGGAGAAAGTAGGCAAAAGCGCTCAATGGCGTACGGTTCAATGCATCGGCCTGCCCGGTGAGCCAGGTGACGTTCTGATCGTCCCGCTGGAGCTGCCCCTGGACTTCAAAGGCCAGGCGGCTTTTGCCCATGCCTGGCTCACCATGAACAAAGATGATGCCAGCATGTCGGCTCTCGAAGATCGGCTGTAGAGCGTTCTTCAGCGTTATGAATGCGTCGTCCCGCCCAACCATTGGTGTGGTGTAAAAGCGCTCTGCAAATGAGCGATCCCGCGCCTCAAGCAGCCGAAACAGCCCGATGGGATTGGCTTTGCCTTTCACGACAATTGGCGGCAGAGCCTCATAGATAAAGCCTACACGCACGTCTCCAGAGAGTGTTTCACTCACCAGGATTTCACCGGGTGCGGCCCTTGCCATCAGCCGCGCGGCCAGATTGACCTCATCCCCAAGGGCACTATAGGTGCGTCGTATTTTGCTTCCATACGCGCCTGTCCGCATAGAGCCCTGGCTTATCCCAATTTGTATTGGATCAAGGTATTCTAGGCTTGCAACTTTTTCGCGGATATCAAGTGCCGCATTCAGTGTCCTTGCAGAGTCATCTTCATGCGCGAAGGGAGCCCCAAAACCTATATAGAGATAACTGCCTTTGTCGCCAATGGTGAGTTGGAGTACATTACCCTCATAGCCATTGACAATCGTCTGTATCAGACGAACCAATTGGTTGAGTTTGTCTTCCGCATTGGGATCTTCATCATAATCAATACCAGTAAAGCGCAGAAACAATGCCGTCACGGGGCGCAGTTCAATTTGGAATTCGCCTAAACCCGCTTGGATATGGCTGGCAAGCGCAGGCAGAATCCACGGGGAGAGAAGCTCATCGGATAGTGTGAGATCGTCTCGATCAACAGCAACTAGATCAAGCGGTATCTCAAGCGATTCAACCACGGCAAAGCGCTCGTTTTCACTCCCACGCCACTCTTTTACTTTTACGGATTCTTTAAGTTGTTCGATCGTTGGCGTATCGGCAAGGAGCTCACCCCGTTCCGCCAATTGCTCTCCTGATGCCATTCGTGCGACAACTGTTCCTGCAAGCGCATCCAGCAGTTGAGTGCCAGGATCACCCACGACAAAACGTTTTGTCGTTCCACTGCTGATCGCAACTTTCAGACCAAACAGTAACTGTCCACCATCTGGCAGTGTGATTTTTTCAACGACACTTATTGCCTCTAAAAGGGCACACCCACACGCCGTCGCCCGCATAGCCGAGCCCTCACCGCTAAACCAGCAGGTCATCGCATCCCCGGCAAATCCGATGATTGAGCCCCCATATCGTTCCACCTGGCTAATCAGGGCGTCGTAGACCTTATTGAGATGTATGGCAAGTTCTTCTGCGCCGCGTCTAGCGCCCAGAGTTATGCGGAGTCGTTCTGTGACCGGGGTGAAACCAGAAATATCGGCAAATAGTGCCGAGCCCTCTATCGTTACAGGGAGCTTTAGACCAGCAGCAATGGCACGAAGTCGATCAGGAGGGAGATAAGGAGTTGCTAACGACACCATACAATAAGCCCCAATACAAGAAAAAGGTCAGCCTTCAATTGTGCATCTATAGTTTCACTTTTCAACAATTCTGCTGCGTTGGGCAAGCTCACATCGACCGAAAGGATGGTCGGGGTGGCGGACAGGGTCACCCCGCGTTTACTCAGTTCGCCTTCCCGACCTGGTGGCATTACGATGTGCTGCGCGGACTGGAATACTTCCGCCACGCCGGGGTCGCGTCCGATGAGCGTCTCGCCCAGGCAATCGAACTGGTCGAGTCGGAGCGCGACAGCGACGGTCGCTGGCTGGTCGATGTCCAGTACCCCGGCACGATGCCGTTCGAGATCGACGCGGACGAGGGCTTGCCGAGCAAGTGGAATACGCTGCGCGCCTTACGAGTATTGAAATGGTATTCAGCATGAGACTAACACAGATGCTGCTGGATACCGACGAGCTACCGGACAAATTCTTAGAGACGAATTGTCCCCCAAGTACCTGCAATAAAGGGATAATCACCTAAACTTAACATGTCAAACAAGACGTATCCAGTACACGCCATGATGATCAGGTTCAGACCTGAGTTGAAAATCGGAAGGGTAGTCCGCGATAAACTTAACCAGGCTCCTGTACTTTTTGCCCGGTTGCCCCAATCGTTTCGGCTTGAGATGGTAGAAGTGTTCATACAAATGCTGTGCCACACGGCTGAAGTTCACCCAATCTACATGCTGCTCTTGGATGAACTCCCGTGTGGCTTGCAAGACATCCTCGGTGCTATATTCGCGTGGTGCTTTTGTAGCGATTTCACGCTTGTACTGGGTCGCTCGTGAGTGGCTTCGTTTATTCTTACGCTTTGGCTTGATGGGAAGGTCGAACAGCTCATTGGCAGCGCCATAATCGCTAATCACCCGCGCTCGTGCCACTTCTCGCTGTTCCGGCGGGAGCATAAATGCCATCGAATACTCCCAATCACGCGCCCGGATTAAGTCGCGTTCCAGCTTCGCGGCGCACCCAGCACACAGCCCGAGTTCGTTCAAGGGCAGCGGCAGGTCACAGGAGGCACACGCCCAACTGCTCCGATGATTGTCCGAGATGTTTCGTCGTACTTTCATCCGTTTCACCGCCTCGAAAATGCACAAGATTGATAATAACAGGCTTTTTGAGGGACAGAGCCATTGAGCAAAACAGCAGCCCAGCGAGATACCGGGCTGGTTCATTATAGATCGAGTTCAGGGGACGATGCTTCAGGCATAGGTGAGTGTTCCTCAACATCCGGACTTGAGAAGCGGTTATCTTCAAGCGGATATGTCCCCTCTGTTACTCTCTGCGCGTCGCGCTCTGAATATGAGTCATGCAGGTGCCAATCGTCTGCCTCGCGCACTATCGTGCGATTACCGCTCATGTAATCGACGATGCCTTGAGAGTCCATGTCTTCCCAATCGCCGGACAGCCCTTCGAGCTTCGCCACTTCCGGCGCGAGTTCCGGTCCGTCCAGCAGCCCCGGCACGAGATAGCCCCGAAACTCCGCGTCAAATTTCGCCGCGTCTTTCTCATCGGCGAAATGTGCCATCTCCAGCGTGCGTGCCTCCGTTGGGTAAACCGTGTCGTCCATCCCGTTCTCGTCGATATAGTCATCAAAGTCGGGCGGAAGCTGCGGGAACTCGGTCACGAACAGCGCCGTACCGAGCGGTTCGCCTTCTGGCGTCTCGACCGGACGATAGTGCATCTGCCAGTAGTGGGCATCCGGCGCAGGTTCATCATCAGTTTGCGCGGCGAGCAGCGCTTCCCAACTGCCGGGTTCCTGTGTCTCGTCGGGCGGACTTTCGATGCGTTCGCCGCTGGTATTCCAGTACGGGTTGATCTCGCTCTCCAACCGCTGCGCCAGCGTCTCGAAACGATCGGGCGGACCGTCGCGGAACAGGCGCGTGTCGGTGCGGTCGCCATCGAAGTGTCCATTTTCCATCGCGCCGAGTTCTGCCTGATGCATCAGCGCTTCCAACCCGCGCGCTCGATGAATACCGAGCAGCGTCGCGCGTGCCGCATTCGGGGGGATCGGGCGGAGAACATCGAGCAGGCGCTTGCCGCCTACCAGCAAGCCCTCACCGTCATGACGCAGACCGCCCTGCCCGTCGACTGGGCGACCACCATGAACAACCTCGCGACCGCCTACTCTGACCGCATTCGGGTGGATCGGACGGCAGATAACATCGCTGGAGCGTTGGCGGCCATTACTGCTCAGGGGCTGCCGGGGGGCATATACACCGATCAACTCCAGCGTCCTCTACCGAGACCCTTCTACTGCTCTGCGTATAATGATCCGGAGCGAAACGCTTTAGAACGTGACACAGACGGTAGTCAAGAAGATAGACCTAATTTCGATGCTTCACAAGCGCTGGGGTTTTGGAGGTTCTACACCATTTTGCCCCGAAATGAAGAGGGGCTTGCCATTAACCGCATTGAAATCCCAGCGGAGAAGATTTACGTTCCGGTAGATGAGTGGTTCTGGAACGCAGACCCGAATCGATGCCTCGACCCAGCAAGCTGCGGAGGATGAAATGAGACACACATTACGATACACACGGGTCGTGCAGTTCACGATTTTTATTGCGGTCATCTTGCTTGGTGCCGTGCCATCGGTTGCCCAAACGATACCTCCCCGGTTCATCCAATTTGCGTGGAGCACGGATGGTGCGTATATTGCGGCGGTCAATTGGGCTGAGTCGCTGTCTCAGATCGTCATCTTCACCGCCGATCTCGAACCGGTGACCACGCTTCGGTTGACAAACCCTCCTGAGGGAACACAGTCGGTCGATGTGCGGGATCTGGCATGGAGTCCAGATGGAACTCGCCTGGCGGCTACGGTTCGTGCGTCAGGGAGCAGAGGAGGTTTGGGAATATTTCTGCTCGTCTGGCGTACAGCCGACTGGTCGGAACAACTCCGATTGACAGATGAACGGCTGTCGTTGACCTCGAATCCGTTTGTAGACTGGAATTTAGCAGGAACGCTGATTTCGAACGGTAGAGAAATTCTGAATGTTGATACGGGGCAGGTGATTCCAGATATCAACCTCGGCATCACTGTCTACTGGGTGAAATGGCATCCTACTAATCCTAGAATAATCTTTCTTGGAACCAGAGGATCGGTTGATGCAGTTGATGTGATGACCGGAGAGTATATTGGACGCTACCCATACTATTACTCGCCACCGCCTGATGTCAGCCCAGATGGGCAGCGTTTGGCGGTTATGAGCAGTACTGAAGATGTAGCCAGAGTTGTCGACATCGTTGACACCGCGACATTTCAACGTGTCACTTCTATACATGTTGAAGGGTACTATGTGTCAGAAGCCGATGGCATTGATTGGCTGAGCGATAGTTTGCTGAGTCTCACGGTAGGAGTAGAGGGTGGCGAGTCGACGCTGATCTATGATGTGACAACAGAAACTGTGGTCGATACCGTCGTGACCAATGCATTCAACGTCTGGAATGAGCAGGGCACACAGTTCGTCACGCGTCGCATTTCTGTGCAGGGAAACGAAGCTCAAATAGCAGTGTTTGACGGTAGCACCGAAGGTCTCGTCGCCCAATACTCCGACCAGCCAACGGTTCGCTCCTTGGCAGTCACAGACGCAGCGGGTATCGTGACCAATGGTCTGCTTTCAAGCACGGGAATCGTCAACGATGTTGCTGTCAACCCATCTGTTACCCAAGTCATAGAAGCGTTCACCTCTCCTATTTTGGTTGGCAGTGTCGCCTTTGATGTCAATGGCGTGCGTACCATCGACAATACCGCACCCTACACCCTTTCGCTTCCGCCTGTAGGAACCTATACGGTCAGCGCTGTTCCATATTCAGCGGCAGATGCACAGGGCGAGGCTGGGTTGTCGTTTACAGCCATCGTTCAGATAGTGTCAAACGAACTAACAGCTACCCCTTCACCAACGCCGACCTTTACCTTTACACCAACAGCGACCGCTACGTTTACCTCCACAGTGACATCCACGCCAACCGCTACTCTCACCCTGACAGCGACGGAGACACCTTCTTCCATGCTCCCGAAGGATATAGAGACTCGACAACCGCTGTGGCGCCTTTATCTGAATTAGAAGATGAGAGCCACATTTATAGAAATTAAACTTTTAATGATAACAGTCGTCATCATAAGCGAATCGTGAATTTTGTCAACCAATGACGTGATTTATCCAGACGCACTCGGCGCGATCTCGATAGCGTCAAGTTTCTTCGCCACGCTCAAGCTCGAAGCTGTTCAGGAGCGTGTCTTTGCCATTCGTTCTGAAGCGCACATGGTGATCTTTGATTACATCGAGGTGTTCTACAACCGGCAGCGACTGCACTGCTCCAGTCAGCAAGGCTGCTTGAGCGACTGTTGCTCCATTAAACTGGGGGTAGACCAGGATTCTGTAGTAAAGTTCATTTCAGGTATTTTATGAGTCGGTGTTCGGTTGATGCTTGACATCTTACCTCAGAGAGACCTCTTTCTCGACTGCTACAGTCCTGGGTTTTGCAGGACACACCGATGTGTGTCCGTCCGACCCTCCAAATTTCGAGGATACCCCATGCTGACGACCCATGCGGAACATGACCTGACCCAGCACCAGCGCACGATCGAGGCGATGCACAACGTGCTGCGGGTGTTGAACTCGAACCGCTCGCTTGACGAGATTTTACCCTTATCATCGCGCAGCCTGGACAGCTCCTCGACTGCGATGCGGCGGCGATCTATCTGTTGGACAAAGACCAGCGGTTTTACGTGCAGGCATCTGAAGGCATGGATGCCAGCCTGACCCGCTTTCACGACTCGGTGAACCAGAGTTTCGCGGAACGGATCGCGTCCAACCGCGACCCGGACATCGTGTCCGACTGTAACGACCTGCTGGAAACGCCCTGGGTGCAGGACGACCCAGAACGAACAGCCTACATGGAAAAGCTGGCAAGTCGCTATCGGGCGTATATCGCCGTGCCGATCATCGTGCGCGGCGAGACGCGCGGTGCGCTCATGGTGTACTACCACGAACCGCGTGCGTTTTCGCCTGACGAAATCCGGCTCGTGACCACATTCACCGATCAGACCGCGCTCGCGATGGAAAATACGTGGCTGCATGAGCAGGTGCGGCAGATCGCGATTGCGGACGAACGCGACCGGATCGCGCGCGATCTGCACGATTCGGTCTCTCAGGCTTTGTACGGGATCACGCTCTGCACCGAGGCGTCGATCCGTCATCTCGCCTCTGGCGAGACGCTCGCCGCCGCCGAACGCCTGAATCAGATGCAGGGCATGGCACAGGATGCTCTCCGCGAAATGCGCGCGCTCATCTATCAGCTTCATTTGCCCTATCTCGGCGGGATGAGTCTCGCGGAGGCGCTGCGGACGCGCGCCGAAGTGATCGAAGTGCAGTCCGATATACGCATCGAAGTGCAGATCGCGAATCCGCTTCCGGTCTCGTCGGAGAGGGCGGAGGCACTCTACCGGATCGTGCAGGAGGCGCTGAACAACATCCTCAAACACAGCGCCGCGCGCACGGTGACGATCACGCTGAAGGCAGTTGACACCTGTCTGATCCTGACCATCATCGACGATGGCATCGGCTTCGATGTGCAGATGCAGCCGCGCGGCTTCGGACTGCGGCACATCGCGGAACGCGCTGGCGCACTCAACGGGACGTTTGCGCTCGACAGCGCGATCGGCGTCGGGACGACGATCCAGGTCGAGGTTCCACGATGACGACCCCTATCCGTGTTCTGGTTGCGGACGATCACGCGCTGGTGCGAATGGGCATCCAGGCGTTGATCGGGACGGAACCGGGGATCGAACTGATCGCCGAAGCCACCAATGGCGAGGAGGTGATCCGGCTCGCGCGGACGCTTCAGCCCGACATCATCCTACTCGATTTGGTCATGCCGCTCATGGACGGGATCGAGGCGATCCGCCGCATTCTCGACGATCAGCCGGGTGCGCGAATTCTGGTGCTGACCAGTTTCGCGACCGACGATAAACTGTTTCCCGCGATCAAAGCCGGGGCGCTCGGCTACCTGCTCAAGGATTCAAAACCGGAAGAACTGACGCGCGCGATCCGGCAGGTCTATGACGGCGAGTCGTCGCTCCATCCCGCCATCGCGCGGCGCGTTCTGCAGGAACTGGCAAAACCTTCGAAGCAGCCGCCCACCACCGATCCGCTGACCGTGCGTGAACTGGAAGTCCTCCGCCTGATCGCGCGCGGTCTGAACAATGACGACATCGCGCGGACACTCGTGATCAGTGAGCCGACGACGCGCACGCATGTGAGCAATATCCTGAGCAAACTTCAGCTCGCCAGCCGCACCCAAGCGGCACTGTACGCAATCCGGGAGGGGCTGGCATCGCTGGACGACATGCCCTAGACGGGATCGCACGAGGCGTCGCTTTTTTCTATCGCGGCATGATCGATCCTGCTCCTACAAATGTTGTACATGTGGGCGTGAAAACCTCTGCTGTTTGTCGGAGTGAATCTCGACAGTTCAGCGGACGACTGCCCACACGAACCGCTGCATACTCCTCTTATCGCAGACAATCGTTTTCAGGAGGAATCATGAGCAGCATTCAGGTCGCGTGGGTGGAAATTCCGGCAAGCAATATTGAGCGTGCCGTTCAGTTTTACGGAGCGCTGTTCGACTCTAAGTTCGACATCATCGAAGGCGGAGCGCGCCGGATCTCGATTGTGACCGCCGTACCGGGTGGGGTGGGTGTCTCCCTCAACCAGACGAGTAATTTCGAGCCGAGCGCGAAAGGTTTGTCGGTCGCGTTCGCTGCCGGGAACGACATCGAGACGTTTCTGTCGCGGGTCGAACCCGCCGGGGGCAAAATCCTCACCCACCGGGGTGAACTGACGTTCCCGAACAACTATTTCGCCAGCGTTCAGGACACGGAAGGGAACGTGATCGGTTTCGTGTGGGCGGAAGGGGCTTAGCGGCGGGTTCAGGATTCGGTCGATACGGGCGCAGGGTCTGCGCCCGTCGTTAAGCATGGGCAAAACGCGCAGGCGCGCTAGACTTCAAGAATCGCACACAGATGACAAAAGGCAGTGCAGATGAAAATGCGCATACTCGGCAGCAGTGGACTCGTCGTGTCTGGTGTCGGTCTCGGTCGTACGGGGTCGGGCACAATGAAATTCTGCTGGAGCAGGCACTCCGGGGGCGTCGCGAAGGCGTGATCATCGCGACTAAATTCGGAAATATGCGCACGCTGGTCGGTGAACATACCGGCGTGAACGGCAACCCGGAGTATGTGCGCGCGGCGGCGCATATGAGCCTGAAACGGCTGAACGTCGAAACCATCGATCTGTACTATCAGCACCGGGTCGATCCGAATACGCCCATCGAGGAGACGGTCGCCGCGATGGCGGAACTGGTCAACGAGGGCAAGGTACGTTTCCTGGGACTGTCCGAAGCCTCCTCCGCGACCATCAGGCGCGCGCACGCCGTGCATCCGATCACCGCGCTGCAAACCGAGTATTCGCTGTGGTCGCGTGACCCGGAGGACGACCTGCTCGCCACCTGCCGCGAACTGAACATCGCGTTCGTCGCGTACAGCCCGCTCGGACGCGGCGTGCTGACCGGTCAGATCCAATCGACCGAAGGACTCGCCGCCGATGACTTCCGCCGAATGATGCCCCGGATGCAGGGCGATGCGCTCGCGCAGAACATGGGGCGCGTCAACGAACTGGAAGCGCTCGCGGCGCAAAAGGGCGTCACGACCGCACAGCTCGCGCTCGCGTGGGTACTACATCAGGGCGACTATATCATCCCGATCCCCGGCACGCGGCGCGAAAAGTACCTGCTCGACAATGTAGGTGCGCTGGACATCGACCTGACGGCTGATGATCTGGCGAGCCTCGACGCGCTCATGCCGCGCGACGGGATCGCCGGGAGCCGCTACCCCGCACCGTTGATGAACCGGGTGAATCTGTAACGAGTCAGTCGATCTGATCCAGCAGCGTTTCCGACACCGCACCGCTGAACACGGATCGTTGATATTAGCGTCGATCTCAATCAGATGTACGCCCGGATCGAGATCGCGGCAGATCGCGTCGAAACACGCGCCGTCCGCCGCCGGATGCTAGAACTGCCCGCCTTCGCTGTCGCGCATCGACACCCCGCGTAAGGGCAGCAGAACGGCGAGGCGTTCGCCGTCGCCATAAATGTCGGCGCTGGCGCTGGCGTGGGGTATTGGTGATGGCGGGCGGCGGGAGAACCAGGGTGTTGGCCTCCCGCAAAACACCTGGATTGTGTCCAGCACGAAGATGTAGCCTTCGCTCAAGTTGTTCTTACTTCCGACAGCGTGAATGTCGAGCCGACGCACACCGCTCCCCACGCAGTAGAGCATCACGCCGTGTTGAACGGTCACACAGCGTGATGCTGATAAAGAAGCTAATTCCCGCTGAACGCCGCCTCAATCGTGGCGCGAAGCGTATAGGCGGTGTTGTGCGACGGATTGTCGTCTGCGTCGTAGCCACCAAAGTAGACGACCCGCCCGTTATCCTCCGCGAATGGCGATATGGCAATCGTGCGCGTCGAGTTCAGGATGATCGGCGGATTCAGGCGGGTATTGTCGATGGTGACAAGCGTATAGGTCGGCTGCTCATCGTCCGCGATGCGGCGAATGTAATACACCGCATCATCACGCTCGAGTGCCGGGTGATGCTGCACCGGAATGAATAGTGTCATCTCTCCCGTTACTGGGTCGGGGATGAAGGTCACACCGCTGTTGGCGACGACCACAAACGTCGCGTCATAGCCCCATGCCGCGCTCAAATCCGCCATGATGTCGAGTTCCTGCACTGCCGCGTAAGGCAGTGTCGGCGTGGGATCGAGCCGTACCATTTGACCACGCCCACCTTCGAGCGCCGCCAACAAGGACTCACCCTGACCGGATGGATTCGGGATCGCCGTCAGCCCGCGCAGTCCGCTGCTCAGGTTGCGACCCGTCGCCACGTCGTAGCGAAAGACTTCCTCCCAGGTGGGCGTTGCGCCATCGATACGGCGCAGTACGCGCGGCGCGGCGGCTGTGTGCAGCACGCCATTGGCGACGGCAAACGCCATCGGTCGTCCCTCGTTGCCCGTCAGTTCTGGTTCGGTATCCCAGCGGATGAAACCGGGCTGATTTGGATCGTACACGCCCGAAAATACCCCGACCGGATGCGCTCCGGCAAACAAGCGATCAATCCCGGTGGCGGCATCCCGATACACATACAGGCTGCGAATGGTCGCCGTATCAAAGCGCGAATCTTCGCCATAAATGGGGCTTTCGATCCACGTCGTCGCCACATCGTCGCGGACGTAAACGGATGTCAGCCCCTGAAAATCTCGCAGTCCGGCGATCAGCAGGGTGATGGGTTCGGGAAGCGCGTTGCCGTCACCGTCGGTGGTGAAGGTAAGCGATTCGAGCGCTGTCACGCCTTCATTACGGAACGCGCGCCGACCCCGCCCGCCGGGATTACGCTCATCGAAATGCCAGTCGAGCCGCCATGCCGCATTCGGCGCATCCTGCACGAAGATTTGCGCGCCGATCGCCGGGTCACCCGTGCCTTCAGGCGTGTCCATCCAGGTTTCGATCCCGGCGAACATGCGTCCTTCGTGCGCCGCCAGCACGCGCAGTTCCGTGCCGCCCAGGTAATTCCCATTCACATCCGTTTCACCCGCATGAAAAGACACGTCAAACCCGTCGACCCCTTGCGCGGGATTTGGGGCACTGTCCGGTGCCGCTGCCATGGTCGAGTCGAAAGTGAGCAGGTATTCCCAGGCGGGGCGGATAAGCGGCTGTCCGGAGGTATCACGCGCCAGCAACGAGTCGATGATCATGTTGCTGTGGTAGCCCCTGCCACTTCTGGAAGTTGATGATGACAGTAGGCTGTGACTGCCATTGTAGGGCGGCGGTGTCTGATCAACATCGACGACTGCGCCAAAATCGCCCATGCCGAGCGCGAGCCAGTTTGCTTGCAATTCATTCCAGGGAACGGTGTCATCCTCGATATGTCCCAAGCCATAGTAGCGGTCTTGGGGGGTGACGCTGGCACTGCTCAACCAGGGGGCTGATTGCTGTTCGCGTCCGATGTAGTCGGCGGTGCTGGCAAACTGAATCACGCGCGCGACTTCGACCTGTTTGGCGATCAGCGCCGCGTGGCCACCGCCCTGCGAGTGACCGGACACAACGATGCTCGACCAGACTGGCGTACCGTCACCCTGCAAATACTGACCCCAGTTATCCTGCGGTTGCTGTGCATTGAGATAACGGAGCAGCGCCGTCAGCAGGTTGTAAATCGAGTTGGGGCGACTGACATTGGCATAGGTCGAACGATCTTCTCCGTCGATGATCTCCAGCCGCGCCACTTCATAGCATGATTCTTCTTTACCCGCACAGACGCTGCCGATGGCTTCATCGTTGACGTAATTCAATCCGATGACGTGATAGCCCATCGAGGCCGCCGTGCGCAGCGATTCCGTCGAGGCTTGCGCGTTTCCGCCCGTCCCGGCAAAGTGGACGAGCAGTCGGTTCTGGGTGGGTGCGGACGCATCGAAACCCGCGAGGTGGGGCTGTAAGTTGGCGGTGATCGTCGGGTCAGTATCGACGGCAGGGACGACGTACACGCCGCGTTGATTTTGCTGAGCATAAACGCTCACGAGTCCATTGAGGACGAAACATATCAAGGCTAGAAACGTAAACCGCTTCACCGTTGTAACCATTGTGATTGCCTCCATTGAATGATATGGAACCCCTCACCCACCGTCAGATGAGGGGGACTTTCACTGCGCGGAATAGGATGGGTTACTGCAAATCGCGCAAATTCACTGTGGCGATCCATGCGGTTTCGTTGGAACGGACGGAATTTGCATCGTACCCGCCAAAATAGATTGTCTCCGGCGCGAACGGCGACTGCCGAATCGTGCGTACCGCCACAAATGCCTCGCGGTACTGGACGGGTTCTTGTGGACTTGCGGACACCGCAAAATCTGAACCCTCCAGACAATGCGTGCTGTAGCGCGTCGCGTTCACCCGCACGAAGAAACACGCCGCCGTATCAAAGTCGCGCTCTGGCAGGCAGGTGCGTCCCTCTGGGCATGCGTTCGCTTCTGCATACGCCCACTCGACACCGAAGGCGTGAACCATGCGCCCGCCCCGGCTGAGTTCCAAAAATTCATTGTATGCAGGGATGACGTAGGCAATCGCGCCGTGACCACTATCCGGTACTTCAATCCCGCCCGCGCTCAGCGCTTCCCGGATCAGGTCACGCGGTTCGACTTCGATGGCAACCGGAAGCTGCACATCTTCATTCAAGTTACCTTGAGGGAGCGGTCCGATGCGGACAATCGTTCCCGGTCCTTCCAATGCCACCAGCAAAGCGGGCTGTCCTTCGTGGTCGATGCACGTCAGCCCGCGCAGCCCGCTGCCCAACGCTTGTGGCGCTTGACCTACACTGACCCACAAGGGTGAACCATCAGGCTGAGCGGTCGGATTGCGACGGTAAAGCTCGTTGTTGACCGACGCATACATCGCGCTGCCGCAGCTTGCAAACCCGGTGAATTTGTTGCGCTCACCCGGACGTTCGAGTTCGATACGGCGCTCCCAGTTGACGATGGTTTGTGCATCTGCATCCCATTCGCCCCGGATGATGCCGAACGGCGTGACCCCGGCATAGAACGCGAATACATTGTCCTCAACTTGCCCGCCAAAGGAGCGAACGCTGGCGTTCGGGGTTCCGAGCGAAAACTCGTTCCCAAAACTCGTCTCATCGTCGCGCAGCCACATGATCTGCTGCGCTTCTTCCGCTGCCGCTTGCGATGTGCCGCGCCGGGCTTGCGTGATCAATACCTCGACCGGTGTTCCGTTATTCAAATCGGCGGGGATGGTGAACGACTCCATCGCGTCCACGCGAACGACGGCGAAGCGCTCGAAGACGCGCCAGGGTGCGTCGGCAGTCTCCTTTACCAACACCTGCGCGCCATCGATCTGTTCCGCCATCCATTGACCCGTCGCAGCGTACAAGCGTCCGCGATGAGTTGTCAGGTGCATGATCTCGGTGTTGTTGCTTGGAATGTCCGTTCCGTCTTGAACGAAGGTCTCAAGTGTCGCCGGGACGAGATAACCGATTTGTTGCGCTTGTGCGGTCATCAAAATGCCACTCATTGCGATGACGATCAACCCGATCCACCGTTTCATGCGTTATGTCTCCTGCTGCTTTGCCAAAGACCCACTTTTCGAGCGTATAGCATGCATAAGCGGATTGGCATTGCAGCAAGGTGACGATTTCGTAAACTGGGAAAGAAATTGGTGAATTTTGCACGTGGTTAAGAACCTAAAGTTACACGCGAACGTGCGGAAATTTTAGTTGCACGATCGTACCGCTTGATGAACTGGTCACGGTGACCATGCCTTGATGTGCATCAACGACAGCGCGCACAATCGCCAATCCTAACCCAGTCCCCGGCGTGGAGCCGACATTATGCCCACGTCGAAAACGCTCGAAAATATGAGGTTGGTCATCCGCCGGAATACCGATTCCTGTATCGGATACATTGATGCCAATGTCGTCATGCGTTTGTGTGCAATGTAAGGTCACATCGCCACCTGCTGGCGTGTACTTTAGGGCATTATCCAATAAGTTCTCGATGACGCAGCGAATTTGAGTTCGGTGTCCGACAAACGGAAGTGAGGCACCAGGGAGTAAAAAGTGTAGGTCGATGTGCGCGCTCTCGGCATGGGATGCATACGCGGGGATGACTTCATCGATGAGCGCCTGAAGATCGAACGATTTAGGCACGTCATGGCGTGTCGCTTCCACACGCGATAGATTCAGCAAATCGCGCACAATGGTTTCTAATCGTGTTACCTGCTCAGTCGCACGAATGAGCGCTTTTTCGCTCCCCGTCTCGCGCACAAGTTCGACACTCCCTCGCAGCGCGGTGATTGGCGTGTAAAGTTCGTGAGCGGCATCGCTGAGAAAAATGCTCAGCGTATTGATTTTGCGTTCGATCTCTTCCGCCATATGGTTGAAATTTTGCCCTAGAATGCCGATCTCGTCCGGCTGTAGGACTTTGGCGCGCACCTTCAATTGTCCCGCCGCCATTTGCTGTGTCGCTTCCACTAAACTCTTGAGCGGCAGCGTTAGCTGTGTACTCGTTCGCCAACCAATAAGCGTTGCGAACAACAGGGTCAGCAGGCTGGCTGCCAACCATCCCCAGGGCGCGCGCCGCAGGATGAACAAACTGTGTACCTGAGGCGAAGCAGGTTGTACAATACCAATCACTGCTTGAGTGTCGTCGTCCGTCAGCGTCGGCATAGTCGCACTGCACGTCACCCTTTGAGCCGATGACTCGTTGCGTGGGTCGTCGATCAGCGTTTGCGCGCTGCTTGTGTCGATCACGTCTAAAATTTCGGAGATGTTCGCGTTAGGCTGTTGTAAAATAAGTATGTCTTCCGCCTGTAAGGGCGTGATCAGGGTTGTACCTTCAAAGTGTAAAATGAGATTGCCCGCTTCGGACTGGTAACAGCTAACAGTGCTTTGGTTTACTTCTGCGTTCATGAAAAGCGGCAACGTGGTGGGTTGTTCATGCGCAAGTCGGCGGTCGTCTTGCCGTACCAGATAAACATTAATAAGGAATACGGTCAAACCCGTCAAAATAGCGATCGTGATCACCGTCAATGCCACGTAGCTGAGGGGCAGACGATAGCGGATCAACTGCAAAGATTTCATGCTGTCTCCAAAATACCCATAGAAATAGTTTGATCGCGGAGGGGAATGATGCAATCCTATCGCTTACTCATCGTCGAAGACGATCTCGCAGTCGCTGAAACGGTGATCGAGCTGTTCGAGAACGCTCGTTACACCGTCAAATGGGCGGCAACGGGTAAGGATGCGTTACAAGCAGTTCCTCAGTTTGAACCCCATATCATCATTCTGGACATTAACCTGCCCGATATGTTGGGTTTCGACGTTTGCGCGATATTACGAGAACGGCGGCATTTGCAACCGATTTTAATGCTCACTGTAAGCGACAGCGACAGCGATAAGATCGTCGGTTTTGAACGCGGCGCGGATGATTATCTGACGAAACCCTTCAGCATCAGTGAGCTGCGTTCCAGAATCCAGGCGATGGTGCGGCGGGCTTATGGGAAGTTCGCGGTTTCGGAACAAGAAAATCTCCTGGTTGCGGATTTAGTCATCAATAAACTCGACGCGACCGTCAGAAGGGGCGACACGATCATCTCACTGACCCCAACCGAGTTTCGCATTCTCCATTTTTTGGCGCAGCATCCGGGGCAGACGCTTTCACGACGACAGATATTAGACCATGTGTGGGCGGGAAGCCCTGACAACGAAAGCGAAAATGGGGTCAGCGTGCATATTCGCCGTTTACGCTCAAAAATTGAGCTTGATCCGGGTCAGCCGCGCTACGTGCTGACGATTCCCGGCTTCGGCTACCGATTGGAAACGCCATAGCCGCCGACTTGGGATGTTTGACATCCATCAAACGCTCTGTCATCACGGTCACCCGTGGTTAAGACTCCTCCATTTACTCACCGAGTTTACAAAAGCGTAACCTCTCGGCAATATGAATAGTCAACCTTGCCTCTATCATCGTCAATAGGATGACTTAGGGAAGCAGGTGAATGATGATTCGTAAAATATCTGACCCTATAAAGCTGGGTCTGATGTGTGTTTTTGTATGTCTCATAGGCATTTTGGGCGTGTGGCTTATATACGCGCAGGGTGACGATCCGCAGCCAACCGACGATCCAGTGAGCGCAGTTGACATCGGCTTTATTCCCACCTATTACGAACATGTTCGCCCGATCTTGCAAGCCGCTTGTACGTCCTGTCATGTGAGCGGCGAAATTGGTTACGACCATTTCTCGGTGGAGGATGATGCGTTGATCATCGCCAGTGCGGAAGACATCGCGTTCTTGACTTCTACCGGGTATATGCCCCCGTTTCCTCCTGGTCCGGAGTCTCCCCATTATCTTTACGACCGATCCTTGAGCGAAGACCAGATCGCCATCATTGCGGCGTGGGCAGAGGCGGGCGCAGCTGTGGGTGATCCGACCACTGTCACCCCTGTACAGCCGATGACCGCTGCGCCGGATGTACGCCCCGATGTGGTGCTGCAACAGGAGGAACCGTATGCGGTGAACATGGAGCGCGAAGATGATTATCGCTGCTTCCTCCTTGATCCACAGTTTGTACAAGATACCTATATCACGAGTTACGACGTGATACCCGGCAACACAAACATCGTCCACCATACGATTTTATTTCCCGGTATGCCCGAACAGCGGACGCAAGCGGAAAGCCGTAATGCGCTCGATGATGTGCCAGGTTGGGAATGCTATGGCGGGTCGGGTCTGGAGGCGAATGTGCAGTTCAATGCCGAGCAGCTCCGACGTTTTCGCCCCCTTCTGGACGAAGTGGGTGGATTCGAGGGCTTTTATCGTCTTTTGCAAGCGGACGATGCAGCAGAACAACTGGCAGCAGCGCTCGCAATCGTGGATGAAACCGGGGAGTTGGGCGTTCTCGTTGAAGCAGCAGGCGGTATGGAAGCGTTCATTGGCATCTTGCGCCGTTACATTGGCGAGGACGGACTCGTTGCACCGCAGCAAACAGGCGGCATTATCGGCGGGTGGGTGCCGGGGACGACACCAACGCACTTCCCGACTGGAACAGGGATGTTGATCCCGGCGGGCGGGTTTATCGTCATGCAGATGCACTACCATCCAGGAAGCGAACCGGAATCGGATCAAACCCAGTTGGTGATGCAGCTTGAAACGAACGATGAATTTCAGGCGTTGCGCACGGTCGCTATCGTCGCCCCGGTTGAAATCCCATGTCTGGCTGATGTTGAAGGCGAACAATGCTCACGCGAATATGCCATGCGGAATGTTGCGGGGCGGCGTTCGGACGGACTCTTGGGTCTCTGTGACCAAACCCTGTCGGATTTTGCCAATCAGGACGCGGCGAATGCGATAGGTTCGTGCGATTATGTGGCGCCTATCAGCGGTTGGGGGATTGCGATCTTAAGTCACCAGCATACCTTAGGCGCGACCACGCGAACGGTTTTGCATCCCGATACGCCAGACCAACAGGTCTTGATCGATATTCCCGACTGGGACTTCGATTGGCAGGGCAATTACTTTTTCGTGGAGCCGATCTGGATCAACCAGGGCGACGTGATCCGCATTACCTGTACGTGGGACAACAGCCTGAGCGAGGATAATCCTGAACCGCGTTATGTCATCTGGGGCGAGGGGACAGAAGACGAAATGTGCCTGAACTATCTCACGGTGCTGCCCGCCGCGCCGGGTACACCGCCTCCAGTGAACGTGACAGGGCTGGTGTCAGCTTCCAGTGGAAACGAATGAAGCGAACGCTGCTGCTGCCAAATCGGTATTCTGATGCTTGATAGCGACCATTGTGATGGGACCGACGAAATGGTTCGTCGGATCGTGTCCGCTGTTCTCGCACGCGAGTTGTACCTTGAGCAGCACACTTTTGAAGTTGCTCCAATTCGTATACTCTAGAATCAGCATGAGATCGCGTGCCGACTAGAACTCCAACTCATCTTCATCTATCTGCCGGATACGCTCGAAGGGTGTCATTGTAAGGTCGAGATTTTTGTCGAGTGGATCAGTCACGGGTCTAGCTCCAAGCGTTGGCAGTTGTCGATATAATCGATCTGATTGTACGGTGTATTTCAGCCGGCTCATTTTCTGACCCATTTATGGTCTGGGCTCTGCTATCTCTGGACCCTTACGTATGAACTGATATAGCCCTCCACCAATGATCGTCCCGATCACGGGCGCGATCCAGTAAATCCACTGGTTTTGCCACACGCCCGCAAACAGAGCGGGACCGAACGAACGCGCCGGGTTCATCGACGCGCCGCTGATGGGACCGCCCCACATCGCGCTGAGGGCGACGGTGAAGCCAATCGCGAGTGCGGCGGGCGTGCCCGCCGCTTTGGTGTCGGTCGCCACTGAGATGATGACAAACATCAATACGGCGCTCAGCAGCACTTCCAACCCAAACGACTGCCCGACCGATCCTGAGGGTATCGTCGCACCCATTGCCGCCTCATTGCCGATGAGTATTCGTAAGGTCAGTGCGCCGAGCACCGCACCGAGTACCTGAGCGCCAACGTAGAAAATGACCTCGCGCCAGGGAAAATGTCGGGTGACCGCAAACGCGATTGTCACCGCCGGGTTGAAATGCGCGCCGGAGATGTGTCCTGTGGCGGCGATCATGACGGTGATGATCAGTCCAAAGGTCAGCGCGATGCCCACATGCGTGAGCGCGACCGTCTGTGCGTTGACCATGATCGCGCCGCAGCCTGCGGTGACCAGTGCGAACGTCCCGATGAACTCGGCAGCGGAGCGGCGAAATAAATTCTTGTTCACCTTCACCTTCACCCCGCGCCGTCTCGGAGCATCTGTGCGTAAACGTGCGGCATTCCGTCAATTTCCGGGGTGTCTTCAATCGCTCGCGCCGTGCGTTCGATGTCGTAGGGAACGCGGATGAACTCGACATCCAGATCATGTCCATTCACCGTCAGGACGACGTAGCCCGCGCGTGGATCGTGATCCTTCGGCTTGCCGACGCTGCCCGCGTTCACGATCTGCCGCCCGCTCGGCAGCACTTTATGATAGGGGAGATGCGTATGACCGCACACGAGAACGTCCGCGTCGGCGGTATCCATCATGCGTTCGAAATAGTCGTCGGGACGCTCCTCGAACAGATACTCGTTGACTTTGCGCGGGCTGCCATGCACGAGCAGCACTTTCAAGTCATCCATCTGCACAGGGATATGCGCGGGCAAGTTACGCAAAAAGGTCTTGTTGTCATCGGTCGTCCGCGTGTTCGACCAGGCAATTGACAGTTCGCCGCGTCTGCGTTCGATATTCGTTTTATAGGCGCAGCCACAGTCGTCGCTGCTGTTGCCCACACCCTGATCGTAGTTGCCCATCAACGTCGGAATTCCGTGTGCGCGGATGAGAGCGACGACCTCGTTTGGAAACGTCCCATAGCCGACCAGATCGCCTAAGCAATACAGGTTGTCGAGTTTACGGCTTTCCATGTCTCCAAAGACCGCCTCCAAAGCGGGTAGATTGCCGTGAATATCTCCGAAAACAGTGATCGTATTCAATGGTCGCTTTCCTTCATCAAACTCAAGAGAAAATACTCGATCCGTGTTCGTAATCGTCCGGCGATGTGTTGAAACGCGAGGCGGCGTTCCTGTTCGTCTTGGATGACGACGGGATCACGGAACCCCCAGTGAAGTTGTCTCCCCTGTCCGGGAAACGTCGGGCAAATCTCGCGTGCGCGGTCGCAGACGGTGATCACCGTATCGAAGGGGTGTTCAGCAAGATCCGCCAGTGAGCGCGGCTGCTGCTCGCGAATGTCGATCCCCATTTGATCCATCGTGTGGATAGCGTCCGGGTGAATGCGGGTGGGTTGACTGCCTGCGCTGGACACGGCGATTTTATCCTGACCGAGATGGCGCAGCAGCCCTTCCGCCATCTGTGAGCGCGCGCTGTTGTGCGTGCAGACGAACAGGACGCGATGTGGAGATAGTCGAGACAGGTCAACGGATGGCAGCGCACGTCCGATACTGGGGTGCAGCGCCGCGCCTGCTTCAAGATAGAGTGTGCGAACGCGCTCCAAATCGAGACTGTAGTACACATCGCGTCCGTCCGCTTCGCTGCGGCGGGTGGTCACGAGCGCGTCATCGCGCATCTTTTTCAGGTGATACGAGATCAGGTTCATCGGCTGTTGAAGCAGTGTCACCAGTTCGTTCACCTGTTGATCGCTGCGAGTGAGCGCTTTGAGCAGCGCCCAACGCACATCGTTCGCCAGCAGCTTGATGAACTCCGGCGGGTGCGAGGGGAGTGATTGTGTCGTCATCGCCTACCCAACCCGCTCGGCTTCCGCCGTCTCATCGAGCCACAGTTTGATCCGAGCTTCGATCTGGTCACGCACCTCACGGAACTTGGTGAGTCTTTCCTGGTCGGTTCCTTCGACGCGCACCGGGTCTTCAAAAATCCAACGATGAATTCGCCGTGCATCCGCGCTCAACTTTGGGCAGTCATCTTCAGCTTTGCGACACACAATGATCGCATCGTCGAACGTCATACGCCCCATGATCTCTTTCATGCCTTTCGAGCGCTGTCCGCTGACATCGATCCCAATTTCCTCCATGACCGTAACGGTCATGGGATGCAGACCTTTTGGCTCCATACCTGCGCTGAAGGCTTCATACTTGTCGCCACCCATTTTTCGCAGCAACGTTTCTGCCATCTGTGAACGCGCCGAATTACCTGTGCATAGGAAAAGCACTCGTTTCGCCATGATTTTCTCCTTAAATTACAGCAGTCTAAGTTGTTTCAATCTGAATTGAAGTATATGCGAACCGTCAAATGGGTGCAACTACCCGAATGAGACCTCAGTCATGGGGCAGTGGCGCGGGCAGATGCGAAGCGACTTCTTTCAGTTCACGGTGGGTCAATGTCGTATATAACCAATGGTGCGGTTCTCTAAAGCGAAAACTGGGCGATAGAAAGTGGGACAAAGCCGTCCTCGTCGGCAGGCAGACCGTCCCATTGAACGAGCAGGTTAAACAGACCCATTGTGTAGGCTAAACGGCTCTCAAAATAAGCCCACACCCGATGCCCGACCTTTTTGAAATGGCAAACAGTCGT